>Ga0207862_1000221_pt1 | contig 16590 bp, 20 predicted proteins | sample LuqExpMetageno81_FD_187838 | JGI IMG/M metagenome (GOLD analysis project Ga0207862, IMG submission 187838) | Tropical forest soil microbial communities from Luquillo Experimental Forest, Puerto Rico - Sample 81 (SPAdes) | ecosystem: Environmental > Terrestrial > Soil > Tropical forest ... | reverse complement strand
AGCGACGCCAAGCAATTTGTTGTCTGGCTTGCCGGCGTAACGCACAAGCCATATCGGCTCCCAACCGAAGCCGAGTGGGAGTACGCCGCCCGCGGCGGAACGCAGACAAGGTACTGGTGGGGCGACGAGCTTCAGCCCGGAATGGCCAATTGCAAGAACTGCACCGGTGCCGGAACCGCCGAGCAACCAATCAAGATCGGCAGCTTCAAGCCAAACCCGTTTGGGCTGTATGATATGGGTGGCGGCGTCGATCAATGGGTAGAGGATTGCTGGCACAAGAACTATCTGGGCGCCCCGTCAGACGGTTCACCCTGGCTTGAGAACGACTGCGGCTCGCACGTCATTCGGTCTGGCTCCTGGAAGAATGACGCGCGTTATGTGCGGCCAGCGAACCGCGATAGTTACGACACGAACGTTCGATACCCGACACACGGATTCCGAGTCGCTCTCACTCCTTGAGGGTTTCGGAGGAGCATGCTCATGAAGATCGTCCGGCTCATGGTGCTGGCCGCGGCGCTGGTATGCCTGTCAAGTGCTGCCCAGGCTCAAGGAAAACCTGCTGCAAAGGACGCGCTTCTATATTTCGTTTGGCCTCAGAACGGCGCAACGATCAAGGGAGGCTTCTGGTGTCGTTTCGGTCTGCGCAACATGGGCGTCACCCACGCGGGCGATGATTTTCAGAACAGCGGTCATCATCATTTGCTGATTGACGTGAACGAACCGCTCGACGTGAATGAGCCGATCCCGCAGGACAAGAACCATCTTCATTTCGGCGCGGGTCAAACCGAGGCCCGTATCGAGCTTCCGCTCGGCAAACATACTCTTCAATTGGTCCTGGGTGACGCCAAGCATTATCCGTTCAACCCGCCGCTCGTTTCAGAAAAGATCACGATCACGGTCAAGTAGGATCGCGCCGAATATGCAAATTCGGCGGCCATCCCTTTGTGCGGATCAAATCCTGTACAAGCCGAAAACCGGACGTCGATGGTTAGGACGGTCAGTACGGACATGCCTTAGCGCTGCGGCACCGGCGCCGGCGGACGCAACGACGATTCTGGCGCTGAAGTCGAGGACGAAGGTCTCGCTGCCGCCGAAGACGAACCCGGCTTTGCGTTTGCGGCGCGCGAGCGGCCGCGCGGCACGTCATCGAGGGATTCGAGGTAGGAGGTGAGCGCCCAGGCCGAACTCCCATTGCTGGCATAGTGCTGCTGCAGGAACATGTAGAGCGTGATGCTGAAGCGGCCTTTGGCGAGCCCACGGGCGCTGCGATGACAGGTCACGCAGGTATCGGCAAACAGCTTTGCGCCGCTCTTGCCCTGGTCAAGATTTTCAGCCCCTGCGGTCGCGTTGGCGAGCACGACGATCACGGCAAGCGCGAGCAGGCCGCGCCAAAACCTTTGCAGCAAGATTGTCCTCATCATGTCAAGCGAACGCCCGCCTTTCCCGCACCTGGGCCGCCTTATGCCGGCCAAGCCTGTCAAAAAGACGGCAGCGCAGGCAACCCCCGCGATCGGCCTTCGCTCCCTGTCAATACGGCGGCTTCTTCCTCGCTCGCTGCGCCTTCGCAGCTTCCAGCCACCACAAAAAATCGTCGGCGAAGCGGGGAAATGCCCGCTCGAGCGCCTTGCCGCCCTCGCCGATCGGCTTGCCTTCCGCCGAGAGGGTCTGTGCGATCGGTCCCACCGCGATCGAGGAAGAAATCACCACCATGCCCATCTCCGAGAGCGTGCCATGCCAGGAAAGCGCGGCGCGCGCGCCAGCGAAACGACCGGCCGAATAGCTCGCGATCGCCGCAGGACGCCAGAACCACTCTTCCAGAAAATGATCCGTGAGATTTTTCAGGCCGGGCTGAATGCCCCAATTGTATTCGCCGGTGATGAACACGAACCCGTCGGCTGAACGGATTTTTCCGGCGAGTTCTTCCAGCGCCGCGGGCGCAGCACCCGGCTTGTATTCCTTGTACATGCGGTCGAGCATCGGCAAGCCCACCGCCTTGGCGTCGATCAATTCGACGTTCTCGTCGCGCGCGCGAAAACCCTCGACGATGAAGTTCGCGAGCCGAATGCCCATACGGTCGGAGCGATAAGATCCATAAAGGATGAGGATGCGGTTGCTCATGGTCACCGCACCCTATCACGCGATTGCCTCTCGTTCACCGCCCGAAGCGCTGCGTTGAAGGCCTGACGCCATGCGGGCGGATGATGATCCGCCCGATACGCCGCCGCCGGCCAAAAATCGCCAAAATCCTCCTCCGAAAATCCGCCGGTTTAGAGATGGAGAAATTCGATATGCGTGTCTCGCCTGTGATTTTCATCGGCTCGCTCGTGGCTTTCGCGGCCCTGACCATACCCGCGCTGGCGAAGGACAAAGGCGCGCAAAGGACCGACGAGAAGCAGACGTCTGCCGCCTGCCACGCTTACGAGCAAGCGCCCGATGGCTCGTGGCGCGCGCTCGCGTGCGAAGAAGTCGGCGGAAACGGGCAGACCCAGCACAGGAGCCCTGCGCGAAGCCGCGAGGAAGACCCGCGCTAGCCAGCGCGCGGTCGCCCTATCTCTCAAAATCCTCCAGCGCCGGCGGCTCGAACCAGTTGGTCAGCGATATCCCTCCGTCGACCACGATCGCGGCTCCCGTGACATAGGCGGAGATGCTGTTCGACAGCACGGCGAGCGCCATTGGCGCAAGATCCTCAGCCTTGCCGAGCCGGCCAAGCGGGATGTGTCTTGCTAGCGCAGGATCGGCGACAAAGCCTCCGGCAGCGATGGCGCCCGGCACCAGCGCGTTGACGCGGATACCAAAACGGCCAAGCGTCTTGGCGAGTTCCTTCACCAGCATCGCCATCGCGGCCTTCGCCGTCGAATAATGCGCCAGGTTGCGCGGCGTGCCGGCATGCAGCGAGGTCAGAAGCAGGAACGATCCGGGTCGCTTTGCATCGATCAGTTTTCGGGCGAGCGCGCGTGCAAGATGAAAGCCGGCATCCAGATTGACGGCATGCATGCGCTCCCAGGTCTCGCCGGAGACGGCAAAGACGTGATCCGCCTCGCGGCGCGGCGGAGAGGCGCTGTGAACGAAGTGCGTGATGCGACCGACAGCACGCTCGGCCTCGCGGAGCAACACATCGCGCGCGGCGGGATCCGCGAGGTCGCCGACCCAGGGCATCGCGAGATCGGGGCGCGGTGAATCCTTCGCGGCAGCGGTGACCGTATCCTCGCGGATATCGGCGAAAACGGTTTTCACGCCCTCGCCGACCAGGGCCTGGGCGATGGCACGACCAATTCCGTTTCCGGCGCCGGTGACGAGCGCCGCTTCCTGCATGGGGTTGAAGGGTATGTCGAACAGGCTCATGTCGGACTCCGATGCCGATTGGGTCTTGCCGGCCAATGAACCTTCATTCTTCGACCGGCGTCAAATGCTTCAATCTATGTTGGGAGCGGAGCCGTCGCCGGCCGCGGACAAAAAAGAGGGCCTGGATGCACCCAAGCCCTCCCTGAAAGCCGATGTAACCGGCGCAGTTAGTGGTCATACTCCTTCGAAACGTCCTGGCCCGTATAGTCAGGCATCATCGCCGCCGACACGAGGCTGATCACGGCGCAGATCGCGATGTAGATCGAAATCGCAAAGCCGGACTTGTAGGTCGCAAACAGCGCGGTTGCGATCAGCGGCGCGGGGCCGCCGGCGATCACGGAGGCGAGCTGATAGCCGAGCGAGGCGCCGCTGTAACGCAGCCGCGGCGTGAAGGCTTCCGCAATCAGTGCCGCCTGCGGGCCGTACATCATGTCATGCGGGATCAATGACAGCACGATGGCGAGGAACACCAAAACGGGATTGGCGGTGTCCACCATGGCGAAATACAGGAAGCCGAACAGGCCGACCGTAGCCGCGCCGATCAGGTACATCTTTCTGCGCCCGATGAGGTCGGAGATATGACCGGACAGCGGGATCGAGACGAAGGAGACGCAGGAGGCGACCAGCACGGCGGTCAGGATCAGGTTGCGCGACATGTGCAGGGTGCCGACGGCATAGGCGAAGATGAAAGCGGTGAAGATGTAGAACGGCGCCTGCTCCGCCATGCGCGCCAACGCCGAGAGCACGATCTCCCTCGGATGCTTCTTGAACACCTCGACGATCGGGGCCTTCTCCACCTTGTCCTCGTCCAGGACCTTCTGGAACACCGGTGTCTCGAGGATGCCGAGCCGAATCCACAGGCCCACGCCGACGAGCACGATCGAGATCGCGAACGGAAGCCGCCAGCCCCAGGTATAGAATTGGTCGCCGGACATCTGGCTGAAGGCCAGCACGGCCAGGTTTGCGAGGAACAGGCCGCAGGGCACGCCGAATTGCGGCCAGGATGCCACCAGGCCGCGCGAGCCGTGGCTCTTCGACCATTCCATCGCGAGCAGCACCGATCCGCCCCACTCACCGCCGACGCCGATACCCTGAAGCATCCGCAGGACGGTCAGGATGACAGCACCCCAGATGCCGATTTCGGCGTAGGTCGGCACGAAGGCGATGAGGAAGGTTGCAATGCCCATGGTGAGCAGCGTGGCGATCAGCGTTGCCTTGCGGCCGATGCGATCGCCGTAATGGCCGAAAATCGCAGCCCCGATCGGACGGCCGACGAAACCGATGAAATAGGTGCCGAAAGCCGCGAGAGTTGCCGTGAGTGGATCCTCGTTCGGGAAGTACAGCTTGCCGAACACCAGTCCGGCGGCTGTACCGTAGAGGAAGAAGTCGTACCACTCGATGGCGGTTCCGATGGTGGATGCGACCACCGCCTTGCGCAATTGCGTGGTATGCTCGGCTTCGGACATGTTTGCGTGCGTGACGAGCGTCGCCATTTGCTGTCCCTCGTTGTGTATTTTCCTCCACAAGTACGGCCGCCGGCCGTTCCAATTCGAGCGGATGCTACAACCGGCCGGTAATTACGGAAAGTTCGCCTTTCGCCGGAGACGACCATTATTGCAGCGCAGGAAGAGTGTGCGCACCGGCTGAGGCGAGGCTAAAGCTGTGCGCCAAAAATAAACGCGGCGCGAGAGCGCATCTCGCACCGCGTTTAGTGCATGTCGCGGCCGCCTGCGACCGTGGCCGGCGTGTCAGCTATAGATCTCGAAGAGCCCGGCGCCGCCCTGCCCGCCGCCGATGCACATGGTCACCACGCCCCACTTGGCCTTGCGGCGCCGACCTTCCTGCAGGATGTGGCCGGTCAGGCGAGCGCCGGTCATGCCGAAGGGATGGCCGATCGCGATCGAGCCGCCGTTGACGTTGTATTTTGCCGGATCGATCTCGAGCCGATCGCGGCAGTACAGGCATTGGCTGGCGAACGCCTCGTTCAGCTCCCAGATATCGATGTCGTCGATCTTGAGGCCATGCCGCTTCAGAAGTTTTGGCACGGCGAACACCGGGCCAATACCCATCTCATCCGGCTCGCAGCCCGCGACCGCCCAGGCCACGAAGCGGCCCATCGGCTCGATGCCGCGCTTCTCGGCATCCTTGGCTTCCATCAGCACAACCGCGGCGGCACCATCGGAAAGCTGGCTTGCATTCCCGGCGGTAATGTATTTGCCCGGTCCCTTGACCGGCTCGAGCTTGGCGAGGCCTTCCATCGTCGTGTCAGGACGGTTGCACTCGTCCCGAGTGACAACATAGTCGACGATGCTTTCCGCCTTTGTCGCCTTGTCGACGACCTTCATTTTGGTCTTCATCGGGACGATTTCGTCCTTGAACTTGTTGGCTTGCTGGGCGGCCGCCATGCGGCGCTGCGATTCAAGCGAATACTCGTCCTGATATTCGCGGCTCACCTTGTAACGTTCGGCAACGATGTCAGCGGTATCGATCATGGCCATGTAGATGTCGGGCGCATATTTGAGCAGCTCGGCATCTTGCGCCTCCTTCGGGATGCCGCCGACGGGTGCGGAAATGCTCTCGACGCCGCCCGCGACGATGCAATCGGCACCATCGGAACGAATGCTGTTCGCGGCCATGGCGATGGTCTGCAGACCTGACGAGCAGAAGCGATTGACCGAAACGCCCGCGGTGGTCTTCGGCATCCCCGCGAGCAACGCGGCCTCCCGTCCGATGTTGCGAGCGCCATGAGCGCAATTGCCGAGATAGCAATCCTCGACATAGTCCTTCGCGACACCGGCGCGTTCCACCGCATGATGGATCGCATGCGCAGCGATGGTCATCGGCGGGGTGATGTTGAATCCGCCACGGGCGGACTTCGCCAGCCCTGTGCGCGCATAGGAAACGACGACTGCCTCACGCATGTTTGGTTCTCTCCCTGGAAAAGAAGTTTCTGATCCCTCCTAGCACGGGCTACCAGCAGGGTCGATTGCTTTGCTATTGCTGGCGATCGCGTGCTGGCGATCCGCAATGGCGGTATTACCGATCGGCGCCCAAGAAAACCCACTGGTTGCGCCGTTCCGGTCGGGCTACACTTTCGGCATGACGCTCACCGATATTGCGAGCAGGACCTATAATCACGGTTGGCGGCTGGACCCGATCATCCGCAGCCTGCTCGACACCGATTTCTACAAGCTATTGATGCTGCAAATGATTCGGGAGTTCTACCCGAACCAGCGCGTCACTTTTTCGGTGATCAATCGCTCGCGTCATGTCAGGCTTGCCGAAACCATCGATGAAGGCGAGCTACGCGCGCAGCTTGATCACGCGCGCTCGATCCGCTTCACCAAGAAAGAATTGATCTGGCTTGCCGGTAACACCTTCTACGGCAAGACCCATATGTTTTCCCCCGCCTTCATCAACTGGCTCTCCACGTTCCGTCTGCCTGAGTACGAATTGCGCAAGGCGGACGGCCAATATGAGCTGCACTTCCACGGGCCGTGGACCCATACCACGATGTGGGAGATCCCGGCGCTTGCGATCCTCAATGAATTGCGCTCGCGTGCGGTGGTGAAAGGCCAGGGCCGCTTTACGCTCGATGTGCTCTATGCCCGCGCCAAGGCAAAGCTTTGGACCAAGGTCGAGCGCTTGCGCAAGCTGGACGACCTGCGCCTCTCCGATTTTGGCACGCGGCGGCGCCACGGCTTTTTGTGGCAGCGCTGGTGCGTCGAAGCCGTGAAGGAAGGACTCGGGCAGTCGTTCACGGGCACCTCGAATGTCCTGCTCGCGATGGACAACGATCTGGAGGCGATCGGCACCAACGCGCATGAATTGCCAATGGTCGCAGCAGCCCTGGCGAACGACGACGACGAATTGCGCTGGGCGCCCTATCGCATCCTCGACCAGTGGCGCCACACCTATGGCGGCAATCTCCTGGTCGCGCTGCCCGACGCCTTCGGCACCAAGGCGTTCCTGCGCGATGCACCGGAATGGGTCGCGGACTGGACCGGCTTTCGGCCAGACAGCGCGCCACCGATCGATGCCGGCGAAGAGATCATCAATTGGTGGAAGCGGAAAGGCCGCGATCCCAAGGAGAAGCTCCTGGTCTTTTCCGATGCGATGGACGTGGATTCGATCGAGGAAACCTACCATCGGTTCGCCAGCCGGGTCCGGCTCAGCTTTGGCTGGGGCACCAATCTCACCAACGATTTCGTCGGCTGCCCGCCGGACGGATCGGTCGATCTCGATCCCATCTCGATCGTCTGCAAGGTGACCTCGGTCGATGGACGGCCGGCGGTGAAGCTCTCGGACAACCCGGAAAAATCGACCGGCGATCCCGCCGAGATCGAGCGTTACCTGCGCGTGTTCGGGGATCTCGGCCGCGTGCGCAGCGCCGTGTACGTTTGACGGCGGTGTTGCGATAAAAATGACCGATGGTTCTTGATCGCGGAAAGATTCCGGGTTCCAATCACAGAACTAACATTGCTCTAGGGAGAGACCTCACATGAAGCGGATATTCTTGGCAGCCATTATCGCTACCTTCGCCGCCGGGACGGCATTTGCGCAGGATATGTCCTGCGAGACGAAGGCCGTCAGCAAGGAGGGCAAGCCGCTCGCGGGTGCGGCAAAGACCTCCTTCATGAAGAAGTGCAACCACGATGCCTGCGAGACCAAGGCCGTCGGCTCCGACGGCAAGAAGCTCGCCGGCGCCGCCAAGAACAGCTTCATGAAGAAGTGCGAGGCTGGCGGCTAGGCGGCGTCCTTCCCGCTCCAGAGACATCGATCGAAAAGGCGGCCGCTCGGCCGCCTTTTGCCTTTGCCGGGAGCCGTTCAGCCCTTGCCGGCGTGGCCCCAGGCCTCATCCCAGTCCTGGCCTGAAGCGTCGATGACGCGGCCGTCCTTCTCGAAGAACTTGTTCGGGACCTGGAAGATCGCAAGCATCAGCCCACCTTCCGGGCACCAGGCGACATGGCGGCTGCCCGCCTCGCGCCAGATGAACTCGCCGGCCTTGCATTCGATGCCCTGTGCAGGGCCTTCCTTGTCGACGAGACTTCCCTCCAGCACAAAGGTCTGCTCGATGTTGACATGCTCGTGGTCGGGCAGCACGGCGCCGGGGGCGAACCTCATGAGAGCAGTCATCAGGCCGGTTGAGCGATCGAACAGCAGCGTCTTGGCCTCACAGCCCGGAAAGCGCGTCTTCTGCCATTCCATGGTTTGCGGGCGCACCAGGTGGGAATGGGTGTCTGCGGTTTGGCGGCCCTTCGGCGTCGCGGCGTCCATGGCGGTCCTCTCCTGCGATTTTGAGCGACGGTAGCATCTTTGTGCGGCACCGTCAGCCTCGCGTCTATTCGAAGGGCGGGCGATGGGGTGAGGTTCGAACCTCCCTTCATGTTCCGATGCGCAGCGGCGCGTGCAGCTTGCGCAGGCAAGCAATCACCGAAAGCGCGGTGATCAGCCCCGTCTTCGGATTTTCCGATGGGATATTCTCGATCATCATGGAAAAGCGTGCGGAATCCGAATCGACTTCGATCCGGTGCGTGTTGCGCGTCACCATCGGATCCGCCCAGATTTCCACCATCGTGCGATCGGGGCCGATGCCCGCAAGCGAAAGCGCGACTGCGACATTGAGATTGGCAGGAAATCCCTTCGCGGCCTCGCGCGCCGTGCCGGAAAAGATTTTCAGCGGCTCCTTGATGTCGTCGATCTCGATCTTGTGCTCGAGGAGATAGGGCGCTCCCAACAGACCCGCGACGGGTTTACGCGTGGTCATTCGGACCGAATGGATCGTTCCGACGGCAGCCGCGGTCATCGCGTCCAGCCCGATCAGCGCACCGGTCGGCACCACGATCTGACCGCCGTTCTTCCTGGCAAGCGCGATCAAGTCGTCGTTCTCGAGCAGCGCACCCACGCTGAGCACCACGGCGGTTTTGCCGCGTATCACCACGGGCGCGACGATCGACCTGACCAGCCGGCTTGGCGCGCATTCGACGACGATATCGGAAGCATCCGCGAGAGCCTCGATCGGCAAGGTGGCCGGCTTCTTGCCGAGCTTGTCCAGCCAGGGTCGATGCTTATCGATGTTTTGAGCGGATACAGCCGCAAGCTCCAACCCCTCGATCCCGTCATCGAGCGCTTTCGCGAGCTTCGACCCGATCGGCCCAAGCCCGGCTATGGCGACGCGCGATGTGCCTGAGGTCATGCTCTCGTCCAAAGTCCTTCGCTAATCCCGTTTGAAGCAGTAGTCGAACCGATCACCGTCGGCTTTGAGCAAGCCCACGGTCGGCCGCGGGAAATGTACCGGCAAGATCAGCGTGTCCGTGTCGGCGACGGAGGCAAAGAATTTTCGCCTCGAGACCGCCGACTGCTTCGGATCCCAATCCGGCTTCGCCGACCAGTCGGGCTCGCGACACTGGATCACGTGATGCATCAGGTCGCCGGCGACCACAGCGCGCTTTCCCTTCGAAAAGATGTTGACGCAACAATGGCAGGGCGAATGGCCGGGCGTGGGCGTCAACGTGATGGTGTCGTCGAGCGCATAGTCGTCGTCGACCAGAACCGCCTTCCCGGCCTCGACAATCGGCAGACAATTGTCGCGGAAGACCGTGCCGGGCGGATTGGCGCCCTTTTTGTCCTCGGCTTCCCAGGCCGCATATTCGCGCTTGTGAAAGATGTATTTCGCATTCGGAAAGGTAGGCACCCAGCGGCCATCGCGCAGCGTCGTATTCCAGCCGGTGTGGTCGATGTGCAGGTGGGTGCAGAATACGTAGTCGATCTTCTCGTAGGAGACGCCGAGCGCGAACAGTTCCTTGCGCCAGCGCTCCTTGCCTGGAAAGTCGAACGGCGGCGGATGGCCTTTGTCCTCCCCGGTGCAGGTGTCGACGAGGATGGTGTAGCGCGGCGTACGCACCACGAAGGTCTGGTAGGTAATGAACATCATGCCGGACGCCGCATCGAACACTTCCGGCTCCATCGTGCGCAGATGATGCCTGAAAACGCGCTCGTCATAGGCGGGGAAGAAATCCTGCGGCCGGCGCCAAGGCCCCTCGCGCTCGATCACCGCATCAATGGTGACGTCGCCAATCCTGATCTGCTTCACCGATTTTCCTCCCGATGTTTTTCGGGAGCGTATCGGGTGGTCCGAGATGGTTCAAGCGGGCCACCAATCATGCGCCGTCTGGGCGCTCAATGACGCTTGAAATATTGAACGTCACGCTCGTGCTTTTCGGCCGCTGCGCGCGACTTGAAAGTCCCGAGGTTGCGGCGTTTGCCGGTCCTGGGGTTGATTTTCCGGGAATAAAGCCGGTATTGACCGGATCGTAGTTTGCGGATCATGGCGGCAGTTCTCCAATGCTCTGCCAGACAAAACTGCGACGGCGCGCAACGGTTCCGGATAGGTGCCGGAAGGTCCGCAACACGCGCACAATCATCTCGCCTGCCAACGAAGTCGAACGCGTTTAGAAGCACAACTCCGTCACGAGATTTCCGCGCTTGTCCTTGATGGCATAGGGACATCGCATCCGTTCCAGCGCCTTCTTGGCGTCCTCCTCGCCGAGCGCAGCGGCCCGCTCGTAATAGGATTTTGCCGCAGCCTGGTCTTTCGGCCCGCCGCGACCTGCCTCGGCAAACGCACCCATTTGCACGAGCGCGCCCGGATGGTTCTGCGCGGCGGCCTTTTCGAATAACGCGCGTGCACCGACATCGTCCTTCGGACCGCCCGTCCCCACGGCCAGCATCAGGCCAAGCTGATACTGGGCTTCCGCGCTGGTTTCGGCGGCTTTCGCCAGCAACTCGCGGGTATGCGCCGGATCGGCTGGCTTGCTGGCGCTGCCGAGCGCCGCCAGGTTGCTGGCGCCGCGCGGATTGCCGGCATCGGCTGCGCGCTGAAACAGTTTTCGCGCCTGCTCTTCATCCTTGGCGACGCCTGTGCCGGTGCCATAGAGCACACCAAGCTCGACCATCGCCGAGGTCGAGCCCTTGTCAGATGCCTTGCGCCAGGCAGCAATTGCATCGGGCATTCGTTGATTGGCGGCATAAGCCCGCCCAAGCTCGAACATCGCGCGTCGCGACCTCGCCGCCGCCCTTTTGCAGAATTTGATCGCAGTTTCGATGTCTGCCGGCGCGATTTCAGCAACGCCCTTGATATCGGCAGGCTTGTCCGGATCGGCGGGATCGGCCGCGACGCGGTCACACAGGACGAGATCGGCGGATTGTGCCAGAGCCCATGAGGGCGCGAGTGCCAAGAGTAGCGCAGCGAGAGCGAACTGAAGCAAAGAGCTGATCATCGCGGCGCAGAGTACATCGCCCGATCGACAAATTTAAGGCTGCTCCAAACTGCACTCACGCAGCACGGGCCACGCTTCCCGCGAAGCCAGGAACTTCAACAGCCGACCAAATTCTTTATCGGTTAGCTCCCTATGCCCGACGCATCAGCCTGAGCTGCGCGGTCAGGCGCAAGCTGCGCTTGCCAGCGAGCGCGGTGGCTTCCAATTCTGCGCTCTCATCGTCGCAGCTACCGGAAAAACCGATGCCGACCTCATGTCCACCGAATACGGGATGCTCGCCCTTTGCCGGCGTGTGTTCCTGATTGAGGATCTGACCCTTCCAGCGGCCGTCTTCGGATGTGTAGGTGCCGAGATAGTAGAAAAACGCGTCGCCGCCGAGGATACGGCCGCCGTTGAGCAGCATCACCCCGGTCAGGCCACCTTCGACGCCGTCGAGCAGTTTCAGCCGCAAGGAGTAAAGTCCGTCGACGATGCCGCCCTCCCTGACCCCGCCGGCGATCGGAATCGGCTGCTCCTCGACCGGCGTCATCACCGAGCGAAAGGGGACGTCGGGCAATTCCCGCAAGCGGCCCTCGAAGCGATAGAGATTGCCATCAGCTTTGCCGCGCGCAAGCAACGTCGCGTCATCCGTGCCCGCCATCGCCTTGTAGTTCGGGTCCGGGTTGTGCCTGATGGTACTGACCTCGATGACGATCTCCTGGCCTTCGTCCTCGTAGGTCCCGATATGGGCAAAGGCGGAATTGCCGCCGAGCAGCTTGCCGCCGCCCACGTACATGACGCTGCGGCCGATCGCGTCGCCAAGCTGAAACCTGACGGTATAGAAGCCTCCGAACAAGGAAATGTCCCCGGCATGGGCTGTTCAAATAGCATCTAGCGCGGTTCGCCGGCTGCCGAAAAGCAGTGGAAACGCATGTCAAAATGCAATGATCCGCCGGAGCAGCACAGCTCTGGCGGATCGTGTTGCAGCCCGCGCGCCCCTCGGGCCGTGGTCTTGTCAGACCTTAAGCGGCAGCTTTGGCCCCGGCCGAAACCGTTGCGATCGTCTTCAGGACCTGTGACGCGATCTGGTAGGGGTCGCCCTGCGAGTTCGGACGACGATCTTCCAGGTAGCCTTTGTAGCCGTTGTTGACAAAGGAATGCGGTACGCGGATCGAGGCGCCGCGGTCGGCGACACCCCAGGTGAAGGTGTCGATCGAGGCGGTCTCGTGTTTGCCGGTCAGGCGCATGTGGTTGTCCGGACCATAGACGGCGATGTGGTCGGCGCGGGCTGACTTGAAGGCATCCATAAGCTTCTCGAAATAGTCCTTGCCGCCGACTTCGCGCATGTACTTGGTGGAGAAGTTACAGTGCATGCCCGACCCGTTCCAATCGGTGTCGCCCAGTGGCTTGCAGTGGAATTCGATATCGATGCCGTACTTTTCGGTGAGGCGCAGCATCAGGTAGCGGGCCATCCACATCTGGTCGGCTGCGGTCTTGGAGCCCTTGCCGAAGATCTGGAATTCCCACTGGCCCTTCGCGACTTCCGCGTTGATGCCTTCGTGATTGATGCCGGCCGCAAGGCAAAGATCGAGATGCTCTTCCACCAGATTGCGGGCAACGTCGCCGACATTCTTGTAGCCGACACCGGTGTAGTACGGGCCCTGCGGCGCCGGGTAACCCGCGGACGGAAAGCCGAGCGGGCGGCCGTCCTTGTAGAAGAAATATTCCTGCTCGAAGCCGAACCACGCATCGGGATCGTCGAGAATCGTGGCGCGCTTGTTGGAGGAATGCGGCGTCTTGCCATCGGGCATCATGACTTCGCACATCACCAGCGCGCCGTTGGTGCGCGCTGCGTCGGGATAGACGGCAACCGGCTTCAGTACGCAATCGGAGCTGTGGCCTTCGGCCTGCAGCGTGGAGGAGCCATCAAAGCCCCAAAGCGGAAGCTGCTCCAAGGTCGGAAAGGAGGCGAATTCCTTGATCTGGGTTTTGCCGCGCAAATTCGGTGTCGGCGTGTATCCGTCGAGCCAGATGTACTCGAGCCTGTACTTCGTCATTGAGCCTCTCTGTTGATAATTTCTAAGGTGGGAAACCGAAACGATGGATTGCCCCACATCGTACCCGGCCACGATCGGCCGCCGGTTCCAAAGCATTTAGCGTGCCAAAATAGCCTCTCTCCCGTCCTGGCCGGTGGCTTGGGATCGGGAGCGGGACAGAGGCATCCCCACCTTTCTGGGTGCGGCAAAGAAGCGCGGTAGCCTCTGGCCGGCGCTCGCAAAATGACAGCGTTATTGCCGGATTCCCGCTCGATTTCGCGGCAGAGCCCGTCGTCGGTAGCCGACCAGACTAAACGCGCGCCAATCGTCGGCAGCAATCGTCGATCGCCTTGCGACGCCAGGGCAACCTTCGCTTCGCCCAAGCGTTAATCACCCACTGACTGCCTCGCGGGAGGCAAAACCAGAATTGCCTACTAATTATACAAGTAATGATTTTCTTTTGATCACATTGCATTACTAGCAGCCCGAACGATATCGGGAGTTCGTAACCACAAGAGAACGAGTCGCGCGCACTATCAAACAAGCGCGACGACGCAAGGAGACAGGCAATGAACTCAAGCTGGAATCAAGGGTCAGCCAAGATCTATCAATTCCCGGCCGGGGGCCGTGCGGCTCTCGGCGGTCACAGCTACAGCGAGACCAAATCAATCGACCAATACACGCCCCGCGTGAGCGAGGCCCTTTGCAGCGGTAGCTGGTATCACGAGGAGGCAATCCGGGAATCCCAGGCTGCCACCAAACCCCTCTGGGACCGCTAATGCGAGGCCCATGTCCGAGGACGCCAGCCGACAATCGGCTGCACAACAAGAACTGAAAACGGGTCGGAACGAAAGGTTTCGGCCCTTTTTCATGAGGGTCATTCAAGGCAGATCGCAGGCGGTCGTAGCGCGTCCGGCGTGCTTGACGGTGATACCGCCGCTCCTGAGAAATTTCAGCGTCACGCCGCTGCCCGAATAGCGCGCACCAGTAAGCGCCACGCGCTTCCGCAGGGTGACGGGCCTGCCATCGATCTGCAAATAGGCATCGGGATCGTGAGGATAGAACCCGATGATGAATTGCGTACCGTCAACACAGCGATAGGTCTGAAAGGTCTGCGCTTTGGCGGGCGAAAGTTGAAGCGCAGCCAACGCTGCCGCGCCCAAGATAGATTTTGTGCACCGATCCATGCTCGCCCCCTGGAACCGCAAGTATAGACCAGACCGTCGGCGGCGACAGGGCCTCGACATCATTCCGCTGCCGCGAGCGATGCTTTAAGCTGAGCTCATGTCAGATTTCCCGGCCCGGCATTTCAATCTCCAGGGTGCCAGCAATTTCCGCGATCTCGGCGGCTATGCGACGCGCGATGGGCATCGCGTTCGCTGGCGGCAGATCTTCCGCTCCAATCATCTGGGTCACCTGACGCCGTCGGATGTCGAAGTCGTGCGCGGACTCGGCGTCAAAAGCGCGTTCGATTTTCGTGGGGTCGAGGAGCGCGCCGCGGCGGAATGCGTGATCGAGGAGATCGCGGTGCATTCGTTGCCGATCGAGCCGACGGTGGTCGCCGCACTTCGGGCCAGGCTTCAAGCGCGCGCGTTGTCATCGGCCGATGCGCTGGAGATCATGCGCGAGTCCTATCGCAACTATGTGCGCCAGAACACCCACAGTTTCCGGGAGCTGTTTGCGCATCTCCTCGAAGATCGCGCGCCGCTGGTGATCCATTGCACCGCCGGCAAGGACCGCACCGGTTTTGCCTGCGCGCTGCTCCTGCATGCGCTTGGCGTACCTGCCGACGTGATCGCCGAAGATTATCTCCTCACCAACCGCTTCTACCGGCGCGACCCCAACTCCAGTCCCGACCTGCCCGACGATGTCCGGCAAGCCATCGGGTCGGTGGAAGCATCCTTTCTCGCGGCGGGCTTCGATACGGTTCGCGCCGACTACGGCGACCTCGAGGACTATTTCCAAAACGGCCTCAGCCTCGGCGGTCCCGAGCGCAGCGAACTGAGAGCGCGCTACCTGGGGATATGACGGAGGCTGCGCAAAGGCGGCCGAGCCTTCAGGCGTGGCGTGCGGCTTACGCCGCCGCTTCCATTTCCGCTTCGGCGTCGAGATCGGCAATGACCTCTTCGAAGGCGGAGATCGCCTGCTGGACCGCGGCTATTTGCATCAATTCCCAACCGCTGATCGGACCGCTGCGATTTTGCAGGGCAACGACCAGGTCGCGTCGCTGTTCCTTGAGCTGAACCAGCGGCAGACCGTGATCGGGCAGATGTCGGATCAACATGGCTTAAGACCCCCGGATTGGATTGCGCCACGATAACCGCGCGGTTCTGCCATCGGCTTACAAAACCTCGGACAATTTTAGCAAAAATGATGCGGCCAATTTAGACCATGGGCGGCGATGGCGCACCGGCAAGCGGTCCCACCGCGGCTGCGATCGCAAGATCGAACGCGTTCGCGATGCATTGGGTCGCCCATTCGCCGGTGTGGAGAAACGGATCGACGCCGTCGTCCATCTCCGGAAGCAGAACGCCATCCTTGTCGCGCCAGGCATTCATCAGCGCCCACCGCTTGAAAAGATTGACTTGCGCGCTCGCGGCAACGGCCGAAATTCGATCTTCGATGTCGTCGGCAAGTGGTTTCTGGCCGGGGCCAGGTGGGACGTTTCTCACGACGATGGCCGTGGTCAATTGCAGATCCATCAACACCACGTCGGTAGGCAGCGTGGCGAGCCAGGAAAGCCCGACGGCAATCGCCCGCTCGACGTCATCGAAATTGTAGTCGATCTTGCGGAACACGGCGTTGGTGCCGACCTGCCAGATCACCAGCGACGGCGTCTCGGCGAACACGTCGCATTCAAAGCGCGCCAGTTCCTCGGGCGCTTCCTGCCCGCCAATGCCCCGATTGAGGACGTCGATCATGTGGCCGTAAAATCGACTCCTCAGGGCGAGTTC
>Ga0207862_1000220_pt1 | contig 16597 bp, 16 predicted proteins | sample LuqExpMetageno81_FD_187838 | JGI IMG/M metagenome (GOLD analysis project Ga0207862, IMG submission 187838) | Tropical forest soil microbial communities from Luquillo Experimental Forest, Puerto Rico - Sample 81 (SPAdes) | ecosystem: Environmental > Terrestrial > Soil > Tropical forest ... | reverse complement strand
CGTGCCACTGCGGCCGCCTGAGACTCAGGGGCCGCAGTTTTCTTTTTCCATCGATACCTGATAAAAGAAGCTGTAAGCTTTAAGCTATAAGCTATAAGTTAAGAAAGAAAAAAGTAGGCATCCTTTGCACCTTTCAGGTTGATACCTCTGGAAAAATCATGGAGAACAGCCGCCCCCGGTTGTATGCTGCAGGCGAGGGCGCCTGCTCCACAATATATTGATTGACTAAGAGAAATTTGGTTCGATAAACGGATGCTTCCAGAGGTCTCAAGTTAGAATCCTCTTGGTTGTTTGGAAAGCTTAAAGCTTATAGCTTAAGGCTTACAGCTTAAAAAAGAGGCAGTGCATGGCAGGGCATGGCGGAGACTGGGGGTCGGTGGGACCGCTTTTCATGGTGGGCATACCGGGCCCCCGGGTAGACCGGGGCGTCCAACAACTGGTGCGGGACCTTCGGGTGGGAGGGATTATCCTGTTCGCCCGCAATCTGGAGAGGCCCGAGCAGGTCTGGGAACTCACCCGTGACCTGCAGCAGGAGGCCCTGGCTGCCGGGGACCCACCCCTCCTCATCGCCGTGGACCAGGAGGGGGGGGCCGTGCAGCGCCTCAAGAAGCCCTTCACTCGCATCCCGGCGGCCCGGGAGCTGGGGACCGGCTCCACCCCGGAAGAGGTGGCGGCCTTGTCCCGGACCGTGGCCCGGGAGTTGGCCCTGGTGGGGATTAACATGAACCTGGCGCCGGTCCTGGACGTGGCCCGGAAGCCGGAAGGCCCTCAATGGGGGCGCTCCTACAGCTCGGACCCGGAGCAGGTGGCCGCCTTCGGGGAGGCTGCCATCCGTGGCTATCTGGAGGGGGGCGTCATCCCGGTGGCCAAACACTTCCCGGGGTTAGGGGACACCATGGTGGATTCTCACCAGGTTTTACCAGCGGCCCAGGACCCAGACCCGGAGAGGACCACGGACCTTCTGCCCTTTCGCCGGGCCGTGGCCGCGGGAGTGCCCGCCATCATGACCGCTCACCTCCGGGTGCCCGCCTGGGAGGTGCAAACCGCCACCCTGTCCTCCGTGGCCCTCAAGGACTGGCTCCGCCGGCGCCTGGGTTTTAACGGAGTCATTATCACCGATGATCTGGAGATGGGGGCCGTCGCCGGGGCCGCCACGGCACCTGCTGCGGCCTGCCAGGCTTTCGCCGCAGGCGCGGACCTCCTGCTCATCTGTGGCCAGGGCGAGGCGGCCTGGGAGGCGGCAGACCTCCTTAGTCGCGACCGGGCCTGGCAACAAGCAGCCGCCCTTTCCAGGGGCCGCCTGCAATGCTTGCGGGAGCGAATTCCCCGGGGTCCGGCTGACTTGGATCAGGTGAAGGCTTATTTTGGAGGGCGGGGCCAGGGAGATCATTAGCCCCAAAAAGTGACGTGGCCGGGAGGGGGAAGCCCGGCCACGTGGAGAAAGGAGAAAATGGTTTATGATTTTTCGGGGGTAACCTTTGATATATTTATATGCAGCAAGCGTGCCAATACTTCTTTACGCAAAATTTATCTAAAATTACAGGATGTTACTTGATTCTTTTTAATCTTCCCTTGAGCCTGCGGTTCAAATTTTTTTACAGACTTCTTCCTGGAGAGGCCCCCTTCTGGTCAAATAGGGCTGATTTCTGTCATGGTTTCCTGTGCTTCATACTCCCCGGACAAATATTTTAACCCCCTGCCCCAACAATTTTGACTCCTTCTGGGGCCACCCTAATGCTCACCCAATCCTCTTTGAAATCCGCTTTGAGCGTGCTTTCGGGCGTACCTGACGGATTAGCGAGAAATCTTCTGATCGGATTAGTCACAGGAAGCGGCGCACTACCGACAGTACTGCCGCGGCAGACAGATCCGCCAGGGAGGCGACTTGACCGGCTCCTGCGGGCGGGGTCAAGACCGTGACCTGGTCCCCCAGGGGGGCCCACATCCGGGGGTCGGTGGGGCCGAAGAGGGCCACCACCCGGTGAGCTCCGGCCGCGGCGGCCAGGTGGGTAATGCCGCTGTCTCCCCCCAGATAAACCCGGGTCAAGGACAGGAGGCGGGCCACTCGCTCCAGGGGTTCGTTGGCCCAAACCACCTGCTCCTGGGCCACGGCCAACCCCTGGAGGTACGGCAGCACCGGCTCTTCCGCCGGGCCGGCCAGCCACACCACCTTGAGACCCGCGTCAAAGGCCAGGGCCCGGGCAATTTCATAATAATGGGACAGGGGCCAGTTTTTGGGAGAGCTGCTACTGCCCGGTGCGATGGCCAGGATCGAGGCCCAAGGAGGGAGTCCCAACTCTTCCAGAGTAGGTGGCAAAAAGCACAGCCGAAAGGGGGCCGGCTCGGCCCGGATGCCCAATTCCCCCAGCCGCCGGGCCTGAACCGTGGCCACGTGGTCGGTGCCGCCCTCGGGAAAAGACGGTACCCAGACGGCCTGGGCCACCCCGCTCTGGCGCAGGCGGGCCAGTAAACTGGGCCGGGGCCGGGGGCTGAAGACCAGGGCCAGGTCGATGCCGGCCAGCCGCTCAAGGAGTTTTAGGGGCAGGACACCTTGCTCCTGAAAAAGCCCGGCCCAGACCGCCCCCCCGCCGTCCCAGACAGCCGCCAGGGGCAGGGTCCCGGCCAGCAGGCGCCAAGGGCCCCGCTGTCCCACGCCGATGAGCCTGGCCCCGGGGTACTGACGGCTTACGGCCGCCAGGGCTGGACCGGCCAGGAGCAGGTCTCCCAGCGCTCCCTGGTGCCAGACAAGGAGATTCCTCACATTCCCCGCAAGTGACACAGCAGATCCTTTGATTTAAGAGAACGCCTTAGAAATAACAGAGTTTGCCTTCGATGTCAGGAAAGGAAATCGACAAAGTCAGGATGCTATATTATTACACTAATGATGATCGAAAGGGATACGTGGAAATCACCCTGGAGGGATGTTCTCTAAATTTCGACGAATCATAATACGAAAGCCATTCTTTATTCCAATCATATGGTAGTATTGTTTTAGATATTGTTCTAACATTAGTTCTTTATCAGGAAGCAGTCGATAATTTGGAAAAAAGAGCTGTATATTTTTCCCCTCAATGAGAGTATCCCATAAAACATATTTCACCTTTTTTTCTTTAATACTAGAAATAGCCTCATCAAATTGTTTCGTTGTATTGATCAAATACATTAAGATACTATAACGCGAAGGATTTTTTATATCAGCAAGAAAATAATACATGGGATAATAAGGATAAATAAAAACTTCTTCCTTTGGTTTAGTCTCTTCTTGCAAGAAATTTAATGCATCGTCCGCCTTAAAAGCATACAAGGTTCCCCGTCTGGTAACTATCTTCCGATGGGCTGACAACGGCTCGAGAATATGGACCACGCCATAAACCAACAAGCTGAGGCTTACCAACCACAGCCCCAGCTTTCGCAGGACTTCCCGGTGGCCCCAACAATTGTTCCACACAACCAGGAGAAGTATCAGGACAACCGGAGAGCCATAGACTAAATGGACTATGTCTTTGCGATGCAGTTCCGAAAGCCAAAGCCCCAGACCAACCCCCCAGTAAGGCAGCAGGAGTGCGTTAAACAGGCTGGGCCGGTTAGTCGGCATGAAATAGGATGCTACGGTAAAAATTAAGATCAGTAAAGGTAATGTCAGAACAATCAGAAAGGGCCCCAACAAAAATACGCCGGCCGGAAACGCCGCCCAGGCTGGCAGCCAGAGCTTCAGCCATGGCTCCCAACTCATCTGGTAAATCAATTCTCCTAAACCATAACCATAAGGAACCACGTTGACATTGTGGTAGTTTGTCAAGGGCCAGATAAGATTGGCATAAATGAGATCTGGAAGGCCGCCGGCCAGGAAGAAAAATACGAGAACAATTACCCCAACCACTACGTAACCTCCCAGGGCAAGGCCCGAGTGGGTGAGGTGCCGCCGGAGTGATTCTCCTGCTCGCCAGTCATTCACTTCAAGGCTTAAAAGAAGCCCTAGTAATACCAATAACCCCTTGTGCTGAATAAAGCAGGAGGTAATCCCGGCCAGCACTCCCACCATGACCAGGTAAAACCAGGCCCCCTTATCTTGCCAGAGAAAAAAAGCACCCAGGGCCAAAAGGGCAAAGAGATTGCTGTCCCAATGGTGGTTGGTGGCCGGCCAAGTAGGAATGGCGAGGACCATATAGAAAAGGGCCGGCAACATCTCAAAAGAGCCCCTATAGACCCGACGGGTCATCCAATAGATGAGGAGCACCATGGCCAGTCCTGTGAACAGGAGCAGCCCCCGTGCCACCCATATATGAGTTCCGAACAGTTTGAAAAATAAACCCAGCCAGTAAAAGGAGGCTGGGCCCATTACTTCGAAGAAATCCCGATACGGTAGGTCCCCTTCCAACACTCGCTGGGCCCCATAAACCAGGGTCCCTTCGTCCCCCACCCGATACAAGACCCGGATGAAGAGGTAATAGTAAGATATAGTTAACAGGGCAAGCAGCAGGGCTCTTATAGCTCCCCGCTCATGATACTGGTTTAGCGCGCTGATATTCATACTTTGGAGATTCCTCAAGGGCTCCTGGTCTGGATGGGGCAACGGGTTATTTTTTACCCCAGACCACCATATTCCATGCCAAATATGGAAATAACGGCAGGCCTAATAGAAATTTATCAAGCTTCAGTAAGGGCTTGAACCACCAGCCGATTTTTTCGGGGTCTTCCTTGAAGATCTTCTTCCAATAGCGGTCAGCATTGGGATGAACACGATCGACTAAAAAATATTTAAAGAACAATAGCAGACTGGTCAGCCAGAATTCCCGGTGATGAGTCTCAGAAAAAATTTCTTGAAAGATGTTGAGGTGCGTGAAACGGAAGGGGCGCTCGTCCTCGGTACGCACCTTGGTGGCCAGGCGCCTATATATCTGGATGGCAGGATTGTAACCTAAGGGATCAAAAAAAAAGAACCGACCTCCAGGGACCAGAGCTCTGTGGACGGCGTGCAGAAAAGCCGGGATGTCCCCCAAATGATGGAGGATATTGGCGCCGTAAGCGATGTCAAACCGGTTTGCGCCGTAGTCAAAACGGTCAGCCTCCCCGAGGAGAGTGGTAATGTCCACGCCATGCTCCTCCCCCAAGGCCACGCAACGCTTCAGCATAAGGGGGGACAAGTCAATGGCAGTTACTTTGGCATCCTTCAGGGCGAAATATACCGAGGACTCCCCGAGGCCGGCACCCACATCCAGAATCTTCAGTCCACTCACATCCCCCATCAGGGAAAGGATGAACCGGTTTTCCTGGGCCGCAAGGTGTTCAAAAGCCTCGTAGACCTTGATTTCGGCTAGAGGTGTCTCCGCAGCCCAGTTATCGTGAAAGCCTCTCTCGCGGCTGCTGCGGTAGCGATTCAGATTCATGGTTTTCTCTATCAAGACTATATCCCCCCCTCCCGGAATACTCCCGCACCACAAAGATGGGTCTCCTCTTCACTTCGCTGTAAATACGCCCGGTGTACTCCCCCAGAATTCCCAGCATGAGAAGATTGAAGGTTCCGAAAAGGATGACGGCCAAAATCAAGGACGACCATCCAGGAACCATGGCCACGTTAAAAAAGTAATGCAAGATGAAATTGTAAACCAAATAAAGAAGAAATGGGATCATGAGGACAAAGGCGATCATGTAGGCTGTCCTGAGCGGCATGAAGGAAAGGGAAACAATGCCGTCCATAGCCAAGCGAACCATCTTACTCAGCGGATACTTGGTAGTACCGGCCTCGCGGGGAGCACGATCATATTCTACTACGCTCCTCTGGAAACCCAGCCAACCCACCAGTCCCCTAATATATCGGTGCGTTTCGGTGAACCGTTTAAGCTTGTCTACAGCCAGTCGATCCAGCAAACGAAAGTCACCGGACCCTTCCGGGGCATCGGTTTCCGATAATCTAGATATGATCTTGTAATAAATCTTTGCTGTCCACACTTTGAACTTGGTTTCTCCGACCCTTTTTCGCCTCACCGCTAGAACTATTTGGTTACCCTTCTCCCACTCCCTTACCAGGTCGGGTATGACTTCCGGAGGATCCTGCAGATCTGAATCAATGGACACCAGGGCATCGCCCGGCGCCAGTTCGTAGCCGCATGAGAGGGCGGCCTGATGGCCGAAATTCCGAGACAACCGAACACCACAAAAGCGCTCGTCTTTGTGGCTAATGTCCTGAATCATCTCCCAGGAGCTATCTATGCTGCCATCGTCAATAAACATCACCTTAAGATCGTATCGATCAGCCAATTTTTGCAAGACATCAGTCATTCTTTCATAAAAAGAGGGCAATACCATTTCTTCATTGTAAACTGGAACAATAATGGTGAGTAGCTTCTTCTGATTTTGCAACATTTCCGACCCCTTGTTTATTCACTGATAATTTTCATAATTTTGCCGCCACTACAGAACAATAGGTGGGAACTAAAGACAAATGGCAATTATTTTGTCGTGCTACATAGAAAGAAAAAAGCTGACATTGGAGATCTGGTGTCGGCATCGCCTCAAGTCCGAAGGCGGCGCTGGGCCGGGACCTTGTCAAGCAGGAGAAACGGGGTGCGCACGGCGGCGATGGTCTCCCCCACCTGGTGGATGCTGGCCTCCCGGAGTGGGCCCAGCCAGCCCTCGGCCGTGGCCAGGGAGACCACCCGGTAAGGGTCGATGCCCATAATCCGGGCACAGGTGGCATCCACGGCCGGTAGGTTTCGCCCCATCACCAGCACCCCCACGGGCTTCGGCGTTCCCATGATGGGGCCGTCCCCTTCCATCCCCACGATGCCGTCCACGATGGCGAGCTGCGGCCGCACCGTGGCGGTGATATCGACAATGCAGCCGTCGATGCCGGCCCAATGCAGGTAATTTTTCGGCCAACCGTAAAAGCTCCCGGGCATCAGGCCGAAAAGATTCTTCATGGCGAGGGTAACCCCGGCCCAGTGGTGCGTCTTCATTTTGGGCATGGAGACGATAATATCGAACTCCTTGAGGCAGACCGGCAGGGTCAGCGACGGCAGGCGGGAGCAGCCCCCGGCGTTGGCGACGGTGTAGCCGTTCTCGCGGTTCAAGTCGATGAAGGGAATGCGGTCCTCCCAGAGGATCTCATCCAGGCCTGCTTCATCCAGGACCCGCAGCGTATCGGTGACATGCCCCGGCCCCTCGGCCACCACCACCCGGGCCGCACCCAGCGACAAAAAGGCCTCCACCGCACCCCTCACCACCAGGGGGTGGGTATTGATATGCACCGCACCGGGGATGGTTTCCACCAGGTTGGGCTTGAGGAGCACCCGCTTGCCCCGGATAGCCGCCGGGCTCACCCCCAGGTGCCGCAAACCGTCCTGGATCGCGGTCTTGAGATCCGCCTGGTAATCGGGCGCCTTGACTATGAAGATCCGCTCATCCCAGCTGCGGTTTCTGGCTTCCTTCCACAGCAAGTAGGAAGACGCCCCCAGCACCAGGCCGCCGGCGCACGCCGTTAAAAATTCTCTGCGGGTAAGGCCCATGTTTGACCATCCTTCTTCATGCCTGGCTACTCTCTCTGATCAGGTCTGCCAGAGGCTCGTCAGTCCGCCGGTAGTTTGGAAGGCTGCCAGGAGGAGGGCCAGTGAAGAGGTGTCATAACTGCTGATCCTCTCCTGGCGAGCCAGGCAGGCCTCGATCATTGCCTGCGCTGAAGCCGGCCGTTCTCCCCAGGCGCCCAGGCCCAGAAGGGCCCAGCCCAGAGACCAGGGGGTTTTAAGATGAGTGACGCTGCCCTCCAGATAAGCGAGGCTTGGCTGCACCGTCTCCCGGGAAACCCTGCCGCCCAGGGCACTGAGCACCATACCGGTGCTCTCCGGCATGGGGCGCAGGACCTGCCCGAAGACGGTGGTGTTCCCGTAATTCCAGCCGCCACCGGGAATCTGCCGGTCCAGAAAAAGGAGTTGGGCTTCTGCCAGGCGCGGGTTGCCGCCGTTCCCGGCGATCTCAAGGGCCATCATGGCCATGGCCGTGGGCTCGGCCCAGGAGGCGGTGGCAGACCGCCAGGACCAGCCCTTAAGCTCGGTGTTATGGCCGATGATGGATTCCGCCTCTTGCTTAAAAGACAGTCCCGAAGTGGACAAAAGAAAGGCGATGGCGCGCGCCTGGGCTTCCCTGCAGGCCGGAGCTCCCTGCCAGGCCAGGACAGCCAGAGAGGTCGGCCAGAAGGCCTCCGGGTGATCAGGCGAGATGCTCACCCGGCCGTCACGGAGTTGGGCCGCGGCCAGGCATTGACGAGCCGCCTCTCTCAATTCCGCCTCAGCCCCCATGGCCTGCAGCGCCATAATAGCCCAGGCGGTGGCGTCTGGACGGAAATTCGTCCCTTTTTGGATGCCAAAGCCGCCATCGGCAAGGGCTCGATCCCGCAGTTGCTTCAGGCCCTGAGACATTGGCGGTTCGGTCATACTGCTCTCATCCTCGGTTACCGTTCCCTGGGATTACTTGGCCTTTTTTACAAAATTTCGGAATTATTTTAACGCACTTAGAATATCGGAACAAGGCAATTTACTCTTGAGGAAATGGGAGAAAAAAGGCTGGCAAGTCGGGGCAAAAGCCCATTCTTGCCAGTTTTTCTACTCTTAAGGGGTGGGGGGAGGGAGTTTGAGAGGGGGGGCAGGGGTTGGTGGCACAGGCTTTCCAGCCTGTGAAAACCCCTGACCTCCTCCTAAGGCGGGATTAATGCTTGTCAGCCAGGCGTTGGGCCGTCCGGGTGTGGAGGGGGGCGGCGCCCCCGCCCCCGGATTCCCTGTCCGCCAGGGTCAGGACATCCTGGTAGATGTGCTCGTTGATATTTGAGGTCATGGGGTCACTCCGCAGAACCTCCAGGACGGACCGGGAGATTTCGGGTTCGGTCTCCAGTTCCGCTAAAAGGTTCCCGGCCTGCTCCGGGCTGGCCTTCTGGAGCAGGAGGGCCGCGAACACCACCTTGGGGTCGCCCCCCTCGGCTTTGAGGAGGTCGGTGGCCAGGGCCAGGCACCGGTCCAAGTGAGCCGCCAGATCAGGGTCCCCGGCCGCCAGACCCAGCGCCCTATCTTTTAAGCGCTGCTTGAAGGTTTGCATGGCCTGCTTTTCTTTGAAAAGTTCGGGGACGCACTTGTCGGCATACTGGCACCACTCGGCGCAGCCCAGCTCGATCTTGGGATTATAGAAGAGATGGCCGCACCAGGCGCAGCGCCGCCGGGTGTCATCCTTGAAGAATTCGATTTCCGCCCCGCATTTGGGGCACTCCGCGGTGAAGATGTCGCCAGGCGTCCAGTAGCGGGTATCCTGCCCCGGGCATTTTATCTGTTCCATAATCCCACCTCACGCCGCCTTGATTTTGGCCTGCTGCACCACCTGGCCCTGGGCCCCCAGAGTGCAGATGGACACCGGCAGGCGCTTGCCGGAATTCTCCAGGGCCCGGCGCACCGCCTCGACGAGCCCCTGGCAGCAGGGAACCTCCATGTTGACGATGGTGATGCCTTTGACGTCGTTTTCCCGGAGAATGCCGGTGAGTTTGGCCACGGACTCCCCAAGGTCATCAAACTTGGGGCAGCCGCACACCACCGTTTTGCCGGCCAGATACCGGGCGTGGAAATCACCGGCCGCAAAGGGTCCGCAGTCCGCCGCCACCAGAAGTTCGGCGTTCTTGAAAAAGGGTGCCTGGGGAGACACCAGCCTGAGTTTCACCGGCCAGTGGCTCAGGGCCGAGGCCCCGGCTTGGGGAGCGACTGCCGGGGTGAATTGACGCATGGCGCTCCCCGGACAGACAAACGCTTCCGGGGCCGACGCGGCCTCTGGCTTGGCGGTCCCCCCCTCGTGGCCGTGCTCGCCTGGGGCGCCAGGGGCCGGTCCCACGAATTCGTCGCTTTCCCGCTCTTCGATGGTGAGGGCCCCCACCGGACACTCGCCCAGGCAGGCCCCCAGGCCGTCGCAAAATTTATCTGCCAAAAGCTGGGCCTTGCCATCCACGATGACAATGGCCCCCTCGGCGCAGGAGGGGACGCAAAGGCCGCAGCCATCACATTTTTCCTGATCTATCTTGACTATCTGCCGCTTGGCCATAAATTTTCTTCCTAGTCCGTTGTTTTGATATTAAGGTAATCCTTCAAAGGGGAGAGTTCCCTGATTTAAGTCAAGATGGCGAGATTTTTCCCGGTTTTTCCTGGTTTTTCCCGGTTTCCTTCTGGAGGGCCTGGCCTTCTCACCCGGCGCTTCGGACCGTGGAGTCTTTCTCCTCCTTGACAACCCCTGACGGGATTTCTTAAAATAAAACTAATATTCATGGAATAACAATAGGTTGTATGCCTAAAGCAGGAACTTCCGGAAGCACGCCCCGGGCTCAGATCCTGGTGGTGGATGATGATAAGACCATGCGGGACGCCTGCCACCAGATCCTGACCCGCCAGGGCTTCCAGGTGGAGGAGGCTGCCAGCGCCCGCCAGGGGTTGGGGCTGCTGGAGCGCCGATCCTTTGATGTCATCCTGCTGGACCTGGTCATGCCCGACCTGGACGGCCTGGAAACCTTGAAAAAGATCAAGGCCGTGGACAACGACTGCGAAGTCATTATCATCACCGGCTACGGCTCCATCCCCACTGCAGTGGAAGCCATGAAAGCCGGGGCCTTCCATTTCCTCTCCAAGCCCTTCGCCCCCGACGACCTGCGCACCGTCATTACCCGGGCCCTGGAGAAGCGCCGGCTCAACCTGGAAAACCTTTACTTGCACCAGGAACTTAAATCAAAGGCCGGCCGGGATACCGTGGTTTCTCAAAGCGAGTCCATGGCCAAGATCATGGAGATGGCCTCCCGGGTGGCGGGCACCGACTCCACCGTACTCATTACCGGAGAGTCCGGCACCGGCAAGAGCATCATCGCCCGCCAGGTCCACCAGCTCAGCTCCCGGGCCAGGCGGCCTTTTATTACCGTGGACTGCGGCACCCTGGTGGAAACCTTGTTTGAGAGCGAGCTCTTCGGCCATGTCAAGGGAGCCTTCACCGGGGCGGACGCCAACAAGGTGGGCAAGTTTGAGCTGGCCCAGCACGGCACCCTGTTTTTTGACGAAGTCAGCAACATTTCCCTCGAGGTCCAGGCCAAGCTCCTGAGGGCCGTGGAGGAGCGCAAGGTCTCCAAGGTCGGCAGCCACCGGGTCATCACGGTGGACGTGCGCCTCATGGCCGCCACCAACCGGGACCTCGTCCTGGCCATCAAGGAAGGCTCTTTCCGGGGTGATCTCTTTTATCGCCTGAATGTGGTGAGCCTGCACATCCCGCCTTTACGGGAACGCAAAGACGACATTCCCCTCCTGGTGGAGCATTTCCTGGAAAAATACAACACCCGCATCCACAAGCAGAGCAACCCGATTAAGGGGGTGTCCCCTGAGGCTATGGAGGTCTTCCTGCGGCACGACTGGCCGGGGAATGTGCGGGAACTGGAAAATACCGTGGAGCGGCTGGTGGTCCTGAGCGCCGGGCCTTACCTCGAGCCCGAGGACCTGGCTTACGCCGGCCTCTTCTTAGCGTCCTCCGGCGAAAGCGCCGCTTTGGACCTGAAGGACCTGGAGAGAGAGCATATCCGGCGCACCCTCCAAAAATTCGGGGGCCGCAAAAGCGACACCGCCCGGGCCCTGGGCATCGACCGCAAGACCCTCAGGGAAAAGCTCAAGCGCTACAACATCCTGTAGACTTTTTCGTGCCTGCCGTATGGTTTCCCCCACTCCTTCGCCTGCCAGCCGGGCCCTGACGCCAATAGTCCTAGCTTACGGCGCTGCCACCCTGGCCGGCCAGGTCCTTATCCTCCGGGAGATCCTGGTCCTGGCCCAGGGTCAGGAGTTGAAGCTGGCGCTGGGGCTCTGGTGTTGGCTGCTCTGGACCGGCCTGGGAAGCCTCCTGGGAGGGTGGCTGGCGGCCCGCCGATCTCCTGGTCCTGCCACTTTGTCGGGACTGCTGGCCTTGTTGGCCTGGCTTTTGCCCGGCACGCTGCTACTGGCCCGGGCCCTCCCCACGCTTACGCCCCAGGCCATCGGCCAGTCTCTGCCGCCGGCTTCGGCCCTGGTCCTCTTCCTGGCCCTGCTCGCCCCTTTCTGCCTGGTTTCCGGCTGCTTTTTCCCCTTCGCCACGACGGTTCAGCGAACCCTTGAGCCCCTGGGGGCCACCGGCCGGGTTTATGCCCTGGAGGCCCTGGGCGCGGCCCTGGGCGTGTGCCTGCTCCAGCTGTTCCTGGTGGGGCAATTCCCCGCCTTTACCCTGAGCCTGGGAGCAGGAGTCTGTCTCGCCGTCATTGCCTGGACCCTGGCCCCACCCCGCCATCTCACCGGCCGCCTGGCTCTGGGGGCCACGTTTTTGGCCCTGGCGGCCTCCCTGGTGTTCTCCCCCTCCCTGGAAAACTTTTCCCGCCAAGTGCAGTGGCCCGGCCGGGAGGTGGCAGCATCTCTGGATTCCCCCTATGCCCTCCTCACCGCCACCCGGGAGGCGGATCAGATAAGTTTTTTCGCCAACCGGGTGTGGCACTTCACCTACCCTGACCCTTATTCCGCCGAGATGGCCGTGCATCTGGGGCTGTTGGAACACCCCCACCCCCAGAAGGTGCTCCTTCTGGGCGGAGGCGCCGCCGGCCTCATACCGGAAGCCTTGAAGTATGGCAGCCTCTCCCGGATTGACTATGTGGAGTTGGACCCCGACCTGGTGCGCCTGGTACAGCGGCTGGTTCCCGAGGCCATGGTCCTCAGGGGCCACGATCCCCGGGTCCATCTGATCTTTCAGGACGCCCGGCGTTTCCTGACCAGGAGTACCCCCCGTTACGACGTCATCCTCATGAACCTCCCCGAACCGGGGAGCGCCCAGTTGAACCGCTATTACACCAGGGAATTTTTCGCCACGGTGGCCCAACATCTCAAGCCCGATGGCGTCTTCAGTTTCGCCCTGACCGGGGGCGAAACCAGTCTCAACCCCCTGCGAGCCGCCTACCTGGCCCTCACCTACCATACCCTGGGCCAGATTTTTCCCGAGGTCCTGGTCTTTCCCGGCGAGCGGGTGCGCTTTTTCGCCAGCCCCATTCCCGGCCTTCTGGTGAGAGACCCCAAATTCCTGGCAGCCAGGCTGGTTGAGCGGGGTCTCAAGCTGCGGTATGTCCGGGACTACTATTTGCTGGCCGACCTGTCCCTCCCCCGTCAGGAATACGTGCGCCGGCTCCTGGAGCGGTACCCTCCCGAGATCAACACCGACCTCAACCCCAAAAGCTATTTTTATGACCTGATCCTCACCGGCGCCCGGGAGGGGTTGCCTTTGAAAGAGGTCCTCCTGGCCTTAAAAAGCCTGTCTCCCGTGTGGCCTTGGATCATCCTGGGCCTGGGGGGAGTGGCGGGCCTGATTTTCCTCAGGCGGCGGCCCACCGGGGTGTGCCTGGCCCAGGTGCTGGTCATGGGACTGGGGGGAATGGCCCTGGAGGTCCTGGTCCTGGTGCTGTGCCAGGTGCAACTGGGCCTGCTCTACCGCCAGTTAGGTCTCTTGGTGGCGGCGTTCATGGCCGGGATGGGTATCGGGGGCGCCTGGGGGGTGCGATTGGCAGGCCGGCGGCGGGCTACCCCCGCCCTGCTGGCGGCCTGTCAGGGGGGCCTGGCCCTCCTGGCCTTATTTACGGCCCTGGCCCTCCCCCTCCTGACCGCAACTGGATTCCTGCCCCCCGATTTTTTCCTCCAGGGGATTTATCTAGTGATTCTTTTCACTGCCGGCTTTGCTGGCGGCGGGGTGTTTTCTCTGGCCAGCAACCTCTGGCACCAGAATCGGCCGGCCACCTCCTGGCGTGACGGTCTGTTCTACGCCGCCGACCTTCTCGGGGCCACTCTGGGGTCTTTGGGGCTGAGCCTAGTGGTGCTGCCGGTATGGGGGGTGGTGCCGGCTTTGTTTGCTTTAGCCGGCCTGCACTTCTGGGCGGTCGTCTTGATTTGGCTCTAAGGAAGGCTGGTTGAAGGGGCGGCCGGAGCCGCCCCCGCAAAGGCATTATTCATGCCGGAATTCGTTGCCGTATTCGGAAAAAGAGAAAGTCAGAAAGATGTGGTGGCCGTCATAATCCAGGACCCGGAGGTCGTCTGTCTGGCGCAGATCATTCAACACCACCGGGTAATGCTCTCCGTAGCGCTTCTCACAAAGTTCCAGGGGTAACTCAAAACCCAGGTACTTTTTTATTCCCTTGGAATTCAACTTCGCTACCAGCTTGGGGTCGGTGAAGGACTCGTAGGAAGTTAAGATGACCAGGGGCCCAGAACCGGTAAACACGATAGCTGCCTTCATATGCCGTTTTCTCCTTTTGAGATTTATATATCTAAAAATAAAACCGGTCTGGGAAATGTCAATGAACATTGCCCGGAAGTAGGAGGATTTTCCTCCTCCCTTGAGACGCGAGTCCTACGTTCGATCCCCCGCCTTGACTCACTGACGCAAGATGCTTAATTTCGAGGTAACTGCCGAAATCTGCCCCTCCTTACCGGCTTCCTGTGCCCGCCAAGATCTCCATGAAGGAGACGAACCATGGCCTCGTTACAAGCCAAGCAAGCCTGGGCGGTTAGCTACGATCCCTCAGGACTCATAGAAATGTCGGTGGAGTATGATGCTGAGGCCCTGCAAATGCTCAACGAGCATCTGGCCAAGGAGGATTATGTGGTCTTAAGCCGGGATGCCCAGGGCTATCCGGGAGACCTGATCATTGACTTCCCGGCCGCCGCCGGGGAGCCCTATCGGGCGTTGATCAAGCTAACTTAAGAATGGGGGGAGCGCAGGGACGAGTGGCCAGGCTTTCCAGCCTGTGGAAGTATCTGGCCCCTTGTCGCAAATTTCCTTGGCAACTGCTTCGCTGCCGGGGTGGCTTATCTTACCAGGAATGGTTTGATTTGCTCCAGGCCCTCCTGGGGGGTCAGTTCCTCCCGGAAGTGGAAAGGTACCCGGAATCCCAGGGTCTGGGGCAGCCTCAGCCCGCCGGCGATTTCCACGGGGATCTTTTGATTGTGCATGAGACTGGGCAAGAGTCCGGGAAGATTCCTGAGCTTCAGGAGCACGGGTACTGTCACCGTGGTCTCGCCCCGGGCCGGGAGGGTAACCGGCTGATTCCCCACCCCCTTGGCTACGCTTTGGCTCGCCACCCAGACCTCGTAGTCGTAGCCCAGGACTGTGATGGTCATGGGGTTGGGGTTCTCCACGGCCAAAACCACGGTCAGGGGCCAGCCCTGATTGGTGGGAGGCTGTAGACCCAGGCCCTTGAACCGGACTTCGGGCGGCAGGAGTTCACCTTTGGCCAGCTGCCGGACTCCGCAGCCCAGGGCCGCGACTGCCGCGAACATCGCCGCCACTGCAACCAGAGACAGCCAGGCGGACTTGGTGTGAAAACGCTGGTGTCTTGGCATTATTCTATGAACCCCAACGCCAGGCGGTCCGCCACCACCAGGCCTTCCCGGGTGGGGATCAGCCGGTCTTCCCTCACCTCCACGAGGCCGGCCCCGATGAACTCTTGGAGAAGGGCTTCTCTCGGTTGACCTTCCTGCATGAGTTTCAGATCCACCCCGTCTCGGGTGCGCATCCCCAGATAGAGGGCCTCCAGGCGCCGCTGCTCCGGGGTGAGGACTTCCCCTCCCGCCACCGGCGCCTCGCCTTTGCTCAGAGCCAGGCAGTAATCTTTGAGTGATCGATGATTCCACCAGCGCCGACCGTCCCTGTAGGAATGGGCCGCGGGCCCTAGACCCAGGTAAGGGGTGTGGTTCCAATACTTGATATTGTGCCGGGAGCGGAATTCCACCCCCCGGGCGAAGTTGGAGATTTCGTAGTGGAGATAGCCCCGGCCTTCCAGGAATTTTGAGGTAAAAAGGAAAAAATCCCGTTCCAGTTCCTCCGGGGGCGGCTGGAATTGCCCTGTTGCCTGCCGGTGGGCCAGAGGCGTCCCTCCTTCCAGGGTAAGCTGGTAGCAGGAGAGGTGCTGGGGGCCGAAGCTCACGGCTGTCTTAAGATTCCTGTGCCAGTGCTCAAGGGTCTGGCCCGGCAAGCCGTAAATCAGGTCCACCCCCAGGTTGGCGAAGCCCGCCTCCCGGGCCCAGGCCAGGGCGTTTCGGGCTTGGGCGGCGTCGTGCCGCCTCCCCAGAAAGGCCAGTTCCCGGTCGTCAAAGGACTGCACCCCGAGGCTCAGGCGGTTGACACCCAACTCCTGGTAATTTCTCAGGATTTTCTGATTGAGGTCATCAGGATTCGCTTCCAGGGTAATTTCTGTGTCCGAGGAAAATTCGAAATGTTCCTTAAGGCCTTCCAGGAGAACAGAAAGCTCGTCAGCGGCCAACAGGCTGGGAGTCCCGCCCCCCAGGTAGAGGGTGTCGACCTGGGGGGCAAAGTCCGGGTATAGCTTCATCTCCCGGTCCAGGGCCACCAGCCAGTCTGGAATCAGGGAAATATCGGTTCCCGAGGGGAAGTCGCAGTACAGACACTTCTTCCGGCAGAAGGGCACGTGGATATAAAGACCGGCTGGGGTTATTTCAGACATGGCTGACTGTTGCGCTAAGTTGCTAATACAGCATTTCAATCCGGAGTTCTTTTCCCCCCTTTTTTAAAGGGGGGCCAGGGGGGA
>Ga0207862_1000209_pt1 | contig 16883 bp, 12 predicted proteins | sample LuqExpMetageno81_FD_187838 | JGI IMG/M metagenome (GOLD analysis project Ga0207862, IMG submission 187838) | Tropical forest soil microbial communities from Luquillo Experimental Forest, Puerto Rico - Sample 81 (SPAdes) | ecosystem: Environmental > Terrestrial > Soil > Tropical forest ... | reverse complement strand
CCTGCCGCAGGCAGGTCACAACCCACCAGGCACCTCTGTATCTGCTATCTTTCTGGTTCCCATGTCCTTCCTGCACACCTTTCGTGCCGAACTCCGCCCCACTCTCCGCCTCGCCCTCCCACTCGTCCTCGCCGAAATCGGTTGGATGAGCATGGTCATCGTTGACACGATGATGGTCGGCCGGCTCCCCTACAGCGCCCAGGCCATCGGAGCGATCAGTATCAGCTCCAGCCTCTTCCTCGTCTTCGCCTTTTTTGGCGAAGGTCTCCTAATCGGCCTCGACACTCTCGTCTCGCAGGCTTTCGGAGCCGGACGCCGCGAAGACTGCCACCGCTCTCTCCTCAACGGCATTTACCTCAGCTTCGCGATCGCTCCGTTCCTGGCCCTCCCGGTCTGGTTCCTCCCGGTCTACTTCGAACGCTTCGGCGTCGCCCACGACGTCGCGGTTCTCGCCACTCCCTATATGCGCACTCTCGCCGCCGGGCTCCTCCCCCTCCTTCTCTACTTCGCCGTCCGCCGCACGCTCCAGGGTATGAACATGGTGCGCCCTATCGCCTTCGCTCTCGTCACAGCAAACCTCGTCAACATCGCAGGGAATTACCTCCTTATCTTCGGTAAACTCGGATTCCCTGCCTTCGGCGTAACCGGCTCCGGCATCGCCACCGCCATCTCCCGCACCTACCTCGCGCTTGACCTCGTCGTCTACCTCCTTTGGTACGACGCACGCCACAAAACCGAACTCCTCAAAACTCCTGTGCAACCCGACCTTCAGCGCATCCGCAGCCTGATCGCTCTCGGCCTCCCCGCCGCACTGCAACTCACCGCGGAAGTTAGCGTCTTCGCTCTCGTCGCGTCACTCATCGCGCGTCTGGGCGCCGTCCCGCTTGCCTCGCATCAAATCGCTCTCAATACCGTTGCCTTCACCTACATGGTTCCTCTTGGTATTTCTTCCGCTGCCGCTGTTCGCGTCGGCCAAGCCATCGGACGCCGCGATCCTGCCGGCGCCCGCGATGCCGGCAACACCGCTATTTTCCTCGGGGCCTCCTTCATGTCTTGCATGAGCGTGGCTCTTCTGGTTTTCCCGCGCTACGTCGCCCGCATCTACACCGCTGACCCCACGGTCATTCGCACCGCCGTAGTTCTCCTTGCGGCCGGCGCCGCCTTCCAACTCTTCGACGGCATCCAGACCGTCGCAACCGGTGCTCTCCGCGGCTCCGGAGACACGCGCACCGCGATGTTGTGCCACTTCTCGGCCTACTGGTTGATCGGCCTTCCGCTCGGCGCTTACCTGTGCTTCCGGCGCCACTTGGGCGCTCTCGGTCTCTGGGTCGGACTCAGCCTCTCGCTCATCCTCATCGGGATCTTTCTCCTTCTCTTTTGGCGCCGCCGCGCCTTCCACCTGCTCTCTTCTTCTGACTGCGACGCTGTCCTCACCCTCTGAAGTCTTAATCCCCTGCTACCTCTGTCATGCCGAGGGCAGCGAGGAATCCCCCTCTTTTCTCTGCACCCTCCTTGCTGCCCCGACCCCCGGTCAATAGCCCTTCCGTACTCCTTTGCCCATTCTCTACTCTCCGTATCGCATACCAAACCTTCTCCCTCAGCCCACCGCGTGCTCCTTCCTGCCTCCCCTACACTGAAATCAATGGCGATATCGCCCGTCCGTCACGATTCGAAAGCGGCGTGTCGGGCAAGAAAGGTGCGTTCAATCCATGCGAACTCGCGGGAGACCCCTCTTGTTCCTCTTCGCTCTCCTCTTGGCCGCTGCTCTTGGCGTCTTCCTGCCGATCCGCACCGACTCGCAAACTCCAGCCCCCCTACAACCACCCGATTCTGACGGCGCCGACAACGATGCGCCTGTTTCCTTCCTTTCCGTCGACATTACCCTCGACCCTTCTGGCAAAGCCTCCGTCCATGCTAACTATTTCCTCGATGACCAGCCCAACCTCCCCCCGGCCGAAATCAAGCAAGCCCTCGAATCCTCCCTGAACTGCTCGCTGCAAAATTCCGCTCGGGTTCGCCCCATGCCCGGCGTGTACGCCGCCTCCTGTATGCTTCCAGCTTCCGCCCAAGGTCTCCTCCACGAGGGCCGCATTTCCACCATCCCTCTCCAGAATTTTGCCGGTGTCCACAACATCCCCGCCTCCTCCCTCCAATTCCATCTGCCCGATTCCGATATCCTCGAAACCGATCCATCCGCTCAGGCAAACTCCACTCCGTCTGCAAAGACTCCCGCCCCCGTTGCGCGATTCACGCACGCATTGGTCGTCTACTCGTGGTCTCCTAACAAGCCCCTCCCCGGCGAAATCACTTACCGTTACGGCTACTCGTCCACCACGCTAAAGCGCAACGCTGCCATTCTCCTCTTCGTCCTCTTCTCGCCGCTTGCTCTCTTCTTTTGGCTCGGCCGCCGAGCCCTTGCTGCCGACGTCGCCGACAAAGCCGTCGTCTGGTTCAGTTATATGCGCTCGCTCCAGTGGATTCTTAACTTCTCCCTACTCGGCTGGTGGATCGCTCTCGACTACTGTCGCGCTGAGCCAATCCTCCGCTTCTTTGCGTCCGGCACGCGTTTTACCGCCCTCGCTGCTCATCCCGTTCTCTACGAATCCGTTGGATGGCTTCCTCCTGCATTGCTTTGGCTCCTCAGCTATCGCCTTTCTCATCCCGTTCAACAGAAACTCCGCGGCCTTCGGTGGACTAAGCGTGAACTCACCCTCCAGGCCCTCTACTCGGTCCTCGCTCGCCTCATTCCCATCGCCATGTTTCTAACGGGTCTTCGTGTCATCGGCAGCGGTGGCTTCCGCAATGCTTTTCTCTGGTGGGTTGCGGCACTTCTGCTTCGCGCGGTTGCCGCACAGGCGCTACTCAAACTCACAGGTATGCAGCCTCAAGCTCTTTCTTCCGGCGACCTTCGCGACCGCGTGTTTGCCATGGCCGAACGCATCGGCGTCAAGCTCCAGCAGATCTACCTCATCCCCTCCGGCAAAGGTCAGGTTGCCAACGCCTTCGCGCGCACGGGCAACACCATCTCCTTCACCGACTACCTCCTTCAACGCATGTCCCAGCGTGAAGTCGATTACGTCGTGGCTCACGAACTTACTCACCTCAAGCTCAAGCACCCTGCCAAGCTGGGTTACGCCTATGCGGGCAGCATCTTCCTCGCCGTGTTCGTTCTCAATTTCGCCTCACCTTTCGTCTATGACTCCGCCATCACCCGCTATGCCTTGATGTTCGCTATCGTTTCCGTATTCCCCTACTTCTGGTCGCGCCGTTTCGAATATGCAGCCGACGTCGGAGCCGTCGTGACAACCGGCGATCCTCGTGCCGCCATTTCCGCGCTCTTCAAGCTTTCCGAACTCAACATGATGCCGATCCATTGGAGCCACTGGCGCGAAAAATGGCTCACGCATCCTTCCTCCATGCGCCGCGCCCACGCCATCGCGAAAAAAGCCGGCATCCCCCTCGAAGAAATCCCCACCATCGCTCGCGAAGGCGCCGCTGAAACCGTCAACTACACAATTCCCTCCACCAGTGGCCCGAGCGCAAAACTGCATTCCACCCAGCGCACCAAGAGCCTTTCTCTCAAACTCAGCTTCGCCCTTGTGGGGCTTCTCGCTTTCATTCCATCCCTATTCTGCCTCACCGCCATTCACCTTCCCTCACCTTTCAAGTGGGTCATTTTTGCCTTCGCGCTACCCGCGACGCTCCTCGCTTTTCTTCTCTTGGCCAACTATTCCCCGCGCTTTACTCGCGGCAAGCTTCAGCCCGCCCTCAACACAAAACTGACCGCGGAAGGCATTCAGGCTGAATCCTGGAGCGGCGTCTACGTCGGCTTCTCTCCCACCGCTGCACCTCGTCTCTACGAAGGCAACTCCAACTGGGACATCGGCTACCTCTTCCTCCGCTCCGATCGCATCTGTTACTGCGGCGAAGAAACCAAATTCACTCTCCGTCAGGATCAAATCACCGCCATCAAGCACGCCGAGGGCCTCCCTGGCCTTCTCGCTCCCAACCGCATCTACATTGCCTGGACCGACTCCGAGCGCGGGACCTGCGGCGTCTTCAACATTTCCTGTGGCAACGTTGACTCCGTTCTCCATGCCAGAAAACTCAACGTGGATCTCGCCCATCGCCTCCAGGCCTGGTGGAAATCCTCACCCGTCACCCGGCCTCTCCCGCCGCAGCTCGCTGAACTCTCCTCTCCAGAAATTCGCACCGTCACTTCTGCCAATCCCGCCAATTTTTGGAGACGCAAAAGACTCTTCACCGAACTCCTCTGGACCGCCATCTTCACCGGCGTCGGCGCCACTCTCTGCACTCTACCCTTTCATCTTCTTCCGTATCTCTTCTCCGGCTCTTCTGCGCGCCTCGACATTGCCAATCGCTTCCACACTCCCGGAGCGGGCTGGTACGCTGTCTTCGTTGCCGTCACTGTGCGTTTCATCACCATCGCCCCGCTCCTCCGCTACCGAGACCTCCCCAAACTCATCGCTCAATCTCCAACTCAGGTTGCTCACGCCCCAGCCCGCGTCTCCGTCAAGCGAGACTCCCTCGTCCTCCAGGAACAAAACCTCCCGCTGCCTTAGCTCCTGAATCGTTCATCCCGCTTGCCCCGAGGATCTCAGCACTGCGTCTGTTCTGATCCACGGGATCCCTACCCCCCTCTGTGCTCTGTGCACCTCGGAGGCCAGCCCTTCCAAAAAAACAAAGCGACACGACTCGCGCCGTGCCGCTCGAAATTTTCTCGTTGTTCTCTACTCTGTACTCTGTGCCCTTGGTGTCCTCTCGGTCTCACCCTGAATTAGCCATTCGTCGCTGGCGCTTACCCCTGGCCTCCTCTTCACATCTTATATCTTCCCAAATCCTCGTCTGACAGTCCTTCCAGGTAATTCCGCAGCTGCTCGTTTGTGTTCTTCTCCGCCAATGCCGAACTCACCTTCGAATTCTTCAGTACCGTTTCATCCACAAAAATCGGGCAATCCATCCGCAACGCCAACGCCAGCGCGTCACTCGGACGCGAGTCGATGCTCATCAGCTCACCGTCTCGCTCCACCCAAATCAGCGCGTAAAACGTGTCGTCCCTCAGGTCATTCACCACAATCTTTTGCACCGCTACATCCAGCCCCAGGAACACGTTCTTCAGCAAATCGTGTGTCATTGGCCGAGGCGTCTGCACCTTCTCGATCTCCAGCGCAATCGCGTTCGCCTCGTATGCCCCCACCCAGATCGGCAGGATGGCCTGTCCCTGCACGTCCTTCAGCACCACAATCGGCATCTGCGTCACCGGATCCATCATTAGGCCGCGTATCTTCATTTCAACTTCCATCGCGCCCTCCTTGGTCTACTTCTGCCGATTGCTCCCTCAATCTGTCCTCAAGACGTCATTCCGTCCGCAGCGAGAAATCTCTGTGTCTCTCACTGATCGCGATCAGACTATTCGGCGTCGCTCCTGTCACCTTCACTTGCACGTAGTCTCCCAAACTTTCTTCCCGCTGGGAAGTAAAATTCACCACTCGGTTCGAGGACGTGTGACCCGACCACTGGTTCTCCCGTCGCGATTTTCCCTCTACCAGTACTTCAAACCCTTTTCCCACCAGCTTTTCGTTCCTCGCTCGCTGAATTTCCCTCTGCCTCTCAATCAAAATCGCCAGCCGCCGCGACTTCTCCTCCTCGGGAATCACGTCCTGCATCTTCAGCGACGGCGTATTCGGCCTCGGTGAATACTTGAACGAGAACGCCCCATCATACTGCGCCGCGTCCAGCAGACTCAGCGTCTCTTCGAAATCCTTCTCCGTCTCCCCCGGAAACCCCACGATAATGTCCGTCGTAATGCTGATCTCCCGCTTCGCCGCCCGCATCATCGCAATCTTTTCCAGGTACTCACTCCGCGTATATGTCCGCGCCATTGCCTTTAGCACCGCCGTCGACCCGCTCTGCACAGGCAGATGCACGTGCTCGCAGATCGCCGGCACGGCCTCGATCGCCTGCACAATGTCGTTTCCAAAGTCCCGCGGATGCGATGTGGTAAATCTTACTCGCCTGATCCCCGGCACCTCCGCCACGGCCAGCAGCAAGTCGGAAAACCGCATCTTCCTCCCACTCGGGTCCGCGTACGAATTCACTGTTTGGCCCAGCAATTGCACCTCCGTGTATCCGGCGTCCGCCAGTTGCCGTACTTCCTGCAGCACCGACGCGCTCGACCGGCTCCGTTCGGGCCCTCTCGTAAACGGCACTACGCAATACGAACAGGCCTTGTCGCATCCTTCGATAATCGTTAAGTACGCGCGCCAGGGATTGTCCCGCCGCGTAATCTCCGTCTCAAACGTCTCATCCGTTTCTGTTTCCAGACCGGTTACGCGCCGCTTCCCCGTTTCTAGCTCCTCTATAAGCTGCGGTAGCTTTCGATAACTTGCGCTTCCGCAAACCAGACTCACCCACGGCGCGCGTTCGAAGATTCCTTCGCCCTCCTGCTGCGCTAGGCATCCCAATACCCCGATAATCGGCCGGTCTTTCAACCGCCCAGCGGCCGCTTCATGTGGCTCGAGCCCCTGAGAAATTACCTCTCTGTCTGGCTGAATCCTCACGCTACCCGGACGTGTCCAATCCGCTGGCCGCAACTCCCCCAATCGCGAAAAAACCTTTTGCGCGGCCTTCTCCCGGATCGAGCACGTGTTGTACAAAACTACGTCCGCCGCATCGAGCCGCTCCACCTGTTTGTATCCCCGCGCCAGCAGAACCCCCGCCACCTTCTCCGAATCGTGCTCGTTCATCTGGCATCCAAACGTCTCCAGATAAAACGTTCCTCGTGCCACAGGCGTGCGCTGAGTTTCAAAGCGCGCTTTTGCCTGTGCGGACCGGCTTGCCAGTGGGCGATCATCAGGTACCCCAACTACACCTCCTCCCAGCAACCGTTCCAACCCGATATCGAACGCCTTGCCCATATCCTTCTACTCTACCACACGGCTTTTTTCGAGCACGCCGGCTGCTGCTGGCGTTTCGATCAACCCACCCCTCCTGCCGCCGCTAGGCGGAAAGTCGGCGTCTTTCCCGACTCGCAACGCAGGGTTGATGGCAGCTTCCCTGCTAATGATATTCCAACGGGATCACCTGGACCACCAACCGCCGCCACTTGATCCCTCCGCTCACTTCTCTTCTTGATCCTTCTTTCCTTCCGAATCCTCGACCCCCACCATCTTCACCGTATACGCATACTGTCCCGGCAGTCCCGCCGCCGGCAATTGCACCTCAAGGTCGTCCTTCTGCTGCTTCCAGTCCAGCATTCCTCCCGCTCCCAGCAGTGTCAACTTCGCTCCCTCTTTTGCCGTAATTCCCTTGATCACCACCGTCTGTCTCTTAGGCTCGCCCAAAAGCACGGCGTACACGGCACCACCCGCTTGCGTGAATCTCACCGGCAACTCATCCTGAGTTTCTCCTTCGGCCCTGGTCCACGGCCGTGTCGCGTAAATCGCTTCCTTGTTGATGTCCATCCATTTTCCGAGCGCCAGCAGACGCTCGAACTGAACCCCCGGGATCGTTCCGTCCGCTTGCGGCCCAATGTCCAGCAGCAGATTCCCATTCTTGCTCACGATGTCCACGAACAAATAGATCAGCTCGTCTTTCTTGATGGTCTCCTTTTCGCCTTCCACTCGGTTGTATCCAAACGACCTCCCCAATCCCCGGCACTCCTCCCACTTTTTCTCGCTGATGTCGGTCAGCGTCTCGTACTCCGGCGATTTGAAATCCGCAAACCCCAATCCAAATCGGTCGTCCACAACTCCATCGGGCACCGTGTTGTAATACTCAGCGATAATCTCCAGCGGATGTCCCGATTTCGGGTAATTAATATCGTTCCACAAGACCGCAGGCTTGTATTTTTGAATCAGCTCCCTCATTTGTGCGTCCACGTACTTTCCGTACTCCGCGCTTTGCGGTTCCACAGATTTCGCCTGCTTCCAGTTTCGAATCGGCCCTGGCTCAAACGTCCAGTCATACCCGCCCGAGTAATAGACTCCCATCCGCATTCCGTGACTTTCTACCGCCGTTCTCAACTCGCCCACCAGATCTCTCGACGCATGCTGTCGGTTTGCGGGCAACGTAGGGTTCGGTACTTCGCTAGGCCACAGCGTGAACCCCTCATGATGCTTCGTTGTCAGCACCACGTATTTCGCTCCCGTCAGCTCAAACACCCTGGCCCACGCTTCGGGATTCCACCGCTGTATCTCCTTGTTAAATGTGTCCGCAAAATTATAATAGTCGTAGTTTGGACCGTAATTCTGCTTGTGATATTTCTGCGTCGGTGACCCTTCCAGCCGTAGCGTGTTCAGGTACCACTCCGCGTATGGGTTGTTTTTCAAATATTCCTCTTCCGAAAGCCCCGCATTCGGAGGAGTCGGCACAGCCCAACCCGGCACCGAATACAATCCCCAGTGAATAAAGATTCCCAGCTTTGCGTCCGCATACCACGCTGGCAACGGATGCTTCCTCAGCGATTCCACCGTCGCCACATACTCTGTCTGCGTCGTCCCGGAGTTCTTGCCACTCTTCGCGTCGGCCTTCGCTGTCGCCGCCGGTTCTTTCTGCTTCGCCTCCTGTGCGCCTGTCGCTTTGTGGCTCTCTTGTGTACCGCTCGCATTCTGCTGGCTCTGAGCCTCGTCCTGACGGGCAAAAACATGCCACCCGCTCTCGTCCCACACTTGCGCGGTGATCCCGAACAGCACCGCGCACCCAACCGTCGCTCGGCCAAAACCAATTCCAGCTTTCCTCATCCGCGCGCTCATCCCTTCTTTGCCCCCATTTCTCTCCGCTACTGACGAATGCGAAAAGGTTTTTCCTTAATTCCTTGCCTCTCACTTTCTTCGACGACTGACCAGCCAGCCAGCCTGCCACAGGCAGGTCACCCGTCACGACTCACCCTTTCCCTCGTCCCAACATACGCGATTACAAACAACACTCCGAGCGACAGGTCTGTCGCTGCAAACACGAGGTCCGAATCGTGCATTCGCCCTTGCACCACCAGCGTCACCACCGTAATCCCGTAACTGAACTTCTCCACCATCGACGGAATCATCATTGGCCGAAGTCTCATCGGGTCCCGCGCAATCACCAGAAACGCAATCTGCCATGCCAGCGCCACTCCCACAAATCCATAATAAAACCCTGGGTGAGTGATCGCCGGAGGATCCTTCTTCCCGATCAGCTCAAAAATAAAATACAACGGCGTAATCACCAAAATGCCCCAGATGCCCGCCACCCAAAAAACTACTTTTGCAAACCTCATCCCTTCTCCTCGCTGTACCACCCATTGCCATTCTCTTCCCGACCCGAAGCCCAGAGTCCTTCGCGAGCCGAGGGGCAGCGATCCTGGCTACCAATTCGAGCGCTTCTCAACTCGGCTGGACTGTCGTCTGCCTGGTGCCATCCTGAGCCTGCCGGCCAAAGACAGGCTCGCGCTTTTCGCGGACGCAGGAACCCAACCGCTGCGCTTCTCGAAGCCGGCGCGTTACTTTGCGACCGATCACCGGCCACTCGTCACCAATCACGCTCCCCCGCGGCGAACTATTCTCGGCACCTAAGCATCTCAATTCTTTTGACCCCACTTCCCTCGTATGCTACGGTGATTTTGTGACCGAAAATTTATTTTCTTCGAGGAGCTGACATCATCCCTCTGTTTTCCGATATCATCATCGGCAACATCTTCGATATTCTCGCCCAAACCGGCTGGGTCGCTCGCCTCGTTCTCGGCCTTCTTCTTTTTGCGTCGCTGATTTCCTGGGCCCTCATTTTCCAAAAATCGGGCCTTTTCGGACGCATCCGCCGCCAAAGCGACCAGTTCCTCAAAATCTTTCGTGCCACCAAAGGCGTCGCCAATCCTCAAGGACTCATGTCTGCCGGCTCTCCCTTCGCCAACGTCTACGCCGCCGGCTATCGCGAACTTCAATCCCAACTCAGCGGCACCGGCAATCCCTCTCCGGCCAGACTGAAGTCTCTCCAGGCCGTCACCGTCAGTATGCAACTCGCCTCCGCTGACGAGGTGCGCCGCGTCGAAAAGGGCATGTCCTGGCTTGCCACCACCGCCGGCGTCGCCCCCTTCATCGGGCTCTTCGGTACGGTTTGGGGTATTATCGACGCCTTCTCCGGCCTCGGGACTTCCGGCGCCGCCAGCCTCCGCGCCGTCGCTCCTGGCATCGCTGAAGCTCTCGTTACCACCGCCGCCGGACTCTTCGCCGCGATCCCAGCCCTCATCGCGTACAACTATTTTCTCCAGGATATTCGCGACCTGGCTCAGCGTCTCGATTCCTTCGCCCTCGAATTCACCTCCCAGGTCGAAAAGACCTTTTCCTAAATATGTACAGCCACGTCACACGATTGGTCGTTGCGCGTCATCCCAAACGCAGTGAGGGATCCCTCTTCCATCTCCGCGCCTTGACACACGATTCCTCCATCGCTGCCATTCCGACCGGAGGCTTGCGTCCTTCGCGCGCCGCAGCGGTGGGATCCTGGCAACACGTCGCCCATTCCTGCCCTCGGCGGGATCTCTGGTTGGCAGCCGCTGGTCACTGAACCCCATGCCTCAAATTTCCAAAGCCACCCAAACCTCTCTCTCCGACATCAACATGGTGCCGTTCATCGACGTCGTCCTCGTCCTCCTCATCATCTTCATGATCACCGCACCTATCCTCCAGTCCGGCATCGAAGTCGACGTCCCCAAAACTCATACAGTCAAAGAAATCACCGAGGTCCGCCTCGTCGTCACCATCGACAAGAATCAACGCATCTATCTCGGCAACGATCCCGTCAACATCCACGACCTCCCCGCCAAAATCAAAAAACAGCTCAAACATCCCGGGGACGCGATCTTCCTGCGCGCCGACGAAACCATCCCCTTCGGCGCTTTTGCCTCGGTGATCGACGAGCTCCGCCAGTCCGGCGTCTCCAACATCAGCATCGTCACCCAGCCCATCACCGACCGCAACCGCCAATGACTCGCCCCAATTGCCAGCACGAATGGCCCCTTCCTTCCGAGGGCGTCTTTTGCACGAGGAGTCTCTCTTCGACTGCTGCTATCCTTAGCCTTAAGGTGAAGCGAACCCGACTCCGCCACATCACATGAACACCGCCACCTACACCTACGACGACCTCCCCTTTAAGCGCTTCCTCTACTATTCCGTATTTTTGCATCTCACTCTTTCTGCCCTCATGCTCGTCGGTATCTGGGCCCAGCGTTCCGGCAATGCTTGGGGCGGCGTCGGTGGTGGCAGCGACTCCGGCGTAAAAGTGAATCTGGTTCCCAGTGCAGGCATTCCGATGCCACCCAATATCAACCCGACCGAGAGCCAGGCCTTCGATCCCACCAAGGGCCTGAACGTCGAGCTCCCGAAGCCTAAACCTCCCGAGCCCCCGACCGACGCCACCAAAATTCCTAAGTTCGAAAAGGAGAAGCCCCTTCCTCCGAGCAAGAAATCCCGCGTCTTCGAACCCAAAACTCCGCCACCCGACAACGCCGTCAACTACGGCAAGGGCGGGTCGCCGAGCATTCCGTCAAGCTATTCGAATAGTCCCGGTCCCCTCAACGGCGGTGTCGCGGTGCAGGGCCCGGGTGGCGGCGGCGATTTTGCTGCTCGCTACGCCTGGTACGTCGAAGCCGTCCGCCGCAACATCAGTCAGAACTGGATGCAGAACACTATCGACCCCGCTGTTCGCGCCGCTCGCCACGCCAAGACCACCGTCACCTTCAGCATTAATCGCGATGGCACCATCAAGAACATCCGCATCGCCGAATCTAGCGGCAACCGTTCCATGGACGATTCCGCTCAACGCGCTCTTCTCAGCGTCGATCACTTCCCGGCCCTTCCGTCGGACTACTCCGGCCGCTACGTGGACGTCACTTTCGACTTCGACCTCGCCCTTACCCGATGACTTCCCGGCCGCTCTCTTTTTCTTTCTCGGCGCCACTCGTCATTCCGACCCTGCCGACCTCAAGGCAGGCGGAGTGCCGCGCTTTACGGGTCTCGAAGCGGAGGGATCATGGCTTGCCTTGATGCGCATCTTCCCTCGATGGAATTGCCACTCCAGCCCCCGCTCTTGCACTACAATTCTTCTGCAACTATTTGAATTCTGGAGGTAGTCTTGTCCCCAAAACTCCGCGCCGCCCATTCCTTCAACATCGCGAAACTGGCTCCGTTTTTTCTCTGCCTGCTTTTCCTCCTTTCCATCCCCTCGTCTTGCTGGGCCCAAGACTGGTTCCGCACCAGCACCGGTCTCGGGGCCGAAAAGCCCCGCATCGCTGTTTCCGATTTCATTTCTCGCTCCGACTCCGCGAAATCCCACGCTGGCCTCTTCACCAACACTGTCCGCGACGACCTCGCCTTCTCCGGCATCGTCGAACTCGCGAGTCCCAGCTTCTACCCTCCGAACGCTCCTTCCCAGCCCGGCGAACTTCGCATGCTCGACTGGTCCCAGACTCCCGTCAACGCCAATTTCCTCGCCTTCGGCAATATGTCCGAGACTTCCGCGGAAGTTGCCATCTTCGCCTGGATGTTCGATGTCCGCAGTCCCTCCACCGAAGCGATCGTCGGCAAGGTCTATCGCGGCAACCCGACCGATGCGCAGGTCCGCAAATTCGCTCACCAATTCGCCGACGAGATCATCTCCAAACTCTCCGGTGGTGTTCCCGGTATCGCTTCCACCCAGATCGCCTTCATTCGCGGCAATTCAGGCGATAAGGAACTCTGGGTCATGGATTACGACGGCGCCAACCAGCATCAACTCTCTTCTCTGCATTCCGTCGCTCTCACTCCTCGTTGGTCTCCTGATTCCTCTCGCATCGCTTTCACATGCTTCGCTCCCGTCAGTGGCGTCATCAGCGCGCAAATATGCATGTACTCGTTCGATGCCGGAAAACTTGTCACTTTCGCTCGCTTCCGCGGCACCAATACCTCTCCAACTTGGGCCCCCGACGGCTCTCAGGTCCTGTTTTCCTCCTCCATGCAGGGCAATCCCGCTCTCTACGTTACCGACTCGAGTGGCAATCGCCCCAAGCGCCTCACCTTCGCCTCGAACGGTGCAGACACTTCTCCTGCCTGGAATCCAAAAAACACTCAGCTCGTTGCCTTCGTCAGCGATCGCGGCGGAACACCCCAGCTCTATCTCATGAACTCCGATGGCACGAACACCCAGAAACTCGATCTTCCCGACATGGGCTATGTCATCGACCCAGCCTGGTCTCCCAATGGACAGCTTCTGGCCTTCAGTTGGCGCCGCCCCAACGGCAACTACGACATTTACGTCATGGATCCTTCCTCGCGTCGCACTCTCCAGCTCACCCGCGACGTTGGCCGTAACGAGCGGCCGTCGTGGGCTCCCGACGGCCGCCACATCGTTTTCGAATCTACCCGCACCGGCACACGCCAGATCTGGATCATGCTCGCCGACGGCTCCTCCCCTCACCAGCTCACTCTCTCCGGTCACAACGAATCTCCCAACTGGTCCACACACTGACCGTCACCGATGACTCCGGTTCTTTTTCGCGGTGCAGCGGCCTCTCGTTTCTTTTGCGGCAAGTGCAAGGCCGATCAGCAACTGAACTTGAGGGTGCCCCTCCTCCGCAAGGCTCGCTGTTCTTCTCTCTCCCAATTTGCGCATCCTTCTCGCTCCCTATATCATCTGTTTTCGCAAGGAGACCGATGACTCCCCCATCGCCCCTTTTTCCGTGCACCTGCCTCGGCTATCTTCTGCCCGGCCCACACGGAATAGCGTGCCACAAGCCAACGCATCGCCACCCCCACCTAGCCCGTGCCCATCGACCCGTCATCGCCAACGAAGCGGGGGCTCTCTCTTCTCTGACCCCCATATTCTGGCAGCCCGCTCCAAAGGCGCTCGCCCCGTTACTCATTCCACATGTTCCACAAAATATTTTTTTTGCGGCGCTTCCATTCCGTTACAATATATCGTATCACGACATATTCCCCGAACCCGGCCCTCTGGTGTTACTATTTATCTATCCAGCCGGCCCAACACGGGAGATCACAGTGTCTCAGGAGGACACGCATGACTCAGCTACACCGCCCGTTCGTCCGCTTGCTTCTTGTTGCCGTCTCCGTCTTGGCTCTCTTTGTCGCTGGTTGCAGCAAGAAGCCTGTCGCAGCGAAAACCCCTTCGTACACTCCTCCGCCCGCTTCGGTAAAGCCTACAGCCACGCTTAGCGCCGATCGTAGTTCGATCAACAAGGGGGAGTCCGCGAAACTCACTTGGTCGACCACTGACGCTACCAACGTCTCCATCGCTCCGGAAGTTGGTGCGGTCACGCCTCAGGGTTCCACTACTGTCACTCCCACGGCTTCCACAACCTACACCCTCACGGCCAGCTCCGCCGGCGGCAACGCCGATGCGACGGTCCGCATCTCGGTCGCTGCTCCCGTCGTTGCAGAAGCTCCCAAATCCGCCGGTTTCGATGAACTGTGGAACAAAGAAGTCCGTGATGCTTATTTCGATTACGACTCCGCTGAACTTCGGGCCGATACTCGTCAGGCTTTGCAGCGCACTGCGGACTTCCTGAAAAACTATCCCCAGGCTCGCGTCACCATCGAAGGCCACTGCGACGAGCGTGGTTCCACCGAATACAATCTCGCGCTAGGCGATCGCCGCGCCAACGCTGTCAAACAATACCTAGTCAGCCTCGGCGTTCCCCCTGAGCGCCTCACCTCCACCAGTTGGGGCAAGGAAAAACCTTTCTGCATGGAGTCGACCGAATCTTGCTGGCAGCAAAACCGCCGCGGCCACTTCGTTCCCAACAAGTAGCCTGTATCTCATCGCTGTTTTTTGTTCGGGAGCAGCATGGTTACCCTGGTTTTCGACGGGCTGGGCCCCGTTCCACACGCTCACTCCACCATGCCCGTGCAGCGCTGGTCCGGACAAACGAGTGATAATACTTTTGTTCTGTCATCCCGGCCGAACAGACCCGGCGTTCTCCTCCGCGCCACAAGTTGGCCTGCGCAGGCGCAGGTCTCGAAGCGGAGCGACCCCAGCTTCCCCGCCCCCCTCGTTAGAGCCATGGCATTCATCACCTCCCCCATCCACCCACTTGCTCGATTCCTCCACTCCCGTTAAATTAAATTATTGGGATTCGGATCACCACCCCGGTCGTTAGCGTTCACCCCTTGGAGGAACCATTATGCGTACTCGCAACATCCTCATCTTTTCCGGCGCCATGTTTCTCAGCGCCCTCGCCGGCAGCCTCATTGGCCCTAAGCCTGCTCTCGCCGTCGCCCGCGAAATCATCGAGCTCCAGCGCGACGTCACCGCTCTCCTCGCCGGACAAAAGGATCTTCAGACCCAAATGACGCAGGATCATACTGTCCAGAAAACCCTCATCGAGCAATCCTCCGACTCCGTCAACAAGTTGAACGCGACCATGAACTCCGTCCAAAAGTCCGTTCAGGACGTTCAGGCCAACTCCGGGACCCGTCTCGATACCATGTCCACTCAGGTCCAGGGCCTCTCCGACAATCTCGAGGAAATCAAATCGCGTCTTGGCAAGCTCAATCAGCAACTCGTCGACCTCCATCGCGCGGCTCACCTCCCCGGGCTTCCGCGATTCGCCGGCGGAGCCGTGGGTTACGCGGCCTACGATGCCGTCCGCTACACCGAGCGCTTGCCCGATATGCCGCGCGACGATCGGGGTTTGCCCGACCTCTCGTTCTCGTTCTTCGACCGCATGGTCCTGTTCGATCATATTCGCAAGACCATCCTGGTTGTGGCCCAGGCGCATCTCGGGCCCGGCATCGACCCCCGCGAGGCTTACACCTCGGCCTGTGCCCGGGTCGACGATCTCGTCGGGCGACTCGCCGCCCCCGGACCCGAGCTGACGCTCAACGACCTGGATACCGAGGGCCCGACCGGTCCCTCGCCGCCCTCCAACTTCTCCCGGGATGCTTATGAGCAGGTCGTCCGGCACTGCCAGGAATACATCAAGGCCGGCGACATCTTCCAGGTCGTGCCCAGTCAGCGGTTCCAGCTCCAGACCAGCGCCAGGCCGTTCAACATCTACCGGGTGCTCCGGGTGCTCAATCCCAGCCCGTTCCTGTTCTACCTGACCTTCAACGATTTTTGCCTGATCGGCAGCTCGCCGGAGATCCTGGTTCGGGTCGAGGAGGGCGCAGTCACCATCCGGCCCCTGGCGGGCACCCGGCGGCGGGGCCGGGACGACGCCGAGGACCGTTCCCTGGCGGCCGAGCTGCTGGCCGATCCCAAGGAAAGGGCAGAACACATCATGCTCGTGGACTTGGGCCGCAACGACGTCGGCCAGGTCGCCGAGTACAACAGCGTCCAGCTCTCCGACCTGATGAAGGTCGAGCGCTACTCGCACGTCATGCACATCACGTCGAATGTGACCGGACAGCTTCGCAAAGGCAAGACCGCCTTCGACGCCCTGCGCGCCGGCCTGCCGGCTGGTACCGTCTCTGGCGCCCCCAAGGTGCGTGCCATGCAGATCATCGACGAGGTAGAACCGACCAAGCGCGGGCCTTACGCCGGCGCCGTCGGCTACATCGACTTCACAGGCAACATGGACACCTGCATCGCCCTGCGAACCCTGGTTATCCAGGGCCAGACCGCCTACATTCAGGCCGGCGGCGGCATCGTGTACGACAGCATCCCGGGCGACGAGTACGAGGAAACCGTGAACAAGGCGCGCGTGCTCTTGAAGGCCATAGAGATTGCCGAGACCCAGCTCTGAGCCGCGCCGGTAAGCCCAGAGCACGTCACCGGTTTTCGATGCGTCACAACCCGATCCGGGGCTCGAGCCAGCGGGCGAGGTCGTCGAAGACCTGTTGCCGGCCCAGCTCGTTGAGAGGTTCGTGGAGCATCTTGGGATAGAGCAAGAAGGTCTT
>Ga0207862_1000208_pt1 | contig 16900 bp, 17 predicted proteins | sample LuqExpMetageno81_FD_187838 | JGI IMG/M metagenome (GOLD analysis project Ga0207862, IMG submission 187838) | Tropical forest soil microbial communities from Luquillo Experimental Forest, Puerto Rico - Sample 81 (SPAdes) | ecosystem: Environmental > Terrestrial > Soil > Tropical forest ... | reverse complement strand
CACGACAAAGGATTGGAGGTCCTCGGCTTTCCCTGCGACCAGTTCGGTCACCAAGAGCCCGGCAGCGACGCTGACATCGCTTCCTTCTGCGAACTGAACTACGGCGTCAGCTTCCCGCTCTTCTCCAAAATCGAGGTCAACGGCGACAACGCACACCTGCTGTACAAGTGGCTCAAGAGCGAAAAAGGCGGCCTTTTGGGCGATGCCATCAGGTGGAACTTCACCAAGTTCCTGGTAAATAAGCAGGGAACTGTCATCGACCGCTTCGCGCCCAACACGAAGCCCGAGAAAATCGTAGCCGACATCGAGCGCGAACTAGCTAAATGACGAAAGACGCTCCGCACATCGCGATATACTTGATGTAACGAGTGTGGCCGTGAGTACCCAGCAAAAGACCTTCTACATCGAGACCTTTGGTTGCCAGATGAACTTCCACGACTCCGAAAAAGTCGTGGGAACGCTCATCTCCGAGGGCTACCAGCAGGTCGAGCGCGAAGAGGACGCCGACCTCATCGTGTACAACACCTGCTCCATTCGCGACAAAGCGGAGCAGAAGGTCTTTCACCGCCTGGCCGACTTTAAGAAGCTGCACAAGGAAGGGAAGCGCTTTGCCGTGCTCGGCTGTGTGGCTCAGCAGGAGGGCGAGAAAATATTCGAGCGCGCCCCTTATGTCTCGCTGGTTGCGGGTTCGGCGTCGTACCGCAATCTGCCCAATATGCTGGTGCAGCTTGGCGAAGGCGCCACCCGCGTCACGGGGCTCGACGACCGTCAGACCGACCAGACTTTCGACACCGAGTTCACCGCCCGCAGCAATCCGCATCGCGGATACATCACCATCATCGAGGGCTGCGACAAGTTCTGCGCCTACTGTGTGGTGCCCTACACCCGCGGCAAAGAGCGCAGCCGAACTTCCGACTCCGTGCTCGGCGAAGCCCGCCGCATGGCCGACGCCGGCTTTACCGACGTCCAGCTTCTCGGCCAGAACGTGAACTCCTACGCCGACCCGTCGCACAAGAAGTCATTCGCAGAGCTTCTTGCCGCTGTGGGCGAGATCCCCGGCATCCGCCGCGTGCGTTTCACCACGTCGCATCCGCGCGACTTCACCAAAGACATCGTTGACGCCATCGACGCCGTCTCCACGCTCTGCGACCACGTTCACCTGCCGGTGCAGAGCGGTTCTTCGCGGGTACTCGATGCCATGTTTCGCGAGTACACCCGCGAGGAATACCTGAACCGCATAGCCTGGATGAAGGCAGCGCGCCGCGAGATCAGCATCACCACCGACACCATCGTCGGCTTCCCGGGCGAGACCGAAGATGAGTTCCGCGAGACGCTCACGCTCCTCACGGAAGTGGGTTACGACGGCGTCTTTTCGTTCAAGTATTCCCCGCGCCCCAACACCCCGGCGCTGCAATACGCCGACTCCATTCCCGACGCCGAAAAGTCTCGCCGCCTGCAAATTCTGCAGGAGCACCAGCGCGAAATTCAGCGCGCCAGCTACCGCCGCCATGTCGGACAGGTTCTGGAAGTCATGGTGGAAGGGAAGAACTCGGCCCGCGGCCAGCTCATCGGTCGCACCTCCCAGAACAAGACGCTGAACTTTGTCCTGAACGGCCACCCCGAACCCCAGACCGGCGACTATGTCTGCGTACGAGTCACTCATTCGTTCCCCAATAGCCTGCTCGGCGAGCTGGCGACCGTATAGCGCCTTCCGAATTGAGATTTTCCGTGCTCTTTGTGCCCTGGGTGGAAGGTTTTGCTTTTTGATTAGGCTTCTCTGTGCCTCAGTGTCTCCGTGGTAGAAGGTCTTCTTGCCCCTTGCGCAACCCATCGCTGCTGGCGTATCACTAGAAACTCAGGAGGCACACGATGGAAGTCGAAATGAAAATTCGCGGGCTCATGATGGATCCCGTCACCAATATGCCCATCGTCCTCCTCAAGGAATCCGACTCTGAGACCGTCCTGCCCATCTGGGTGGGAATCTACGAGGCCAACGCCATCGCCCTCGAGATCGAAAAGGTCTCCACCCCGCGTCCCATGACGCACGACCTGCTGCGCAACCTGCTGGTCGGGCTTGAAGCCACCGTGCTCAAGGTGGTGGTCACCGAACTCCGCGACGACACCTTCTACGCTGTCATCTGGCTCGACCGGGGCGGGGAAATCATCAGCATCGACTCCCGTCCTTCCGATGCCATAGCCTTAGCCCTGCGCATGGATTGCCCCATCTACGTCGAGGACGAGGTTCTCAAGTCGAGCAAGCAGGCCACCAGCGGCAATGAACAGGTCACTTCCGATGACCTCCGTAAGTGGCTCGAGACCCTGGGCGACGACGATCTTGGGCATTACAAGATGTAGCCATGCCTGACCCTTCAGAGCAGCTACAGCGCATTTATCTTCAAGGCTTTGAGTTGCAAACCTTCGAGCGTTACCCAAACTGTATCGGCGTCCTGCGCGACGGCTGCATAGCGCTCCTTCGATCTACCCCTGGCGGGCTGGAATTGGTCGGTACACCCGGCTGGCGCATGGGCGAAGTGCTGGGCGTGCTGGTCGAGCGCGAGGGCCGCAAAGTGTTTCAATCCAAGGCAGAAGTGGTTGAGGCCACGCCGGAACGGCTTGCGACCTTGAGCCGCTTTCGAGCCGACTTGAGTGGCTTCCTGAACCCGGTCACCTAATGCCCACACGCCTGACTCTCCGCATGGAGCTACTCGCTATGCGCGAGGAAGACCTTACCGTCCGTGAGCGTCTGCTGCAGGCAGGGCAATTGGAAGGCGGTTACCATCCTGAAATGGAGGCCGTGCATACCCGCAACGCCGCCCGCATGCGCGAAATCCTTTCCCAACACGGCTGGCCGACGCGCACGCTGGTTGGTGTGGACGGTGAAGAGGCCGCTTGGATGATTGCCATGCACGCGATTGGCGACCCTGACCTTCTGAGGAAGTCACTCGCGGTACTGGAGAACGCGGTGTCCGCCGGGGAGGCGCCTGCATGGCAGTTCGCGTGTTTAGCGGATCGTATCGCGTTCTTTGAGGGGCGGCCTCAGCGCTATGGGACCCAACTCGACTGGGATGATGAGGGATATAACTCGGTTTATAGGTTGGAAGACTCCGAGCACGTAAACGAATTCCGCGCTACCGTCGGACTGGGGCCCCTCGAGCGTATCGGCCGCGATGGGCAGACGGTGAAAGACCCTGAGAGCTTGCGCCGCGATCGAGAGAGGTATGAGGCTTGGGCCCGAAAGGTCGGCTGGCGGAAATGACTGACACCGGCTCGCCGAGTCTGCAAATTTAGGCCCAGCAGGCCCGGTATCAATCGACAACGATTCTGGCGGCAGTGTTCTCGGGCTGTCTCGCGCCCACCAGAGTGACGATTGCCCGGGCTATCTTGGCGCCCCCAACGGACGAAGGTTCGATCGGGTTCGCATAATCCTCCGGCGAAGAGCAGACGAATCTAAGGTCGATGACCGAGAGCCGAGACTCTATTGCGACCCGCAGGATCACGTCGTTGAAGAGCATGAGAGCTGTCGAGGCGATCCGCTGGAAGCCGGGATCCTCAAAGCAGCCGTTGTAGATCGTGCAAAGCGTCAGGGGAAGGCCCAGCCGTTGGCAGGCTGCAACGGCCCTTCGGTACTCGCCCTCAAACCCCCGCGACATTCCAGCCAGCGTGCCCAGAGCCTGGGCCGTGGAGTGGGCCGGCGTATCGAGCACGCTGAGATTCTCGAGTGCGTCATTGCCGCCCACGCTAAGGACCAGGTGCGTCGCGTCACTCGGCACGCGCCGCAATTGCGACGCGACCTCGTCTGTCGACGAGCCGTCGCGCGCGAGCAACGACGCCCGCCCGCCTTGCGGCAGCAGCTGCTCGAGCTGCGAGATCACCGCTGGTCCTCCCCTGGTATAGCTGGCGTTGTCGAAGATCGAGTCGCCAAGTAGTACGATGTGCATAGCTTCAGTCATCTCGAGTGTAGGGAATCCGAGAGCGGCAGCCCTGGGGCACGATTTTAGCGGATGCCATGTAATTTAACATAATATCTGTTATCGGACATTAGACGAGGGGCGTCCCTACTCAAGCAAAACTACCTTGGGATGGAACAAACTCCCTGCCACCCGGCTTGCCAGACAGACTAGCTCCGCCTGCCCGGCGAAGACTTTCACCCACTTTGCCCGCGAAAACTCCGCCAGGTTCACCGTTCTGCCGTGCCGAATCTTGCCCAGGGTTTCGTCGTCCGCCGTCACGCTCGGCAGCGCCGGCAGCACTCGCCTCAAATGGAACATCAGCCCCTCAATCCCGTTCGCCTCTGCCGCTGCGGCCACATGCTCCAGCGTGTGCGCGTCGCCTAGCCCAAACTCCGCCACCTGCGTCCGCCGCAGGCTCGCCAGGTGAGCGCCGCAACCCGCCTTCTGGCCTATCTCGTGCGCCAGGCTCCGCACATACGTGCCCGACGAGACCCGGCAGCGAAACCCACCCGTGTCACCCTCGACGCCCGTGATCTCGAACTCTCGCACCTCCACCTCGACGGCCTTTAGCTCCACCTCTTGCTTCTTGCGCGCCAGCTTATACGCCGGAACCCCCTGGATCTTCTTCGCCGAAAACGGGGGCGGAACCTGCTGCAGCATCCCCACAAACCCCGTCGCCAGCGGACGTAATTCTTCAAGCGTTACATGAACTTCCTGAGCCGCTCCGACCACCATGCCATCGGCGTCGTACGTATCCGTGGCGAACCCAAACCGGATCGTCCCTTCGTAGGCTTTCTCGGAATCCTCATAAAACTGGCACAAGCGGGTCATTTTGCCGATCACCAACGGAAGCACTCCCGTCGCCATGGGGTCCAGCGTGCCCAGGTGGCCAATCGATCTTTCCTTCAGGATGTTTCGCATTTTGGCAACCACGTCGTGCGAGGTCCAGCCGGCAGGCTTGTCGATGACGATGACGCCGTTGAAAGGCATGCTTCTGGTATCGTGTACGCAGGGGCGTTCGTTGGTCAAATTGCGGCGGAACCCGCGAAATTCAGCAGGGAAATCGCTTCCCTGCCGCCCGGCCCGCAATAACGCCTTCTCATGATCCCGCTGAAAGACGACGCCCCGCGAGTCACCACTCCCTACGTCACGTACTTTCTAATTGCCGTGAACACGGCCATGTTCCTGCTGGAGCTGGGCATCGGCATGGGCAACCAGCGGCAGTTCAATGCCTTCCTCGACCAGTTTGGAGTCGTTCCCGCTCGCTTTTCTATCGTTCTGTTCAACCAGGGCTACGTTCCCTGGGACCTGGTTTACCAGATGGGCACGCGGTACGTCCCCACTGCCGCCGCCTTTGTCCCGGTGTTCACTTCCATGTTCCTGCACGGCTCATGGATGCACCTCATCTTCAACATGCTTACCCTCTGGATCTTCGGCGACAACGTCGAAGACTATGTCGGCCACTTCCGTTACATCCTGCTGTACCTGGTCAGCGGAGTCTTCGCCATGGCCGTGCACACCTTGTTTAACCTCAACTCCACAGTGCCCACCGTCGGAGCCAGCGGCGCCATCGCGGGCGTCATGGGAGCCTACTTCCTGCTCTACCCGCGAGCGAAGGTCCTTACCATCGTGCCGTTCTTCTTTATGTGGTTTATGTGGCTGCCGGCCTGGATCGTGCTGGGCTATTTTTTCGTCGCACAGTTCCTGCTGGGCGCAGCAACCTCGATCTCGGTTCGCGGCGGCAGCGCCGGCGGCGTCGCCGTCTGGGCCCACGTCGGAGGCTTCCTCGCCGGCATGGCCCTGGTCAAGCTCTTCCCTGCCCGCGCCCGCCGCTATCACTTTTACTGATAGGTGCGCCCTACAGCAGCCCCTTCTGAGGAACCAGCAGGATCTCGTTCACGCTGGCCTGGGGAGGCAGCGTAACCGCATACAGCACTGCCGCGGCAACGTCCTCGACCTGCACCATGCCCTCCCGTGGAACGTCGGGCCAAAACTGCTCCCAAATCGCAGTGTCAGTCGCCCCCGGCATCAGTGCCGTCACCCGAATGCCCGTAGAAACCAGGTCCGTCCGCAGGGTTTCGGTGAATCCCAGCACGCCCATCTTCGAGGCATTGTAGGCAGCGAACTTCGGAGGGTTGCTGCGCACCGTCAGCGAGAGGACGTTCACGATCGTCGCGCCGCGCCCCATCAGCGGAAGCGCCTCGCGCGTGCACAAGAACGTGCCTGTAAGGTTGGTTTCGATCACCGATCGCCAAAGCTCGGTTGGCGTCTCAGCAACGTCGCGGAGCGCCTGCGAGATTCCGGCATTGTTCACCAGGATATCCAGCCGCTTCCAGCGCTTCTTGACCTTAGCGAACACCGCAGAGACCGCCTGCTCGTCGCGAACGTCGCACGTCTCGGCCAGAACTTCAGGGTCGCCCGCTGCCTCCAGCTCCGACTTCGCGGCCTTCAACGCTGCCACGTCCCGGCCTGTGATGAGCACGCTGCAGCCTTCGCCTACGAAGGCTTTCGCAATCGCCAGTCCGATGCCACGGTTCCCACCGGTTACAACCGCCAACTTGCCCGCCAGTCGGGAAGACGCACTTTTCCCTCGCGCCTTCGGCACATTCGCTCGGAGTCTCGCCATTACACTCCGTTGTTGTTCTTGTCGCGAATCAGCGACAGGAACTCCGCCCGCGTCTGTTGTGCGCGAAACGCGCCGATCATCGATGACGTCACCGTGGCCGAGTGCTGCTTCTCCACGCCACGCATCATCATGCACAGGTGGCGGGCTTCGATCACCACGCCCACACCCATCGGTTGAATTGCGTGCTGGATCGATTCAGCGATCTGCACGGTCAGCCGCTCCTGCACCTGCAGGCGCCGCGCGAACATCTCGACCAGGCGCGGCAGCTTGCTCAGCCCCAGGACCTTTCCCTTCGGGATATACGCTATGTGTACCTTGCCGAAGAATGGCAGCATATGGTGCTCGCACAAGCTGAACATTTCGATGTCTTTCACGATCACCATTTCGTCGTAATCGACGGTGAACAGCGCGCCGTTGAGCATCTCGACGGGGTCTTCTTGGTAGCCCTTTGTCAGGTACTGGATGGCCTTGCCGAACCGTTCTGGCGTTTTCACTAGTCCTTCGCGCTGTGGGTCCTCGCCCAGTCGCACCAGCAGCTCGCGAGTCAACTCCTCCAGGCTGGCGCTGGTCAATGTCGTCTGGCTCTCTACCAAATCTTTCATAGTTTGTTTCCGATGTCCGTTGTCCTCGGCCAATGACAACTGGCCACTTGCAACTGCTCTATCGCCGCGGCTCGTTTCCGCCGGCGTACTCAAAGCTATTCATCAACGTTTCTTCAATGCGTATTTGCTCAAGATGAGCCGCATGAAAGCTTTGCTTCAAAATGTTGTAGACCACCTCGGCAAGGTTTTCCGTTGTGGGCACGAGGTTCGCGAACTCTCGCAGCGTATTCAAATTCTGGTGGTCAAAACGCTCCAGCACCTCCCGACGAACCGCCTCGTCGATCTCCACCAGGTTGCACACCATACCGCTGTCCGAGCTCACCGGGCCGCTCACCGTGACCTCGAGCGCGTAGTTGTGACCATGTCCGTACGGATTGTTGCACTTCCCATAGGTGTCCCGGTTTTGCTCCTCCGACAATGTAGGAGCATGCAGCCGGTGCGACGCTGCAAATACGTATCGCCGTGTCAGGTGGGCCCTCATGCTTCCCCGTAAAAGTCCACGTACAGGTCGGGCATCTCGTATAGCCGCACGCGGTGCAGTTTCGCCACCTGCAGCCGTTGTTCCAGCCGCTGCCAGATGGCAATGGCGATGTTCTCCGTCGTGGGTATCCTGGCCGCGAACTCCGGGACCTCTTTGTTCAGGTGCCGATGGTCCATGGCATCTACGACCTCGCGGTTCAGGATGTCCTTCAACTGCTTCAGATCAACCACGAATCCCGTCGTCGGATCGACCCTGCCCTTTACCGTGACCTCGAGCGTGTAATTGTGCCCATGGCCATTCAGGTTGGCGCACTTGCCGAAAACCCGCCGATTCTCTTCCTCGCTCCATTGCGAATTGTGATAATAATGCGACGCAGAAAACTCACATTTGCGCGTTAAATAGATCATGGCTCTCTTTCTCGCTTACAGCTTACGCCCCGTTCGAACGAGCCGCCGCCGTCACACGGGCCGCTGGTAAACCCTGCCTTTCCAACTGACGTGTCCTTTCTCATGTGAGATGTATGAATTCACCAAGAGTATCGCAAACACCGGCAATCCAAAGATAGCCAGCGCATTTGACGGCCAATCAAAATGCGCCCGCCGAATGCGACGCCAGTAAAAACCCATCAGCGCTGCGGCCAGGCCGCTGTTAATTGCAATCCCCAACGCGTCGTGATCGACCACCGCAACGACCACGCCCGCACAGGTCAAAACAATCAGCACGAATTCCAGCATCCGCTTCGCCGCCAGCCATCGCGCGCTGGGAAACAGCAACGCCAGGTTCTTCGTCCAGCCCTCCCACATCGCGCCAAAGCTGCGATACATGCGTGTCGTGACCGCGTCCGACAGCCGGAACTGCAGCCGGTATCCTGCCTGCTTCACCAGCCTGGCCAATTCCACGTCCTCCAGAATCGCTTGCGCTACCGCGGCGTGGCCTCCCACAATGTCGTACACACCTCGGCGGATCAACAGGTACTGCCCGTTGGCCGCCGCCGCCGGATACTTCGGATCGCTGACTTCCCTGGGACGAAACGTCGTTGCCAGTTCCGCGAAGATTACCGGCATCAGCGCGCGCTCGGCGAGGCTGTGCACTTCCTGCTTGGGCGAATACGAAAGCATCGCCGCCCCCGTGGACTCTGCCTCTTGAAGTCCTTGTGCGATCGAATCAGGCGCGTGCCGCGTGTCGGCATCGGTAAACAGCAGCCACTTCCCCTGCGCGACCTTCGCCCCGCTCCAGCAAGCATTACACTTGCCGCTCCAACCCGCCGGCAAAGGGTCGGCCTGAATCACGCGAACCGCGAAGCCCTCGGCAATTTCGCGGGTCCGGTCGGTCGAATGATCGTCCACCACGATAATTTCGTACCCAGAATGGGTGACCCATTCTTTCCCCTCGTTTGGGAATGGGTAGGATGAAGGTCGTTTCCGTTCGCCACACTGCCCCACCAGCGACTGCAGACAGGCGCCCAGGCTCGCCTCTTCGTTCCGCGCCGGCACGATCACCGACACCTCGGGAGTTGCGTTAGTAGCAATCACCGGAGTCGCGCCGCGTTCAGAATTCCAGCTTGTTTTGTGACCAAGTCGTCCTCAATGTATCGCGAGCCGCACAGCGTCGACATTTGTGTCAGGCGTGGGCGTGAGCCCGCGGAAAATATGCGAAAAACTGGCCGAGCCGCACAGCGGCGGAACCAGACGGAAGCCGCACCACGGCCCCACCTAGCTCCGTTATTATAGAGTTGTGAACCGCACCGGCCTGACCGTCGCCCTCTTCCTCATTACCCTACTCTCCGCCTGCAATGGCGGACGCCCTCCCCGCATCGGCGAAACCGCTCCCGATTTCACCATCACCGACGCGCAACGCACCGTCACTCTCAGCCAAATGCGCGGCAAGCCCGTGCTGCTCAATTTCTGGGCCTCGTGGTGCCCGCCGTGCGTGGAAGAAATGCCCTCACTCGTCCAGTTGCAACGAGTGGTGGGAAACAAAGTGACCATCCTCGCCGTCAGTGAAGACGCCGACGACAAGCCCTACCAGCAGTTCGTTCGCGATCATAACGTCGATCTGCTCACCGTGCGCGATACTCACCAGACCGTCAATGGCCAGTACGGCACCTTCAAGTTTCCCGAGACCTACGTCATCGACAAAGACGGCAAGATCGTCCGCAAGTTCATCGGCGCCATCGACTGGACCAATCCCGAAATCGTGGACTACCTCAACAAGCTGTAGGGACAGCGTTACAACGCATTTGACTATGAACTTCCCGTTGTGTCTTCATCTCCTCTGCGACAGACTCGCTCCCACATAGGCTGTTGCTCACTTCGATAGTACGTAGTCAACGGCGCGTTGTTATTGATGGGGGAAGGGGGTACCCCAAGGCAAAGGTTTCTCAAAATGAAAACTTCTACAGCTTCGCCTTCCGCAATCGCAGAGCGTTGCTGATCACCGAAACCGAGCTGAAACTCATCGCCGCCGCTGCGATGATCGGGCTCAGCAGCAATCCGAACTTCGGATAGAGAATTCCCGCTGCGATTGGCACTCCAATCGAGTTGTACACAAATGCAAAGAACAGATTCTCCTTGATGTTGTTCATCACTGCCTTGCTCAGCTTTCGAGCGCGCACCAGGGCTGTCAAGTCACCCTTCAACAGGGTGATGCCCGCACTTTCCATCGCGACATCGGTTCCCGTTCCCATGGCAACGCCGACCTGCGCTTGCGCCAGTGCCGGCGCGTCGTTGATGCCGTCGCCTGCCATCGCGACCGTTCTTCCCTGCTGCTGCAGCTTCTTCACAGCGTCGACTTTGTGGTCCGGGAGAACGCCCGCCTCGAAGTCGGAAATCCCCAGCTTGCGAGCTACCGCTGCCGCAGTTGTCTCGTTGTCACCCGTCAGCATGACGACGCGAACCCCTTCGTTCTGCAGGCTTCGCACCGCATCAGCGGCCTCAGGCTTCAAGGGATCGGCGATGCCGAGCATTCCCACGGCGCGGCCATCGACCGAGACAAACACGACCGTCTGCCCGTCGCGCCGCAAATCGTCCGCCTCAGCAATCATTGCTGAGAGGTCGACACCATGATCGGCGAGCAACCGCTCGCTGCCCACGGCAACTTCGCGTCCTCCCACCGTTCCTACAACACCCTTGCCGGTGACTGAGCGAAACCCGTCGGCCTGCAACAACGGCAACCTGTTCGCCTCTGCCGCCTCGACAATCGCCGCCGCCATCGGATGCTCGCTGCCTCGCTCCAGACTGGCGGCGAAGCGCACGACAGACTCGTCGGACTCGCCTGTCGCTGCAACGACAGACATCAATTCCGGCTTGCCCTGCGTCAGCGTGCCTGTCTTGTCCAGTGCGATGGTCTCGACCTTCTGGAAGTTCTCCAGCGCCTCGGCGTTCTTGATGAGAATCCCCGCCCGCGCGCCGCGTCCTGTGCCAACCATAATCGCCATCGGCGTCGCTAAACCCAGCGCGCACGGACACGCGATGATGAGCACGGCGACTGCATTGACCACCGCGTTCGCCAGCCTCGGTTCGGGACCAGCCACAAACCACACGACGAACGTAACCACTGCAACCGCCAACACCGCCGGCACGAAATAGGCAGCCACTCGGTCGGCCAGGCGCTGAATCGGCGCGCGGCTGCGTTGGGCGTTGCCGACCATCTGTACGATCTGCGCCAGCACGGTCTCGCTGCCGATGCGTTCAGCGCGGACCAGCAGCCAGCCAGTGCCGTTCACTGTTGCCCCGATGACCTTGTCACCCGACCGCTTCTCGATGGGGATTGACTCGCCGGTGATCATCGACTCATTCACCGAGCTGAGCCCATCGACCACAACGCCGTCAGTGGGTATCTTCTCGCCCGGGCGAACCCGCAGTTTGTCGCCGACCTTCACCTGATCGAGTGGAATGTCGTACTCGCTGCCATCGTCGCGCATGACCCGCGCCATCTTGGGCGATAGATCCAGCAGCGCCCGGATAGCGCCGCTGGTGCGGCTACGTGCCTTCAGCTCCAGCACCTGTCCGAGCAGAACCAGCACGATAATAGCGGCAGCGGCCTCGAAATACACCGCAGGCTGACCATGCGGCCCGCGCAGTGATTCGGGAAATAGCTGCGGCACGACAGTTGCCACCGCGCTGAATATGTACGCCACGCCAACACCCATCGCAATCAGCGTGAACATGTTGGGACTGCGGAACTTCACCGATGCCCAACCGCGCTGGAAGAACGGCCAGCCCGCCCACAAGACAATCGGCGAAGCCAGGGCAAACTCAACCCACGCCCCAACGCGCGGCGAGATGGCGTGTGCCCACGGACCAACCATGTGTGCCATGGCGACGACAATCAACGGCACGCCGAGCAAGACTCCCCACCAGAAGCGCCGCGTCATGTCGCGCAGTTCGGGATTGTCGTCCCACTGCGCGGCAACGGTCATCGGCTCGAGGGCCATGCCGCAAATCGGACACGCGCCAGGTCCATCGCGGACGATCTCCGGATGCATCGGGCATGTCCACTTGGTAGCTGTGGTTGCGGCGGGAACTTCAGGCTCCAATGCCATGCCGCACTTCGGGCAGGCTCCAGGCCCTTGCTGCCGCACTTCCGGGTCCATCGGGCAAATGTAGGTTGCGCCTTTGGACGCTTCGACCTTCGGCCTCGCTTCGGTTTGCTTGGGCGAGAGATACTTCTGAGGATTCGCGTTGAACTTGTCTGCGCAGCTCTTGCAACAGAAATAGTATTTCTTGCCTTGGTATTCTGAAGTCGCCGCAGCTTTGGTCGGATCGACATTCATCCCGCAAACCGGATCGCGCTCCAGTTTGGGCGCTGCCAGGACTGGAATGCCGCCTAACTGCACTATCGCCTGCATTCCGACAGGCTTGTACGTGGGAGCCAGATACTTAACCGGATCGGACGTGAACTTCTCCGCACAACCCTTAGAACAGAAGTGGTACAGCTTGCCATCGTGCTCAATCGATGCCGCGGCTTTCGAGGGATCGACCGTGATGCCGCAGACCGGGTCTTTCTGGGCCGCGCGGACGGGAGCTAGTTGGACCGCCGGCGCTGCCATTGCCTGCAGCCCGGGCTGATACGAAGGGGCGAGGTACTTGGCCGGCTCAGAGAGGAAGCGGTGCATGCACGCAGGCGAACAAAAACAGTAGGTGTCGCCTTGGAACTGGGCGACACCACGAGCGGTGACCGGGTCCACAGCCATGCCGCATACCGGGTCCGTGGCCGTGAGTTTCATTTGCGGGGATTCTCCGGCCGGCTGTTTGTCTGCTTTGCTCATTTCGCTCGTGCTCTTGGGACCCTCGACTGCGGTGATTTCCCGACCTGTCGGTTAGCCCCGCGATGCAATATAGTTAAGAGTGTGATTCTACGAACCTATTCAATCATGGCACGAGACGGGAGAATTATCGATGACCCTGGTCGATGTGTTGTTTCGCTATGGAGCGCCACCCACCGAAAACGCGACGAGCGCATACGCGCAATTGAGTAATGTATACGGCATTCGTCGCCTGCAGCTGAAGGAATCCGACCGCACAATCCGCGTGGAGTACGACGCGACGCGGTTGACCGAAGCAAAAGTGGAGAACTTGCTGCGCTCCGCGGGATTCGACATTACGGAAAGGTTGACGCTGGTGTGACAGCCACGCGCCATCTCATCGCCGAATGCAAAGAAAGAGGCGAAGTGCAGGTCACGTGCACTTCGCCTTGCGTGCGGTTGGGTTGAGCGGCGAACCAGATCGGGAATCTGTCCGTCGCCCATGGGGAGGGACTACACTTCAAGAGCCCTGGTTATAAATCTCAAAAAGGGGTCACCAGCTAAGAGGACTCTGGCCGAAAACCTCCGTACTGATGACCCTTATGCGCCACTTCGTCTGGCTTCCTTAGAGCATGCCAGATGCCAAACGCGAGTGCGTTGTTTTTAAACAACTTGCGAGTTCAAGATCTCGCATTTCGTGTAGAAAGTTCCACCCATATCGGTAATCTCTTCCCAGGTACTTTAATGCCCCGACGTCTTCCTAGCACTTTTGTTTCATCATCTGACCAGTGGTTACAAAGGGGTGTCTATGCGCAAACAACGAGGTGTGGCTGCGTGCGCAGTGACGAATCGCGTGTACCTTCTGGTACTGGGAAAGTCGCAGAGGCGAGGTAGCGGTTTATGGCGGAAAAACTGGATCGGCGAGGGTTTCTGCGCAGTCTTGTGGCTGTCGTCGCAAGTACGACGTTGCCGAGAGTAAAGGCTTGGGGCGTCAACCTTGCCGGCGAAATGAAGTCGTCGCAACCGCTTCGATTAGGTCTCATTGGGACGCTGTTCGAGCCGTACGACCATGCAAATTACCCGAGCTGCCGATTACGCCGTACGCGTCATGGTACACCTGGCGAGCCTGCCTCCCGGCTCAAGGTTGCAGAAGAGCGAACTGGTGGAGCTAAGCGAGGCACCGGAGAGTTTTCTTTCGAAAGTCTTACAACGGATGGTGGCGCAGGGGCTGATCACTTCGTGGCGAGGCGGAGGGGGAGGATTTGAGTTGGCCCAGCCAGCCAGGTGTCGGTGCTCAACGTCGTCGAGGCGATCGACGGCCCCATCCACTTGAACCTGTGCGTGCCGGGCGCCAGCGGGTGTGAACGTAGCCTGGCGTGCGCGGTACATCCAGTTTGGGTGGAGGCCCGTGAGGCGCTTATCAAGGTCCTGGGCCGGGCCACGATGGACCGACTGGCCCGCAAACGGCGCACGGTGCAAGGCGCTTCTACCTCCGAGCTCGGTGCCTTGGGCCGTACTTCAGGTGAAATCAAACACGACACGAACGACGACACAGGAGAGGGAAGTTTGCCGTAGGAACGCAAATGGCAGTTACGTGGCTCACGATTATCGCCAGCTTTTGCAACACAACCCGGTTGATGCAAGATGAGACATTCGGCGAACGCGAGCAATCGGTCCTGTCGTAGGACGATTGGATCGCGCACCGTCCCTCAATGCAAAACAAGCTCTGCTAGGCCTTCTTAATCAGGCGTGTAATCCAAACCAGGATTACGGCACCCACAAAGGCAGCGATAATCGAGCCGAGGATACCACCACCCGGCCATATGCCCAACAGGCCAAACAGCCAGCCCCCGACTATGCCGCCGAGAAGGCCAAGAATGATGTCCACCAGGACGCCATAGCCGCCGCCCTTCATCACCTGGCCAGCCAACCAGCCGGCAACCAACCCAACTAATAGCGATACAAGAATTCCCACGTGTTGCCTCCTCTACCCGTTGAAGCGAGCGAGAGAACTGTACACGCAGAGCGGCTGCGGTGCAACGTTGCCTTTGGAGTTAATGAGTCTGCGAGTGCGAGACAAGATGGCGCGCCCTGAGAGATTCGAACTCCCGGCCTTCTGGTTCGTAGCCAGACGCTCTATCCAGCTGAGCTAAGGGCGCGCGGGTATTGCAGCTTGTTGATTATAACAAAACTCGCGGACTGTAGGCGTCGACGGGAGACTTCACGCGTCTCCTGCGCTCCGAATCGGGTACCATGGATGCGGGTGACGCAAACAACAAAGTGCCCACATGGAGCCAGCAAACTTGCCGATAGCCCCACCAAATAAGCGCCACGCCGTCTCTAACCTGCGTGCTGTGATAGTTGATTACGGCGATGTGATCTCGTTGCCTGCCGATCCGTCAGTCATGTCGTGGATGGCCTCGCTCTTCCAAGTCCCCCACGAGAGATTTCGTTATTTATACGGCCTCTTCCGGCATGACTACGATCGCGGAACGTTGGACGCCGCGCAGTATTGGACGAAGATCGGCGAAGCGAATGGCGTAATGCCTGGCGCAGAGCAAATCGCCCAATTGCGCCAAGCGGACGTCACCATGTGGGGACGGCTTAATCCGCGCATCTTGAGCTGGACCAATGAGTTACGGCGAGCAGGGTTCAAGACCGCCGTGCTGTCCAACATGCACAGCGACATGGTGGACCACCTGAGAGTGAACGGCGAGTGGACCAAGCGGTTTGATTTTCTGACGCTGTCGTCTTCGCTCGGCACCGCCAAGCCGGACCCGGAAATCTTCCAGTATTGTTTGAAGGGACTCGGTGTACCTGCTGAAGAAGCTATGTTTATCGATGATCGTGAGGCGAATGTGGAAGCCGCGGTCCGGCTCGGCGTGCTGGGAATCTTCGCACCCTCCACCGAACACCTACGAAATACGTTACAGGAAATTGGCTTTACCCCACTACCAGAGTTGTGAGCCTACCGGAATCCATTCCTGCTCCCAGACGCGAAAGAGTTTCGCGTTTGTGCACCTCTCGAATTACCGCTAAGTGTCGTCGTCGCGGTCGATCTCTTCTTCCAGTTCCCCGATCGCATTATGCCGGTCGGCACCGTGAAGACGAGCATTCAGCTCTTGCAGCGCGACGGACACCACATGGTAGTGGTGAAGATGGCTGAACTTGGGATCGCGGGTCAGCTCCAGCCAGATGTCGTGCATCAACTTGAGGTCCTGAGGACGGAAACGCGGAGCATGCGGGCCGAGGATGTAGTCCCACTTGCGGCCGTCAGGAGCGACCACTTCCATCTTCATGCGCGGCTTGGGTTCGGGCAGGCGCTCCCAGGCGTCGCCGGTGAGTTTGCCCTGCTCTTCCGGGGTGAGCTTGTTGGAGAGGCCGCAGACCATCAGGGTCGAGCCCAGGCGCTGTCCGGTGGCGACTATGGCCTCGAAGACGTCATTGGTCGGCACGACCATGAGGGAGACATGCTTGCCTGCTTTTTCGGCCAAGTTCACAACCGAAGTAAACAACTCCTGTTCGTACTGCTCGAAGACGTCGCCTGAGTCCAGGGTCGCAGCGCCGCTGAAGGAGTGTTCGCGGTGATAGACGCGGGCAGTCATGACGACCACGTCCTGCTTGGTGGTGTCAGTCTTCTTCAAAACGTCGCGCAGATAAGCGAGGTTCTTAGGGTCGCGGACAGCCACCAAGATGTTGCCGGGACGCACTTCCATGTCGGCGGCGGTGAGTTCTTCACGAGCATTGACGCGGAACTGCTCCAATTCATGCTGCGCGCCTGCGTGCTGCTTACGGTTGATGTGCTCCGATACCGTGAATACGCCAAACAAAACCGCGCTGAACGCCACACCGGAGATGGTGGCAAGCTGCTTGGTGAAAAGATTCGTGATGGCCGTGGCGAACAGCAGCAACGAGATCAAACCCAAGCCGATGGGTATTTCGACCTTGCCGATGTGAATATTGCCCGGCACCTTCCACTCGCGGTTCTCAGGTTCG
>Ga0207862_1000206_pt1 | contig 16989 bp, 15 predicted proteins | sample LuqExpMetageno81_FD_187838 | JGI IMG/M metagenome (GOLD analysis project Ga0207862, IMG submission 187838) | Tropical forest soil microbial communities from Luquillo Experimental Forest, Puerto Rico - Sample 81 (SPAdes) | ecosystem: Environmental > Terrestrial > Soil > Tropical forest ... | reverse complement strand
TGTAAGGCTGCTGGGCAGAACTTCAACGTAGCGGCCATTGTCACCAAAGGCGACTGTCTTTCCGTAGAGGGGGCTGGCGTCCTGTCCCCACAATGCATAGCTGCCAGCATCGGCAGCGCCGCCGTGACCGGAACCGAACGAGCCGCTGTGCGGAGCGTGGCAGCCTGCGCAGCCACGGCCCTGATTCTGGTGTGCGCCCAAGACGTCAACTGTCGAGGACCAGTTCTGTGCCATCATCAAGCCTGCGACGGCGAGTACGAATACAGTAAGAAATAGAACTTTCTTCATTTGAGGCAGCGCCTTTCGCGAATGGATTTGGTCGAACGATGGAGGCTTAGGCCGTAGCGGGAGCGGATCCGAAGTGGCTCTTCGCTGCCTCCGTGCTATCGAGGAAGCACTTTGGTGGCCGTAACTACTCCCAAATCGGGAATCATGTCGCTTGCAGTCAATTACTTGAAAGGAAATAACTTGTGAGCGAAGAAGGTCACTGTTACCGCGCTCTCAACTGCGCCAAATGATCCAGTTCGGCACTCTGGCGCGTCAAATCTCGCAGCTGAATTTTGCAACAGCGTGGAATTTCTCAACTATCAGGGCGTGTTGTGTTATTGCGCAGTCACGCATGGTCCGTGTTATTTCGGCGGAACTTCCGCTGGGGGTTGAGCCTGTGGCGGCTTCGCCTCGGCAGCAGCAGCGGGCTTCGATGCCGGTTGGGGAGCTGACTCTGCGCGCATTTGCTCACGCTCCTTGCGCAGCTGATCGGCCTCAGCGTCGGTGACATAGCGGAATTCCTGCACTCGTCCGGGGTAGATCTCGGAGGTGTAGATGCGGTTCCTGCGATTGTCACTGGCGATGTTGACGAGTCCTTGAAACTGGCCGGGCAACAAACCGTGACCACCCATGGCGATGAGCAACTGCCCTTCGTTGGTAAAGACCTGGACACGATCCTGCATTCCGTCGGCCACCCAGACATGGCCGTCGCTGTCGATGGTTACACCTTTGGGACGCGCGAAGTAGCCCGGACCATCCCCGTTCTTTCCCCAGGTGCGCAGATAGACCCCATCGGCGTCGAAGACTTCGATGCGGTTGTTGAGGGTGTCGGCAACGTAGAGATTTCCTTCTTTGTCCACAGCCACGCCAGTGGGCTTGGCGAAATCGCCGGGCCCGGTCAGTTCGTGGTTGTGGCCGGTTGTGCCAATTTTGCGGAGCAGCTTGAACGTATCAGCGTCGAATACGAACACTTGATCGAGATTTACGTCGGAGACATACAGCAGACGGTTCTGGGTATCGATTGCCAATCCGCTGGGTTCGACCAGGCCCTCGGTGATGACGTCCTCAGCTTTGTGCTGCGGATTGAAGACCAGCACGTGTCGCAGGCCGGGATCGGAGACAAACAACCGGTCGTTGTCGTCCATGGCGAGGCCGATGATGCGCACGAAATGGGCTTCGACCTTGTTCTTGATCATCTCCACATCGCGCGTTTCGGTGTTGAAGATGAAGATGGCGCCAACCTTGCTGTCGGCCACGTAAACCTTGCTTTTGGAATCCACCGCCATGCCGTAGGGCTGGCCCAATTGGAACAGGACTTTCGTGCTCTCGGATTGCGGGGTGGTGCCCGCCAGGCGGTCCATCCAGCTCTCCTTGGCCGTCTTGGGGGCCTGCACGTCTTTTAGCGGTTGCGCCGAATAGAAGGCCAGGTAGCGGATGCGGGCTATGGCCGGAGGATTGGGCCACACAATGTTGGAGTAGTCGATCTTCGGCGGCGTTTTGGAAGCCGTGGCGTCGTTCTTCTTCTTCTTGCTGCTGCCGGCGTTCGCCGTGAACGGCAGGGCGAGAAGCAACGCCAGCAACAGGGATGTTACTCCCACCGCGGGACGGATGTTGGTGAAAATCTTGCGTACGTCAAACATCGAAAACTACCTCCTGCGGTGCGCTACTGCCTCTGGAAATTCGTGTGGCAGGTTGCGCAAAACGCCATGTTGTTGGCCTGGTCTTTCACCAGCAGGCCGGGCCGCGCCGAAGCATGTGGCTGATGGCAGGTCAAACAATCGATCTTGGTGTGGACTTTCTTGATGTCGGTCGGGTCCATTACATCCGACACCGGGTGCCCTTCCACGGGATGACCCTTGCCGTACTTCAGGGGCAGAATGACCACCTTGTTCTTAGAAAAATAATCTTCAGGCAGCTTCACCGAGCCGTTGAAAATCGTGATCATGTGCTCGGACTCCAGCACCTGCGGCTTTGAATCGGGGCCGTGACACTCCAAACAGAGCGCGCTCCGTGTATTGGCGCGCAGCAGGTGTTCATTGTCGCCGCCGTGCGGCTGGTGGCAGATGGCGCAGCTCTGCTTGAACGCAGGCTGATGCAAATGCGCCTTCTGGAACTGCTCCGCCTGTTCCGAGTGGCAGGTCAAACACACGTCTACTGGGTTCGGCTGGATAAATCCAGGCGTTCTGCCGGCGTGAGGATTGTGGCACGTAGTGCAATCACCCTGCGCCCCCGGATGCTGCACCTTCGCCTTCTCGATCTTTTCCGCCTGCTCTCCGTGGCAGGTCACGCAAATCGCCTTGGCATCCGGCTGGGTCAGCACTACCTTTCCGTCTTTCGCCGGCTGGTGGCAGGTGTCACACGCCCCCCCTGCGAAGGGGACATGGGTGAACTTCTGCATGAGGTGAGGCTGGTTCGACTGGTGCGGGTCATGGCACTGCACGCAACTGGCGGTTGCGAAGGGCTGGCCGTTGTGCGCTTTTTGCAGGTCTGCCGAGCTGGGATCGTGGCAGTCGAGACAGAGCGCAGGAGTTGATTTGGTCAGGTGGTAGTCGAATTCCTGCTTGCCCCGCTCGCCGGTTTTATGCGGCACGTGGCAGGTGTCGCAACCCATATCAAGTGCGGCATGACGGCTTCCCTTGTCCGGAACATTCAAGCCCTGGGTGTGGCACTCGAGGCAGAGGTTCTGTCCCTTGTCGCCCGAGGCAGGCTTCAGCAGCTGATACTTATTGTCGGATTCGTGAGGGCTGTGGCATTTGATGCAGTCGCGCACCGCCGGCGGATGAATCGTCCCCTTGAGCGTAGCCGGGTTCTTGTCAGAGTGGCAGGTGAAGCACAGGGCCTGCGGGGTGGAGGTAATCAGCTTGATGCGAGTGACGCCCTTAGTCGAACGAATCTCGTGGCAGCTGGTGCAGCCCATGGCGATCGCGGAATGTACAAATTTGCCCTTGGCTTTGTCTTCGTGACACTCAATGCACGTCTTGGGATCGGTGTTCGGCTCCAGCGGTACTGGATGGACGCCGGCCCAAAGATGCGCTGCGCCGGCGAAAAAGATCCATGTCAGTAGGATCCGTACGGCTTTACTCACAACTTCCTCCACGATCTCAACGAGTCCTCCGTGCACGGCGAGTGCCGCAATTCGATCAGCCCTTGCCGAATCATAACGCATTCTCGTAACTTGCTGATTTGTAACAAATTACAACCATCCGCGGGTCTCAGCGCGCGACTTCAGCCGGAAACGAAACGAGGGCTGAGTTGCGCGGTAGCCCGAAAAATACCCGCGAAATCACCCACCAGAAGTCGCTCGGAATCACAGGGGGGAGAGGAGATTGAGTCCCGAAGGCGTCTCCAGCCTTGCCAAACGTGCGCGGTTTAATCACCGTAATGGGTGATATTCCTCACTGCGAGCGTCAGCACCAACCAGGACGTAACCTGGAATTCTCTCTCTCTCAACAACTTATGAAACCCGGCATTTTGGTTGCCGACGTGCGCTTATGACCCTAGAACAGAAGGAGCCCCGATGGCCTTCAACGTACTTTCGATACCAAAACGAATCTACAAAACTCTTGCGAATCTGCGCACCGGTGTGGTCCTGCTGATCATCGTGGTTGTGGTGTCGGCGCTTGGCACATTTATCTTGCAGCGCCCGGTCACCGAACCGGAAAAGATGCAAGCGGCTTATTCACCTCAAACCCTGCGCCTGCTCGATCGACTTACGCTCACTGACGTTTTTCACTCCTGGTGGTTTCTGTCGCTGCTGGTGCTGGTGAGCTTAAGTATCATCTTCGTTTCCGTTGAGCGATTTCCCAATGCCTGGCGCTTCTATGCGCGACCGTATCGGCGGACCGACGCGCACTTCCGGTCCGCGAATCCTTACAAGGTTGAACTCCCAACCAAGTCTGCCGAACAAGGATTGAACGCGGCGGAACGCGCGATGAAGAAATTGGGATGGCCAATCGAGCGGATCGCCGATGGCAGCGAACAGTCACTGTACTCGGAGAAGCGCCGCTTCTCGGTCATGGCCGTGTACGTAATTCACGCCAGCCTCTTGCTCATCTTTCTCGGCGGGATCATCGACGGGGTATTCGGTTACAGCGGCTTTATGTCGATTCCGCAGGGCCAGCAACGCAACACGCTTGAACTCAAGAATGGAAAGAAGAAGCAACTGCCGTTCTTCGTGAAGTGCGTCTCCGCCGGCCAGGAGAACTACGCCGACGGATCGCCGAAGAAATGGTGGTCGAATCTGGCAGTGGTCGCCGACGGTCAGGAAGTCAGCAGCAAACAGATCGTGGTCAACGATCCGCTGATCTACCACGGCCTGCGCTTCTATCAGGCCAGTTACTGGATCGATGGCACGAAGATCGACGGCTTGCGTATCGGCTATGCCGGGCTCGACAGCAAAGTGGTCCCGCTGGAATTGAAGACCGGCCAGCCCGTCGAATTGGACGCCAACACTACGGTGACCCTGGTTGAGTTTCTACCCGACGCGTTCGTGCGCGATGGTCAGGTATTCAAGAAGTCGGACTCGATCGAAAACCTGGCCTTCGGCCTCGACGTGGTCAACCGGGCGGACAACAGCAGCACAAGAGTCTGGCTCTTTCCGGCGGAAGGACAAGTCGTCGGCGCAGAAAATCTGAAGTTTCAATTTCAAAATCCGAAGGCGGCGAAAGACATCGATTTCGCTCCCGTTACCGGCCTGGAAGTCTCTTTCGAACCCGGACAGTGGTTTGTCTGGGCCGGATGTCTGCTGATGGGGGTTGGCCTGTTCGCCGCCTTCTACCTCGTCCATATGCGGATCTGGGCGGTCCCGGTGCGCGATGCCGAGGGCAGACTGGTGCTGTGGGTAGGCGGAGCCGCCAATAAGAACAAAGACCGGTTTGAGCAGAAGTTCTCAGAATTGATCGACGAAATTTGCAGTGAAATCGACAAAACCGCCCCAGCAGCCCGTATCTCTGCGCAAGAGCAACCACGGCATGAACTCAAGCTGGCGGGCGTGAAGTAAAACGGAGGAAAGTATAAAAATGTCGACTCGTGCACGCGTAACACCTATCGAACCACCCGCTGCCACCGGGGGGAATGCCTTGCTCGTTCTGGTCGGACTCGGCGTGGCCTTCCTGCTGATCACGGCATTGCTGGGCGCCGTCAAGTCTGGCGGAAACTTGTACACCGAAAGTAACCTGCTTTACGTTGCCCTGATCTTTTACGCCGGCGCCGGCGCACTGTATATGGGGTTCGGAGTCACCGGGACTGCGAAGTACGTGAACTTCGCTTCCATCAGCACCGCCATTGGGTTTGTGGCGAACACTCTGGCGGTAGCGCACCGATGGTATATGTCGGGACGACCGCCGTTCGCCAGCATCTATGAAATGCTACTGAGCTTTGTCTGGACTCTGGCCCTGCTGACCCTGGTGGCCGAGAAGAAGTTCGGAGTGAAAATTATCGGCAGCATCACCATGCCGCTGGCCGTGGTGTGCGTGATCCTGATGCAGTTGTTGCCCTCGGAAGTTCGGCCTTTGGTTCCCGCGCTGCAGTCCACATGGTTGCACGTTCACGTTACGTTGGCCATGTTGAGCTATGCCACGTGCGCAGTGAGCTTCGCGCTGGCCATGATGTTTCTCATCAAAGACAACTTCAGCACCGAGTCCTTCCTCGCCTGGACCAGCACGCTGGTCGCGGGCATATACCTGGGAATCGTCGCGACGCGCTTCGAGAGATGGGGCGGCCTGTCGGTAACGGCATGGGACGTGGAGCACAAGAGCGACATATTCCTGGGGCGCGGCGTGCGCCTGTTTGTCACCATTCCCGAACTCGGGTGGCTGTTCGTCATCGCCTTGCTCGGAGCCCTGGTGCCTCTGGTGCTGTACTTCATGGCGCGCGCCAAGAACGACAGCGCCTATCTGAGGATCGCCGACAAGGCGGTCTTTGTCGGCATCCTGCTTCAGCTGGTGGTGCTGGCTGCGTTCGTTATGCGCACCAAGGACGCCGCCTATGCGTCTCCTTTTCAGGAGGGTCTCTATCCCACCTCGCTGGCCGCCTCACCGTTCATTCTGGGAGGCATGGTCGCAGGCATCTTCGCTTCGTTGCTTTACCTGATGTTGCTGTGGCGCCGCAACGACCTGCAACATCTGCTGCCCAGCGCCGACACCCTCGATCGCGTCACCTATAAGACCATCTGCATCGCATTCCCCCTTCTTACGGGAATGATCGCGACGGGAGCGTTCTGGGCCAACCGCACCTGGGGTTCTTATTGGAGTTGGGACCCCAAGGAGACTTGGGCGGCGATTACATGGCTGGTCTACGCCGGCTACCTGCACATGCGTGTTACTCGTGGGTGGAGAGGGCGTCGCGCTGCCTACTTTGCCATCCTCGGATTTGGAGTGGTGATCTTCACTTTCCTCGGCGTAACGTATCTGCTTCCCGGCTTACACGCGTACGCATGAGGGGCCCTCGGGGCTGGAGGAGATGGACTCAAATATGGATTAGGCCCCTTATTTCCGTCCCGCTCGCCAGCCCTTAGGAGTTAGATGCGCGTTTCAAATGTCGGATAATTAGGATAGTTTAGAAAGTTCCGTATTCCGGCTTGCGTGCGGTGCAGCCGCATTCCGGCGGGGCTGCGCTGCGGTCAGGATTTTGGGCGGCCCAGCCCGTCAGACGACTGCTTGGTCAAAAGGGTTCGCGAACTCCCAAGCTGTACTGCATACTCGCTCATGCCCATGGACAGCCCGTTACAACCCGTTGAGGCCGCCGCAACCGGGCAGCCTCCCTTGGTCGTGCGCAGGCGACACATCAACTGGGCCCTCAAGGCGGTCCTGCCGATTGCCATCGTGCTGTTAAACGGCCTGCTGCTGTTTATGCTCGTGTCATCCTCGTTGGCGCCGGGACCGCGCAACGACGTCATCGCGGTGGCGGCAGCGGGAGCCATTGTCATTTGCGTGGCGGTGCTCATGGTGCTCGCCGTCATGGTGCGTCGGCCGATGATGGAGCTGCAGGAAAAATTCGCGCGCGTGCAAACGGGCGACCTCGACGTTTCGGTAAGCTTCGCCGACCGCCATGACGAGATCGGCGATCTGGGACGCGACTTCAATGACATGGTGGCGCAACTGAAAGCCAGCCGCGAGGAGATCCAGCGGCTGCACCAGACGCAGATGTCGCGCGCCGAGCACTTCGCGACTCTGGGCGAACTGGCGGCCGGACTGGCACATGAAATCCGCAATCCGCTGGCCGGAATCGCGGGCGTACTCGACATCGCGAGCCGCGATCTACCCGACACCAGCCCAGCCCGCAACGTCATGGAAGACGCCAAGCAGGAGGCGGTGCAGATCAACCGCATCCTTACCGAGTTACTGGACACCGCGCGCCCGAAGCCGCCGCAATTCCGGGTGTCTGACATCGTCGGCACGGTCGAACATGCTGTGATGTTCGCCCGCCAGCAGGCCGTCACCAAGCAAATCACTATTGAGTTTGCCGTGAAGGACGCTCCGCCCCTGGTGGAGCACGATCCCGGTCAGATCAATCAGGTCATGCTTAATCTGCTGCTGAACGCCATCCAGTCCATGGACAAACCAGGTGTCATCCGCGTCTCCCTGCGGCAACTTGACGACGAAATGGTCGCCATCGCAGTGACCGACCAGGGTAAAGGAATTGCAGCCGAAAACCTGCCCAACATTTTTCGGCCGTTCTTCACCACCAAGGGTCACGGCACGGGCCTGGGCTTGTCGCTGGCCCGGCGCATGGTGGAATCGCATGGCGGCACCATCCAATTAGATAGCACGCCCGGTCAGGGCACGCAGTTCAGGGTCGAACTGCCCATTCGCCGGGCCCACGAGCAGGCCGCCTCGTAGCCTTCCACGCAGCAACCACTGGCAGTGCAGACCCCGGCTAGGGCGCACGGTGGGGGACTGGTGGCAGGCATGTGCGACTGTCGATTGCGACCGCAGCCTTGCGTTTATCGCGGCCAATGGCGCGCTTGAGGTCGGGGGCGAACTCGCTCAATAAGTTGATCGAAACCCCGACCCATGCCTGGGTCGCGACACCCTGGTATCCCTTGACGAGCGGACTGGGCCGGTACGGCTGCCAAAGAGCTGACAATGAAGCTCCGGCGAAGGAAGCGGCATAGAGGAAGACCTGGGGCCGCAGTGATTTCTCGTCGCTGCCATAGGTGACGAAGTTCCTGACGGTCGCGTGCTTGACGCGTTGCCAGGTACCCGAGCAATTGCGGCAACGGTCGTAGCGCACTTCCCACCCGGGCATGGCATCGCCGATGGCGGTGAACGAGTTCTGCATCAGGAACTGCGCGTAGCGCGAGCCCAATCGCTTGGCAAAGCCGTCGGGATCTTGCGGCCAGCCCGGTGGCGCATCCCGTGCCTGGTCACTGACGGTGAAAAAGCCGGTCTTAATGTAAATTCCCGGCGTAGTGAAGCTCATCCGAACGAACAGCCTCCAGCGGTCGGCGTCGCTCAGTGCGTGCAGTGGAGCTTCCTTGGGAACGAATGCGCCATAGAGCCAGTTGACGGGCAACTGCTCCTTGCTGCCGGGCGGCTGGGCGCTGGCAGGCGGTTTCTCCGTCGAGGGCGGGGTGGTATCCTGGGCGCCGCAATCAGGAGGCGCCAGGCTCAGAAATATCGCGGCCAGCAGGCAGAGGGCCCGGCCGATCATTTGGCAAAAACTAGTGTTGGGAGTGCGCCGTCTCATTGCGTATCATCTCCTGACAGCCGAGGACACGCGGGCGCTTAACGCAGCTCGTAATTCGAGCCCATCTCGTTCACAGAAACACCTTTTACCGCTCCATCGATGTTTTCTGCTTCTTCGAAGTTTACTACCGGCAATGAGGCGGGCGTTAACGCCGGCTCATCGAGGCCGACCTATCCATGAGTACTGCCAGGCGACCGAAACGTTATTGTAGTTGCCGCCGAAGCGGATGTAGGCGCCGTCGCTGTAAGCGACCTTAACCGACTGGTGCCTGGTAACCGGAAACGAAACCGTGGCCCCGATGCGCGAGCTGGTTTGCTTGGTCTCGAGGTTGCGAATACTGTTGACTGCGGTAATGCCTCCCCACCAGAAATTCCCGTCGAGCGAGGCCCACAACCGCGCCCGGCGAAACCCCTTGAGCTTCGGTATGTCATAGCTCAAGTGGCCTTCGAGGCTGCCGATCGGCGATTCCGTCTGCGGCCGCGGCACTGGGATGTTGAAGTACGCTGGATTGGTCGTGTAGAACCAGACGCCTGCATAGCCGTCGAGGATCCAATTGCCCCAGCGCTGGGAGTAGCCGAATTCCGGTTTGAATGCCCAGCGGTTGATGCCCCAGTTGATGAGTTTGGTCGGGTCGTATTGCCCAGTAGGAGCGACAACTCTGAGGCTCGCTCCCAGAATCACCTTTTGCTTCCACTTGCGAAAGTCCTGCACCGGCATCGCCCGCCCGCCGTACAGATTGACCGACAGACGCATGCCGAAATCGAGGAGCCCGGAGCGATAAATCGATCGATTCTGGCTCCCCACTTCGCCGGTGAAATTTCCCACCGCGTAGGGAAGCGACGCGGTAAAGTTGGCCGAGCGGCCGAAAAAACCGAACGCGTGATAGACGCTGAAGACCGGGACGTTATATGTTCCCTTGGCGTCTTTGACGGGAATAGCCCCGTTGAAGTCCAGCCCGCCGTTGTAATACGACCACGTCAAGGTTACGGCGTTGGAGTGTGTCGGCGTAATAATGTAGGCGCGCGGCGCGAGGTCCTGTGCGGCCAGCGGCGCCAATAACACGATCAGTAGCAACCACAAAATGACACAACGCCGCATGCACTCTCCAGGTCGCGGCCTTGCAGTTGGGCCGCACACACCCGGTCTTTTTAGTTTTTCCTATTGTCGCCCGGACCGCGAGTTCGAGGAAACTGAAATAACTTCAGTTCCCTGTTAAAAGATCCCCCAGCGCCTTGTTGTCACCCTAAGACGCAGTTCCTGACAATCGACGCCGGCATGATCCGGACCGCCACATGCCAGCGTCGAACCGCAAGAAACGGCGAAGTTAGTCTCTTGCTTACGGTCTAATGCTTCTGATAGTTCGAATTCTGATCGTTAACCGTGAGCTGTTTGCTCACTCCGTTGATGGTGGTAGTCGCCACGTGGTTGGTGCCATCCGGTAACTGCGCGAACTGGGAGGAGATGGTAACCGCATCCTTGGGATCGTTCAGGTACGAGTTCACCTGGACGCTCACCGGCGAATGGGTCTGCTCGCTGACTGTCATGGTCACCGAGTCACCCTGCTTCACATAGTTCTTGATCACCAGGCTCACGGTACCAGATCCGGGCCGAATCGAGATGTTGCCCGCCTGTTTGGCCTGCATCAGGGCTTCGGAGTTGGGCGTGGTGTACTGCTTGGCCAGCGCGCTGATCGACTGTCCATACTCCTGATACTCCTCCTTCTTCTTTTCGACGACGCGCTGCTTCACGCGACCCTCGCGGCCGCCGGACTGCGCCGCTTGATTACTGATTTCCGTCTTCTGCGGCTTGCCGTTCACCATCTGGACCTGGTAGGTCTTGGTATCTTTCACGTCGCCCTTGATGGAAATCGTTTCGGTTTCCGTCCAAGTGTACTGGGCAAGCTTCGCCTTGTTAGCATCCTGCGCCGTCTTGATGGCCATCAGCTTGTCGAGCAGTTGTTGGTTCTGCGCCGCCACAGGCGTGATCGCGAAGACGCCTGCCGAGATGGCGACGGTCAAAACCAGCGCCACGCGTTTAGGTCCGGGTTGTCGTTGAATCATTGTGCCCTCTTGTCATTCGATTTGAGTATTGCTTTCGGTTGAAACCCACCCGCCTCACTGATCCCGAGTGTGCAAAGCTGCAGCGGTCCACTGCACGCCTTGCAATCTCCAGCGATACGACGTTTTCACTTACGGCGCCGGCACCACCTTGTAGTACACGCCGCCCCCGCCATACGACGGGCTGAACCAGGTGTTGCCGCACAGATAGTACGTTCCACTGCCAACATTGGGTGAGATACATCCCGCCGGAAGCACCGACACGATCTGCCCCACCGAATAGCTGCCCGCCGCCACGGCCGCGCCATTCGCGTTCGCCGCAGCGTAATTCGCATTGGCTGCCGCGGCATTGGCGTTGGCCGCCGCCGTATTAGCGTTCGCCGCGGCGGCGTTGGCAGTCGATGCTCCCGCGTTGTAGCCCTGCGCATACGCATTCTGGGAGGAGTTCGCACTCGCTGCCGATGCGATGGCTGCTCCGGTGGCCACACCGACCGCTGCCCCTACTGCCGCTGCGCCCGCAGTCGAACCGCAGTCATAACAGCCGGGGTAGTAGGGCGCTGGCGGATGATATCCGTACGCATAGGCCGTGGTCGGCGGATGGTACCCGTAGTAGCTGTCAGGCGGATGGTAGGCGGTCGCCCCGTTGTCGTACGTGTGGGTTGCGCCGTAGCCGGCCTCACCTGAAGTTGTGCCGCCGTAGGCGTTGGTGTGGGTGGTTCCACCCTCGTAATTATGCGACGTGCTGCCCCCGTACTCATTGGTGTGCGACGTGCCTTCGCCGTAGGTATGCGAGGTGCTGGTGCCATACGCACTGCTGTGCGACGTGGAATCATAACTGTGCGAGGTGCTGCCCCCGTATCGATTCGAGCGTGAATACGCTGACGCGCTCTCCAGCGGGAGCAGCGTAATCGCCAGGCTCAGGCCGGTGACAATCGTCTTGTGCTTCATCTTCGAACTCCTTAGTTATTGCGCCTTGGCGGGCTTGGCCTTAGCGGGTGCCTTGGCGCCGGTTGAAGCATGCTGCCGTGCATCAGCAAACGGAATATGCTTTGCTGTTGCTGCTGAACTGGGCGGCGCAAATGTGTCCGCAGGCACGGCTTCATCCAGTTTCCAGTCCGTGATCGCGAGATCGTGGCGCAACTCGTCGGGATCATCGAGGTAAACTGCGCGAACCAGCCTCGGCAACTTGTCCTCCGCCCCAACCCACATCTGCACGAACACGCCATCCCCCGCATAGGCCACGATGTCTGTCGTGATTCCTCCCACGACGTTGGACTGGCCGACGTAATAGGCGTGCTTCAGGCCAGGCGCCAGTTCTCCGTAAGGATTGGCAACGATCAGATCGTCGAACGGCACCGAGATGCCCGCCAGTTTGTATGCCTTCTCCAGGGTGGCGTCGATCGTGGGAGGAGCATCGGCCACCGCCAACAGGTTCTCGGCGAAAGCGTAGCCCGTCATCGTCTTCCCGTCGTAGTAAAAGCCGTTAGCGGGGCCATCCGCGGGTTTCAACACGCGCAGTTTGTCGGGTCGCTGCAGCGTGACCTCGTATTTCGCCGTGTAACCCAGCGGAGCGCCCTGCCGGGTCAAGTGCTCGAACAGCTCCACCGCCGTGAAGCTCAGGGTGTGAGCGGCCGCCAGTTTGTCACTGGTGGCCTTGAGGACTTCCAGCGCCTTCGGCTCCAGTTGCAGTTTAGGAGCCGACGATGCGGGCTTCGCGCTCGCCGCCGGTTTCTTTTTGGCCGGCGGGGTTGCGGTTTGTGCAAATCCCGCGCCCGCGACCAGCAACAACATCGCAAAAGACAACGGCGCCTTACGGCAAAACATGTGATGCATCAGCGTTCTCCTTGCCCGCGGGTGCCGTCGTCCATTACGGAATCATGCCGCATTCGAACATCTTATTGGCAATAGGGGCGGCGATCTTGTTGATGAAGGCCGCGCGCATCTGCGGATCGCCCTTCAGCAACTGGATCGCTTTCTGTTCCTCTGCGGAAGGCGGTGCCTTCTGCGACTTCTTCTCCCAAAGTTGCTCGCAAGTAGAGGTCTGATACTTCTGGATGACCTTGTCCGCAACCTTGTCCATGATGGGGTACTGTTGTGCGCTGCCCACGGTCACGTAAAGCAACGCCAGTGCGAATGCGAACACAAATAGACGCTTCATTCCTCTTCTCCTCAGCAAAAAGTGTCTGGCCTGGCCGATGGTTGCGGGCGCCTGCCAGCCAGCGTCACCCCCTTCGGTATACCGGTTTAGGTCTGAACGTACAAGTCGTCTGCCCGTCCCCCTCGCGACGCTGGTAATGAGGGTTTTGTAATTCATCACGTCTTCCTGTTGGCGCGCTTCTCTATTAGGGTTTGTAGTTGCAAGCACCGTCTTATCAATCGCGAACTGATACATCGCCTTGTAGCCGGCAATCATCGGAAAGCCGTAGATATACGCCAGTTGGTAGTCGTCCTTGTGCGAAACGGCCTCCCGCACTGGCCCTTCCTGCTTGTTGCAGGCGACTGTGGCGAGTATGGCAACTACGGCAAGGAATGCTGCTGGCGATCGTGCTTTCATGAATTCTCCTCTTCCGTGATCCGAGGAAATCCTGTCGCCCTTCGTGCACTACGATGGGCGTGCCCCTCCGTATGTCCAACTGGCACGATTTCCTCAGGATTGCACCAAGATTCTAGGCGCGACAATAGCCCACTGCAAACGTAACCTGCTGTTAACAAAAGGAGTGGCGCCGGCAACGTGACCAAGCCAATTTGGTAACCGATGGAATGAGCAAGAATCCGTTACGAGAGGAGCAGGAAGCTGGGTTCCCTGAAAGGCTTACTGCAAGCAGACGGCCAGTACTGTCACTTACCACGCAGGGGTCAGGTAGGGCCTCAAAGAAGGACTACAGAAGCCGGAAGTCCGCGCCGCAGGATATGAGGCGGGATTCAACCCTTCCCCTCAGTGAATCGCCGAATCATTGCATCGGGTCGGCTTGGGTCACGTCTTGTTTTGATTAGCTGAGGCAACCAGTTCATACGTCAACGCCCAGGCGAGAGTTAAACGGCGGTGTCCAACGGCTTAACCGTGATCAAGCCGATCTTGATCGCGTGTTGAACCAGCTCGGCTGTGGTTCGAATCCCCAGTACATTCATCAGGTGATATTTGTACGATTCCGCGGTGCGGGTCGAGATCTTAAGTTGCGAGGCGACTTCCTTCATGGTCTTCCCCTCGGCAACGAGTTGCAGTACCTCCCGCTGACGGGGAGTGAGTTGCGGCACCTTATCGACCAGGGGACGACGGGCAGCCTCCGCCAGAACACTGACCAGGTTGCTGGGGAACTGCGGACTCAGATAACACCCTCCACTTTGCACTACCTTGAGGGCCTCTTTCAGTTCGCCGCTACTGGCCGTCTTCAAGACAAAAGCCGACGCCCCAGCGCGAAAAACCAGTATGGCCAGACTTACGTCCGCGTGCATGGTCAGAACGATGAATTTGGTGCGCAGTCCCCTTCCCACCAGGGCTTGCATCGCGTCCAGTCCGTTCAGCAGCGGCATCGAGAGGTCGGTGAGAACCAGGTCTGGCTTCAGTCTAACGGCTAATTCAATGAGTTCCTTCCCGTTCGCGGCAATGCCAAGCACCTGATAAGACGGGCCCAACATGGAGCGCAGGCTCTCAGCGAAGAGTTGGTGGTCGTCAGCGATCAGGAGGGTGGGACGCATCGGTTTCCCTTGCCAGAGACACAACGGGTGGCAGTTTCGGTTGCTTTCGAGCAGGGAGCGCGGGGGGCACTCAACTGCGGAGCGGAACGATTCCCCAATGAAACTCGATATCTAAACTCATCGAACAGTTTACTACGCTAGTTCTACTGTATCCAGCGCGGCCTTTAATTCTCAAATGGGGCAACGTACTGTGCAATCGCAGTAGTACTGCGAATCATTGCGCCCTCGATGAAAGTCAACAACCGGAACTTTGCGATTGACGCGGCGCGCCCAAAGGCACACAATGACGTCAATCGTCGCCACTCGTTGGGGTTAACTTTCATCGCGATTGGATGGGCACTATGGCAGTCGGGTACCGACTCGTCCTGTGGCCCAGGCTGTTTCTTCTCGTTCTCTTGTCTGTCAGTACGGCAAGATTTGTGATTGCCCAGCAGAATCAGTCGGGCACGCTTGCAGCTATTGCTGTGCCTCCCGACGAAACTCCTGAATTCAGGATCGTCAAGCGTGTCGATGAGGTCAACCTGCGGTTCACCGTCACCGACTCGCACGGGCACTTTCAGAACCAACTCTCCAGCGACGACTTCTCTGTCCTCGACAATCATCAGCCTCCGGCTGCTATTCGTTTCTTCCAGCAGCAGAGCACTCTGCCCATGCGCGTGGGAATTCTTATCGACGTCAGCTCATCGGTGGCTTCGAGGTTCAAGGTCGAGCAGAGAGCGGCCGACGCCTTTCTGCAAAAAGTCATGCGGCCGGCTTACGATGAAGCTTTCGTCGTTACGTTCGACGGTAAAGTTCACCTGCTCGACGACTGGACCAGTGATCCCACAACGGCTTTTGCCAAGGTGCACACGCTGCGCGCCGGCGGCGACACTGCGCTGTACGACGCCATCCTCTTTGCCTGCCAAAAGCTGCGCCAGCACCCGGCAGACTCGATCGCCCGGCCGGTCATTGTTCTGATCACCGACGGTGAAGACACGGCCAGCAAGGCCACTCTCTACGATGCTGAGGAGGCGGCGGCCAGGGCCGATGTCATTCTCTTCGCCTTGAGCAGCAACGTCGTGGGTCCCGGATACTACCCAAGAGGCGAAGCGGTGATGGATCTGCTGTCAGGCCCCACTGGCGGCCGTACCTTGCCAGCGCACGAGAGCTCACAACTTGCGCACGCCTTTGTAGAAATTGAGCAAGCCCTGCGCAGTGAATATGTGCTTGGTTATCTGCCCGCCGATCTAAAACGTGACGGCAGTTTTCGCCCGGTTGAAATCCGTCCCCTGAAGGCGAAGTTACAAGTGCGCAGCCGCCGCGGCTATTTTGCGCCGCATGAGACCACCCCGTAACAATCCTTTTGACATCTGCCGCTCTGATCGCACGGTGCGCCTGTGTCCAAGTCATAAATGAGGTCTGGCGGCCGGAGTCGATGAATCTCCGTCCCGCCCTTCAGACCGAAATGCGCGGCAAGAGTCCCAGCTTGCGACGAATCAGGCCCGCCGAGCCGAGCTTAGGGTGTACCGCTTCAAGTAACTCATTTTTCGGGATGTTGGGCCAGGTTCCGACTGGAAAAGCAAGTTTGGCGTCCCCGACGGGATTTGAACCCGTGTTACCGCCGTGAAAGGGCGTTAACGAATTGCAAACAAAGGAACTTAGCGGGCAGCGGTCGCTCTGCATGTACCGTAAGAACCTCTTAAGAACACCAGGGTACCCGTACTCCTTGTACCGTCCCTGTACCGCGAGAAACCACGAAGCTGCGTCTCGTGCCTCGTTCTGCGAGTACCATGTCGGAAGGACTATAAACGAGGCGGTCATAGCAAATGGCGTATTTCAAACGTCGCAAAAAAGGCGAAGCTGACCCGGTCCGCCCGTTTACGGAGCGGACCGAGAACTACACGCGGTTCATCGAGGCGGTCTTTACCCACAGGGAATACGTGCGTACTTCAGTGCCGCCTCATTTCTGCGATCCGGGCTTCGAGTTTTGGACGCCGGGTGCGGGACAGGCGTTGTCACGCTGGGGCTTCATGATGCGCTCGTGCGCCGGGGCTACGCTCCCGGCGAAATGCACGAGTTTGATCTGACCCGAGCTATGCTCGACCGCTTCCGGAAAAGGTTGCTAGATCGCGGTATAACTGTCGAACTCGCGCAGGCCGATGTGCTCCGCTTGGATGACCTGCCGGAGGGTTGGAGCGAATACGACTTGGTGGTCTCCGCATCAATGCTAGAGTACGTTCCACGTGACCAATTTGCTTCGGCCCTGGCTGGGCTCCGCAGGCTCCTGCGGGACGATGGCCTA
>Ga0207862_1000204_pt1 | contig 17043 bp, 10 predicted proteins | sample LuqExpMetageno81_FD_187838 | JGI IMG/M metagenome (GOLD analysis project Ga0207862, IMG submission 187838) | Tropical forest soil microbial communities from Luquillo Experimental Forest, Puerto Rico - Sample 81 (SPAdes) | ecosystem: Environmental > Terrestrial > Soil > Tropical forest ... | reverse complement strand
AACACGCCTCGCCAGTTGTGCTCATTCAGATTCCAGGCGCGAGGTAATTCAGGCCGGAACCAATCCGGATGCGCACGGAGATACTGCATGAGACTTTCGGGAATGGGCCCGCTGAAAAGACGCTCCGCTTCCGGGGAATGATCTCGTCCGGCACCAAGGATGCCCACCTCGTTTTCGACCTGAACCATGAGAACAGTCTGTTGTTGGCCATCGGATTCTCTCAAATGTCGCATTAAAGCGCGAAAAGCGTGAGCATCGGCGTCCAGATTCTCTTTGGAGAGCGTCGAAAGAATCTCCAACGGACGGCCGTCGGGCGCCAGCGCGCGGGGGAAGCGCTTAGGGTCCCTTTTGATCCAATCCGGCGCGTAGCCAGAGAAGCTATTCTTCCAACTGCCAAACCACAACAGCACAAGATGAAGATGCTGAACTCGTGCCTGCTCGATCCAATGATCGAGAATCGTAAAGTCGAATTTCCCTTCGGCAGGTTCAATCTGCTCCCAGGCAACGGGCATCAACACCGTGTTGATATGGGCACGCGCGATCGGCGGCAAAACGCGATCGGCCTGCGCGGCCGTTCCCGCAGTCGAATTGCTTAGTTCGCCGCCGAATATAATGAAAGGCCGGCCGCCAACAATCAATTGTGTTGACCCATGGGCGCGATCGAGATGAGGAATCTCCTGCGCCATAAGACGAGTTGGTCGCGCAGCCCCCAACAGCAAAGGCAAAAGCAACGTCGCGGCGACCAGGGGTCGCACGTGGCGGAGTCTCCTTGCTGTTGTCAGCGGCATAGAGAGTCAAGCTGCACGGCAGGAACCGGATGCGCAGGCAACGCTAGTTGGCGCTCCGCCATCACCCGTTCGAGCGAGTTCGCGCCAGGCGGCAGGCTAAGATCGGTGTCTGTAACATAAAACGGATCGCTCTCAGCCACCTCCAGGGTTACGAATTGGAAAGATCTGGATCGGTAGAGCGCCAGCAGTCGCGGGAGCATCTCGGCGTCAAAAGCGCCAACGTGCATCAGCAGTACGTACGGAATATCACGCCCATATAGCGTCTGCGAGAGATTCCGATCATAGCGAATGCTCGCGTCCGCCGCCTCAAGGTAACTGCTTTCGAGGGAAGTGACCGCCGTGTTATCGCCCTTGGCCCGGCAGCGGGCATAAGGTTCGTTCCATTGATAGTCACCAAAACTCATAGTGACCGCCGCGACCTTGCAGCCGTGTTGAAGCAGAAAACTCCTTATGGCGCTTTCCTTTTCCGGCGTATCGCCTTCGGCAAGAAATGGGAATCGGAACCAGTGCCAATCTTCTCCCTTCATCCACTCGCGCAATAACGGCTCGTTGCGGCTGGAGTCTGCCTCAAATTCCGCGAGGGAATGCTGGTTCAGATTCATGTGCGACCAGGTGTGGTTCCCGAGCGGAAAGCCAGCCGCGCGCCAGGCTTGCAAGACCGCCGCATCGGCAGGCTGCTGCTCGACTGGCTGGCCGTTCATAAAGCCGTAGATCGGAGGCATATGAGCATCGCGCAGGGCCGCGATGATTTTTGTCGCGATTTCAAGACGAGTCTCTCCGGGTGACAGCGCACTATGTGCCGGAAGATCATCAAAGGTGATCGCTATCTCCGGGGCAGCGCGTACCCGAAAAGCTTTTTGCAGCTCAGCCAGTTGCCGGGCAGCAGCCGAAGAGCCGCTCGAACGAGTTTGGGCCTGGATACTTCCACCAGGAGCAAGGACGAGCACCAGTAGGCTCGTAAGTAGAAGTGAATCGTTGTTCTTAGGTTTTCTGTGCACCATTTGGATGGATTATCGCGAGGAAACCACTTTACCTTGGCCTCCGCAGGAGTTCAGCGCGAAAATTCCCACGCCACAGCGGATGTGAGCTCGGCCCCCTTTTTCCTAGCCTTCCGGATCACGCTGACGTCATATCTTGACGGGTACGTCCGCGACGCCCTCCAGGCCAAATACCCGTCGATAGCGATCCACTTCGGCCGCGGGCCCCAGGGCCTTCTGAAAGTTGTCTGAGAGTTTGACCGCGGGCCTGCCTTCGGCATCGTTCAGTTTGCAAACCAGGCTGAGGGGATCAAAGGTGTCGTCCCCTCTCGGATTGCAGTCGCGAAAGTCATTTGTGAGCAGAGTGCCCCAACCGGCGCTGAAACGGATGCGCCCGTCCGTACACCATTTCCGCCCGTCAAGAAAATCGCTAGCCTGGCGAAAATCAGCCGACGAAGCGCCATCGCGAAGCGTCCCTGCAAAATAGGCGTGCAGTCCCAAGATCGTGTTCACATCAAGAGCATCCGAAGCGATGAAGAGTTTTCGCCGCGGATCGCTTCCCTGCCGTTCGAGCCATGTGATGTATTCGTCGCCTGCCACATAAGGGTCTTTGCTGTCTGCACGCTGTCCAGTCCAGGACGCAACCCAATCAGGCGCATCGCGGAAAAACTGCGTGGTGCCGAAGGTATCCGGGAGCACAATGAGCAACTCCCCGTGATACGTCTGCTGCCACATCTCCAGAAGGCGGTATTGCGAGTCTTTCAACTCCTTGTCATTCTTGGCCATCGCCGCTAGGGCCATGGGGAGCTCATGGGCGTTCGTTCCGATGGCTTCCAGCCCGTGTTTGTATGCCAGGTAGGTATTTGACGTTCCCTTGAAAGCGCTGCCAAGGACGTCGCTCATGGCCTTCACAACAAATTCCTGCCACAAGAAGCTATGCCTACGCCGGGTTCCAAAGTCGCTTACGCTTAATCCAGGGACACCGCGCAATCGCGACATCTTTTCCCAAAGCTTTGTCTTGGCACGGGCGTAAAGAATGTCGAGTTCGAACTCACTTAAGTGTTTCAGGCTGGCCCGGCTCTTCAGCTCGCTAATGATCGAAAGCGCGTAGATTTCCCACATGGTCGTTTCTGTCCAGAGACCATGAAAGGTCAGGAGGAACTGCCCGTCTTGAACGGATATCTCATAGTCGGAGAGGCGGAAGTCGCGTTCTAACCATTCGAGGAAGGCCGGCTCAAAGATTCCGCGGGTCCCGTAAAAGGTATTGCCAGCCAGCCAAATCAGTTCGGACCGGTTGAAACAACGTGTTCTCGTCTGGTCGAGTTGCTCGCCAAGCTGCGCGGCGTCAATCAGGTCAGCCAGCCGTACGCTGGCTGAACGGTTTATGAACGAGAAGGAAGCCTTTGTTCGAGGGAAGCATTTCCAGATGAACTGCAGCATCAGGAGTTTGTAAAAATCTGTATCCAGCAAAGACCGCGTGATTGGGTCTAGTTCCCAATTGTGATCGTGCGCGCGCCGGGCGAAATTGATGATCACGGTCGTACTACTTTAGCGCACCCAGAGCGTTTTTACTGAGATTTGGCTTCGCGACACCCGTCCGGCTACGGGAGCAATGGACGGAAACGGGCACAAATGAAAAACCGCTCAATGTTCACCAAGACGCCTGATACCATGGGATTGCATTGTCTTCGACGCGCCCGTAGCTCAGTTGGATAGAGCGTCTGCCTTCTAAGCGGAAAACTAAAGTTGCTAAATCTTGCCGGAGCCGACGCAAACCGCTAAAAGGCAGCAAGTTGTAACAAAAACCAGCAAGCCGTTTTTCTCCTTTTTGTTCGCTTTCCATTCGAAATTTACGGAGATTTGTCGCGACGTGTACTACGTTTTTACTACGCTGGGGCTCCAGCGTCGTGTACGACGGACGCGCCGTCAGGAACCGTCCGGAGTCGATCACTAAACACTTGGCGACAAGGAAGGAGTTATTTCCCACAAGCCCGTTAGTCGCGACCTGTCCCAGCGATTACCATGCCTGCGCAAACGTCCTCGAAACGGCTGGCCGGCGATTCGTTGGAGGCGCTGTACTTTCATACGGGAAGGATGAGACCGCGCTCTCTTGATTTCGAACCATCCTCAGGGCAGCGATGGCTTGACTGTGGCGGGGATGACCGGACACAGAAGCTGCCACGAGGAAAACTACTCAATCTCTAGAGTAAGAGGCGTGTGATTCCAGTCAGTTCGCAAAAATCGGCAAGAGCGGGATACAGATCGGCGCCGTAAGCGAGGCACGCGTACTCATTCGTCCAATTCTGCACGAGGCAGTCCATGTCTCCGTGCGCGGTTACGAATCCGTGAGGCCAGAAGGGAATCCCGCACTCGTTCAGCCGCGCCTTCACCTGCTTTGCGGTTGGCTCAAAGATCGACGCCCGCACAATCACCATGCGAAATTCTCCGTTCACACGTCCCAAGCGGGCAAGGACGCCTTCACCCACTTTGCAGATCAGCTTCACCGAAAGGCCGCCGGCCGTTCCTTCCGTGGGGATCCCATGCTCCGCAAAACCCGCCGGCCCCAGTTTTCCCGCGAGTGATGGAGGACAGGCGCCATCGCCGATGATTTTGATCTCTTTCTTCTTCATGTCCAGGTGCTGAAGATCGCCGTAGTAAACTCGGTCCTGGCTGAGCTTTGTGAGCAGGTAAACGGTGAGCGCTGTATTGAAATCACCCAACGTGGATGTGGCGTGACCATCTTCGAGCATCATGCTCTGTGCGAAACATGTGGCAGAGTAATCGTCACCAAGCCCTGGGAAAGACTGGATGGTGTAGAAATCGAACTCTTCCTTTTCAACAGTTTTCTTTAGCGCCAGGTACAGCCGGATGGAACGCTCATTCACGATGTTCGAATCCGGCAGCTTTCCAAAGAGCTGCTTGAGCCGCGGAGAGAGGGCACTGATCTCGCCAGGAGAGATGCGCTCTGCGGTGCGGATCAACTCGGTCGTGTCGCGCGAGTCAATGTCCACGCCGAACATCCGCATCCATTGAGAGGGATCCGCCACGCCACAAGTCTGGCCCATGCCTCGCCCACCAAAGGTACCGATGACGGAGAGGTTCAAGAGATTTTTGAGGTGTGCGGCCCGGGCATAACTGAGGATGCTCTCGATCGTACTGGCATCCGCTGAATCACCATAGATGAACTTGTGCTGCACGCCCGTTTCGAGCAAGCCCCCATGAAGCACCAGCCCGCCAACAGGTCTCCAGCCCTGGGAACCTGGATGCGTCCAGAGCAAAAGTCCTTTTCCTGAATTTGCATAATCGCGGATTGCGCCAACCAGATGGGCCGCCCAAACCCACGTGCCCGAAAAAAGCACAACGCCATCAATCTGGTCGCAGTCTTTCATCTGCTTCATTGCAGCGCGCGCCTCTTCGCGGCTAGCCACGACGGTGGGATAAACTTCCAAGCGCATGCCAGAACGTGTCAGCGCCTTTTTTGACTTTTCGATCAAAGCATCGTTAACAAAGGGTGTTCCCATCGGGTCTGTGAGCCCATCCTTGTGCACGCCGTAAACGATGAAACCAATGGTTGGCTGAATCATAAAGGTTCTCCCCGAAGCGAAGATGACGCGCCTGCTTTCCGTGCTGACTCCAAAGCCGGAACCAGAGCGCGGTACTTCTCAATTTGTTCGAAATATGCTGCGGCAATTTGCGGATCGGGCTCGATAACCTCTTTTTCCCGGACCATCTGGGAAACTGCTTCTGGAATGTCCCGATACACTCCAAGCGCTACAGATGCTAAGATCGCGCCGCCGAGACAAACGGCTTCCTGGCATCGCATCAGATGAAATCTCCGGCGAGTAAGGGAAGCGCGAAGCTCCAAACCGATTCGTGACCGAGATCCACCGCCGACGGCGTAAAAGTCGCCCAAATCACCAACCGCCTTCACCATGTCCTCTGAAATGCTCAGCAACTCGCAGGCAATGCCTTCGAGAATGCCCTTGTAGATGGGGCCGCGGCCCGCGCCGAAAAAAAGTCCCGAAATGGCTGCACGCGCATCCGCGTTGAAATCGGGATTGCAGGTGCCAATCAGGTGCGGCGTAATGCACAAACCGCTTGGGCCGCAGGAAGCTTGGGCCTCCAGTTCGGCAAAATGAGCACTTTTCTCCGAGGCGTTCCCGGTGCCGGCCCCTTCCCCATAAAGAAGGTTGTGGAACCATTGCAGCATGATCCCTGCTGGAAAGTACGCTAGCGTTGTGAACCGCCTCGGCACGACATGAGACGCCGAGTTCAGTCCCACGGCAAAGGCCTTATCGCTAAGCTGCGGTTCGCAGGAAATTGTCAGGATGCACTCGTACGTGCCCATCGAGTCCAAAGTGCGGCCCGAGTTAATCGTTCCGGTTCCTAACGCTGCACACGCCTGGTCGTGACCTCCGAGCACCACCGCCGTCCCCGAAGGCACGCCTAAGACTCCCGCGATCTCCATGTCGAGTTTTCCCACGACGGTCCCCGCAAAGGCGGGGACCGGCAAAGCGTTCGCGTGCAAACCCGCCAGCGAAAGCAATTCGGAAGACCAATGGCACGAATGGATGTCGAAGGCCAGATAGCGGGACGCCAGCGAATAGTCGATCAAAGGAGCGAGTTTCATGCGAAGCAGCAGGTACGTGGGTACGCTGGCATAGCAAATCGTCGCACGGCAAACTTCCGGGTGATGCCTAAACAACCATAGGATTTTTGTTAGTGTGTAAATCGGTGAAACAATTTGACCGGTGGTTCGGAAAACTCTTGCGCGCCCGAACCGATCCGCAATCCACGCCGCTTCTGAACTCGCACGGTTATCGATATTCAGAATTGCCGGACACAGGGGCTCTCCGTTCGAGCCAAGTGGCACGAACGTCTCGCCGTGGGAGCTGAGGCCGATGGCTCGAACGGGATCATCCGCGGATTGCGCAGCGAGCATGCGCGACACCGTACAAACGGCCGTCCAGAACACTTCGGGATTCATTTCGGCAAAGTGGGGTTTAGGAAATTCAGGAGCATATGCTTGTGCGCCTTGGGCAAGAATCTCCCCTTTTTCGGAAAAGAGAACTCCCTTGCAGTGACTGGAACCGATGTCGAACGAAAGCAGGCTCATTGGCTCACTCGAATGACCTCAGGTGACCAACTATCTGGCGGAAGCAACGTCCCTTCCGTTCAGGATAGCGCGAGCGCGCTTGAGAAACCCCTCCATGTCGTCCGCCTGAAAGACATTCCGGCCGAAAAATATGCCGGCGGCGCCGGCTTTCATTGCGCCACGCACCACATCCAGGGCACCTTCGTCCGACTTTTCGCGACTGCCACCCAGAACCAGGATCGGAATCAGGCATCCTTCGATAACAGTGCGCATTGTTTCGGCGCTGCCTGTGTAATCGGTCTTGATCACGTCAGCGCCCAACTCCACTGCCATGCGCGTATGAAGTTCCATCCACTTAGTGTCAGCTGGATTCGGGATATCGGTTCCCCTGGCAAGCGTTTCGACAAAGAAAGGAATGCCAACTCTTTCACACTCGCGGGACACTAGCGCGTTCCGCTCGATCTCTTTCGCTTCAAACTCCGCATCGCCGGTTCCCACGACGAGATAGGTCAACACCGCGTCGGCCCCATGGCGCAAAGCCTCTTCAGGTTTTGCCAGCATGCGACTGTACAGCTGGCGGTTGCCGCCTTCCGCAAAGGCTTTCCACATCGAGGTCCAGTCGATGCGCGCTATCAGACCCGTGGAATCTCCTCGCTGAAAGCTACCGGAACAAGCGCTCATGAGTCCGAGGTTCAGGAGCAACCCATCCACCCGAGCGTCGAGAAATTTTCTGATCTGATCCACGGCATTGCGTGTGCCTGGAATTGGTCCCAGTACGAAGGCGTGATCGAATGCGACGATGAGAGAACCTTTCCCCGGACTGCGCAAGATTCGGTTCAGCCGCACCCTCTTCCCAAAATCGCTCAAGACGTCCTCCTCACTGCCCGAAATGTCATGAGGTTCCGGTTGCCAGCGTCTCGGTTTCGCCGGACGGAATATCGAAATTGACGAGATCGCGTTGAAACCCGCGTGTGTGGTAGGCTCCGTAGGCGATTCCCAGCGCCATCCAGACTAGACCCAGCAACTTGGCATGCCAGCTCAGGCTCAACCACAGAGCAAGACAAACCAGGAAACCAAGAACTGGCGAAAACAAGTTGAACCAGTGCCCTTTCTCTTCACGGACATAGAAGCGCAGGAGCGCTGCAGCATTTACCCCCATGAAAGCCAGGAGTGCACCAAAGTTCAGAAGTTCCACGCCGCGCTCAAAACTCATTAGCATCGCGCCAATTAAAGCAAAGACGCCGACCGCGAGGACATTGTTGCGCGGAATTTGCCTGCGCGCATCGATCGCTCCGAAAAACGCTTGCGGAAGCGCCTTGCTGCGCCCCATTCCGTAGAGCAGGCGTGCCGCTCCCAGTTGGGCGCCGAGCGCCGAACCGAATGTGGCGATGAGGAGCGTGATATTGATCAGCGAAAAGAGCCTCTTCCCTCCGGCTTTTCCGGCCACAAACACGAACGCAGTGTCGACATCCGGAAATGCCTGCGAGGAGGGCCACACAAGTTGTGCCGCGTAGACTTCGATGGAAGCCAACACACCGGTAAGCAAGCACACGAGAACGGTTGCCAGTAGAATATTGCGCCTTGGGTTTTTGGCCTCTTCCGAGAGCGTCGAGATTCCATCGAATCCGATGTACGTCAGAACGGCGAGCGAGGTTCCCCCCAGGATCGAGCGTATCGAGAATGTTGTTGGGTCGTAGAACGGCTTCGTGAAAAACCTGAATGCTTCGTGCGAGCCGGAGGACACGTAGTGCACGGCGGCCATAAGAAAAAGCACAATTGCGACTCCCATTGCGGCCGTCAGAACCGTGTTGATTCTTGCGGAGGTTTGAATACCCTGGAGATTCATAAGAGTGAATACCGCCACAAATGCGAACACCCAGGCCGCGTAGGGAATTCCGGGGAAAAAATTAAGCGCGAATTTGCTACACAAAATGGTGCAAATCAGAGGGTTGAGCACGTAATCCATAACCATGCTCCAGCCGGTGACATATCCAAGGGCCGGATGAATCTCCTTGCCAACGTAGGTAAAAGCGGAACCTGCGCTCGGGTACGCCCAAGCCATTCGACCGTAGCTCACCGCTGTAAACATCATCGCCACCATGGCGATCAGTACGGTCGTGACCGCATGCCCGTGCGATCGCGTGCTCATGACTCCATAAACTGGCATTGGTGCCGTCGGCTGAATCACGATCAATCCGTAGAGGATGAGATCCCAAAGACCGAGGGCGCGCCGAAGCCGCGGTGCTGCTGGGCCGGTTTGTGATTCGACGGGCATGTACGAATCGTTCCTTCCTCGACGAAGGGGGCTAGTGCTTGCTGACTTCTAGAAGCAGATGTTCGGCAAATTGCATGTCTGGGAGTTTTGGATTCGCTGCATCGACAAGCCCGAGGCTCCGGCCATTTTCGTAGTCGACCACGTTGTATTGACCGGGCGGCAACCCACGAAGTTCCAGGGTGCCCTTCCAGGGGTCCTTTTCACTTGCGGCAAAGAACGAAAAGTACATTTTTCCTTCTTTCTCGATCGCGTATGCCTCGGGAAAATCCACTCCGTAGATGTAAAGGTCCCGAAAAATTCCGTGGGAGAGCATCTTCGAGTCGTAAATATCGATCCACTTCTTCCAAAGCCGCTCTTTCTCCGGAGTGAGCAAGACGGTCTTAAACTTAGGACCATAATCCGGCCACGTAAACTTCGTTCCCAGCACGGCGCCGGTGCCGACCGACGACGCAAAGTCTTTTCCCACGTCAATCTCGTGCCCGGTATTGGCACCTAACACTTTTGTGAGCTCGACGTGATCGCCGTATACCGCGGCTTCCGGCCCAAGCAGTGCTTTGTACATCTTCGTACGCAGCCGCACCTGGAGGGAACCGACAGGATCGGCGGTCACCGCCTGATCGATATACGGCAGCCACGCGACGTTTGGCGGTGTCCCACACGGGCAACTTTGCGTCACACTTTCAGGCTTCAGCTTGCGTGTCGTTTGAAAAATAATCTTGTAGATCTGGCTCAGGGCATCGATTGAATCGTTTGGTGATTTGTGGTGATGTTTGGGACTGAAGCAGGGTGGGACGGTGTAGGAGAAATCGAGTTTGTGGCCGTCAAAATCCCAGTCGCGGACGAATTTTTCCGTCAGCCTACGGTAATACTCCTGCACCCCCGGAAGCGCCGGGCAAAGTCCGCCAAGGCCAGCCGTAAGTCTCGCCGGCTTCCCGTCCGCGTTGAGGATCAACCAATCAGGATGATCGCGGACCACGTTGGCCAAGGCATAAGGCTTATGATTCAAGATGTCCCGTCCTCTACCGTCTTCCGCGACGATCGGAATCCACCACAGCGTCAGGTGAATTCCCTCTTTGTGAAAGGTGTCCACGACTTTCTGAAGGGAATCCCTCGGAAATGTATCCGCCCGCGGCTCCCAGTCTCCCCGGTTTGTGAACCAGCCCGCATCGAGCGTGGCCCATCTCAAGCCGAGCTGCTTGAGTTTTGGAATCGTTCCAATCATCTGCTTGGGCGTGAAGTCCATTTCGTAGCCCCAGCCGCACCAATTGGCTTGGTAATCCGCGGCGTTGGGCTTTGCGGGCTCCCAACCTCGGCGCTGCATCGCGCTCGAATACAAGCGCAGGGGCTCGTAGAAGTCGCCGTGGTACACGGCTAGAAAACTGAGCGGTGTTGAGTACACGTCGCCGGGCTTCAGCGTGGTGAGGTCGTTCACCACAATCTCGGCACGGACGCGGCCATCTTCGACCACCTGTACGGGCATGTACATCGGAATGGGCAACAACTCGACGTGACCGATCGCTTCCCCGAGTGAAGCCGTCCAGAACGCGATCACCGGAACGCCACCACCGGTATTGTTCTCATCATTGCGCATCATGGTCTGGAGCACATTGTCGCGGCGGAACTTAGCGTTTAGCAGAACAACGTCGTCTTTTCCCCAAGCCTCGCTCGATCCTTGGAACGACCACATTTTGTAAGGTTGGAGATCGGAGTCACTGAGAGCAGCATTCAAACGGTGACTCTGAGTGATCACTCGCTCAATCTTGATTGATTGGGGTCCTACGTTCCTGTACGACGCTGTGCTGAACACCATCGACGGAAAATCGTCGTAAACCTCAACGGTAATCGTCCGCTCCAGATTAGCCAATGCGTTGGTACTTTTCAGCTCAATCCTTCTACCGAGTCGGCTTAGTTTGCCCTGGGCATCGGCGATCTTTGGCGCATTCGAAACGGGCGTCCAATCAAGGATCTCATTTCCGTCAACAACTAATGTCTCGCCACGCTGTTCTCCTGGGTCATCAAGGGTTTTCGCTTTGCCCTTTGCCACCACGGTTCCGCGGATGTAGCCAGTCGGTAAGATCTCGAATTGGGCGGTTTTTGTAACCACCTGGACGGTACTGTCCGGCTGTGCTTTGACCTGGATGGAAGACCGCTCGGTCGAGGGAGCACGAGTGTTCTTGTCGCAGGCGCACAATACGATGAGTGCGACGGCACTTGCATAATGCCAGGCGCGTTGCTGCGTTTTGCCCGTCGATTTGCTGTTCATTCGCTTCTCCTACGCAAACCTCGCCAAACGAAGAGAAAACTCCGATCAGACTGCCACTGCATTACTTCACGCGGACAAGCGGCGCTTCGCTGCTCGCCACTTCATGACACGTGGCACGCAAGGCGTCCGACAGTTGGAAGCCTTTGCTTGCTCCATAGTCAAGCACGCGAGAGAGATCTGCGTCTGGGTGAATCGTATGCGGTGAGGTGACACTGTAACTCGCCGCCACAACTCCGAAGTCCAGGGCTGAATCAAGAAGCCTGCTTTCCTGTATACCTGTTGATGATTCATCCGGCAGGAACTTAAGTCCCGCTGACAGTGCCGAAAGCACCCCCGCAAGCAGCGCGTCTCCGGCGCCGGCTGTGGCCGCCACTTCGCTTTTTGGCGCCCTTGCGAATCGCCATTCGCCCCGTTCATAGCCATAGGCACCGAGCCCTCCGGCGGAAAGCACAACACTCATGCTCGGCTGGAACCTTGTCAGCACCGAGGAAACATCAGCGAGAAAACCCTCTGCCGTCTGCCATTCGAAGGCATAATCAACCAAGGCCGAAGCTTCCTCCTGATTCACGCTAAGCAAGTCCACCAAGGCAAACAGATTCATGTTGCGCACTTCGGGGATTTCCGAAAGCACAAACGAAGCAGCACGGTAGTTCCCGCACTCCGTCGCCATTTCAAGGAACTCTTTCCGCACCCCCAATGGAACTTCAGGCAGGCAAACCGCCAGGCCGCGCTTCCCGGCATCTTTCATGCGCCTCTTCAGAGCACCCAAATCCGCCGCGGTCAGTTTCGACGACGCAGAATTACTGGTGGTGATATTGCCGCCCGTCCCGTCGGGATAAACAAAGCACACGCTAAACTGCGTGCGCCTTTCCGGATCGGTTCGCACAAACTGCGTGTCCAATCCAGCCTCTTGCATTTCGCGGATCAGTTCCTGGCCCGTCGAATCGCCTCCGACTACACCGATAGGCAAAACATGGAACATTGTTCCATTCTTTCCACAACCCATCAGGCGGCTGATGTAGTGCGAGACAATGTGAAGCTTGCAGTAGTCTCTGACGTCGAGCAATGCGCCCAATCTGCTTTCGTTGCGCCCAAGTGTGTGGTCGCCTTCAAGGGCAAATACGATTCCGCGGCCGATGCCGCCGATACCTACCGCCTGAGAGAATCCCTTCTTCGGTTCTGGTCGAAAGGTAAGCATGGTCCCCTAGAAAAATTCCCAGTCTGGATTTTCGCTGATGGGATGCCGCGCTGTTTCCTCCGTGGCTGTGACAAGCGCGTCAGGATGTGTTTGCAGCAAGGTCATCGGATACTCGGCTGTCGGCTGGCTGAACAACGCCACGCGAAGGGCTGTCTGCTTCCAAGCTCCCGTATCGCTGTAAACGCGGACTCTCTTCGCGGACAGGCATTCGCGCAGCCCAAGCGTCACCGACATCGGGGGAACGAACTGATAGGCAGCGCCAAATGAGCGGTGCGCTAGCGCAAGAATGGTGTCTAGGTTGTTCTCCTGAAGGCGGATCGTGGAGGCCCTAATTTCCTCTAGGGTGACTCGGTGATAGGGGTGGCGCCTCGCCTGGTTGTAGGCTACGTGTCCGTCTTGGCCCCAGCCCCCCACCGTGATATCAATCGGCGCGCTCGCGATCGCCGTGCGCACTTTTTCCATCGTGGAAGGCAATAGCCAATGGCGCTGCTCGGTCGGCACCGACAACTCGGGCCTGATTCCTCCGTAGAAGTGCTTCACCATCTGGCTCTGAAAATTGTAGGGGTGGCGTTCAGGCAATGGCCGTCCCTGCCAGTCGAGGCATTCGTCCATGTGAAACACGTGCAGGTTCTTCAAAGAAGTGCCGGTTGCATTGATCAGATTCGCGAAAGGCTCATACCAGCAGTTCGGACCACAGGGAATGATGGCACGGGTAGGTTGGCCGAGGTGGTTATTTGCCTCGATCTCCCCCACCAGGTCACGCGCCATGGTTTCACCCATTTCATGCGAATCTCGCACCTGGCGGTACCGGATCCGCAGGCTCGGGTGGTTCACCAGGCGTTCTGCGGGAATCGAGCACCATTCGTGCAATTTTCGGGCATCAATCATCACTCTGGTTCTGTCCTGTCAGCGAAGGATTCCATCGCTAGAAGTCAAGTACTTTGAAGATCTCGGTTCGCATTCCAGTGAAGAACGGAGACTGCTTGGCGAAAAGCTCCGTATGTTTGGCGTTTGCTTCGATTTTCTGCAATGCCTCTTCGACGTCGTGCAGCGAAGGAAATTCACACTCCCAGATGAGACTGTGCGTGGCCTCGCCGCTCGCGAGCGGCTGGTACCGCCGCCCCTGTGGAAATTCCGGATTGCGGCGTTCGAGTTCCTTGAACTGGGCCTCGAGTTTGATGACCTCGCCGTGATGTGCAGCCTGATACTGCTGCGTAAACCGCAGAATGTATGCCATCGGGCCTCCGGTGGACGACGACGGAACTTCACTCCATCCAGCAACAGGTAATCATGGGCGGGACCTCTAAAACAAGAACTTCAACGCAAACTGGATGAGTCGCGGATCGCGCGCCGCTTGTGGGAATCCAAACTGCGGAGTACCGACCTCGATGGCCACAGGCTCAACCTGCCCGAGCGCCCCAATTGGCCCCCAGAGCAGGTTTGGATGGTTAAAGGCGTTGAAAAATTCCGCTCGAAATTGGAGCTGCATCTGCTCGCGGATGGGGAAAACCTTGAGCAGCGAAATGTCCCACTCCTGGAAACCGGGGCCTCGAACGATGTTGCGTCCGGCGTCCCCGTAGACTGCCGGACCGGTATTACTTGCGAATGCGCAGGTGTTAAAAAATGTTCCCGGCAAACAGTGCGCTCCATTGGGGTCACCGACGCGGTTTGCGCGGGCGCAGTTGTACGTCACCGTGCCGCCACAATCGACACTCATCGGATTGGCCGGATCGCTTACTGTCGCATAATTCCCGGTGGAAGCCGCGGTGATCCCAGCGACCTGCCAGTTGCCAATCACTTGATCCCAGAAAGACGAAACATGATTGCCGATGGCTTTCCCTCTGCCAAACGGCAGCGCGTAAATGTAGCTCACAATGAACCGATGACGGACATCGAAATCGGCATTCCCGTACTCCCACCGCGGCTTGGTCTGATCGCGGAAATCCCCGTTGTTGAGTGAACCGAGGTTGGCGCTCGACGCATCATCTAACGCGTGGCTGTAGGTGTAGGAAAACTCGAACTGGAGGCCGTTCGAAAAATTGCGCTCGAGGCGCGCCTGCAGCGAATTGTAGTTCGAGAAGGCGTTGGAGCGGAAGGTGGCGAGGGGATTGATCTGATTGTTGAGTGCCGGAAAAGGCCGGTCGCCACTGTTGCCACCTTCCAGTTGATTGCCGTTGTAAAAGGCATAGAGTCTCTGACCGTGCGACCCCGCGTAGCTGAGCTCGGCGACCAGGTTGCTTCTGAGCTGGTACTGCACACCGAGGTGCCATTGTTGATTCAATGGTGTCCGCAGGTCCGGCGCCAAGGAGTACAGCAGTGGGCTGTTCGGATCGCTCAACGAGCTCGCAGGAAAGGCGGCAGTCCAAAAGTTATTCAGGGCGAGGCTCGCCGGCTCGGGGGCACTGGGGTTATATCCCGATGTGCAGTTCGTCGGGTCTGAAAGATTGGCATTTGGAAAGACTGGGGCAGCGCCGCAAGGCGAATTGAAGCTCTGTGTCACAAAGAACGGGGGATTGAACCCGGGGCTGGGGTTCGAGAATGGTCCGTTTTCCTGTCCGCCGTAGAAAATTCCGTACCCGGAACGCAGCACCAGTTTATCCGTGAACTTAAATGCAAAGCCAATCCTCGGGGCAACGTCCGTGTTATCCGGAGGGATGAGCCCCCGGCTCGCGGTCGCCTGCACCGGGATCACGGAGGCCAGGAATGGGGTAAGCTGGGCCGTCTGACCTTTCGGCAGGATGAGTGTGTTTGTAGAGAAATCGAACGTTCCCTGCTCATTGTTGTTTTCCGTGATGGGCCGAAACATCTCGTAGCGTACGCCGACATTGAGGGTGAGCCGTTGGTTCACCTGGATGTCATCCTGTGCGTAGAACGCGAAAATGTTGCGGTGGTACTGAACATTGTGCAGATTGACGATCTGTGCAGTGTCAGGGATACCCAGCAGGAACGATGCAAAATCCTCCCCGCCCGTACCTGGTGCGCCCGGATTGTCAGTGAAGTCAGGACCAAAGGTCAAACTGCCGCGTGGGTACGCGGGTTGGAAAATCGTGAATTCCTCACTGCGAATTTCGGTTCCGAATTTCAGGGTGTGTTTTCCCTTGACCCAACTCAAGTTGTCGTCAAAGACATAACTATTCTGCTTTTCGATCGACGGAAGGAAATCCGAACTCCCGATCGTCGCCAATCCGTCGTTTGAGAAGGACATAGATGGCAGCCCGCCGATTCCGGGCTCGTAGGGAACTCCGATCAACCCGAGGTTTCCCGATACGTTGGTATTCGCGTATGGCGGGAGGCGGTGCGAATTGATGGTGTTGTAGCCGAAGCGAAACTCATTGATGAGCGTGGGCCTGAAAAGGTGGGTCTCGCTGATGGCTAGACTCCAGTACGTGTTATTCTGATCGCCCGAAGCAAATCCGCCGCCATCGAGATAACTGTTGAAGAGACCCGGCGCCGTGCTCGGCTGATTCTCCCAGCTGAGTCGCCCAAAAAGACTGTCATTTGGTCGAATGTTGTAATCAATGCGCACGTCGAAATTGTTCTGATCCACGCTCTTTTTCGGGTCGACAAAGTAGTTGTTTCCTCCGGAGTTGTAGTTAACGGGAGGAAACAAATTCACGATCGCCTGTGCCACGGGGTTGATCGCACTCGGCCCGCTCGTGGGGAAGATGTTCGTCGGATTGCCGGTCGAGTCGGTGCCAATCGGTACCCCGCAGTATCCGGTGGAGTTTATGCTCGAAACTTGTGTAAGTCGCGAATTGAAGATCTCCCCCTGGTAAGTAGGGTTCCCGGAGCAGTCCGCAACACCGGGAATTACGTTTCCGAGGAGACCCGAAAAATCGCCAATGCGCATTTGCGGCGAAGGAATTAATAGCACTTGCGGTTCGGCCTTGCGGATCCGCAACCCCTCATAATCTGTGAAGAAAAATAGCTTCGACTTTACGATGGGGCCACCGATCGTCCCCCCAAACTGATTCTGCTGATACTGCTGCTTTCCAAATGTATCGAAGGCGTTGTTGGCATCGAAGACATCGTTTCGAAAGAACTCGTATACGTCGCCGTGAAAGCTGCTGGTACCAGACTTGATGACCGCGTTCATGATGGCGCCGTTGCCACGGCCGAACTCTGCGCTGTAGGAATTCGTCTGGACCTTGAACTCGGCGATGGCGTCCACCGAAGGCTGGATGACGTAAGCGCTCCCATTAAGCACGTCGCCGAGGTTCGAATTATTGTCGACACCGTCCAGGAGGTAATTGTTCTGCAGTGCGCGGGCCCCATTGGAACTGAACCCGTAACTCGTCTCGGTACGCGATCCGGGCTCGCTCGGGGCGACACCCGCGCCCAACAGCGCCAGCTGGGCGTAGTTCCTGCCGTTCAGAGGAAGCGAGGTTGCACGGAGGCTATCCACAATTTGCCCAAGATCGGAGGTTTGCGTCTCCACTTGCAGGTC
>Ga0207862_1000203_pt1 | contig 17079 bp, 15 predicted proteins | sample LuqExpMetageno81_FD_187838 | JGI IMG/M metagenome (GOLD analysis project Ga0207862, IMG submission 187838) | Tropical forest soil microbial communities from Luquillo Experimental Forest, Puerto Rico - Sample 81 (SPAdes) | ecosystem: Environmental > Terrestrial > Soil > Tropical forest ... | reverse complement strand
GAAATCGAGCGCCAGCACAACTACGGCGTCTACGAAATCGAGGGTAAGGAACACCTGAAGAACAAGCCGCATGCGGTCTGGAAGTGGCGACCCGGAGACGTTTAGCTTGTGACGCGGCTGCCAACAAGATGCTGCGACGTGCGTCGAAGGAGCCTGCATGAAACAAAGCGCCCGCCAAGAATTGGCAAATGGAACCATTGACACGAGTCCGCTTTTGTCACCGCTTCACCGTTATGGCCAGCATTTTCTCCGGCTTCCCGGTACGGACGATGCGCCTCAGCGCCTCTACGTCGGCACCGAGTAGATTTCCGTCCGTGTCTTTTACGATCCGCGGTAGATCCTCAAGTGCCTTGCCGCCGACACCGATCCACCCCGTCAGCCCCGCCATCATCCCCATCGCCGCAGCTGCGATCTTGTCCGCGTGAATTCTCGATAGAGTCTTGTTCTCCGGGTCATTGAAGACACGCTTCAGCACCGCGGCATATGGCTCCCACTCGTCGGTGCCCGGGACGGGCATCATGTTGTCGAGGTGGAAGGTCTCGCCCCCGACGCGCTGGACCTCGAGTAGGTCGCCGGCGTTGTAGGAGAGCTTTATGCCGTGGGATTCCGCAGCCAGTTTTAGACGGCTCGCGCTAGAGAAGATGACCTCATCGGGTCGCTCGCCACGCTTGAGCGCTTCGTAGTCCATGCAGGCGAGTGTGTCCGTTTCGAGGTCGCGATCCACGATCATGTATGTGCCGTTCTCGGGCATGACTTTGTCGCCGAGAGCATCCACGTCGATCTCTGTCACTTCCTTGTTCGGCGACCACTGCCCGATATTTCCGAGACGGTTCATGGCTTCATATCCTCCTGCGCCGGAGCGGGCGCAGTCGGAGCTGGGTTCGAGTTCGGGTTCTTGATGTCGCCGATCACCAGCGTGCCGCCGCCCCGCACCTTCCCGAGCTTCGGATTGCCGCGAAGGTGCTGCTTGCGCCGCAGCATGCCGTAGTTCCGCCCGAGCACCAGTTTCTTCTTCTTGCCGGTTCGCCAGTCGGTTGTGCCGCCGAGGGGCGCGGTCATCTTGTAGATCGGTCGTGTTGCGCGGACGATGTGCAGCGCCGCCTCGCCCATCGTGGTTCTGGTCGCAGCTGCGTGGGTCTTCCGGTTCTTCATGAACGGCTCGAAGCGGATGAGGTGCGGCGTGGACTGTTTCCTGTGAGGCTTGCCGTTCTTGTTGCCGCGGTTCGTGGGCTTGCCCACCTGCTGCAGGATCACCTGGGTGCCGGTAGTCTCGTCGTCGTCCTTCCAGTTGAGCATCTGGAGACAGGTGCGGGCAACTTCCGCTGCCCACGTCAGCGCCTCTTCGTTCTCTTTGTTTTCCGTGATTTCCTTCGAGGACTTGAACCGGAAGTTGCCGAACATCTCGTCGTCCCCAAGCTCGATCTCGAAGGCATTGACGATAATGTCGATGCCGTTGATGCGTCGCACCGAGTCAAACGCCAGCGACACAGTCCACTTCATGAACTCGGGCACGAAGGTCATGAGGTAGCCGACGCGCTGCGTGCCAGAATAGCGGTGCTCCAGCCACATGATGTTGTATAGCGCGTAGACCGGGGCCGTCGCCGCGACAGAGAGAAGCTCGTCGCGCTTCTCTCTCATGTCGGCGTTGCGCTTCTCGCCGGGCGACCCGGGCTGCGCGTTCCTGATGTGCTCCGGGCGAATCCAGGTGTACACGTTGTGGATGTTGAACGGCGGCGTCAGATCGTCGAGCTTCTCAACCTGCGCGGCAAGCGTCATCAGGTCAGCATCAGGTGCCTCCTCCGACAGCTTCGTTATCTTGTGCTCCTCCAGGGTCTCGCGGAGTTCGTCAATTAACATGCTCATCGCCGCCTCCAATTCCGATGAACGCGGTGAGTCCGCTGAGCGCCGCTTTGAAGCCCTTCCCGAAGAACTCGGCGAAGTGCCGGTCGCAATATGGCAGGTCGACGATGCCGCTCGGATCGATCTCGGGCGGCACGTCACGGACTCTCGCGACCTTGGTCGTCTGCTCGCCGCAAATCCAGCACTTCGCGAGCGGGCTACCCTTCTTGACGAAAGTCTTAACCGCGTTCTGCACGTCCTTGTCGATCTCGCCTCTCATGCTCGCCCGTTGAACGGAGCTTTCCTCGCCCTTTTTCGTCGCGAACGTTTTCACCGGCATGTTTCTCTTATCTTCGGTCGCGTTGATGACCTCGGGGTCGCGCTCGGGATAACGATCCTTGAACTCATCTACCAACACCGAGGCGTTGTGAACCTTGGCTAGATCGCTGGTCTCGGGAAGCAGCCTGCCGGACTTTCGCAGTTCCTCTTCGAGCGGCATCAGCAATTCGAGATTTTCCATCATCCAGATTCCGAACTCCGCGTCAGTCATTGCGGTCCTCCATCACTACTAAACAGTTCGTCGTGTTCTTTGACTGGATTTGCCATCTTGTTTCTCCTTTGGGCTGTTTGCCTTTTTTCTTCTCGTGTGAACACACTTCCAGTGCTGCTTCTGGCGGGGCGTTTAGACCCGAGAAGCCCAACTGCGACTGCCGGATTGTTTGCGCGAGGGAGCGGGCACGACCTACGCTGCGTCGCCGATCCTGCTCGCTCTCCCAGTTATCAGTCCTGTTTGGACAAGTTATCTCTCCTCTCCGGTCTCGCTACCCGCCAATTCCTTTTTCATGATGTGACCGCCGTGTCGGTGAGGATTTCTTCCAGTTTGCCGTGCAGCTCGGTGCAGTCACCGGGCGAAAGGACGATAAAAGCCGTCTCCTTGCGGATTTGGATAGAGCCGTCGAGAAGTTTGGCGACCTTGAGCCGCTTGGCTTCGATGATGCGCTGCTCCTCTTCCTCCAGCTTGCGCAGTTGCCCCTCCAGTTCCTTCTTCTTGAGGGCGATAGCGTCTAGACTGGCAGCGGTAGGCTGGTGCTGATTGTTGTTGAGATATTTGATTACCGTCGGAGTCGAACAGCCAACGCGAGACGCAATTTCTGCCATGGTTAGCCCTTGGCGGCGGAGTTCGTGCATCTGTTTCACGTCTTCCTCCGACATCACGCGGTGTTGCTTGCGGTCGGATGGAACCTTGCGGTTCTCGATGGCGGCGTAGTTTGTAGTTATTGCGCTGTGTCCGTTCGCACCGGGCAGGAGCGAGGACAGATGGTAACTGTCGCAGTGCTCGCAAGCGTAGGCATTCTGCTTGGCGATGCCGTATTGCGCACGGTTTCTTTCCTCCCACCCCTCTGCCTCTTGCTTGGTCGCAAACTTCTTCTTCTGCGTTTTACTGCAAAGTGTGACTACGTTGACTGCATTGACTGTCGCCATACGTATCTCCTTCTTTCGCCAGCCCCACATAGCCCCGGCTTTTCGTGCTAGCCGTTAGGCGCAGGACGGGCTACATCCTCCACTTCTGTCACACGTTCATTGCTCCTTCTCCGCACTTCAGGCAATTTGCTGACTACCTCCTCATCTCAGTTAACCCGCTTTCCGCAACATCTCTTGAACCGCCTGCCAGACCCACAGGAGCAAGGACTGTTCCGGCTTCTCGGGTTTCTTCCACGAGGCTCGTCATTTGAAGGAATTGAATCGAACCACGTCATGCGAGCGCCAAGGCTAGAGGCGCTTGCAAGAAGGGCGAACTCTTCGGCGACACTCCGCAGTGCCAGCTCCTCCACCAGTGCGTTGCGTCCCTCGGTGTTGAGGGTCAGCGGAAGAAGCTCAGCGATGACCTCGTACCCAAAGGAGCTATGCCGCATCAGAACTGGCCCCTTGAACTCCGAGTCCTTCATTGGACAAGGCGAATTGGCGACGTAGTACCGGATTGCTGCGACGTAGCCTTCGCCTTGGCGATCCTCGAGCCACTTTTCCAGCGTTGACTGCGATTCGGCGTCCCATGCAAGGGCTAGTCTCTTTCTCGCCGTGGTGTGGTTGACAACGGTGTAGCCTATGCCGAGCCATCCGCTTTTGAGCATGGCGGCTACTTCTCCCGTCCACCCCTCACCTCTTTCGTTGATTACCTCTATTCCCATTTGCTGTTCTCCTGATTGGCGAATCGATCTCAACCCTACCAATTCCTCGTGACGACCTCGTTCACTCTTAGTCCCCGCACTGCGGGGTGCGGGGTGTCTAAGTCCTGGAATCTGAAGAGAATGAGTTCTGAGCAGGACGACTTTCTGCTCCAGAAAGCGCGGGGTACGCAGTCGTAGCTTGTGCGTCTTCGCCCTCCGCCATCTCGTCGCTCGGACAGCCCATCTCGCCGAGGATTTCTTGCGCGATTGCCACTGCAATGCGGTGGAACCGCTGCGGATCGGATTCGAGCGGGCGAAGCGTAGACTCGATCAATCGCACGCAGGTCTTGATGAATTCGCTGTCGGTCGAGTCGGCAGTTAGGGTCGCGGGCACTGTTGGAATGGCTTGCTTCAGCTTGCGACGCCGGGGTTTCTTGTTGACGTCACCTGCTTCTGTTGTCGAATCAGATGGGCTCACGACCTTCGTGCCATCTGTGAGAAGAAGAGTGCCGGCTTTGGGTGTGTTAAGGCACCGGCACAGCCAGTCGTATGTGACGCCGAGATATTTGTCAGCCCATGCCGGCCCGGTTTCTTCACCCATAATGGTTTCGCCCTTTTTCAGGTGAGCAAAGCCCTCTCTGACCCGCTCGAAAACCGGGCGCATCTGCTGCACCAGTTCTTTGAATTTGCGGTGCAGAGTGTTCGCATCATTGTTGACTCCCTTCGCGGTTTGAAAATCCTTGACGAAGGCTTGGGCGTCTGCTTCGAGGAACTTGAGGTGCTCTTTGCGTTGTGCGCTCTTGTCTTTTTCTACGGCTGCTCTTTCGGCGATGGTCAACCGCACGGATTTGACTGTTGCTTGCGAAACGGGATTCTGTCCCGTTTGGTGGTTCTGCTTAGGGCTTGGTTGGCTCATGTGGTCAGCCTCCTAACACTAAGTCCCCGCACACACATCCACAGGCATGGTGCGGGGTGGCTTAATCGATTGAAATCAAAGCGGATGAAGTCCGGTTGGCAGGGATTTTGACCCTTCGAAACGTGCGGGGTGCGGGGAAATTCAAAGCGATCAGGGCGTTTCAGCTATTTCGAATCAGTTGGCGTTTTCGAGTTCGTTGGCGTTTCTCCGGTTTCGTCTCTGTCCAGCAATGTGTCCGGTAGGTCCTTTAGTTCGATTTGTCCTTTAGCACCAAAAGCAAAGCCCAGCTTCCTTTCAGCTAATTTGAGATTCTCTTCAATTGTTGACTTGTGTCTGTCGAGTCGTTTCGCAATGGCCAGCACAGGCAATTCGTGCTCCCATTTGAGTGAGGCCACTTCACGCTGAATGTCGGTAAGGTTCGCGCCATCAAGGTACCGCGACAAATCTGTCTTTTTCGCGAGCAGTTTGTCCGGGACATTGGGTCTCACTTCTTGGGACGCAGCCGGCTGAGGCGCTATCTTCGGTTGGACAAGGGCACCTACCCCTTGTGAGAAGAACTGGACTATCGCCAGCTTCTCCTCCGGCTTCAACGAGTATTCGTAGGGAAGCTGATTGTTATGTTCGCGGGACTCGAAGTTTCGGAAGTCGCTCCGGTCGACCCTAAAGGCAACGTGCAACGAGAAGCTGGAATCGTAGCCGCTAGCCCCCCGGCATTCGAAATAAAGAACGATACGGTCTCTCTGGTCATCTCGGATGATTTTGTCGGCATCGAGTCGGGCTGCACGGCGGTCTTTGAATTCAACGCAAGTCGGAACTGCAAACTCGGGCAAGGACAAAGTGTAACAACTAAGAAAGCCTTGTTCGGTCGGAATTCCTCGCCAAGAGTGCTTGAAGACGAATTCTCCGCTCTTTGTAATGAATTTGGATTTGGAAAGCTTCCACAGTGTGCAGTGGGCGAAGCCTGCCTCGAACCTTCTCTCGTCGCGCCTGTCAAGAAAGTGAAAAGGGCCACTGCGTGGGTTTTCGGATTCGTCGGCGAACGCCACTCTCATATGGCGACCGGACTCGGCGTACATCTCAAACGTCTTCAGATGCCCATCGCATTCTAGTTGCTCAACGATCAAGGCTTTGAGGATCATAGCGCGCCTCAATGGGAGTTATCGCTGACCTGTTTAGTACTTCCGTATAGGGCAGCTTAGTATCTCCGCTCATGTTTCGGCCACAAGCGGGAAGCGACAACGTTCGTATGAGTTAATCGGCAAACCTGATTCGTTTCGCGAGCTTTCGAGTGCCCAAATGCCACTGGGGGCGGCTTTTCACGCGGGCAGCTAATTGATGGATTTTTAGGGCACCGTTCTTCAATTTGACGAGTTTCGAGGCTCAGTTGCGCGGATTTGGAGGTGGTCGGCATGTGAGAGGGGGAACGGTTCGTTACGGCTGTCAGGCTCCACGCTTCTGGAGCCAAGCAGCCAAGGCGGCCGGGTCAACTCGTATGGAGCCGAAGGTGCGTACCACAGGGAATCGCCCGCGCCGCGCAGCTTTATAGAGTGTCTGCTCGTGGTGTCCGAGAATGGCAGCAGCTTCCCCGATGGTCAGGTACCGAGTGGGCCAGCAGGCGAGTTTTTCCAAGATCGTTTCCACATAATATAAATACCCGTTTTAGGCGACGACGCCCATTTTGCGAGGAAAGCTGCGCTCGATGTTGGCTCGACGCTGACTCTTATCCCCGCCACCTAGATAGCCAATGGTAGTAGAGATGTCCTTGTGACCAAGAGCCTTGCGGATGTCCTCAATAGGAGTCTTGCCTTCGTCTAGCACGCGAGCGTAGGTGTAGCGGAATTTGTGAAGCCGGAAATTTTGGCAGTTCCGCCCTTTGCGCTCTACGCAGTCGCGGCATTCGCCGCATGCTATCCCGGCTCGTTTGGCAATCTGCTGCACCTTTTTCAGGAGATGACCGTCCGCTCGCCCATACATATTGGGAAGTATCAGCGGTGATTTGCCAGCGAAGAGCCAGCCTTCTTTCCGCCACAGCGCCGGGTCCTTCAGCGGTTCTTGAGCTTTTTTCAGAATTTCAATCAACTGGTCTGGCATTTCCACAATGCGGTCTTCGTAGGTTTTCGTACTCCAGTTGTCCTTCCACCACTCGCGAACAAAAAGCTCCTTCGTTTCCCAACGGATGTCATTCCAGCGAAAGTGTGCGACCTCATCCTCGCGGCATCCGGTGTAATAGAAGAGAGCTAGCATCAACAACTCGCGAAGATTTTTGCAGGCGGCGAACATCGTATCGACGACCGATTGTGGGTAGTAGTCCTTAGCCTTCTTGTTCACCTTGGGAAAATCAGCACGGGTCAAAAACAATGTATTAGGGATTACCGCCGTGACTTTGGCGAGATTCGCGTCCTGTTCGTTTCGCGACACAATCACAATGCGCCCCGTGCTGCGGAGAAACGTCGCCAAATTCTTGAGATAGTTTCTCCGCGTGCGAGGAGCGAAGTACTCCTTATTAGCAGGGCGCAGCTTTGTGAGATGTGCTGCAAAGGCACGAAAGTCCTCGCGCTGAAACTCGGCTGGGTCTTTGTCCCATCCATACCAGTCGCCGAACACGCCCAAGATATGTCGCGATGACTCCGGTTTGTTGGCGAGAAATGTCTGCACTTCCGCCCTGACAGTCTTTGGCTGCGTAATGATGGGTACGGGCGTCGGAGCGCTAAGGGACGCCTGACGTGCTTTCAATTCCTGCAATGCCACTTGGATGTCGTCACCAACGCTCTCGAATGTGCGCCTTCCGTTCTTCAGGTATCGAAGGTAATAGGAACCCGGCGTCCAAGTTGGTTCAGTTTTCGATGCCCAACTCCGTCCCTTCCTCACGATTGGAACGTATCGATGCTTCCCGCCAACAATGAACAGTCTATAGAGTGAAGCCTTTGCTTTGCAGCCCACGGTGATGTCTCCCGTGAATAGATACTGCGTCGTTGGGAAACATCGGTCTTCTGTGCGAAGGAATCGGTATTAATAGTGGTATTAAAACCGTTCGACGCTGATTTCGCAGCGATTTTACTGGGGTATTTTGGCTGGGGCGGAAGGATTCGAACCTTCACCATCCTCATTAACAGTGAGGTGTCCTACCGGTTGGACCACGCCCCAGCTGAGCGGGAAACCTGCTGCGGCTAGAACCGAAGCAAATCAGTCGTTTTGCCGGACCTGCGGCGTACTACAGTTCAAGGATAGCACGCTGGTAGTATCCGCTGAAGTAGCACCGGATTTGGTTGCGCATAAGCAATAATTATCGAACCTTGGATGCTCCGCGCCGTCGTATCCGCTCGCTGCAAGCCCTCATCTTGCCTGCTTCTTGTTTGTATGCAACTTTCGAAAACAAGCTGCACTTCATAGGAAACAAACGCCTCAGCGCGCGACTCTTCCCGGGAATGAGGTTGCATTCCGTGTGGTTTTATTAGAAACTGTCGGGTCGCAATCGGACCCGGACACGCGCTGTCCGGCATAAGAGTGGTCGATTCTCCCGCGGTTCACACGTTGCGGAGAGGCTGGCTCTCGGGCGCACCGCTGACATGGCACAAGTTTTTCATCGTAGTGTGAATTTTATTGCGCGGTTTAGTCTGCTCGTAGCCGTTGTGCTTGGCGGACTTGCCCTGACCGGTGTGTTGCTTGTGGCGCGTTCGCCTTACATCACCAACCAGCGCGTCACCCGTGAGCAACCCATCCAGTTCAGCCACAAGCACCACGTCGGTGATGATGGCATCGACTGTCGTTACTGTCACACCAGCGTCGAAACTTCCGCCTACGCGGGAATTCCTCCCACAAAGACCTGCATGAATTGCCACTCCGTCCTCTTCAACAATGTCGATTATCTCGAACCTGTCCGCAATAGCTTCAAAACCGACGAATCGATTGAGTGGGTCAAGGTTCACCGCCTCGCCGACTTCGTCTATTTCAATCACAGTATTCACATCAATAAGGGAATCGGCTGCTCTTCATGCCATGGCTCGATCAACCAGATGCCTCTTGTCTTTCAGGCCTCGCCCTTGACCATGGAGTGGTGCCTTGACTGCCACCGCAATCCCGAAAAAAACATTCGCCCGAAGGACCAGGTCTTCAACATGGATTGGAAAGCCCCCGCGAATCAGGAAGAAATCGGCAAACAACTGGCCGCGGAATACAAGATCCGAACGACAGTTGAGCTCACCAGTTGCTCGACCTGTCATCGCTGACGGAAGCTATGACCGATTACGCTAAGCAAGAGCAGTTCCCCATCCTGAACGGCGCGCAGGGAAACAGCGCCGGTCGTCACCTCGATCCGGAAGACCATGATGCCCCTTCCCCTGAACGGGAGAGTCATCTGGACCTTGCCGCGTTGCGCGAGAAACTTCGCGAAAAATCCGGCGCGCAGTACTGGCGGACTCTCGAAGAATTGGCCGACGATCCCCATTTTGAAGATCTGATTCACCGCGAATTTCCTCGTCATGCTTCGGAGTGGGATGAGTCGGTTGATCGCCGCGAATTTCTCAAGTTGATGGGCGCGTCTCTCGCGCTGGCCGGCCTTGCCGGTTGCGGCCGTCCCGACGAAACACATGTCGTGCCCTATGTGAAACAGCCGGACGGCATGGTCCTTGGTCGCCCGTCCTTTTACGCTACGGCGATGCCCTTCGGCGGTGATGCGGTAGGCGTTCTCGTTGAAAGCCACGAGGGCCGTCCCACCAAAATTGAAGGGAATCCGGATCATCCGTCGAGTCTCGGCGCCGCAAACGCTTTTGCCCAGGCTTCGGTGCTTGGTCTGTACGATCCCGACCGCGCCCAGACCGTGCAGTTCACCGGCGAAATTCGTGCCTGGTCGGCTTTCCTTGATGCGGCGCAGGCGTTCGCCAGCAATGTGAAAGCCACCAGCGGCGAAGGCTTTCGCATCCTGACGGGAGCCGTCAATTCGCCAACGCTCGGCGCCCAGCTTCGCAAGCTCATGGAACTCTACCCCCAGGCCAAGTGGCATACCTGGGAGCCATCCGCTGGTGGCGGCGTGCACGAAGGCGCGAAGCTGGCGTTCGGCCGCAATGTCAACACCGTCCTTCAGGTCGGCAAGGCCAACGTAATCCTCTCCCTCGACGCCGATTTTCTCGCGAGCGGCCCGGGCCACGTCGCGTATGCCCGGCAGTTCGCTCGCCGGCGCAAGCTCGATGGACCCGGCGACACGATGAACCGTCTGTACGTGGTTGAGCCGATGCCCTCGGTAACGGGCTCGAACGCCGACCACCGCTTGCCCTTGCGCGCCTCGGACGTTGAATTATTTGCGCGCGCGCTCGCCGGAAAACTGGGCGTTGCCGTGGCTGCGGGAACGCTTCCCGCCGATGTAAGCAAATGGCTCGACGCGGTCGCAAGGGATTTGCAAGGCTCGCGCGGAGCTTCGCTCATCGTTGCCGGTGAGCATCAGCCCGCCGCCGTTCACGCCCTCGCTCACGCCATGAACGCGGCGCTCGGCAATGTTGGCGCCACGCTTTACTACACTGAACCGGTCGCCGCCAACGAGGCCGGAAATGCGGACTCGCTTCGCGATCTCTCAGCCGACATGGATCACGGCAAAGTCGATTTGTTGCTGATTCTCGGCGGTAATCCCGTCTACGATGCGCCGCACGATTTCGATTTCGTCTCCAAATTGAAAAAAGTCCGCGCGTCGATTCATCTCAGTCCCTACTTCGACGAAACTTCGGCGTATTGCCAGTGGCACGTCTCTGAGTCGCACTATCTCGAATCCTGGAGCGACGCCCGCGCCTTCGACGGCACCTGCACAATCATTCAGCCCTTGATTTCACCGCTCTACTACACGCATTCGGCCCACGACGTTGTCGCGGCGTTCGGCGACAAGCCCGGAACCCCCGCCTACGACGCCGTGCGCGCCTACTGGACCGAAGCTTCGATTCATCTTGAATACGCCATCGATTCCGGCTGGCGGAAATGGCTCAATGACGGCGTGATTGGCGGCACGAAGTTTCCTCCGATCACTCCCGAACTGAAGTTTAATGCCGCAAGCTTGCCCGCGTTCAAACCTTCGCCGGCCGATCAACTCGAATTCATCTTCCGTCCCGATCCTTGTATCCACGACGGACGCTACGCGAACAATGGCTGGCTCCAGGAGCTGCCGAAGCCGCTAACAAAACTCACTTGGGACAACGCCGCAATCGTGAGCCCCAAGCTTGCCGAGAAAATGGATCTCGTTCACAAGGTTGTTTCGCGCGGCGGCGAGCACGGCCAGGTTCGCTCCCCGCTTGTCGACGTTGAACTGAACGGCAGCAAAGTTACGGCAGCGGCTTGGACGCTTCCCGGACAAGCGGAAAACACGGTTGTGTTGCCCCTCGGTTATGGCCGCAGCCGCGCCGGATACACCGGTACAAACAAGGGATTCAACGCTTACGTTGTGCGCACTTCCAATACCTTGAACTGCGCGACCGGCGGGAAGCTTACTCCCACGGGAGATAGTTATCCTCTCGCTTGCACGCAGTATCACTTCAACATGGAAGGCCGCCAGATCCTCGCAGCGGCAACTCTTGCTGAATACAAGAGGAATCCGGCGTTCGCTCGCGAAGCCGGGAAACTTCCTGACAAAGACGATTCTCTTTACCAGGAATTCAAATACCCCGGCCACGCCTGGGCCATGGAAATTGATCTGAACAAGTGTATCGGCTGCAATGCCTGCGTCGTCGCCTGCCAGGCGGAAAACAACATTCCGGTGGTCGGCAAGGATCAGGTGATGCGCGCCAGGGAAATGCACTGGATTCGCATCGACCGCTACTACAAGGCGGAATCGCCCGCCGACGATCCTTCGACTTACAGTCCGTCGCTCGATAATCCGGAAACCTTCTTCCAGCCCGTTCCTTGCCAGCAGTGCGAGAACGCTCCCTGTGAACAGGTCTGCCCCGTCGGCGCCACCCTTCACAGCGCCGAAGGCTTGAACGACATGGTCTACAACCGCTGCATCGGCACGCGGTATTGTTCGAACAACTGCCCGTATAAGGTTCGCCGTTTCAACTTCCTCCGCTTCCAGGACTGGGAAACCCCGCAATTCAAGCTCATGCGCAATCCCGAAGTCACCGTGCGCAGCCGCGGCGTGATGGAAAAGTGCACCTATTGCGTGCAACGCATCAACAACGTGCGCATCGACGCCGAAAAGCAGAACCGCCCCATCCGCGACGGGGAAATCGTGACCGCCTGCGAGGCCTCTTGCCCGTCCGAGGCGATTGTCTTCGGCAATGCGAACGACCCTAACAGCCGGATCGCGAAGCTTAAGGCCCAGCAGCGCAGCTACACCATCCTTGGCGAACTGAATTCGCGTCCTCGCACCACCTATCTTGCGGCTGTTCGCAATCCGAATCCCGAGCTGGAGAAGGCATGAGCACCGCGGAGCCTCCCGTCAATACGACTCACGTCACGCCGTCCGAGCCCTTGATCGGACCAGGGCATACCTACGCTTCGGTCACCGACAAGATTGCCGCTGTGGTCCTCACGCGCCCGCTCGGAATTGGGTGGCTTGCCGGCTTCACCGTCACCTTCGCCTTCACGATGCTGCTGCTGGTCGCAATTACGTGGCTGTTCACCAAGGGCGTCGGAATTTGGGGTATTAACATCCCTATCGGATGGGGCTTCGCCATCGTCAATTTTGTCTGGTGGATCGGTATCGGTCACGCCGGAACGCTCATTTCCGCCATCCTCTTCCTGCTGAATCAGAAGTGGCGCACCTCCATCAACCGCTTCGCCGAGGCCATGACACTTTTCGCGGTGGCCTGCGCCGGAATTTTTCCGCTTATCCACACTGGCCGCCCGTGGATGGCCTACTACATGTTCCCTTACCCCAGCACCATGGGCATTTGGCCGCAATTCCGCAGTCCGCTTATCTGGGACGTCTTCGCCGTGTCTACTTACGGTACCGTCTCCCTCCTGTTTTGGTTTATCGGACTGCTCCCCGACCTTGCCACGCTCCGCGACCGTGCCAAGAACCGCATCCAGCAGATCATTTACGGCATGCTCTCCATGGGCTGGCGCAACTCTGCCCGCCATTGGCATAACTACCAGTCCGCTTACCTCCTGCTCGCCGGTCTTGCAACGCCACTCGTGCTCTCCGTTCACACCGTCGTGAGCTTCGACTTCTCGATCGCGATTGTCCCCGGCTGGCATACCACAATCTTCCCGCCCTATTTCGTCGCCGGGGCTATCTACTCGGGCTTTGCGATGGTGCTCACGCTGACAATTCCTCTACGCAAAGCCTACGGCCTCGAAGACTTCATCACCATGCGCCATCTCGACACCATGGCCAAGGTCATGCTCGCCACCGGCTTGATCGTTGCCTATGGCTACTTCATCGAGTTCTTTATGGCCTATTACAGCGGCAACAAGTTCGACGTGTTCCTGGCCGAACAACGTCTCCACGGACCGTATAGGCATTTCTACTTTGCCCTGATTTTGTGCAACATCCTCACTCCGCAATTGCTCTGGTCTTCCAAGGTCCGTCGCAACGTCCCTCTTCTCTTCCTCCTGTCGCTGGTCATCAACACCGGCATGTGGCTTGAGCGCTTCGTCATCATTATCATCTCCCTCACGCGCGACTTCGTCCCGTCGGCGTGGGGCCGTTACTCCGCCACCTTTTGGGATTACGCAACCCTTGCCGGTACGATCCTCGGACTGTTCAGCATGCTGGTTTTCCTGTTTGTTCGAGGATTGCCTGCCATCGCCATCGCCGAAATGCGCGAACTGGTCCACGAAGGGCATGCCAGGAAGGAGCCCTCATGACGGAACACCGCGCACGTCTACACGGGGTAATGGCCGAGTTCGACACACCCGAACAGCTTTTGTCTGCCGCCAGGAAAACGCGCGAAGCCGGCTACAAACGCGTCGATGCCTACACCCCTTTTCCGGTTGAGGGCTTGGCCGAGGCTATCGGCACCCGACGCTCCTGGGTTCCCCTCATCACTCTTGCCGGCGGACTCGGCGGAGGTTTGAGCGGTTTCGGTCTTCAATACTGGGTTGCCGCAATCACTTATCCGGTGAACATCGGTGGCCGCTCCCTCAACAGTTGGCCGGCCTTTATTCCTGTCACCTTCGAATTGACCGTTCTCGGCGCTTCCCTCTTCGCCGTTGTCGGCATGCTCGCCTTGAACAAGCTGCCGCAACCTTATCATCCGGTCTTCAACGTTGACCGCTTCGCCACGGCAGCATCCACCGATCGTTTCTTCCTTTGCATCGAAGCCCGCGATCCCAAATTTAATCTGGCTGAAACCGCGCGCTTCCTGCAGGGGCTCAACGCCCAGCATGTCAGCGAGGTGAAGGATGAGGAATAGCTGCTCCTCGCTCGCCACCGCGCTGCTGCTCGTGCTTTCCGCCATCTGCGTTTCCGGCTGCGGCGACAACACGCTTCGCCAGGACATGGCCAACCAGCCTCGCCAGAATCCGCTTTCCCCAACGAATTTCTTTCCGGACGGACGCTCTGAACGCCCCTCAATTGAAAACACCGTCGCGCGCGGCTCGCTCGAAAGCGATGCCCTGTTTGTCCCCAAAGATTCGAACGCCTTCCCTTTGCCCCTCTCGCTCGATCTGCTGCAACGCGGCAAAGAGCGTTACGCCATTTTCTGCTCCCCTTGCCACGGCTTGCAGGGCGACGGCAACGGTATGGTGGCCATGCGTGGCATGAAGCACCCGCCCACGTTCCATCAGGACCGCCTGCGCCAGGTGCCGAGCGGCTACGTTTATGACGTCGTCGCCAACGGCTTCGGCGCTATGTCCGGCTATTCCGCGCAGATCCCTCCCGAGGATCGTTGGGCCATCATCGCCTATTTTCGGGCTCTGCAATTGAGCCGCAACGCCCCTGTTTCGCAGTTGCCCCCAGCTTTGAAGGAGAAGCTAATGTCTGGAGAAGCCACGAAATGAACGCGCAAGATTACCAGGCGCCTCCGAGCGTCAACCGCGTTCAGAGAGCCGGACTGTTTGTCGGCGGAATGGCGCTGCTTCTTGCGATTCCCGGTGCTCTCAGCTCTCCCGAGAAGTTCTATCATTCTTATCTCTTCAGCTACATGCTGGTCTTCGGTTTGACCGTCGGCTCTTTGGGACTGCTTATGCTTCAGCACCTCACCGGCGGCAACTGGGGGATCATCATTCGCCGACCTCTCGAAGCCGCCTCGCGCAACATCTGGCTCGTTCTCGTCATGTTCATCCCCATCGTTCTGGGCATGAAGACTCTCTACCGCGCCTGGCTCGACCCCGAACACTTGAAAGAGGAACCGCTCTCGAAGTTCCAGCAGGGCTACCTCACCAGCGGCGGTTTTCTGGGCCGCGCGGTTCTTTACTTCGCGATCTGGTTCCTTTTGATGTGGCTTTTCAACGCCTGGTCCCGGCAGCAGGACGAGCGCAAACAGGATCCGCAAATCCAGCGGCGCTTCAAGAGCCTTTCCGGCCCCGGCGTCATCCTCTATGTCATGGCCACGACTTTCGCCGCCATCGATTGGGTCATGTCCCTTTCGCCTCACTGGGCCTCAACCATTTACGGTTTCATCTTTGTTGCTGGCCAGGCCATCACCTCCATGTGCCTGATGATCATCGTGATTGTTCTGCTTTCCGGCTCCGAACCTTTCTCCGGAATCATCCAGAAGCGGCATCTTCACGATCTGGGCAAGTTGCTCTTCGCCTTTAATATGCTCTGGGCCTATTTTGACTTCTCCCAGTTGCTCATCATCTGGTCCGGCAACCAGCCCGAAGAAATCTCCTTCTATCGCACGCGCCTCTACGGCGGCTGGGGCGTGGTGGCCGTGATTGTGCTGGTGTTCAGTTTCGCGCTGCCGTTCCTAATTTTGCTTTCCCGCGAGGTCAAGCGCACGTCGGGTCTCATTTCCAAGGTCGCGGCCTGGATGCTCTTTATGCGTCTTGTGGACCTGTACTGGATGACGCGCCCCGAATTTACGTCGCGCGCCTTTCCCACTTATCTCGACCTCATTGTTCCCATCGCTCTGGTCGGCTTGTGGCTCGGCTTCTTCGCCATGAACCTGAAGCAGCGTCCCTTGCTGCCCCTCGGCGACCCCCATCTTGCGGAGGCCATTGCGCATCATGAGCACTGAGCATCACAAACACGCTGTTGCCGAAAACGGCCCGCCCGTTCACCAGGATGTCGCTTACGAACCGACCGATGTCCGTGTGTCTCCCGTCCTCAAATTCCTGGCTGCTCTGGGGATCATGGTTGTCCTGTCCTACGTCGTGACCGTCGGCATCTACAAGGGCCTGAAATTCTTCTGGGCCTCAAGCTATACGCCGCCGCCGCCCTCCCGCCTCGAAGCGGCTCCGGAGCCGCCGCCGGAACCGCGCCTCCAGGCCATGCCTGGTCACATGATCGATCCCCAGCAGGATTTGCGCGACAAGGTCAGGGCCGACACCGAAGCCAACGAAAAATTGGGTTGGATCGACGAAAAAGCGGGCTTGGCCCAGATTCCGGTCAGTGACGCGATGAAGATCATTGCCGAGAAAGGTTTGCCGGTCGTGGCGACACCGCCGGCGGAAACGAAGTAATTGAAATGAAGGTCTTCGGTCACATTCTGTTCGCGACGACTCTGCTGCTCGGCTTTTCTGTTTGCCAGGCGCAGATGATTCCCGGCGATGTCGGCAAATCCTCCAATGGATTGCCGCCCGCGCTCGCCAACGTGGGTTTTGACCCCCAGTTGAACGCTCAGATTCCTCTCGATGCCACCTTCGTCGACGAGTACAGTCAGCCCGTCACGCTCCGCGACTTCTCCGCCGGGAAGCCCATTCTTCTTGCCTTTGTCTATTTCTCCTGCCCCATGCTCTGCAATCAAGTCGAGCAAGCCGTCGTCGGCACTCTCAAGATGATTTCCTTCAATCCGGGCACCGATTATCAGGTTGTCTTCATCAGCTTTGACCCCGCGGACACCCCTGACGCGGCGCTGAAGAAAAAGCACGAAGCGATGTCCCGCTTTGCCCGCCCGCTCACCGAACGCGGCTGGCATTTTCTTACCGGTACCGCGCAGTCCATCGACGCGGTCACCAAGGCCGCGAATTTTCGTTTCAGCTACGACCAGAAAACGCGCCTCTTCGGCCACGCCAGTGGAATTCTTCTGCTCACTCCGGACGGCCGCATCTCGCGTTATTTCTACGGCGTCGAATATC
>Ga0207862_1000202_pt1 | contig 17090 bp, 17 predicted proteins | sample LuqExpMetageno81_FD_187838 | JGI IMG/M metagenome (GOLD analysis project Ga0207862, IMG submission 187838) | Tropical forest soil microbial communities from Luquillo Experimental Forest, Puerto Rico - Sample 81 (SPAdes) | ecosystem: Environmental > Terrestrial > Soil > Tropical forest ... | reverse complement strand
GCTACATTCTTGGCAGCTTTCTCGTCTTTGCCTTGATTGCGATCGCGCTAGGAACGGGAATTCACTTTATCGCTCTCGCCCCGCAATGGGGCAGGTGGACCAACTTTGCGGCACTCTCCCTGGCTATTCTGATGTTCACGGCATGGCCGGAGGAATTGCTCTTCAGAGGCTTATTGCAGAACTTTCTGGCGCGTGCTTCAAAGAGCGACGCGGCAGGATGGTGGACGGCTTCGATGCTTTTTGGGTTCTCACACATCACCAATTTGGGTTTTCCGAACTGGCGCTACGTAATCCTCGCATCCATCGCAGGGCTTTTTTATGGCTGGACATGGCGGAAAACCGGATCGATTTTTGCCTCGGCGTTGGTCCATGCCGCGGCCGACACCGCATGGCATTTCCTCTTCCGCACTTTGTAGCTCCCTTCAGGCCACCGCCGGCGCCTGCTAATCGGCGCGCTTTAGCTTCTCCAGGTAGGCGTTGTAGACCGCCTTGAGCTTGGCGGAATCGGGCGCGGAAGTCTGGTGCTCCACCAGAAGATTCACAAATTGGTCCATCGCCTTGTCGATTTCGTCAAATAGAGCGTGATTGGTCTTGGAGAGCGCCGTATCGCCACCGTAGTCTTCGCTCTTGTCCCAGGTGCGTTCCAGAATCTTCGCCAGAGTTGCCGCGGTGGCATTGTCGCCTTTCAGCGAAATCGCAAAAGCCAATTGGGCCAATGCGCGATAAGGCCCCATCTTGGAGTTGTCGACGCCGGCGGTTTGCGGACCTTTACGCTCCTGGGCACTGGCGGCCAACAGTGCGACAAGGAACAGGTACAGACCTTTCAGCAGCAGGGCGCGGAAAGATCGTGCGCTGGAGCGATACATCTTTCGAGTCCTCCTCTCCTGCGGCGGTGCAGGAAACCATGGCTTGGTTGCCCGGAAAAACGACAAGCACCGATGAAATGAGAATACAGGAATCGCGGGTAACAGAAGAAAGGCATAGCGCAAGAGTCAATATCGCAACGGCTTCACAGCTACTCGAACCAGTCGCTCCGATAGGCGAACCACCAGCTCAACGCCAGGAGCGGGATGGTCGCAGCGAGTGCCCACCACAAAGGCAGTACCAGATCGGCGAGCAAGCCGAGCGAGCCGAACGTGATCCAGAAGATCCTGCGCTGCATCAACCGAGTCTAACCCGATTTGCCAACAACCAGTCTCGCCGATGGCTGGAATTTTTTCCGCAGGTGCGATAAAAAGTCAGCAACCGCAGGATGGCAATAGACGGAGGCGAGATGACGGAGGAGCGGCGAGGTGGCACAGCACGGGGATTTCGCGTGGAGTGCCGCGAAGAACCGGATTTGCTGATCGTGAAGTGCCACGGCTGCCTGATCTTTGGCAACACGCACACTCTCAAGGACGAAGTAAAGGGCAAGATTCCCGGACATAAGCGACTGGTGCTCGACTTGAAGGAAGTCCCCCAAATGGACAGTTCGGGGCTGGGAACTGTAATGGCGCTTTACGTGTCGGCCCGCACCCGGGGATGCAAACTCGAACTGGTCAACGCGAGTGACCAGATTCGCGCATTATTCAGTGTTACCAATGTGCTGTCCTTGTTTGAAGCCGCGGGGCGCCACCACGGAAAAACCATCTGAGTACGCCGATCTCAAGCGCTGAAAATCTCCGTGATCTCACGCGAGCTCACCGCTTCGTTTGCGTAGTTGAAGGTGCCGCGCTCGCGCATCTCACGCGCAGCCCGCAGAACTGCGCCGAGCGCCGCGCGACACAGGGAACTGCCGACGCTGACCCGTTTCACGCCGAGCGCTGACAGCTCGGCGAGACTCAGCAGCACACCCTGCAGCCCCATTAGAGCGTTTACAGGGCGATCGACCGAGCTGACGACTGCCGCTATGTCGTCTCTGGTAGCGAGACCCGGCGCATACAGAACATCGGCGCCTGCCTCCTGATAGGCCTGAAGCCGCGAGATCGTGTCCTTCAAATCAGGGCGGCCGTGCAGGTAGTTTTCCGCGCGGCCGGTCAACATAAACGTAAAAGGCAGCGACCGTGCCGCTTCGGCGGCCGCGCGGATTCTTTCGGCTGCATGCTCCTTTTCATAGATAGGACGATCGGCGTGACCAGTAGCGTCTTCGATCGAACCCCCGACAACGCCGGCATCCGCGGCAAGCCGGATCGTTCCTGCCACGGCTTCTGGGGCATCGTCAAATCCATTCTCGAGATCGGCGCTCAGTGGCAGATCGGTGGCCGCCGCGATCGAAGAAATGTGCGCGATGATCTGGTCGCGGCCAACCGTGTTATCACGTTTCCCGATCGAGAACGCATACCCCATACTTGTCGAAGCCAGCGCTTTGAAGCCCATGTGGGCCAACAGGCGAGCCGTGCCGACGTCCCACGGATTGGGAATGATAAACGTTCCCTCCCCCTGATGCAGTGCCTGAAAGGCTCGTGCTTTCTCAGTTTGCGTCAACATGGGCCTCACAACCTCCACGGCTCACCAATGCGGTAGCAGAACAATCTTTCCCGAGACTTGCGCCTTCTCCAGCATTTCGTTCGCGCGCGCCGCGTCGCGCAGAGGGAGCCGCGCGGCGATAAGCGGCTGGATCTGCCGAAGCGCGAGCAATTCGAAAAGCTTGGTCAGATCCTCACGAAACCACTCCGGATGTGCGTCGCGCAACACCTTGACGTTGTACCAGGAAGCACGCCGTCCGTCGGGGATCATTTTCATCAAGCCCAGCAAAGCGAAGCCGATTCCCGCGGCGGACTTCCCTTCGGTGACGGCCGCTTGGACCCCGTAGCACACAAGCGAGCCGCCGCGCCGGATGCAGCGGTAGGAATCCCACCACTGTTTTCCCCCGATCGGATCGAAGACGGAATCCAAACCTTCCGGCACAAGCTGACGGATTCGCTCAACAAAGCTTTCGTTCCTGTAGTCAATGGGAGTGGCGCCCAGCGAGAAGAGAATTTCGTGCTTGGCCTTCGAAGCGGTTCCGAAAAGGCGCAGCCCCGAGAGTCTGCCGAGCTGAAGTGCGGCCGTGCCTACACCTCCTGCGGCACTGTGCACCAGCAAGCCTTGGCCGGAGTGTAGCACAGCGACACGATGCAGCATTTGGTACGCCGTAACGTAGTTCAGAACGAGACTCACGGCTTCTGCCGGGTCGAGTTCCGGTGGAACGGGTACCAGATGCGCCGCTTTAACCAGGGTGAACCGGCTATAGCCGCCAATCATCGTGAGAGCCGCAACGCGCTGGCCGATCGGGAAACCCGTCACGCCTTTGCCGGGCGCGTCCACCTCGCCGACGATGTCGTAACCGGGCGCAAAAGGAAGTCGTGGCACGCCGGGGTAGAGGCCGTGCCGCATCAGGATGTCGGCGTACGCGACACCAGCGGCCAGCACCTTCACTCGAACTTCTCCTGCGGCGGGAGAAGGCAAGCCCTCGCTGACTAGTTTAAGAACCTCGGGACCACCCAGCCGGGTGATCACCATGCGAATGTTTTGGTGGGCGGTCATCAGAGGAAGCCTTGCGCAAGGTGCAAGCAAACAATCAAGGCCCACAATATTCGATGCCGGAACAGTTTCGAAAGCTATTTCGGATCACACCGCGTCGGCGACAAGCTTGAATCAGCGGACTACGCCAGTGAGCGGCGAAGAAGCAGAAGCGTATAAGCGCTTCGCCATCCGGCCAGCGAGATACGCGCTGCGGCCAGCACTCACGGCTCCGCGCATCGCTTCCGCCATCAGAACCGCATCGGCGGCCTCGGCTATCGCTGTATTCATCAGCACGCCATCGGCGCCGAGTTCCATCGCAATTGCGGCGTCCGACGCTGTGCCGACACCAGCGTCCACGATCATAGGAACTTCCGTGATTCGTTCGCGAAGAATCCGCAGATTAGCGGGATTCTGGATGCCGAGACCAGATCCAATCGGTGCCGCCAGCGGCATTACGGCCGAAGCGCCGGCATCGATCAGCTTCCGGGCGGCGATAAGGTCGTCGTTGGTATACGGCAAAACAACAAAACCCTCTTTCACAAGAACCTTGGTCGCTTCGATGAGCTGCCCCGTGTCGGGGAACAGTGTCTGCTGATCGCCGATAACCTCGAGTTTGATCCAATGCGAAAGGCCGACTTCGCGTGCGAGCCGCGCTGTCCGGATTGCTTCGTCAGCGGAATAGCAAGCGGCGGTGTTCGGAAGGATGAATATCTTCTGGCGATCAATGTAATCGAGCAGCGATTCTTTCGACTTGTCCGTCAAATTGACGCGGCGAACGGCCACCGTCACCATGTCTGCGCCGGATGCGACGTGCGCACGGGCCATCTCCTGAAGGCTGCGGTACTTCCCGGTTCCAACGATAAGACGTGAGTTGAATGCGCGACCTGCGATGACAAGTTGATCGGACATGGGCGTGGCTCCATGAAAATTGTAGTCCATGGAGGGGGGCGGAACAAATGCGCCAGACACCCCATCAGCCCGCCGGAAGCCGAGCCCAGGGCGTCGCCGGCGTTCGCGCTTTATTTATCCAAAGTCTTGAAGAATCCAGGTCAGGTTTGCGTGAGATGGGCTTCCAGGAACCAAAGATCCTTGTCGAGCTCACGCGTCAGTTGCGTAAAGAGATCCGCCGTGATCGCATCGCCAAGGTCACCGGACTCCTGTATGGCGGTGCGCAGCGCATTCGCGTGGTGCGCCACGTTGTGCACAAGAAACTTCAGCATCGAAGCGCCTTCAGAAGCCGTCAGATCAGCTTCTTTCAGTCCGGACTTGGCCGCCGCTTCGCGCACGGTACCATTGGCCACGCCACCGAGCGTAGTCGTTCGTTCAGCGATTGAGTCGCTTTGATCGTCGAGGTGGGTCGCGATCGAATCGAAAAGCTCGTGTAGCTGAATGAAATGCATGCCCTTCAGATTCCAGTGAGCCCACTTGACCTGACTGCGAAGGTCCGAGCTGTCGGCAAGGCGGGCGTTCAACAACGCGATGATCGCCTGGCGATTGTTTTCGGGAACGCCAACGCTGCTGGGATATGTGCGGGCGGTTGCGGGCTTGGCCATAGAAAACCTCCTGAGGATGATTGAACGCGTCCTCGATTGAGATGTCCGGCGGGCGGGAAAGGTTCAGCCAAACATTCCCGAAAGATTAAAACAGAGAACTTGCGGCGTAAACAGGGTGAATTGCGCGGCCGGAAGCGTCTAGTCGCGAACAAGAGGACGGGGCTCGACCACGTCCGCGTACAGCTTGTCAATCAGATCGCGGTACTGCTTTTCGACCACACGACGCTTCAGCTTCATTGTGAAGGTCAGGGCACCGCTGTCAAATGTGAAATCCTCGGCCAGCAAAGCGAACCGCTTTATCGATTCGTATTGCGCTAAGTGAGCTGTCAGGCGGTTTACCTCATTCTCAATCACCGCGTAGGCCCGTGGATGAGCCGCGAGTTCTGCGTTCGAGGAAAACTTTAGGCCTTCCTCCGCAAGTCTGGCGGAAAGTGTGGCAGCGTTGGGAACGATCAGCGCAACAATGAACTTGCGTTGATCGCCTACGACCATCGCATTGAGGATGTAGGGACTGGTCTTCAGCGCGTTTTCGATCGGCTGAGGAGCCACAAATTTCCCGGCAGCCGTTTTGAGAAGGTCTTTTTTTCTGTCGGTGATAAACAGGTAGTTGTCCTTGTCGAGGTAGCCGATATCACCTGTGCGAAACCATCCGTCTTCCGACAGGACTTCACGCGTTGACTCCGGTGATTTGTAGTAACCCTGCATAACGCAAGGTCCCTTCGCGAGGATCTCGCCGTCGTCGGCAATGCGGATCTCTACGTTGGCAATCGGCCGGCCCGAACTTCCAATCCGATTCTTCGGGTAGTTCGACGTTAGGATCGGCGACGTTTCCGTGAGACCGTAACCCTGGTAGATCGGTATGCCGGTCGCCCAGAAAAACTCCCCAAGAGCCTTCGAAAGAGGAGCCCCGCCGGATAGTATCAAGCGAAGGTGACCGCCGGTTCCCGCCCGAACCTTGGAATAGACCAGGCGGTCTGCCACCGCCCATTGTAGCCTCAACGCAAGGTTTGCCGATTTTTCCCCGCAACGCCAGGGAGCCGCTTCTCTCGCGGTGCGCATCGCAAATTCAAAAATACTGTGTTTCAGGCCCTTGGCCCTGCTGCCCTGTTCCATCAGACGAGCGTAAATCTTTTCAAAAAAGCGCGGGACAGCCGCCAGAACCGTGGGATGTACTTCCAGCAAGGCCTGGGCAACATTTTCGACCGCTTCTACATAGGCCACTGGGCAGCCCTGAAAAATATACAGGTAGTCCAGCGTCCGTCCGTACACGTGCGCCAACGGCAGAAAGGAAACGGCCAGGTCGGTCCCGGAATGGAGTTCGATATCCTTGCAGCTGTCGGTCACGTTGGAACTGAAATTATTGTGCGTGAGCATGACCCCCTTGGGCTCGCCCGTAGTTCCCGAGGTGTAGATGATCGAGGCGAGCTGCGTGGGAAGGACCTGTGCTGCGCGCTTGCGATAGGCGGAGACCTCGTTGAGCCCGCAAGTCAGGATCAGCGTCTCGTAGTGAAGAAAGTCGGCGGGCATCGCGTCGCCCGCGCCCGAAACAATCACTTGCTGCAAATTGGGCAGTTGGTCGCGGATCCGAAGAAATCTTTCAAACTGGCTGTTACCGGCGATGAATAGGACTTCCGCGCCGCAGTGATTGAGGATGAACGCCATTCGGTCCGACGACTCGTTGAAGTAAACGGGAACAGTAACGGCCCCGGAACCGCTGATCGCGAAATCCGCTGTGTGCCATTCAGGGCAATTCGGAGCAAAAAGGCCGACCCGATCACCGGGCTTCACTCCCAGCTCGACAAAGCAGTTGGCAAGCCCCGCGACCCGGCGCAGAAATTCCTGAGAAGAAATTGCTTCCCACCGCTCGGCGCGGCGGACCATCTGCGCGCGGGGCGACGGATATCGGTCCACGGCGTTTAGAAATCTGGAAGGCAGGGTGCTGTAGTTCATTCGTTTTTTGAATGTACCTTAGAAGGAATGCGGGCGCAACGCAGCGTTTAGCGGGTGTTTCAATACGCCCGGCCGCCCGGAATGTCGCCGTAGCAGGGATTTGAGGGCAAGGAAACACACACTTTGCCGAGCAGCAAAGACAACCGGCATTTGTCGCATAATAGTTCCCACTCCCGAAATTTTGGTGGCCTCCGGCTCGAGCGGCAATGTCTTGGGGGCGGATCAAGCGCAGGTGGTTCGAGGCGTTCTGGCCCGCTTGGACAGCGGCCAGTACCCAGAACGGGCGTGCTGTTTACTTTAAGCGCTTCGAATCGCCGTGGAACCAGCGCACCGCGGATGAGAGGAAACGATCGGCCGCATCCTGCGGGGCAGCGGTGCCGCTTTTGCTCCTTGCCGCGTCGCGGCGATGCCTCCACCTGGATCATACAAAGAGGGTCGAAAAACCGGCGAGAATCCCAAATTGCAGGGCCAAGGAAGAGAATCAAAGGGCTTTACCTAAGGAGAATTGCTGAACACCAGCAGCAGGAGGACGCCGAAGAAGACTATCCAAGCCAGAGCTTTCTTGACCATGGCTCCCCTCGCGGCCCCCAACAACATAACACCGTCAGTGTGTCTTCACGCGGGTCGCACTTGGAGAAGTAGGCCGTTAGACGCGATGATGAACCAGGCGAAGCCGTTACGATCTACGCCCTCCGCTGCTTGCTGTTACGTGAACCTTAAAGCTGCGTTAAGATGTGGGAGATGCCGACAAAAGATATGAGTGCAAGTACACCCGCACTGAACGATCCGGCGACGGGCCGAGGGCCGCTCCGCGCTCCTAGAGGGACCACGCTTTCTTGCAAGGGCTGGCAACAGGAAGCGGCGCTGCGCATGCTGATGAACAATCTGGATCCCGAGGTCGGCGAAAGACCCGAAGACTTGGTGGTCTACGGGGGCACGGGGAAAGCCGCGCGTAATTGGGACTGCTTCCATGCCATCGTCAGATCCCTTCGAGTCCTCGAGGCCGATGAGACGCTACTGGTGCAGTCCGGCAAACCGGTTGGAATCTTTCAAACGCACGATTACGCCCCGCGCGTACTGCTCTGTAATTCCAACCTCGTCGGCCATTGGAACAACTGGGAGAAATTTAACGAGCTTGACCGCGCAGGACTGATGATGTACGGCCAGATGACCGCGGGAAGCTGGATTTACATCGGGACGCAAGGAATTCTGCAGGGTACCTACGAGACCTTTGCCGCAGCCGCAAGGAAGCATTTCGCCGGCAATTTGAGGAGCAAACTCGTCGTGTCTGGCGGCATGGGCGGAATGGGCGGAGCGCAGCCACTCGCGGCGACCTTGAACGGCGCAGCCTTTTTAGGAATCGACGTGGACCCCGAGAGGATCAAGCGGCGCGTTAAGGGCGGTTACTGCGATGTGATGGTGACGTCGCTCGATGAAGCCCTCCGGATCCTCAAGAATGCCGTGCGCAAAGCCGAAGCGGCTTCAGTGGGCCTGGTAGGAAACTGCGCCGATCTGATCCCCGAATTGGCCCAACGTGGCGTCGTGCCGGATATCTTGACCGATCAAACCAGCGCGCACGATGCGCTTGGCGGCTATGTCCCAAACGGAATGCCACTTGAGCGGGCCCTGGAACTGCGCAAGACGAACCCGCAGGAGTATCGGAAGCGGGCGGTAGCCGCGATGGGCCAGCATGTGCAAGGAATGCTGGAACTCCAAAAGCTCGGCGCGGTGACGTTCGACTACGGGAACAATATCCGAACCTTTGCCTACGAAGCGGGAGTAAAGGACGCTTATGCCTTCCCCGGATTTGTACCAGCCTACATCCGGCCCCTGTTTTGCGAGGGGAAGGGGCCGTTCCGGTGGGCCGCGCTTTCCGGCGAAGCCTCCGACATTGCGCGCACTGACCGGCTGGTGCTCGAAATGTTCCCCGAAAACGAGCATCTGAACCGCTGGATCACGATGGCCGGAAAGAAGGTAAAGTTTCAAGGCCTTCCGTCGCGGATCTGCTGGCTCGGCTATGGCGAGCGCGACAGATTCGGGCTGGCCCTCAACCATCTGGTCGCCAAAGGCGAGTTGAAGGCTCCGATCGTGATTGGACGCGACCATCTCGATTGCGGGTCAGTGGCTTCGCCCTATCGAGAGACCGAGGCCATGAAAGACGGTTCCGACGCGGTTGCCGACTGGGCGCTGCTGAATGCTTTGATAAATACGGCGAGCGGGGCTTCGTGGGTGTCCATTCACAATGGCGGTGGCGTCGGCATTGGATATTCGCAACATGCCGGACAGGTAACCTGCGCCGATGGCACCAAGGAGATGGCCCGGCGCATCGAACGAGTGTTGCGGAATGACCCCGGTATGGGCGTCGTCCGTCACGTCGACGCCGGCTATCCGGAAGCGATTGAATTTGCGAAGCGGTCTGGCGTCAAAGTGCCAATGCTCTGAGTTCGGCAACCAGGGGCCCGGCGGAGGTGCAACCGCCGGAAGACGGAAGCCATGCAGAGCGGCGAATGCAGCAGAAAGCACGTATCACGGGTCGAGGGAGTGACACGATGTACACAGTTCTAGGTGCGACCGGCAACATCGGATCTGTCGTTACGAGGACGCTTTTGGAGAGGGGAGAGAAGGTCAGGGTCTTCGGACGGCACGGAGGAAGGCTCCAAACGTTCGTGCAAAAAGGCGCCGAGGCGTTCGTAGGTAATGTAGCGGATTCGAACGCCCTCACCGAAGCACTCACCGGAGCGCGGGCGGCATTCCTCATGATTCCGCCGTCGATGCGATCGCCCGACTACCGTGCAGACCAGGAACGTGCCACCGATGCCATCTCGATTGCAGCTAAGAACGCCGGTCTGCGCTACGCGGTAAACCTCAGTAGTATTGGCGCGCACGTGCCGGCCCGCACGGGGCCGATTCTCGGACAGCATTTCTCGGAGCAGAAGCTGAATACCATCGACCGGTTGAACGTCTTGCATTTGCGCCCCGCCTACTTTTTCGAGAATCTCTTGCCCGGAATCAGCATGATCCAGTTGATGGGTATTTTTGGCGGCCCGCTGAAAAGCGACCTGCGGATTCCCATGATCGCCACGCGCGATATAGGAGCCTACGTGGCCGATCGCCTCTTCAAGCTTGACTTCACCGGGAAGTCCACTCAGGAGTTGCTCGGAGAGCGCGATCTCTGCATGAGTGAAGTCGTTGGGGTGATGGGCAAAGCGCTCGGCAAAGTAGATCTGCTCTATATCCAGTTCCCTTACGACGAGGTCGAGAAGATATTGACCCACATGGGAACGCCGCCCAAGACAGCGGCGGTATTCACGGAGATGTTTCAGGCATTCAATGATGGCACGGTTGTGCCCACGGAAACGCGATCGGCGGGGAACACCACGCCGACTTCGATTGAGTTTTTTTTGAAAGAAAAGTTTGTGCCAGCTTATCAGGCGATGGCCGTCGGGGCCTGATCGAGACTTGGCTTCTTAGGAACGCTGCAGCGACATTTTGGACCAGAACCTACTGATTACAGGCATCTCACAACTCCTCACTCTGCGCGGCAGTTCTGCGCGGCGCGGTGCTTCCCTTTCCAAGCTGGGGATCGTAAGGGATGGCGCTGTTCTGGTGCGCGACGGCCGGATCGCCGCGGTCGGAACACGCCGCACGGTCGAAGCGCGAAGTGAGTCGAAAAAGGCTGAGAAGCTCGACATCGGCGGGCGCGTGGCCTTCCCTGGATTTGTTGATTCGCACACTCACTTGATTCACGCCGCGAGCCGCGCGGAAGAGTACGAGTTGAAGATTCGAGGAGCCAGTTACGAAGAAATCGCGCGCAAAGGCGGGGGGATTCTGAACTCGGTGAAAAAGCTGAGGGCCGCGACCAAAGATGCACTGAAGCAGCGGGCCCGAGCAGCCCTCGAAGCTTTCGCCTCGCATGGAACTACGACGATTGAAGCGAAAAGCGGCTACGGACTGGACCCCGCCAGCGAACTGAACATTTTGAAGCTGCAAAAGGAAATACGCGAGCAGCACGCTATTGACATAGTCTCGACTTTCCTCGGCGCTCATGTTGTGCCGGAAGAATTTCGTGGAAAAGCTGATGGAGCAGAGCTCTATACCACCATCGTCACGGAAAAGATGTTGCCCGAGGTGGCCGCGCAAGACTTGGCAGAATTTTGCGACGTGTTCTGCGACCGCGGCGCTTTCACACGCCAGCAAGCGAAGCGAATTCTCACGGAAGCAAAACGTCACGGGCTGCTGCCCCGGCTTCACGCGGAGCAGCTGTCCCGCACGGGAGCTACGCAGCTTGGCGTAGAGCTGGGCGCTGCAAGCTGCGATCATCTCGAACAGATCAACTCGAGCGACATATCCGCTTTGGCGGGATCGCTCACGGCAGCGACGCTATTGCCAGGATGCGACTTCCACCTCGGATGGAAAAATTATGCCCCCGCTCGAAAGCTCATCGACGCTGGAGCGATCGTCGCACTGGCCACTGACTACAACCCCGGGACAAGCCCGACCGTGAGTATGCCTATGATCCTGTCGCTGGCCTGCACGCAATTACGAATGACCCCCGCAGAAGCCATTGCGGCCGCAACGATCAACGGCGCTTATGCTTTGCGGCGCGAAAAAATTGTGGGATCAATCGAGGTTGACAAGCAGGCTGACTTGGCGGTGTTCGAAGTGGAGGATTACCGTGAAATTCCCTATTATTTTGGCGAGCACCGCTGCTGGATGACCCTGAAGCGCGGCGAGATCATCTACATGCAGGACTAAGTACGGGAAACAACAATTGGGGCCTTGCGATTTTGTGCCCGGACGAGCGATGGAACCTGACGATGAAACGACTGATTGAATCTGTCCCGAATTTCTCCGAAGGGCGCGATCCCTCCAAGGTCGACGCCATCGTTCAGGCGATGAGCAACGTCCCCGGCGTGTACGTGCTCGATCGCGAGATGGATGCCGACCACAACCGCTGCGTAATTACCCTCGCGGGCGAACCCGACGCTGTGGCGGAAGCGGCACTGCTCGGTACAGGGAAAGCCATGGAACTCATCGACATGACCCAGCATACCGGCGCGCATCCGCGGGTCGGTGCGACCGATGTTGTCCCGTTCATCCCGGTTGAAGGGGTGACCATCGAGGACTGCGTCGCACTCGCGCGCCGTGTCGGGAATGATATCTGGAAGCGCTTCCGCATTCCCGTTTTCTTCTACGAAGCCGCGGCCACGCGGCCGGACCGCGTAAACCTCGAAAATGTGAGGCGTGGGCAGTTCGAGGGCCTTCGCGAAGAAATGAAGAGAAGCCACGATCGCCAACCGGACGTGGGCGAGCCCAAAGTCCATCCCACCGCAGGCGTCACCGTTGTCGGCGCGCGAAAATTCCTGATCGCCTACAACGTCAATCTCAATACACCGGATGTGGGTATCGCCAACAAAATTGCCAAGGCCATCCGCTTTTCGAGCGGGGGGCTACGCTATGTGAAGTCTATGGGCGTTGAATTGAAGGCACGAAATCTGGCACAGGTGTCCATCAACCTGACCGATTTCGAGCAGACGCCGATGCACCGTGTATACGCAACGGTGAAGCGTGAAGCCGAGCGCTACGGAGCGCTGCCGGTAGGCAGCGAGATCGTGGGGCTAGTCCCGAAGAAAGCGATCGAGATGGCCGCGGATTATTTCTTGCAACTTGAGAATTTCTCTCCTTCCCAGGTGTTCGAAAACAAACTGGAAGCTGCCCTGGGCGGGGCTGCGCTCGAGGCCAAAGGCAGCAAGCTCGCAGGCTTGGCGCGGCCGTTTCTGGATGCCGTCGCAGCTTCCACGCCGACTCCCGGGGGAGGGAGCGTGTCTGCCTTTGCCGCAGCGTTGAGCGCATCCCTCGGTCAGATGGTGGCTGGACTGTCGCGCAAGAAAAAATCGCAGGCAGCGTACGTCGATCAACTCTCTAACCAGCTCGATGCTCTGCGGAAAACTGCCGATGAGCTCGCCGAGGCGATTGATCGTGACGCGGCCGCCTATGATGCGGTCATGGCTGCATTCAAGCTGCCGCAAGGCAACGACGAAGAAACGCGCCATCGCGAAGATGCCATTCAAACCACGACAAAGGGCGCAGCGGAGGTTCCGCTGGAAGTGGCGGAGAAAGCCGCGAGGTTGCACCGACAACTCCAGCAACTGGAAGCAATCGCAGCCGCATCTATGAAATCAGACCTGCAAGTGGCGCGTCTAATGGCCGCAGCCGGCGCGAAGGGAGCGCTCGCAAACGTCGAGATCAACCTGGAAGGCCTGAAGGACAAAGATTATATCGCCCGGCTGAGGTCTCGAGTTGACGAACTGCGCAACCAGTTGGGCTAGCGGAAGCACATTGTCGTAAAATGGAGTTTCTTTTCTGGGCCTCTCGAAAGGAGCAAGACATGAAGTTGACCGAAAAGTTCGCGCGGTGTATTGCCGTAGCCGCCGTGATCATGTTGCTGGCGGCCATGGCCAAGCCCGCGAAGGCGGGAGGAGTGGGCGCGGACACAATCGCCCTTTTCCCGAAGGAGACGGGCGAGTTTGCTTACGCCGACCTGAAGAAGGCGCGCACGATGAAATGGTTCCCTGCCCTTCAGGAACAGATGCTGCCCGAGCGCTTCCGGCAGTTTGAGAAATTTCTGGCCTCGGCCGGAGTCGACCCCAATACCCAGGTGGACGAATTGGTGTGGGGCCTCGTCGCTGATGGCGTCGCGAAGAAGGACGGGAGCGACGTCCCTTCGGGCGAGATGCTCGTTGGAATCGCAATGGGGAACTACAATCCTGAATCCACGCAAGCCTACTTCAAACAACAAAAGCTGCCCACGGTGAAAGTGAACGATTACACGCTGTTTGCGTTCGGCTCGGGCTCCGGCGATACGGATCTTTTTTTCTTCTTCCTGGATTCGAACAAGGCGGTCTTTGGCCACAAAGTGCTGCTCGACAAACTCCTCGAAATTCGGTTTGGACGCGAGGATGGGCTCCTCCGCAATGAGCAAATGTTCAGCCTAATCAATGAAGTCAACGGCTCCGGAGTGGTTTGGGCAGTGCTGAACCCAAGCTACACGCGGCTGGCGATGTCACAGCTCGCTCCCGAGGTACAGCAGTTCCCCGAGGCGGCGAAACTCGTAGCAAACATGAAATCCATGATCATCACGGCAAATGCCAGCAGCGGCGTCGATGGCAAATTTCAGGCGGTTTGCGGCTCAACGCAGGATGCCAACACCTTGAGCCAATTAATGACCGCGGGACTTCTTTACAAGAAATACCAGGCAAGCAAAGACAATCCGGAGCTTGGACAACTCCTTGACCAGACTAACGTAACGCCCTCGGGAGACCGGGTTGTCATTCGACTGTCGATCAGCGATGACCAGATGACTTCGCTCATCCGCCGAAATACCTTTGCCTTTAAGATGTGACGACGACTTCACCGAAACAACTGAAGCTCCAAGTCTCTTTTTGGGATTTCGAGGAAACCTGCCTATTCGACAGGATGTCCGGGTGAAACGAACTTGGTGAGGCGCAGCATCGATGTGTTTTGCCCTGCTTCACAGTACACTTCGTCAATCCCCCTCCACAATGGCTTCTCGGAAGGGGGCGGCTGCGCGCCGTCCAAGGACACTTCCACTTCGATTCGATCTTCTGAGCGGCGCAAAATAATCGCGCAGCTTTCCGCCGAACCGTGGCACTGGAAGCAAAATCGGCACGCAGAAACGACTGAATCCTGAAATTGCAAGATCACGTCATTGTCCAGACCCGCGACGTCCGCCAGATAACGCGCTGCTCCACCGACGGCAGCCACCAGGCGGTCGTCATGGTCCATACGGACGCTGATCATATGTGGCCGGTCGCGCACGGTTATCGTTCGTTGGCCAGTGCCACGTCGCACGCTTCGCGACAGTCCGGGCAGTAGTAAAGGCCGTCGGCACACAGCCGGACGTTATGCTGGCCTTTGCAGATCGTGCAGTACTTCTCGCAGCGGCAGGAGTCTTCAGGCTGGTCGCATTGGGTGCACACAATCTGCGGATGAGCTGCCATAAACGCCTCTGAAGAAACTGTACCTGAGGGTTGCGCCACCAGCAAGAGTGCTAAGGAAAGCGATTGGCAAACCGCCAACGGGCTGCAGGAACGCCTCATTTTGACGCCAAACGGGTCGCATGCTACCATCCAAATTTGCCCGAGCAAACGGAATGGACTCCGTAACCTCTCCTGGAAATTCAATTCTCCGGAAGACGCCACTGAACGCGTTGCACCGCCGCCTTGGGGCAAAGATGGTGAATTTTGGCGGCTGGGACATGCCTGTGGAATACCCCGCGAGCGGCGGCCTGGTGGCCGAACATAAGTCGGTGCGCAACGGAGTCGGCATTTTTGACGTGAGTCACATGGGTGATATTCGCGTCCGCGGCCGGAAAACGTCTGGAGCAGCGCTCGCGGCGGTGCAACACATCACGATGAACGATGCCGCCAAGCTCGCGATCGGTCAGGCACAGTACTCGGCGATGCTGTACCCCGAAGGAACCTTCGTTGACGACGTCATCGTTCACCGCCTCGCCGAAGACGACTATCTCCTCGTCATTAATGCGGGGACGCGCGAGAAAGACGTCACCTGGGTGAAAGAACACACAAAGAATTTCGATTGCGCGGTGGAAGATCTCAGCGACGCCTACACCCAGCTGGCGATCCAAGGCCCACGAGCTGTCGATGTTCTGGGAAAATTGACGGATGCGCCATTGGACGGCATTAAAAACTACTGGTTTACCCACGGAGCCGTGTGCGGGTTGCCCGATACGCTCATCGCCCGAACGGGTTACACCGGTGAAGATGGATTCGAGATCTATATCCCGTCAGCCGTAAGCGCCAGCGAGCGGGTCTGGAACGCGGTGATCGACGCCGGAAAGGAATTGGGTATTGTGCCCTGCGGTCTGGGAGCGCGGAATACGCTGCGCCTGGAATCGAGAATGGCGTTGTACGAGCACGAGATAAGCGACAAAATCAATGCCTGGGAAGCTGGCCTCGATCGCTACTGCAAGATGGAGAAGGGCGAGTTCATCGGGCGCACCGCACTGGAAAAAGCGCGCGCCGCCGGTTTGAAGAGAACGTTGGTGGGGCTCGAAATGGTAGAGCGCGGAATCGCACGAGACGGCTATCGCTGTCTGGACAGCCAGGGCGACGAAATTGGAGCGGTGACCAGTGGTTCGCCCTCTCCGACGCTTTGCAAAAACATCGCGCTCGCTTATTTGCCTCCGGCGTTTTCCGCCGTTGGCAGCTCCGTTAACGTTGAGATTCGTTCCCAGAAGTGCCGGGCGCAGGTAGTGCCGACACCTTTTTACAAGCGGCAAAAGAGAGCAATCGCGGTATAAACAACGGGGATTTCGAACAGTGGAAGGAGTCACGACATGGCCTACCCAAAGCAGTTCCGCTACACGAAAGAGCACGAATGGGTTGACGCGAAGGATGGCAACGCCAGGATCGGAATCACGGATTATGCGCAGCATGAATTGGGCGACGTTGTATTTGTGGAGCTGCCGGCGGCGGGCACCGCGTTAACCGCGGGGAAGACTTTTGGGTCCGTGGAATCAGTCAAAGCCGTGAGCGATATTTACGCGCCGGCCAGCGGCGAAGTCGTTGAAGCCAACTCCACGCTTCAAAACAAGCCGGAACTTATCAATACCGACCCCCACGGTGAGGGCTGGCTCGTCAAGGTGAAGCTCGCCAATCCAGCGCAATTAAACTCCCTGATGGATGCGGCAGGCTATGAAGCGTACATCGAGGAAAAGAAGAAGGAAGCGTCGGCCTGATGCGCTATCTCCCGAAGAGCGCAACCGAGCGGCAGGAAATGTTGGCCGCCATCGGGGTAAAATCGATTGAGGAGTTGTTCTCATCCATCCCTGAACCGTATCGTCTTAAGAAGCCGCTCGCTCTCCCCGGCCCGCTTTCGGAAACGGAACTCATCCAGTATTTTCAGGCCCGTGCGGCCGAAAACTCCGCGGGCTTCACCAGATTTCTTGGCGCTGGGGTCTACAATCACCTGCGGTCGGTTGTGACCGACACAATATTACAGCGCGGCGAATTCCTCACTTCCTACACTCCGTATCAGGCCGAGATTTCGCAGGGCACCTTG
>Ga0207862_1000200_pt1 | contig 17214 bp, 14 predicted proteins | sample LuqExpMetageno81_FD_187838 | JGI IMG/M metagenome (GOLD analysis project Ga0207862, IMG submission 187838) | Tropical forest soil microbial communities from Luquillo Experimental Forest, Puerto Rico - Sample 81 (SPAdes) | ecosystem: Environmental > Terrestrial > Soil > Tropical forest ... | reverse complement strand
GAAGATCGCCCATCAGCTCCTCGCGGCCGGCATGAAGATTCCCTTCATCTGCGGTGGTGGTGCGGTAAGCGAAGAGTATGTGACCGGTTTTGAGCTGGGAATCTGGGGCAAAGAGGCCAGCCAGGCCCCGGGCATGGCGGAGGATGCCCTGGCCGGCGAGACGTGGGAAGGCATGCGCGGGAAGTGGAACGGCTAAAACCGGATGGCAGGGATGATCGTTGACGTTATCTACGGATTCCTGGGTTCTGGTAAAACAACGTTTATTAGCAGAATCCTCAAGGAGTGGGGTGGTAAAGAGAAGATCGTCGTTCTGGTTAATGAATTCGGTGACGTCGGCATCGATGGAACCTTGCTGCAGGGACAGAACAGCAAGATTATCGAAATGCCCAGCGGCTGCATCTGTTGCACTCTGCAGTCTGATTTCAAAACCCAAATGCTGGACATTTTGCAAACGATCCATCCCGAAAGGCTGATTATCGAACCCACCGGCGTGGCCACCATTGGTCAAATCCGGGCGATTATCGAGTTACAAATTTTCGAAGATGTGATCGATACCATCAATAACATCCTCATTGCCGATGCCACCGGATTTATGGCTCTTTACAAAGCTAACCGCTACTTCGTGGAATCCCAGGTATTGAATGCGCGTCTGATCCTCCTGAATAAATGTGACAAAGTAGATCAGAAGAGGGCTGTGCTTCTCCGAGACGCCATCTCAGCGATCAATCCGGACGCCACTGTGCTGTTGACCGAGTACGGGGGGGTTGATTGGGCCCAGTATCAACTGGCCATGGCAACCCCTCCGTCCTCTCCCCCCCGGCAGTTTCTGCCTGCCGGGCACCTTCACCTGGAAGAGGAACAACCGGCCGAAAAGCCTATCCGTCTCCAGAATGAGCAGGATGCCTTAGGCTATGAATCTATTGGCCTCACTTTTGATAATCTCCATTTCAGCCAGCCCATGCTGGAAAACCTGTTTAGCCAACTCCAGAGCTCGGCCATGGGAACGGTTGTCCGGGCGAAGGGAATATTCCGGGTTGGCCGCAAGTGGATTCTCCTGGAGTTAGCTTCCGGAGAGATTTCCACTCAGCCGGTGAGAGAGGCTGAACAGAGCAAAGTCTCCATCATCGGCAAGGGGCTGAACCGGAAGGCAATTGGTGCGGCTTTCGAAAGATGCGTTTCTGGAGGGTCCTGACGAGGAAAAAAATAGGCGTCTGCTAGAGTTGTCCTGAGCTCATTTTTGGTTGTATCCCTCACAGTTCTCTTCAGCAACTATTTATTCTTAAAAGGGATTCCAGATCGCGCCCCAGGGAGTGCAGGAGTAAAGATGAGAGGCAGATCCAACCATACAAAGCCTACAGTGCTCCTGGTGGATGATCAGTACCGCAGCTTTCGTTCCCTGTCCCATTGCATCTCCCCTCAAGAATTTTCCTCCCTCTGGGTTCCCGATGAGCAAGAGGGCTTGAACCTCCTAAAAAAACAGCCTCACAAAAAGTGGATCATTATCGTTGACCTGAAATCAACCGGGATGGGAGGGGGAGGGTTTCTGCAACGCGCCCGGCAGATAGTTCCGGAGGCAGCAGTGCTGGTCACCAGCCCCCTTGGACCTTTCCTGTACCACGGTGGTTCCTTTTACCAATACTGCGGGCCAACTCTGAAACAAGAAATCAATGCCATACTGCGGGGCGTCACCCAGAATCTGAGCCGAACAGCTCCCGACCAGGCCGCTGAGGGAACTCAGGCTAAGCCGGGCGACAGGGAGGCTCAATTTGACGCCATCATTGGCAGCAGTACGTCGATGCAGGGCATCCTGGAAATGATCCGGGGTTTGCAAGATTCCCCAATTACGGTTTTGATCCAAGGGGAGAGCGGCACCGGCAAGGAGTTGATCGCCCGGGCCATACACCTGACCAGCCGTCCGAACGGCCCTTTTGTGGCGGTCAATTGCGGGGCCATTCCCACTTATCTGATGGAAAGCGAACTCTTCGGGCATGAGCGGGGCGCCTTCACCGGGGCAGTATCCCAAAAAAAAGGCAAATTCGAGATCTCTCAAAACGGTACCCTGCTCCTCGATGAAATCGGCGAGTTGGACAAAGACCTTCAAGTCAAGCTGCTCCGGGTCCTCCAAGAGAAGGAATTCCAGCGGGTCGGCGGCAACAAGACCTACCATACCAATGCCCGCATTATTGCTGCCACCAGCCAGGATATGAAAAACGCCGTGAAAAAGGGCGCCTTCCGGGAGGATCTCTATTACCGGCTTAACGTGCTGCTTCTGCATATTCCGCCGCTCAGGGAGAGAAAAGAAGATATTCCTTTGCTCCTGGAGCACTTTTTCCACAAGAGACCCTTGGGCACCCCCGATGGCAGTTTGCCTGCCATCTCCAAAGACGCTTGGGAGGCCTTACTGAATTACAGTTACCCCGGCAACGTCCGGGAGTTGGCCAACCTGGTGGAAAGACTGACCGTGATTTGCCGGGGTGGACAAATCACGTTGGCGGATCTTCCTCAGGAAGTGCTGGATGGCACAGGGCAGGCGGCCGAATCACCAGGGCACTTAAAAGAGCTGCCGAAAGAGGGGGTCTCTCTGCGTGAGGTGGAACAGGAATTAATCCTCAAGACCTTGCGCATGACCTCCGGGAACAAACTGGCAGCCGCCAAAATATTGGGTATCACCCGCCGATTACTGTACCTGCGATTGGCCGATCTTGGTTTGGAAAAATCACTGTAACCTATTGTGACATATCAAGTAACCGATGGGAACAGTGCCTGCCTCCCACAGTCTGCAGTCTCCGGCAAGAGTTTTTAATTGGTAGTGATATCAACGAATTACTCAAGCCCACCAGGACTATGAAACGGCACGACTTTTGCTTACTAAGTACTTTAGAACAAAACGGCAAGAGAAAATAACAGCAACAAATTCCAAAATCCCTTAAGGAGGATGTCATGGCGAGGCAACCAATCACCAAGATGGCTTATGCAAGTGGGGCTGAAATGATGTTCGGCACGGCTAAGAAACCGGTGACCACCAAGCGCGGTATCGTCATTGGCGGCGGGTTTGTTCATCCCGAGGTTGTGCCCCATCCCAGGCCCGGCAGCGAAAAAACCATGAAGACCCTGTTGCGGGAGTACGAAAGAGCCAACGGGGATGCCCTGGAAAGGATGGTCATTGTAGGCCATCCCACCCTTCAGATCGAAAATGAACATGTGTTTCAGATGACCCACAATCCCACGTGGGGCGGGGAAATTGCGGCTCAGACTGCACGCCAGATGGACGATTACAAGGCGAAATACGGGCTCAAAGCCTCCTACCGGTCCACCATCGCCGATCTTCGCAAACCCGATATGGTGAACATGCGGGACAGTGAGTACACCAGGGAAGTTATCGCGTCCTTTAATGAGTGCGCCAAATATGCCGACATCATCTCGATTGAGTCCATGGGCGGGAAAGAGATCTTCGACCATTGTATCATTCGGAATGATATCGGCGGCATCATCTTCGGCATCGGTGTGCTGGGCTCCAGAGACATGGAATGGATGTGGAATCAAATCGTCGAAATCGCCAAGAAACACAAGTGCATCCCCGGTGGGGACACCAACTGTTCCGAGGCCAACACGGCTATGTTTATGGCCGGCGGCATGACCTCCAAAGATGTGCCCCACGTGATTGCTGCCCTCTCCCGTGCCATTGCCGCTTCCAGAACCCTGGTGGCCTATGAGTGCGGCGCCACCGGTCCCTCCAAGGACTGCGCCTACGAGGATCCCATCATCAAGGCCATGACCGGCGTGCCCATCTCCACCGAGGGCAAGACCAGCGCCTGCGCCCATTCCGACCTGGCCGGCAACCTGATCGCAGCGGTTTGCGATCTGTGGAGCAATGAGGCGGTGGAATATCACGATATGTTCGGCGCCTCCACCACTTCCGTCTTCGCCGAAATTCTCGGTTACGACTGCGCCATGTTCAATAGCGCCATCGAGCTGGGCTATCAGAAGCAGCTGCAGGAAATTCTGGTCAACTCGGATATGTATCGCGATTCGCACAGCCTGATCCTGGCCCCCGACAATGCCTGGAAGGTCGGCAATGCCATTACCAGCAAACGGGGGGAAAGTTTTTACGCCAGCGCCAGGGCGGGTGCCATGGAAGCCGGCAAAATCATCTTGGGCGACGCCAAAATGAAATTGACCGCCCACGAGAAGAGTGCCTTGGAAAAAGCGATGAAGGATATGGAAGCCCTGCCTGCCAAAGAAGGGGATTTCATCGACATGTGTTTGAAAAAATACAAGGATGTCAAGGGCTTCAACCCGAAAGCCTATGGGCTCTAACCGGAAATAATCCCCTCCATTTTTGAGTGGGGAGCCATACAGATGCGAATTTTTCGTCATCACATCAGCTGAACTTAAGTATGGGGCATGGCTAGGTGAAGGCTCATTGCGGTCATGCCCCTTTCTTTTTGCCCATACCCACCGGGTGGCAGGAACCGGGACCATTGGCGATAGCCAGTGCCACTTCCCAGTGGACGATTTTGGTCAGCAGCATCACCCTATGCGGCGAGCAAACCCCAGGATATAATGAATAGCAGTAAGTAAGGAGGGTTCGAGAAATTGCTCGCCTGCACAAAATGCGGTCATTGGCACACAAATGCAGAAGCTGCTATGGGGAGATCATTGTCCTGCACAGAGGTCAAACAATTCTGGGGTAAGATCAAAGCCGAGCACAGAGAACTTTATGGACACCCGGCACAAATCAACGTAGATGAAGGTGGAAAGCCTCTATGCCTTCAGTGCAAACGAGGCATCCCCTTTGAGAGCGCTCCGGCTGGCAAGGATTAGATTGAGGGAGCATGCAGCATGGCAAAATTCGGTATTGCTCTGGACCTGGGCACTAGCGGTTTTCGGGCTCAAGCGATTACCCTAGAGCAAAACGGCCCAATTCTTTCTACAGCTGTGACAACCCGTCATCCTTTGCCAGGGGCCAACGTTATCGACCACCTGCATTTTGCCCTGGAGCTGGGTGTTGACAAAACTCACGAAATTATTACTCACGCCATCAACAGGGTGATCCATCATCTCAGGATTGACACCGCTCGTGTGACCCGATTGGCTGTTTGCGGCAACCCCATTCAGCTATCTCTTTTCCAGGGAATTGAGATCCGGGACTTGGCCTTTGCCGGCAAACGAAAACTGCAGTCCCTGGGGGTGATACCTCCAAAGAGGAACGCCCAAATGGTCAAGGCCGGGGAAATCCAGGGACTGGACCTGCCGTTTGCGGCCGATGTGTTGATCCCGCCGGCGGTTCAGCATGAAATTGGCGCTGACGCCCTGGCCATGATGATCCAAACCGGCATGCTGGATAAGGATGAAATAGCCATCGTCACCGATTACGGCACCAATGCCGAGATGGCCTTGATCTCCAAAGGGATCGTTTATACCGGTTCCACCGCGGCAGGACCCGCCCTCGAAGGGCAGCAGATTGAAAACGGCATCCTTGCTCTTCCTGGAGCCATCAGCGACGTCTCCTTTGTCCCCGAGGGAGGCCAGTCGCTAGGTTTCAAAGGTTGTAGCCTGGAATCCGGCGGGAAACCCGTCCGGGGCCGGCTGGAAACTTTTGTGCTCAATCAAGAAATGATCGCCCTCCCCGGGGATACCGTGGAGCCTGAAACCGGAAAGGTCCTGGGCAAAGGCGACCTGGATGCGGTAGGGATTACCGGAACCGGAGTCATTGCTCTCCTCAGTCAGGGCTTTAAAGCCGGGCTCATCTGTTTACCACGTATCAACACCCTGGATTTGGAGATTCACCTGCCCAACGGGCTAAAATTTACGGAAGAAGATCTGCTGGAGGCCGGTAAGGCCATTGGCGCCGTCAGGGCAGGCCACATCACCCTGTGTCAGGAGGCGGGCATCCGGCTGGAAGATATTGAAACCGCGTACATGTCAGGGGCTTCCGGCACCTATGTAGATGCCCTGAAGGCTCAGGAAATTGGCATGATCCCGGCAAAGGTGAAAAAAATCTATCAGGTCGGCAACACTTCCTTGGCCATGGCCCGGGATATGGTGAGAGATGTGGATAATCTTTGGCATATGCAAAAGATCGCCGACAACCTGCGACAGACCCATTGTATGTTCGCCGAATCAAAAGTTTTTGAGAAGGTTTACATCCTGGAACTTTCTTACTGGACAGAAGGCATGCCCCGGGATCAATATCAGAAATTTCTGCACAAGTACGGGTTCCCAGCCCTGGCAGAAGTGACTGAGATTCCTGAAGTCGTCAAGACTGTGGCCAGAGACATTCCCGACCTGGGTACCTTTGGTCTGGAGATTATTCCTGACATCGGCGAGAAGAAAACTATAAGCTTCGCCGGGTGCCTGGGCGATGCCGAATGTGTTGTGCAGTGCCCCGAAAATGCCTTAAAAATGAAACGGCACGGGGATTCTTATTCCATCACTATAGATATGGCCCTCTGCGATGGGATGGCCTGCCGGAGATGCGAACGGGTCTGCAAAGAGAAGGTCTTTGATCTGGCAGCCTTGCTCACTTGCGAGTCAAAGGAGGAGGCCATAATTTTTCCGAACTTCAAGAATCGAGATAGAATAAGAAAGTAATCTTTCTGAGTCGAGTACGACCATCAATCATTTCGAAATAGCCACATGGTAACCGCGGAACAACAAGAAGAACTTATCCGGGCGGCTCTCCTCCGAGTCAAGGGCTTTGTGGAGGCTGTATCCCTGGAGGATGAGGATCGGCAGGAATTGCGGGCCATTGAGCAGGAGGTAGAGACCAGGTCCTTACTGGGCTTGGGAAAAGTAATAAACATGGGCGTACAGGGAGTACTCGAGTGTGATTTGGTCTTTGTCGCCCTGGTGAATATGGACTTTGATTGGTCTTGTCGTCCTAATTTAGTGATGAAGAAGGGGGAAGAGGTCGTTGGCGAGGAAGTTACCGATCAGCCAACCATCGACCGCCTGGCGGCCCGGGAAAATGTTTGGTTTTTGCACAAGAACTTCGTCATTTATAAAGATAGAGTTTCTTTTCCCCAGGACGTGATGAAGAAAATTTGCTATTTCGAGATTCCCTGCCATCCCGCCGAATGGCCGGTGGGAATCCACTGTCACTCTGTAGTTTATGGTTCCCCTTCAACCCCTGCTGATATTTTCCTGAAAAAGAAATATTTTCAGGGAAAGGATGAAAGAGGCACTGGGACCGTGCTCATTGGAATTAAACATTGATCCAGGCGCAGTCAGCACCCGGATTTGAGTTGGTCTTAACGTTAGCCTCCCGCACTCAACAGTCTTTCCTTGCCGGTTTAGGCTGAGTTCGAAAGGAAAGGAGTTCTACTCATGAGCAAGACCAAAGAGAATTTGGAATGTGCCTTTGCCGGTGAATCCCAGGCTTCCATGCGATATTCGGCCTTTGCGGAAAAAGCTGACCAGGAAGGATTCCCGGGGATAGCCAGACTTTTCCGGGCCGTGGCCAAGGCAGAGCTTTTTCATGCCCTATCCCACTTGCGGGCCTGGGGCGTGATTGAGGAGACCATGGATAATCTTAAGGCTGCGCTTGACGTAGAAACCAACGAGTTTAAGAAGGTGTATCCTCCCATGATCCAGGATGCCGTGGCCGACAAAGATCTGGAAGCGAGGCACAGTCTTGAATATGCCATGTCCATTGAAATGATTCTTGCCAAGTTTTTTAAGGATGCCTTAGATAACCCTCACGCCAATGATGAGACGGTTTATTATGTCTGTCCGGTGTGCGGCAACACGGTGAAAGAAAAACCACCCGCCAAATGCCCGTATTGCGGTGTGGATGCCAAAGAATTTGTTGAAGTCACCTGAAGGGCGCTAACCTGAGGTCTTCCTATGCCGGTCCTGGGAATCATAACGTGTGAAATCCTGGAGTTGGAGTTTGCCCATCTCCTGGCGGGGGACCCGGAGATCGCTGGGGTGACCGTGGTGGCCGACAGGACTGCCGCCGGCTTCGGTGAGGCCCTGGAGGCCAGGGGCTTCTCCGAACTGCGGAGAATTCCCCTCCTGAAAGGGTTTACCCCGAGTTTTGGCGATAAGCTGGAGATTCTGGTGCGAGTGCTGGAATTGGGTCTCCATTCCAGAAAGCGGCTCCTGCAGGAAGGATTGGTTAAAGCCGCCATGGAGATGGGCCGCTATGTGGAAGGGATTGTGCTGGGTTACGGTTTATGTGGCAATGCCTTGGAAAAACCGGAAGAATTGCTGGCCGAAGTGGGGGTTCCCATATTCCTCCCTGTGGACGAAGACCATCCGGTGGACGACTGCGTCGGGCTGATCATCGGCGGCCGCAACTGTTACTATGAGGAACAATGCAAAGAAGCCGGAACTTTTTTTATGATCCCTGGCTGGACTAAACATTGGCAGCGGCTGTTTGCAGCGGAGTACGGCAAGTTAGATCCAAACATGGCCAAACGCATTTTCAGTGGCTATAAGAGGTCGCTGCTCGTCCCTACCCCGGTCTTATCAGAAGAAGAGATGAGACATAACATCGAGGAATTCAATTCTTTTTTTGATTTTCGCACTGAAGTCCGAAAAGGCACCTTGGCAATTTTGCAAAGAACCTGGGAACGTGCCAAACAAGAGTTATTAATTACCTGTAATAACAGGGAAAGTGATAGCAATTCAGAGGAATATAGTGATTCATAGACAGCCTTTCAACCGGCGGTAACCTTTTAACAAATCGAATTTTCCTGGAGGTCCATCATGGATGAATCCGTGGAGTTAAAAAAGGATGTTTATTGGGTTGGGGCAGTTGACTGGAATATCCGAGAATTTCATGGCTATTCCACCTCCCGGGGGACAACATACAATGCCTACCTGATAACCGGGGACCAAACCGCCCTGGTAGATACCGTCAAGGCAGAGTTTTTCCCCGAAATGATCTCCAAAATCGAATCCCTGATAAATCCAGCCGACATCGATTATCTGGTAGTCAACCACCTTGAGATGGATCATTCCGGGGCGCTGCCCCGGTTCATGGAAATCGCCCCCAAAGCTCAAATTATCGCCACGGATTACGGCATCAAAGGCTTGTCCCGCCATTACCGGGGGGAATGGCCTCTCATCAAAGTGAAATCTGGCGAAGAGCTCTCTCTGGGCAACAAAACCCTCCAATTTTTAGAGACCTACATGCTCCATTGGCCGGACAGCATGTTTACCTATGTAAAAGAGGATCGCCTCCTTCTGCCTAACGATGGATTCGGCCAGCATTTCGCCAGCTACCGGCGTTTCGATGATGAACTTCCCAGTCTAGACCCCGTTATGGAGGAAGCGGCCAAGTACTTTGCCAACATTCTCATGCCCCTCGCGCCGCTCATCCCGCCCCTCCTGAAAAAGGTTGAGAAAATGGGGCTGGAGATCGAGATGATTGCCCCAAGCCACGGCATCATCTGGCGATCGCAGGTAGACCGGATTGTCAAGGCTTATGCAGAATGGAGCACCGGCGTGGCAGAAAACCGGGCTCTGGTCATTTATGATTCCATGTGGGGGAGCACTGAAACCATGGCCAAGGCCATCGCCCACGGCATGAGCCAGGCGGGAGTAGAAAACAAGCTCCTCCATTTGCGGAAGAATCATTACAGCGATATCATTAAGGAGATTTTGACGGCAAAGCTTCTGGTCATCGGCTCGCCAACATTAAACGAAGGCATCTTTCCTTCCGTGGCCCAACTGCTGGCATATCTCAAAGGCCTCCATCCCTTGAAGAAGCGGGGGGTCGCCTTCGGTTCCTATGGTTGGGGGGGAGAGGCCATCAAGGTCCTTGAGGCCGAGATGAAGGCCATGGGGATCGAAGTCCTGGAACCCGGATTGGGTGTAATCTATGTCCCCAACGATGAGGATTTGGAAAATTGCGTTCAGTTGGGCAAGCGCCTGGCGAACAGTCTGTAAAAAAGAAGTATTTTACTGTTCCAGGGGCAACTTTCTCTTTACAAATTGAAAAAAGTTCTATATCATATAGGTAAAGAATTCGGGTGCTCATAGAGGGCATAATAGGGAAGCCGGTGAAAAGCCGGCGCGGTCCCGCCGCTGTGACCGGGGACGAAACCTGCAAAGAACCACTGCCTCACTGAAGTGAGATGGGAAGGCACAGGGAGTAGGACGATCCGGAAGCCAGAAGACCTGCCCGAATGGGTCTGAGCCGCGCGAAAGACCATGGGCTCAGACGGGGACGCTCTGGACAAGCGGTTCCCTAACATTAAGGAAGAAGAAGCTGGGTATATCCTTAAGTCCGCCTGGACTTAAGGATTTTTTTTTGCAAAACGCCAAGACAGGAAGGCGACCTAAGCAGGCGGAGCAGGTCCGGTAGGTATCTCTATCACTTATCCTCTTAGCGGTAAATATTTTCCATAAAGGGGCAGAACCATGCATATCACCGAGGGGATTATTACTGGGGTGCCGGCCGCCGCGTATACGGCTGTCGGGCTGACTTTCATGGGTTGGGGAGCGCGGGCCATGAAAAAGTTTGCCGCCAAATTCCCGGAGAAGAAGGCCTTGATAGGTATGGGTGGGGCCCTCATCTTCTTTGTCTCTCTCATTCCTTTGCCGGCTTTTACCGGCACCTGCTCCCATCCCTGCGGGACGCCGCTCATCGCCATCCTGCTGGGGCCATCCATTACCATTGCCCTGGCGGGCATTGCTCTTTTGCTGCAGGCGGCCTTTTTTGCCCACGGCGGTTTCAGTACCTGGGGCGCCAACGTTTTGACTCTCGGCTTGATGGGCTCCCTGGGGGGATGGCTGACCTTTCGGGGGGCGAGGAAGCTGGGACTGCCCTTGTGGCTTGCCGGCGGAGCCGGGGGTCTGATCGGCGATATATTGACCTATGTGGGCGCAGGCTTAATCCTCTCTTTCACCCTGGCACAGGCGCCCAATCCTCAGTATAGCTTTAAAGGCTACTTAATGGCCATCTACGCGGCCTACATCCCCACCCAATTGCCCATTGCCCTAGGGGAAATGGTGTTAACCGGGCTGGCGCTCCAATATGCTTTTAAGCAACGGCCCCAAGTGCTCGCAGAACTCGGCGTCGTGAACCGCCGGATGATGAGGCCAGGGATGGGTCTGACTGCGTGGTTATCGATTCTCTTCACCGTGGCCCTGCTCGCCGTCAGCATCCCCGCCCTGGCCGACTCCAAGAGCCCGGAGGTTGCTAATCCCCCTGCTGCTGGTGCTGAATCAGCCGCGGAACCCAAAGCGGAAACCAAATCGGGATTTACGGGCATGGATGAAGCGGTCAATGAAAAGATGTCCGAAGACGCTGGCCTCAAGCCCCATGAGCCCTATATTAATCTCGAAAGCCAGGGGGATGTGTGGAATGCCGCCCTGATGATCGCCGGCGCCATCGCGGGATTTATTGTGGGAAGATGGTGGCATCTCCTTTTTGGTGACAAGAAACAGTCTGACGAGGCCATGAACCAGCCAAGGGCGACAACTTCATGACCGCGCCTCTTCTTTTTAGTAAAGTTTTCGGCCAGGACCATCTCTGGGAGGGTAGCCCCTCTACCGGGTTGTACGCCTGGGACCCGCGTCTTAAGCTGGCTCTCCTGGTCCTGGCCGTGGGCATGAATGTCATCATTGCCCGTTTAGGCCTGTCGGTTTCTTTGTTCGTAGTGAGTCTGGGACTGGCCATCTGGTCCAGAGTCCCCGCAAAACTTTTTGCCTTGTTTTTTTTGGCGCCGGCCTGGGCGACCCTTGTCGTCTTTCTGGGTTTTTCGGCGGGATTTGGTACTACCCCCATATTCTCAGTGGGCCCCCTTACCTTCTACCGGGAAGGCATGGTTCAGGGCATGTCGGCCGCGGCCCGGGTGGCCAGCGATATGAGCTGGATGGCCGCCGTCTTTCTGACCACCCCCTTCAACCGGGTGCTGGACGCCTTGAAATGGTTCCGGGTACCGGCCATCCTGATTGACACCATTGCCATGACGTATCGTTATGGTGTGCTCATCATGGAAGAATTTAATCGGATGCGGGATGCGGCCCGGTCACGAGGGGGCCTGCGGAATTACCGGAACACGCAGCACAGCACTGCCTTGATCCTGGCCCAGGTGATATTGCGCGCCTATGACCGGGCCGGCCGGATCCAGAGTGCCATGCTGGCCAGAGGCGCCAACGCTTCCGAATCCTCCGGCAGCCACGGGGACGAAGGAGCGCAGGCCTGCCCCAACCGGTGTGATGTCACCCCGGGGTTCACAGGTGCCACCGGTGCGATTCTTTCCTGTACCAACCTCTCCTTTGGTTATGTCGGGGCTCCGGTCTTGGAAGATATTACTTTCAAGGTCAACAAAGGAGAAGTGGTGGTCCTGTGCGGCCCTAATGGCGCGGGCAAGAGCACCCTGCTGAAATTGTTTGCCGGGATTTTAACTCCTTCACAAGGAGAGATATTCCTCTCCGGCACGCCCCTTACCAGGAAAAACCGCGCTGATGCTTTCCGGTACGTGGGCATTATGGCACAAGATCCCAATGATCAATTGTTTTGCACCCATGTGGCGGAAGACATCGCCTACGGCCCCAAGAACTTGGGGTTGGCTGAGCACGAGGTCGCCCGGCTGGTCAAGACCAGCATGGAACTTATGGAAGTGGAACATCTGGCCCAGCGGCCTATTCATCGCCTGAGTTACGGGGAGATGAAGCGGGTCGGCCTGGCCGGACTCATTGCCCTGCGGCCCCCCTTGATCCTTCTGGATGAGCCCACGGCCAGTCTTGACCCGGCTTCAGGGCAGCACCTGGTCCGCCTGATCACCCATTTGAACAGCCATCATGGCTACACCTTTGTCGTGGTGACTCACGATATCAACCTGGCGTCGGTGATCGCTTCCAGGATTATTGTCTTAAATGATGGGCGTTTGGTCGCGGATGGACCGCCCCGGCGGATTCTCACGGATGAAAGCCTCCTGATGGACTCCCGCTTGGAACCGCCCATCCTGACCAAGCTTTTTCAGAGGCTCAATGGAGAATCAGAATCCACGAACGGCATCCCTATAACCATTGACGAGGCGGCCGACCTCCTCCAAACGAAAATAGGGCGCGCCTGAAGATAAGCAGGTCCACAACCGGGCCGGTTCACTCAGCAGGTGAGCAATTTTGAGAACTCTGCAAAAAATAATGTGGAACAGCCGCCCCGGCTGTACTTTGCAGGCGAGGGCACCTGCTCCACAGTTTATTGATGTATTAAGAGAACTTCTGAGTTGAACAAGTGATTTTGCAGAGGTCTCATTTTAATTCCAGAGAAGCACGACCATGCAGATACCCATCGTCTTGACCGCCTTCGGGACTACCAGCCGGGCTCGCCAGACCTATGGTTTTATAGATAACATCATCAAGGGGGAATTTCCCGGCCACGAAATCCACTGGGCTTTTTCCTCACGCATGGTCAGGGACCGCCTCAAACAAAAAAAAGGGTTCGAGGCCAGACATCCACATGAGGTCCTGCAGACTCTATCCCAACAAGGGCATATCTGGGCGGTGGTGCAATCCATGCACCTGCTGTGCGGGCACGAGTTTTACCGGATGATAGAGGAGGTTCAGGCCCTGCCCATTCGCACCAGCATCGGCTTGCCGCTCTTGAGTTCGTATAAGGACCACCGGCAACTGGCACGAGCCCTCGGATTTGATGAGGGTTTGGCTGAGGGAGAAGCCCTGGTCCTGGTGGGCCACGGCACGGACCACCCCTCCTGGTCATCTTATCTGGCCCTGGAAACTATCCTGAGAGAGGTTTACGGCAGCAGAATTTATGTGGGAGTGGTGGAAGGGTATCCCTACCAGGAGCAGGTGGTCCAGGCCGTAACCAGTGCCGGGGTCCGAAAAGTGCGGCTCATCCCGCTCATGATTGTGGCCGGGGTGCATTTTATTGAGGATCTCTGCGGAAAAAAGGATTCCTGGAAGGCCGCCTTCGAGGGGGCGGGGCTGGAGGTTGGCGTCGAATCCCAGGGCATCGGCACCAGGGAAGAAGTGGTCCGGATTTTTATTGACCATATCCGGGAGGCCCTGGATATCATCCCGGGCTCGGACCACCAGGCTGCCGAAATTTTTGGAAATGAGCCTCAAGAAATCCCGGGGGCCAGCCCCTCCTGGGGAAGGGACCTCACCTCATGAAAGGCCTGGTAGTGGCCGGAACCCACAGCGGGGTCGGGAAAACCACCCTCACCCTGGGACTGTTGGCCGCCTGGCGACGGCAGGGGGTAACAGTCGCGCCCTTCAAAGTGGGGCCGGATTTTATCGACCCTGGCCACCACACGCAAGCAGCCGGGAGGGCCTGCCGCAGCCTGGACGGCTGGATGCTGACCCGTGAGGCGAACCTGGAACTTTTCGCCAGCCACGCCCGGGACGCCGACCTAGCGGTGGTGGAGGGGGTCATGGGGCTGTTCGACGGCTTTGACGGCGCCAGCGAAGCCGGTTCCACCGCCCAGATGGCCAAGTGGCTGAAGCTTCCCGTGGTTCTGGTGGTGGACGCCCGCTCCATGGCCCGGAGCGCCGCCGCCCTGGTGCACGGCTTCGCCACCTTCGACCCCGAACTGCCTCTCGCCGGGGTGATTTTCAACCGGGTGGGGAGCCCCACCCACCTGGACTATCTCCGCCAGGCCCTGGAGCAGGCGGGGGAAGTCCGGTGTTTCGGGGGCCTGCCCCGGGAGACCGGGCTGGCCATTCCGGAGCGCCATCTGGGGCTGGTCACCGCCGAGGACCACCCCCTGGGAACGGGCTATCTGGAGGGCCTAGCAGACTTGATGGAAAAGCATCTGGACCTGGAGGGCCTCCTGGCGGCCCTGTCGCCGTTGGACTTGGGAGAACCAGCCACATCTTTGAGCCTTGCCCCCACAGTGCGTATAGGGGTGCCCCGGGACCGGGCCTTTTGCTTCTATTATCCGGATAACCTGGAGTGGCTGGCCCGGTTTGGGGCGGAAATTGTCCCTTTTTCGCCCCTGGACGATGAAGATCTCCCCGGCGAGGTCCATGGGCTTTACCTGGGGGGCGGCTACCCGGAGCTATTCGCCCGGCAGTTGAGCGCTAATCAGGCCATGCGCAGGGTTATCCGGGAGGGGGCCGAGGCGGGTCTGCCGATGTACGCCGAGTGCGGCGGCTTGATGTACCTTTGTCGGGAAATCTATGATCTGGAAGGAGAGCGGCACGCCATGGCCAGCGTTTTGCCCTTCGGCGTCAGGATGCTGCCCCGGCTCAAGGCCCTGGGCTACCGGGAGATCACCTGTACCGCCGACAGCCTCCTGGGCCCCGCCGGCACCCGGGCCCGGGGGCATGAATTCCACTACTCGGAGATTATCTCGGTGCCGGAGGAACTGCCCAGGCTTTATCAGCTAACGGCCAGGCGCGGCGGCGAGCCGGTGCGGGAGGGCTACACCGTCAACCAGGTGCTGGCCAGTTATGTCCACCTGCACTTCGGGAGCAACCCGAAGGTGGCCCGCCACTTTGTGGACCGCTGTCAAAGATTCAAGGAGAACCGATGAATTGGCGATCTCTTCACCCCCATGAGATTGAGAAAGAGAGCTTTCGCCGCATCGAGGCCCAGGTGGGCTCCCGTGCTCTGCCACCGGCGGCATGGGCGGTGGCGCGGCGCATGATTCATACCACCGGCGACTTCGAGTACCTGGACAACGTGCGCTTCCATCCCCAGGCCATTGCCGCGGGGCTGGAGGCCCTGGGCCGCGGGCGCCTGGTGGTTACCGACACCCGCATGCTCCAGGCAGGGATCGGCACCGGCCGGCTTAACCGCCTGGGGGTAGAGGTCATCTGCCTCATGGACGACCCGGAGGTGGCCCGGGAGGCCAAGAACCGCGGGCTTACCCGGGCGACGGTGGCCATGGAGCGTGCCCTGCCCCGGGTTGCCGGGGGCATCGTGGCCATCGGCAACGCGCCCACGGCCCTCCTCTGTCTGATGGACCTCCTGGCGGCCGGGGCTTCGCCGCCGGCCCTGATCGTGGGCGTGCCGGTGGGTTTTGTCAACGCCGCCGAGTCCAAGGAAGCCCTGAGCCGCCTCAATTCCCCCTTTATCACCAGCCTCGGCCCGAAAGGCGGCTCGGCGGTGGCTGCCAGCATTATCAATGCCCTGGCCATCATGGCCCTTGGGGAGAGGCCGCCGGCATGACGCTGAAAACTGGAACTCTCTACGGCATCGGCGTGGGGCCGGGGGATCCCGAGTTGATCACCCTGAAAGCCCTTAAGATTCTGGAGCAAACCCCCCACATTTTCACCGCCACTTCCAGCAAAAACAGTTACAGCCTGGCCCTGAATATCGTTCAGTCCCACCTGAAGGGAGCCCAGGTCGAGCCGCTCTCTTTTCCCATGAGCCGGGAAAAGGCGGTCCTTCAGGAGGCCTGGGAAAAAAACGCCCGCCGGGTTCTGGAAGTGCTGGCCACAGGATCAGACGCCGCTTTCATCACCCTGGGGGATCCCCTGACGTATTCCACCTTCGGCTATCTCCTGAAAGCCATCAAGCGGCTGGAGCCCGCGGTGCGGGTCATTACCATCCCCGGGATCACCTCCTATCAAGCGGCCGCTGCCCTGACCCAGACGCCCCTGGGAGAAGGGGAGGACTCCTTTCTCGTGGTCTCAGGGGCCAGAGGCGCCGCCAAGCTCCGGGAAACTGTGGACAAAACCGATACCGTGGTCCTGCTCAAGACCTATCGCCACGCGAACGATATCCTGGCCGCCCTGGAGGAACTGGGCCTCACGGACCGGTCCGTGTGCATCAGCCGCTGCGGTCTGGACGGCGAGACCGTGGTGGAAGATGTGCGCGCTCTCAAGGGACAGCCTTTGCCCTACTTCTCCATGATTATTGTCAGGAAGGAGAGTAAGGGTTTAGGCTAAAAAGTTTTATGGCAAAAAGCTTACTTAACCTTGAGGTTCGCCCGGCTGGCCCGGACCAGCCTGAGGAAGACGGCTCCATCCGGCTCCCCCGCCCTCGCCAGACCCTCAGGGTGGGTTTCTCCACCGGCTCGGCCGCTGCCGCCGCGGCCCAGGGGGCGCTGCGGGAACTCCTGAATTTGCCTTGCTCTGCAGCAGTGGAGGTGAGTCTTCCCGGGGGCGGCAGCCTGACCATTCCCTTGTTGAGTCACGGCCGCCATGGCTCCCGGGGGGAGGCCCTGGTGGTCAAGGACGCCGGGGACGACCCGGACGCCACTCATGGGGCCGAGATCGGCGCCCGGGTGTGGTTCTCCGAGGCGGGATCCCGGGAAACCTTGATCTTGCGGGGCGGCGAAG
>Ga0207862_1000199_pt1 | contig 17256 bp, 18 predicted proteins | sample LuqExpMetageno81_FD_187838 | JGI IMG/M metagenome (GOLD analysis project Ga0207862, IMG submission 187838) | Tropical forest soil microbial communities from Luquillo Experimental Forest, Puerto Rico - Sample 81 (SPAdes) | ecosystem: Environmental > Terrestrial > Soil > Tropical forest ... | reverse complement strand
CATTTCCCACCGAGCGAAGGCTTGCTCTACCGCGGCAACGTATTCGTGCTCGTTATAGTTTGGATGCTTTTTGACGGCAGCTCGAGCCCGTGCGAGCCGGCCGCGATGCGCAGGACCCGCTGCATTTTCTGCCAGCACCTCCGTTAGCGCTTCAGTAAATTCTTTGTACAGCGACTGGATGTCCGCTTTCGAGCTCATAAACTGCCCCTGTCTGGCAGGAGATGTTAGCGCGGTTCAGCGCGCGAGCGCTACGGCTCCCGCAGTTTAGGAATGCAACAGGTGACCTTTTGGGCGAGTACTCAATTACAAAATCGCAGAGCGCCATTATCGCTTACACGCGCGCCATGCGGGACGACAGGCAACCTGCCACCGCCGCCAGGGCATTTTCCCCGACTACAAAGCGCCGTGATCGCGAACCGCGGCGGCGTTCGTGAACTGTGATGCACTCACCCCCAGCAGCATAACCGAGTCTCCATGTTCGTCCGAAATCACGCCTGATCAGCAGTTCGGGCACCGCGCGTGTCCGTAAAGCGTGTAGTTCGGGCATACCGCCACATCAAAACCAGTTGGTGTTCCTCCCGACGTGTAGCCCATCTCGGGATGGCAGCCGCGTGGAACGGGTATGCAGCCGACGACGGTGCAGGCAATCTGTGGCTGTGCAGCTGTGGCAGCGTCCGTGTCACGCTTAGGATGCCTAGGCGCCGCATTGGCGGGCATCAACGCAAGTGCAAGCATAACGGCCGTAACAGCGGGTACGATTGTTTTCATCGCGATCCTCTGTGCATTCAATTTTGGTCTATGCCCAACAACCCAATGGGTTAGGCACGATCCCACGTCCGCTTTGGGACTTCGGCAGCCATTAACCCGCCCCGTCTCACAGCAGACGTGGCCGACGCCATCGACTTAAACCCCATTTGACGCTGCTCTTTTGCTGTTTGAAAGTCGGTCGCTGTGATATGAACGGTGGCAGTTGGCGGCAAATTCCGGCGGGAGTTTCCCATGATAAAATTTGCACTTGCTCTGGCGGCACTTTGCCTGACGGTGCCGGCGCTCGCTCAATCCGAGAAGGCATACAGCTACGGCCCTATCGCTTCCGATTCTTACGCCTACAAAGCCCCGAAGCAGCGAGTGATTGTCGTTCGGCCGGCGGACCCTTATCGGTATTGGAAAGCGGGTGATCTATGGCCGCAGACGCGCGGCTTACTCGACAGGAATGCGCCGGGGTGTCCCTACCGTTCCTGCTGAACTAAGCCTGCCAGTCACATCGAGCAAGCTCAAAAACTGCACACATGTCTGCGCGCCTTTTCGCTCGAGAAGAGAGCAAGCGGCACCTGACCCAAAGTGGGCCTTCCTTCGCCAGGGCTTCCGAACCCGTGTAGGCTCCCAAGGATGGCATCTGCCAAACCAGACGCAAAGACACCGTGGTGGTCGTGGACATGGCCTCTGGCGGCCTGGGTCATTCTCGTCGCCTCGGGCGTTTTCGGCACCGGCAGTTTGCTTGCCACGGTCGCCGGGATCGTCCTGTTTGCCACAGTGTTCGCAGCGGTATACCACGCGGAAGTTGTCGCGCATCGAATTGGCGAGCCCTTCGGTACGCTTGTTCTCGCTCTGGCCGTCACCGTCATCGAAACGGCGCTCATCGTATCTGTCATGGTGGCGGCTCCCGCGGAGAATGCGGCTCTGGCGCGAGACACGATTTTCGCTGCGGTGATGATTGTCTGCAACGGCATTGTCGGCGCCTGTCTGCTGTGGGGCGGAGTTCGTCATTACGAACAGGCGTTTCGGTTGGAGGGAGCCAGCGCCGGATTGGCGGTGCTGACTGCGCTCACTGTCCTCACGCTGATACTTCCAAATTTCTCGATCAGTAGCCCCGGTCCGAGCTTCAGCACGCCGCAGCTTCTCTTTGATGGGGCAGTCTCGCTCACGCTCTACGGATCGTTCATTTTTACGCAGACGGTGCGGCACCGCGATTACTTCCTGCCGATTGAGGGCGAAGGGCCCGAAGCCCATACACCCCCGCCGCTCGCCAAGACGGCCTTGGTCAGCGCCGGCCTGCTGCTTGTGTCGCTCGTCGCCGTCGTTGGACTCGCCAAGATACTCACGCCCGCGGTGGAAGCTGGCGTTTTGCGTTTCGGCATGCCACGGGCGGTTGTGGGCATCGTCATTGCGGCGCTGGTTCTCCTGCCCGAGGGCCTGGCGGCCCTGAGAGCGGCGCAAGCCAACCGATTACAGACCAGCTTGAACCTGGCGTTGGGGTCGTCACTTGCAACGATCGGCCTCACCATCCCCGCGGTGGCCTTCGTTTCGATCGTGCTCGGGCAGCCTCTCGAACTCGGGCTCGACCCGAAAGAGGAAATACTGCTGACGCTGACATTGCTCGTGAGCGTCATCACCCTCGGCACCGGCCGCACGACCGTGTTGGAGGGAGCTGTCCATTTGCTGCTTTTCGCGGTTTTTCTTTTCTTCGCCGTGACCCCCTGAATGTTTATGGCCCGAAGCGGCCATGGAGGTCGCACTCGGATGGCCAATTTTATCCAAACATTATTTGTGAACAGCCCGATCGTAGGCGAAGCATTCCCCCCGGGGAGGATGTTGATGCCGATCGTCATCGGAATCATATTGCTGGCCGTGTGCGTGGGTATGCTCATTATCGCGCGCCCCCAACCAGGAATGGACAGCGCGGTCTGGGTAAGCAAGTCGTGGATTCTCGGCCAAGCATGTCCTGGCGGCCCTTAACATCGCCGTCGTGGGCCTCAGCTTTTTACTGAAGGGCTGACCCACTTAACATGGAGTTCGCCCAGCTGACGGCCTCTTTCGTTTGACGCTCACCTTCGCCGCCGCATCCACTGCGCCACGGCAGATGCCGGCATTCAACCGGGAGCTCGCTGAAGCGCAGGCGGCAGCAAACGATGGCCGGCACTGTTCTAGTTTGGCGGATCGTTGGGTGGCAGAAGTACTTAGTCACATACGCGCCGTCGAACGGCGACAGGCTGGCCGTGTCGCCACGCGCGAACGACAGTGATCCTGCAGGATGACGCATAGTCAGACCCCGCGTTCGCGAACGACGGATTTAGATTACAAAAGCCCCGGTTGCCCGCGATCACGTTTGGACGGCACTGTTCGATCGAGGCGTAGCTGCAATCCCAATGCATATCCCCAGTGCCAGTACTGACCACGGCACACCAGCGTCCCGGGCCGTAGAATTGCGCGTTAGCAGAAACCGGAAGCATTAGCGTCGTCAGTGCAGCTGGAATAGCCAGTTTCGAGAGCATAGTGGTCCCCATGCGTTTCCAGGGTAATGGCCGTGCGCTCGCCTGAGATACACCGTCAATCGAAGGCCGCCTAGTTGGCGGCCTCTTCGTTTGTCTCTCGCCTACATCGCGGCGGGAAATAGCCGCTCCATTTATACGCTTTTTATTTGTGTGTGAGGGTGCACCAAACTCCAATGCGGATGTGCGAAGCCGCCTTTGGGTGGCTTGTTCCTCCCACTAACAAAGCCGCGTCCCACACGCGGCTTTTTTTTGCGGCACGCGACCGCCGTAGAGTCCCTTGATGCGCTCCTACTACACGCTGTCCGACTACCCGCATGAGGCGGTCAAGATTGAATGTGCCAAGTGTGATCGCCACGCTCGGCTGCGTACCGCTCGCCTGCTCGCGGAGCACGGACCCGACATCAGGCTGCCAGACCTGTTGCGGGCGATCGCGCAGTGCCCGAACTGGGGCAGCATGAACGATGGCTGCGAAGCCCGTTATTCGCCCTCAAGCCAGATCGACGCCTAACCTCCTTGGCGTCATGGCAATGGCGTCCTTTGGCGCGTTCGGGGCGGAATGATCGGCTATGTCGGCGTGCCTCACGGCGTGCAGCGGCGGCAGCCTTGATGCGGGTCGCCACCGATCCGATCGGCTATTCAGAAAAAGTGGCGCCAAACACCCGCATTCACGGCACCAATCCGCCTCGCTCCTGGATGAAGGTCGCGATCCGATCCGCGCCCTCGCCCCGCCGCAAATTCGTGAAGATGAAAGGACGCTCGCCGCGCATGCGCCGTGCGTCGCGTTCCATGACTTCCAAAGACGCGCCCACATGATCCGCAAGGTCGATCTTATTGATCACCAGAAGATCGGACCGCGTGATACCGGGACCGCCTTTCGACGGGATCTTTTCACCGGCAGCAACGTCGATCACATAGATCGTGAGATCGGCGAGCTCGGGAGAAAAGGTGGCGGCGAGATTGTCGCCGCCCGACTCGACCAGCACCAGATCGAGATTTGGAAACTTCCGCCGCATGTCCTCGATCGCAGCCAGATTCATCGACGCGTCTTCACGGATTGCCGTGTGCGGACAGCCGCCGGTCTCGACACCGGCGATACGCTCAGGCACGAGCGCGCCGGAGCGCACAAGATAGTCCGCGTCCCAGCGCGTATAGATGTCGTTGGTGATCGCCGCGATGTCGTAGCGATCGCGCAGCCGCTTGCAGAGCAGATCCATCAGCGCGGTCTTGCCGGAACCAACCGGGCCGCCAATGCCGACGCGCAAAGGACCGTTGAGTGATGCCATGTAATCCTCTCAGGAACGGAATAGACGTGTGTACTGGGTCTCGTGCCGCATGCTCGCGAGATCCGCACGAAATAGCGCGCTTCCCATGTCGTCCAGCGAAGTGGACCGGGCGCGTGCGGCCGTTTGGGCAACCTGGTGCTCGAGGGCCGCAACGACACGCAGACCATAGGTCTGACCGAGCGGAATGAGCCGTACGCCGGCGGAGACCCAGTTCGCCACCAGCGCCTGGATATATCCCGCGAGTGCAGCCTCGAGTGGCACCGCATGACCTCGCGCCGCAACGGCAATACCGACAGGATAGGCCACCGGGCCGTCCCAGACGGCTTTCAGCGTTTCAAGCGCCGCGCACGGCCACGTCTTCCGCGTCGCATCCACGAAGGCGTTGCCCTGCGTCACGGTCTCGAGCTGCCGCTCTTTGGACGATACAAGAGCGGCGGCGAGTTCTGCAACGTCACGCAAGCTCGTGCGGTCGTCTGCTTCGATTGCACGGAAGGCATGGACGAACAGCACGGCATCGCAAAAGCCCGAACCGTCCCGCAACAGCGCCTCGATCCAGTTTTGTAATGTCGCCGCATCGGCAACATCGCCTGCCTCGACAGCCCATTCGATCCCACTCGAATAGGCGAAGGCACCGACCGGATAGGCCGGCGAGAGCCAGGCCAGCAGGCGATAGAGCGCCTGATGCAAGTCTCTCTCCCCATCATCCTGAGGTGCGGGGCGAAGCCCGGCCTCAAAGGATGGCGGGTCCCAGGTCCTTTGAGGCGCGCTCGCTTCGCTCGTGAGCGCCTCAGGACGACGGCGGTGTTTAGTGCCCATCGCCATGATGGTCGCCGTGCCGATGGGCTCCGCCTTCCGGATCAAAGGGTGCTTCGAGGATCGTGAGCTCCGCACCGAGACCGCGCATCATATCTTCCAGCACGTGATCCCGCCGGATGCGCAGCCGCTCGCCAATGAATTGCACGTCGGTGTGGCGGTTACCCAGATGCCAGGCAAGGCGCGTCAGATCGCGCGGAGTCGGAGCCGATATTTCGACCAGCGGCTCGGGTTTCGCGATGATGCGCACATGCGCGCCGCCTTCAAGCTCGAGCGCGTCGCCATCACGCAGTTGCGCGGGCAGCCGCAGGTCGAGCAGATAGCAGGCGCCCTGCTCGCCGACGAAAACGACACGGCGCCGGTGCCGGTCCTGCGCATCGAGCACGACCGCGTCCGACGCGGCTCCCGCGTCCCACTCGCCTGCACGCTTGATGGTGGCAACACGCTGCATGCGTCAGAACAGGAAATAGCGCTGCGCCATGGGCAAAACCTCGGCCGGTGCGCAGGTCAGAAGCTCACCGTCGGCGCGCACTTCGTATGTTTCGGAATTGACTTCGATCGCTGGCGTGGCGCCGTTGTGAATCATATTCTTCTTGCCGATCGTGCGCGTCTTCTCGACTGCAACCATGTGCTTCTCGATGCCTAGCTTGCCGGCAAGCTTGCCCTTCACCGCGGCCTTCGAGACGAACACGAGCGACGACGCCGTCAGCGCCTTCCCATAGGCTCCGAACATGGGCCGGTAATGCACCGGCTGCGGCGTCGGGATGGATGCGTTCGGATCGCCCATGGCTGCTGCGACGATCGAGCCGCCCTTAATGATCAGGTTCGGCTTCACGCCAAAGAATTCCGGCGACCATAGGACGAGGTCCGCGAGCTTGCCCTTTTCGATCGAGCCGATGTGCTTCGACACGCCGTGCGTGATCGCCGGATTGATCGTGTATTTGGCGATGTAGCGCTTCACGCGCGCATTGTCGTGATCGCCTTTTTCTTCTGCCAATCGGCCGCGCTGCTTCTTCATCTTGTCCGCCGTCTGCCAGGTGCGGATGATAACCTCGCCCACGCGTCCCATCGCCTGGGAGTCCGACGACATCATCGAGAGCGCGCCGATATCGTGCAGGATGTCCTCCGCCGCAATCGTCTCCTTCCGGATGCGGCTTTCGGCAAAGGCGAGATCCTCCGGGATCGCCGGATCGAGATGGTGGCACACCATCAGCATGTCGAGGTGCTCGTCGATCGTGTTGCGCGTGAACGGCCGAGTCGGATTGGTTGACGATGGCAGGACGTTCGGCAGGCCGGCGACCTTGATAATGTCCGGCGCATGGCCGCCGCCCGCGCCCTCGGTGTGGAAGGCATGGATGGTGCGGCCCTTGAACGCGGCGATCGTGTCTTCGACGAAGCCGGACTCGTTCAGCGTGTCGGTATGGATCATCACCTGAACGTCGTAGTCGTCGGCGACGGAGAGGCAGCAGTCGATCGCGGCCGGCGTCGTGCCCCAGTCCTCGTGCAGCTTCATCGCGCAGGCGCCCGCCTTAATCATCTCCTCGAGCGCTGCGGGACGCGACGCGTTGCCCTTGCCGGCAAAGCCGAGATTGACCGGAAAGGCGTCACTCGCCTGGATCATACGCGCAAGATGAAACGGACCGGGCGTGCAGGTCGTCGCGTTCGTGCCCGCGGCTGGTCCGGTGCCTCCGCCGAGCATGGACGTGATGCCCGACATCAGCGCCTCTTCGACCTGCTGCGGGCAGATGAAGTGGATATGCGTGTCGAAGCCGCCGGCAGTGAGAAACTTGCCTTCGCCCGCGATGATCTCCGTGCCCGGCCCTATCACGATTCCGACGCCCGGCTGCACGTCCGGATTGCCGGCCTTGCCGATCGCGGCGATGCGCCCGTCTTTCAGGCCGACATCCGCTTTCACGATTCCCCAATGATCGACGATTAGCGCGTTGGTGATGACGGTGTCGGCGGCACCCTGCTTGTTCGTCAGCTGCGACTGGCCCATGCCGTCGCGGATCACCTTGCCGCCGCCGAATTTCACCTCCTCGCCATAGATCGTGAAATCCCGTTCGACCTCGACGATCAGATCAGTGTCCGCCAGGCGCACGCGGTCGCCGGCCGTCGGCCCGAACATGTCGGCATAAGCTTCGCGTTTGATCGTGAGCGCCATGGCGAGCCTTACAGTTTGCCCATCACCGCTTGGCGAAATCCGTACACGGTGCGCTTGCCCGACAGCGCTACGAGCGTGACCTCGCGCGTCTGGCCCGGTTCGAAGCGCACCGCCGTCCCGGCCGCGATGTTGAGCCGCATGCCCTTCGCCTTCTTGCGCTCGAATTTGAGCGCCGGGTTCGTCTCGAAGAAATGATAATGCGATCCCACCTGGATCGGCCTGTCGCCGGTATTGGCGACGGTGAGCGTCACCGCTTTGCGACCGGCATTGAGTTCAATGTCGCCGACAGCGACAAACAGCTCTCCGGGGATCATGTCAGCACCACGAGACATCCGGCAACGACGCAAGCGGCGCCCGCGAGCCGCACCAGCGGCCGCAGCGACGCGCGCTGCATGATCTGCGCGAAACCAATGCCCGCACCGTGCAGCGCCGCCGTGGTAATCGCAAAACCACCCATGTATTCGATGCCCGCGATAGTCTCGGCGGCCTCGCTGCCGTGCGCGTGGCCGTGCAGCAGGGCAAAAACGGCGATCAGCGCCGCGCCGGCTGCAACCGGCAGGTCGACCCCGAACGCCGTCATCAGCCCGAGCACGACCACCGACGCGAGGATGCCCGGCTCGACCAACGCCAGCGGCACCTGCGCCATGCCGAGCGCGCTACCGAAAAGCATCACGCCGACGAACGTTGCCGGCCAGACCCACAGTGCGCGGCCGCCCTTCAGCGCGGACCACAAACCGACCGCGATCATCGCGGCGATGTGGTCGAGACCGGACAGCGGATGCGCGACGCCGGCAGCAAACGACTCTGCGCCGTGGCCGGGATGCGCGAACGCTGGTGCGGCTGCGGTGACGAGCAACGCGGCGAGGCAAAATGTTTTCTTCATGGACGTCTCCTCAGCGGATCGGATTGTGAACGGTGACGAGCTTCGTTCCGTCGGGGAACGTCGCTTCCACCTGAATGTCGTGGATCATCTCCGGAATGCCTTCCATCACTTGCGAGCGAGACAGCACGTGTGCGCCCGCTTCCATCAATTCGGCGACGCTGCGGCGGTCGCGCGCGCCTTCCAAGATGAAATCGCTGATCAGCGCGACCGCCTCCGGATGGTTGAGCTTGACGCCGCGTTCGAGCCGCCGGCGGGCCACCATCGCCGCCATGGCGATGATCAATTTGTCTTTCTCGCGCGGGGTGAGATTCATGTGCGCCTCACTGCAACCACAGCCGCGGCACGGCCTGGCCGAGCGCGGCAAGCGCGTGCATCAGATCGCGCCGCAGCATCGCGCCTTCGGCCGCACAAAAACGCGCGACGGCAAAGCCATTCCATGCCGAGACCGCCGCTTCGCCAATGAATTCGGTCGCGCGAAACCGATCGGAGACGCTGTCGTCGCCGGGTACGATCAGCAGCGTCGCCACCGCACATCCGCCACGCGCAATCGCGCGGTGCGCAAGTTTGTTCGCAATCGCCCCTTCCAGCCGCACGTTCTCCGCAAATGCCAACCGTCCGCCGATCCTGACACGCCAGCGATCGCGCCATGAGCCATCGTGGACGACCTCGCCCATGGCCGTACGGCCGAACACGACGGCCTCCGCCATCACCAGGGCACCGCCGGCGCCGATGTCGACGTCAATCCGGCGGGAAAGCCGCGCTGCATTGAACAGGATCGTCGCCTGCGGAAGCCACGCAAGCCGTGCATTCGGTCCTACGGACAATTGTACATTTACGACGGCGTCGTCACCCGTCGAACGGTACACCTTCTCGGCCGCGACGGTCCCGGCGACGAGCGCGGCGCTTTCCTCCAGTCTGATCTCGATGTCGAAGCGGTCGCCACCCGTCATTCCACCGCCCGTGTTGACGATCACCGCTTCCGGCACGGTCGTTGTATTCGGGAAGCGGACGCGCAAGGAGCCGCTTTCATGCACGCGCCGGCGCGCATTCTTGCCGGGCGCAAGCGTCAGGGCGATGCGCCCCGTCGCCCGGTTCGCGGCGAACGTGTCGCCGCTCGTTCGGTGAGCCGCCGTCCCAGTCATATCGCCATCGCGCGCTTCAACGCCGCGTCGTCAAGATCCGCCTTGCAGCTCGCGTAGACGACGCTGCCGCGGTCCAGCACCACCAGATCATCTCCCAGATCGCGCGCGAACTCGAGATACTGTTCGACCAGCACGATCGCCATTTTGCCGAGCGAGCGCAGATACGTGATCGCCCGGCCGATATCCTTGATGATGGAAGGCTGGATGCCTTCGGTCGGCTCGTCAAGCAGCAAAAGGCGCGGGCGCATCACCAGCGCGCGCGCGATCGCGAGCTGCTGCTGCTGTCCGCCGGACAGATCACCGCCGCGCCGCTTGAGCATGTTGGAGAGGACGGGAAACAACGAAAACACGTCGTCGGGAATGCTGCGCTCGGCGCGCGGGAGGGCGGCAAAGCCGGTGGTCAGGTTCTCTTCGACCGTGAGTAGAGGGAAGATCTCGCGGCCCTGCGGCACATAGGCGAAGCCGCGCCGCGCGCGTTCGACCGGCGAGAGGCGCGTCACATCCTCACCTTCGAAGTGAATCGCGCCTTTGCTGACCGCATGCTGGCCGATCACCGCCCGCAACAGGCTCGTCTTGCCCACACCGTTGCGGCCCAGCACGCAGGTAACGTGCCCCCGCTGCGCCTGCAGGGTAATGCCGCGCAGCGCCTGCGCAGCGCCGTAGTGAAGGTCGATGCCGTTCACATCGAGCATCCGTTATCGCCCCAGATACACTTCCACGACGCGCTCGTTCGCCGATACCTGGTCGATCGAGCCTTCCGCCAGCACTGCACCTTCATGCAGACACGTGACCTTCACGCCGAGCTCACGCACGAACGCCATGTCGTGCTCGACCACGATAACCGTCCGCTCGCGGTTGATGTCCTTGAGCAGCTCCGCCGTCTGCATCGTCTCGGCATCGGTCATCCCGGCAACCGGCTCGTCGACCAGCAGCAACTTCGGATCCTGCGCGAGCAGCATGCCGATCTCGAGCCACTGCTTCTGCCCATGCGAAAGACTGCTGGCCATTCGGTCCCGGTACGGCATCAGGCGAACGATGTTGAGGATGTCGTCGATCCGCCGGGTCTGAGAAAGCGAACTCGACCACCACAAGGTCGAGCGCACACGCCGGTCGTCTTTCACGGCGAGTAGCAGATTGTCCTCGACGGTGTGCATCTCGAAGACGGTCGGCTTCTGGAATTTGCGGCCGATTCCCAGCGCGGCGATCTCGGTCTCGTCGAGCTTGGAGAGATCGTACGCGCCCTGCTCAAAATAGACATCGCCGGAATTAGGTCGCGTCTTGCCCGTGACGACGTCCATCATCGTCGTCTTGCCGGCGCCGTTCGGCCCGATGACCGCGCGCATCTCGCCGGGTTCGATCAGGAACGAGAGCGCATTGAGCGCGCGAAATCCGTCGAACGACACGCTGATGCCGTCGAGATAGAGGAGCGCGGTCGTGGTTGCCTTGTCCATGGCGCTTACTCCGCCGCCCGCGGCGTCGCGTCCGGCGCATCAACGCCCTCCTCCGCCGCGAGCGCGCGTTCGGCGCGACGCTCGAAACCCGCTTTGAGGGTCCCGACGATGCCGCGCGGCATCAGGAGTGTCACCGCCACGAACAAACCGCCCAGCATGAAAAGCCAGTACGGCGCCAGCATCCCGGAGGTGAAAAGCGTCTTCGCGTAATTAACCGCCACGCCGCCGAGCACGGCACCTGTGAGCGTGCCGCGCCCGCCGACCGCCACCCAGATCACCGCCTCGATCGAGTTGGCCGGCGCGAACTCGCCCGGATTGATGATGCCGACCTGCGGCACATACAACGCGCCCGCCACCCCGGCCATGCACGCCGAGACGGTGAAGACGAACAACTTGTAGGCCTCGACCCGATAGCCGAGGAAGCGCGTCCGCGACTCGGCATCGCGAATGGCGATGAGCACCTTGCCGAATTTGGATGTCACGATTGCGCGGCAGATCAGGAAACCGAGCGCCAATGCCGCGCACGAGATCACCAGCAGCGCATTGCGCGTCCCCTCGGCCTGCACGCTGAATCCGAGGATGTCCTTGAAGTCGGTGAGACCGTTGTTGCCGCCGAATCCGAAATTGTTCCGGAAGAAGCCGAGCATCAGCGCATAGGTCATGGCCTGCGTGATGATCGAGAGATAGACCCCGCTGACGCGGCTGCGGAATGCGAACCAGCCGAACACGAATGCCAGGACGCCGGGCACGAGCAGCACCATCAGCGCCGCGTAGATGAAATGATTGAAACCGTACCAGAACCACGGCAATTCGTGCCAATTCAGGAACACCATGAAATCGGGAAGGATCGGATTGGCGTAGACGCCGCGCGTGCCGATCTGCCGCATCAGATACATTCCCATGGCGTAGCCGCCGAGCGCGAAGAAGGCGCCGTGACCGAGCGAGAGAATGCCGGCATAGCCCCATATCAGGTCGATCGAGAGCGCGAGCAGCGCGTAGCAGATGTATTTCCCGAACAGCGCGACGAGATAGGTCGAGATGTGCAGCGCTGACCCAACAGGCACGAGGAGATTGCAGACCGGAACGGCAATCGCGAAGGCGCCCAGCACTGCGAGGAAGATCGCCGCGCCGCGGTCAATGAGGCGCGGGAGCGGGAATGGCTGAGCCGTGCTCACCATCCTCACGCCTCCACCGCGCGACCCTTGAGCGCGAACATTCCGCGCGGGCGCTTCTGGATGAACAGAATGATGAACACGAGGATGGCGATCTTGCCGAGCACCGCACCTGCGTAGGGCTCGAGGAACTTGTTGGCGATGCCGAGTGTGAACGCGCCGACCAACGTGCCCCACAGATTTCCGACGCCGCCGAATACGACGACCATGAACGAGTCGATGATGTAGCCTTGGCCGAGGTTCGGGCTGACATTGTCAATTTGCGACAAGGCGACCCCTGCGATACCCGCAATCCCCGAGCCGAGGCCAAAGGTGAGCGCATCGACCCGCGCGGTGCGGATCCCCATGGCGGCGGCCATGCGCCGGTTCTGCGTCACGGCCCGCATTTCTAGTCCGAGGCGAGTGAACCGCAGCATCCCGAGCAGCGCCACGAACACCGCCAGCGTGAAGCAGACGATCCAGAGGCGGTTATAGGTGATGCTGATGCCGCCGACCTCGAAGGCGCCGCTCATCCAGGATGGATTGCCGACATCCTTGTTCGTCGGCCCGAAGAATGTGCGCACCGCCTGCTGCAAGATGAGGGAGACCCCCCAGGTCGCCAGCAAGGTTTCGAGCGGGCGTCCGTAGAGAAAGCGGATGATCCCGCGCTCGATCACAATGCCAACCAGACCCGAAACGCAGAAGGCAAGCGGCACCGCGATCAACAGCGAGTAATCGAACAACGCTGGATTGTACGTGCGAATGAGTTGCTGGACGACGAAGGTCGTGTAGGCGCCGAGCATCACCATCTCGCCGTGCGCCATGTTGATGACCCCCATCACGCCGAAGGTGATAGCGAGGCCGATGGCGGCGAGCAGCAGCACCGAGCCGAGCGATAGGCCATACCAGGCGTTCTGCACGGTGCTCCACACCGCAAGTTGGCTCTGAATCGCGGCTTTCGCATCGATTGCGGCGCGGACCACCTGTGGCGGCTGATCCGCGGGTATACTGTCGATCAATGCGAGCGCGTCCTGATCGCCACGATCGCGCAGCACGCCGATGGCCGCGAGTTTCGCATCGGCGCTCGCGTCGTCCATGTTGAGCAGGATCGCCGCGCGCGCCTGATTCAGCGCGCGCTTCACGCGTTGATCCGTCTCCTTACTCAAAGCCTGGCTGATGGCTGCGAACGCCGTCGGGTCGTGCGACTTGAACACCGCCTGCGCGGCATCAAGACGCGTCGTCGCGTTCGGCGACATCAATGTGAGTGTTCCGAGCGCCGCGTCGATCACGCCTCGGAGCCGGTTGTTGACTATCACCGTGTCGAGATCGGGGGGCGGCTCGGCGGAAAACGGCGCACCGGTCGCCGCATCGATGAACTTGCCGTCCTCCTTCTTGATCAGCACAAGTTTCTGCTCGGCGGAAAACATCAGCCGCGCGTCCTGCAGCGCCTCGAGCACAGGTCGTGCAAGCGGATCGCCGCTCGCGACCACCGCTTCGACCGCGTCGCCCGTGTCGCTGAGCGAGCCCTCGGCGAAACCCTTCACCGCGTCGGTATAGGTCCCGGCCTGCGCGGCGGCGAACGCACCGATCCAAAGCGCGCAGGCGAACACGCAGGCAATCGCGATGGCGCGGCGTCTCATAGCTCTTTACCCCGGCAGGCACTTCAAAGAGGGAGCGGCCTTGGTCGCTCCCCCATGTCGCTTACGATCGCGTCAGGAGCCCTGCCCGCCGCACTTCTTGGTCACCTTGTTGTAATTGCCGCACTTCAGCGTGACCCAGTCGGCCTCCAGGTCCTTCGAGCCGGGGAGATAGTCTGACCAGGCATCGCCGGGCACGAGACCTTTGGTCTTCCACACCACGTCGAACTGCCCGTCGCCGCGCACCTCGCCGATATAGACCGGCTTGGTGATGTGGTGGTTCGGCAGCATCTTCGACGTGCCGCCCGTCAAATTCGCCTGCTCGATGCTGGGCAATGCATCGATGACTTTATCGGCGTTGGTCGTGCCGGCCTTCTGCACCGCCTTCACCCACATATTGAATCCGATGTAGTGCGCTTCCATCGGATCATTCGTGGTGCGTTTGTCGTTCTTCGTGAAGGCATGCCATTCCTTGATGAACTCGGCGTTCGCCTTCGTCTTGATCGACTCGAAATAATTCCAGGCAGCGAGATGGCCGACGAGAGGCTTGGTGTCGAGGCCGGCCAATTCCTCTTCGCCGACCGAGAAGGCCACAACCGGAATGTCCGTCGCCTTCACCCCCTGGTTACCCAGCTCCTTATAGAAGGGCACGTTCGCGTCGCCGTTGATTGTCGAAACAACCGCCGTCTTCTTGCCGGCCGACCCGAACTTCTTGATGTTGGAGACTTCCGTCTGCCAGTCGGAGAAGCCGAACGGCGTGTAGTTGATAATGATGTCTTCGTCCTTGACGCCCTTCAATTTGAGATAGGCCTCGAGGATCTTGTTCGTCGTGCGCGGATAGACGTAGTCTGTACCTTCGAGCACCCAGCGCTTCACCGAGCCGCCGTCCTTGCTCATCAGATAATCGACCGCCGGGATCGCCTGCTGGTTCGGAGCGGCGCCGGTGTAGAACACGTTGCGCTCGCTTTCCTCGCCTTCGTATTGCACGGGATAGAAGAGGATCGAGTCGAGCTCCTTGAAGACCGGCAGCACGGACTTCCGCGAGACGGAGGTCCAGCAGCCGAACACGACCGCGACCTTGTCCTTTGAGATCAGTTCGCGTGCCTTTTCCGCGAACAGCGGCCAATTCGATGCCGGATCGACGACGACCGGCTCGAGCTTCTTCCCAAGCAGTCCGCCTTTCTTGTTCTGCTCGTCGATCAGCATCAGCATGACGTCCTTCAACGTCGTCTCGCTGATTGCCATGGTCCCGGAGAGCGAATGCAATATGCCGACCTTGATCGTGTCTTCCGCCTTGGCCGACTGCACCACGCCCGTCGCAATGGATAATGCCGCCGCGGCATAAAGCCATTTGCGGCCACCGGGCTTTCGCTCGAACGAATTTCCCAGCCTAAACATGAGCCACCCTCCGCTTAATGCGCACGCAGCGACGTGATGCCGCGTCGCGCACCTCCGCTTACGCAAGCCCCGTGCCAACCTGCAAAAATGCCGAAATGAGCGGCTGACACTCTTTTCAGAACGAGGCGGCGAGAGCCCGCTTGTTAGGCAGTGTGCTCAGGCGCTTTCTTGGGCAGCCTGCCTTTATTTGTCGCAAGGGCGCCGCAGCTCGTCCCGTTTTTTCAGTTTGCATCGCGGCAGATGCCGATATGTGCAACTGGCGGCCTATCGCCCGGCGATCGGGCTTATGAATTGTTTCTGACGCTGCTCTTCAATTCGCCGAAGGGGGCTTTTTGCTTTTGTGGAGCTAGCTGATGTCCAGGAATCGATGGAGCCACATCCAACTCACCTCGCATCCGGGCCAGGTTCATCAGCCGGGCCGTGGCATGAGCGAGTGATTAGGACACGCCGATCCCCGCCTCCGTCGAAGCGGGACAGACCCATCATGACCGCGCCATGGGTACAGGGCGGCGATGATCGGCTATGTCGGCGTGCCGTTCGGCGGTCAGGTCTTGTTCTTCTCGCAGATCGGGCCAGCACCGGTGCGCCCCGATCGGACCATTGGTCCGGATCTCGTCAGGACCGGGACCTCCACCGCAATCTCGCGCGGACGACATAATGTCGTCGCGAGCGACATAATGTCGTCGGGGCGACAAAATGTCGTGGCCGCGACAGAATGTCGCTTTTGCCGCCAGCCGAGTGCATTAACTTTTGACCATCGGAAGCGGCTTGTAGGAAGCGGCCCGCCAAAGACCCGTTCCGACCGGACATAATTAGAATCGGTATACCAGCCAAATGGTTAGGAGCCAGCCCGCGACATTCGCGCAAAACACGTGCTTCGGTAAAAAGCAATTGCCAAGGCGGCTTGACCATCCGGCTCCGCAGGTGACGTCAACGCTCTTGGAGACTCACGGCGTCAGCTTGAATAGCGTCGTCGTTTCCATGTCGTCGCCGTACCAGGCGCGGATAGCGGCCTCGCGCTTGTCGATGTATTTCGGCTTGCCGTCTTCCAGCACCATCGGCACGTCATGGCCCGGCACCAGGATATTGCCCGGCCTTTTGCGCCACATCGCCCAGATCGCTTCGACCGACGACCGGCTCACCGCCGGGTCGTAGCTCATGTCGGTGGTGCCCGACACCATCTCGGCACGGTTCTTGGCTGCGTCGCCGGCGAAGATGACGTCGCGCTCCGCCCCTTGCAGCACAAACACCAGGCAGCCGGGCGTGTGCCCGGGTGCGAGGTGTGCCGTGATGCCGGGTAAGACTTCCTCACCCTCGGCCGCGGTCTTGAGCCTCGGCCAGGTCTTGAGCTCGCGCATGTAGAGCTCGGGCACCGGTGTCTCGCCCCACGGCTGCTTCAGCGACCATTCCAACTCGTGCGCGCCGATCACGATGCGGGCGTTCGGGAACATCGTCCAGTTGACCGAATGGTCGTGGTGCGAATGTGTGAGCAAGAGATCGGTGATGTCGGCGGGCTTCAGTCCGCGCTCGGCGAATCGCTTGATCAGCATGGTGCGCATGCCGAAGCCCCCGGTGTCGACCAGCACGACGCGGCCGTGCGCGCGCATGAGCACCACCGAGCTCCAGCCGAGCCCGCCGTGGCACACCGATTTGCCGGGGAAACCCTGGACGACGATGTCGAGATCGTATTCGCCGATAGTCACGCTCATTCCGATGCGAGAGGTTGCGTCGAAACTGGCAGCGGCGGCAGGCCGGCGCGCGCGGCCTCGTGTTGTAGCTCCGCCAGTTCCTTGGCGTTGAAGGGAACGCCGATGCGGCGATATTTCGCCTCGAACTGCCGTTCGCGTTCGCCGGGCATCAGGATCTCGTCGAAACCCTCCGCCCGCGCGCAGCCATGCACGCGCTGCACCAATTTGTCCATGCGCCGCAGGTATTCGTCCCGCGACACGAAGAGATCCGGCTTCATCACCAGCATGAAATGCCCGACGTCTTGCGGCCGGTCGTAGTCGAGGAACTGGTTGCCGACTTCGCCCGCGCATGCTGCGCCTGTGATGACGCCGCA
>Ga0207862_1000198_pt1 | contig 17273 bp, 16 predicted proteins | sample LuqExpMetageno81_FD_187838 | JGI IMG/M metagenome (GOLD analysis project Ga0207862, IMG submission 187838) | Tropical forest soil microbial communities from Luquillo Experimental Forest, Puerto Rico - Sample 81 (SPAdes) | ecosystem: Environmental > Terrestrial > Soil > Tropical forest ... | reverse complement strand
AAGGACACTCTCGTGAAAAGTGGCGCGCGAATCGGAAATTTTGTCGAGTCCAAGAGGACGGTGCTCGGTGAGGGCGCAAAAGCGATGCACCTCTCGTATCTGGGCGATGCGAAGATCGGCAGCAAAACCAATATCGGAGCGGGAACAATCACGTGCAATTACGACGGGTTTCAGAAGCACCCGACGACGATTGGGAGCAAGGTGTTTATCGGCAGCGATTCGGCGCTGGTGGCGCCGGTGAAAATTGGCGACGGGGCGTACGTAGCGGCGGGTTCGACGATTACAGACAACGTGCCGGCCGATGCCTTGGGGATCGCGCGCCAGCGCCAGGTGAATAAGCCAGGTTGGGCGGGCAAGAAACGCCGCGAACTGGCCGCGAGTGATCGGACTCCCAAAAAGAAAAAACCGAGGCACCGCTAGAGCGGAGTACAATGAGCCGCCAAAAGGGGAGGTGGCCCATTGAGAGAGCGCGCATTGTCGGTTCTGGCTGTGCTTGGGATGGCGCTCGCGGCTTTTGGCGCGCGCCTGAATGCGCAAAGTCCGCACGACACGATTCAAAAATTCTTCAAGGATTATTTCGAAGCCAAGCTGAACGACGAACCCGAGTTTGCGACTGGCACCGGTCACTTTGAGAACGCCGACAAATGGAATGACTGGTCAAAGGCGGGCCGCGAGCGGCGACGGGTGAGCTCGGAAGACTCCTTGCGTGAACTCGACAAGTTTTCGCTCGCGACACTTCCGGACGAAGACCAACTGAGCGCGCGTCTGCTCCGCTATGAACTCCGGGGCGAACTCGAATCGAGCGAACTCGTGACCTATCTGTTACGCGTACGCCAGCTTGACGGAGCGCATAATCGCGTTTACACGACGATCGACCGGATGCCCCGCCGAAATCTGCGCGACTACCAAAACATTCTGTCGCGGCTGCATGGAGTGCCGCTGTACGTCGATCAGAATATCGGCATCCTGAATGAAGCGATTGACCGCGGGATGGTTCAGCCGGAGGTTGTCGTTGACCTGGTGGTCAAACAGATCGAAGCGCAGGCCGCTCAGGACCAAGCCACCACGCCTTTGCTTGAAGCATTCCGGAAGTTTCCTCCGGGTTTTCCCGAGGATCAGCAGAAAAAGCTGCGCGAAGAAGCGGTTTCGACCTACAAGCGCGAATTCCTGCCGGCATGGCAAAAGCTCTTGGAGTACATGAAGACCACCTATGCGCCGAAGGCGCGGCCGGCCATTGGGTTGAGCAGTCTGAAAGGCGGGAAGGAAGATTACGCCATCCTGGTGCGACGGCTGACGACTACAAACGCGACACCGGAAGCGATTCACCAGATCGGCGAGGCCGAGGTTGCGCGGATCGAACGAGAGATGCTCGCCGCGGCGCACGAAACCGGATTCGCCGGAACACTCGAGGAGTTTGCGAGAAAGCTGGATGGCACACCGGAGCAGCATTTTCATTCGAAGGACGAAATGCTGGTTTATTGCCGGAATGTGGCCAAGGTCATTGAACCGGAGCTGCCTAACGAGTTCAAACACATTCCGTTGTTGTTGTACGGAATCCGGGCGATCCCGCCGGACCGCGAACAGGCCTCCGCGTCGAACGCGCAAGCTCCCGCTCCCGACGGGAGCGTTCCCGGCTGGTTCAATCTGAATACCTATCAGCCCGAGAAGCAATTCCGGTACGACAAGGAGGCGCTGGTGTTGCATGAGGCCGTGCCCGGGCACATCTTCCAAATCTCGCTGGCGCGCTCCTTAGCGGGCTTGCCGGAATTCCGGCGCTTCTACGGGAACAGCGCCTACGCGGAGGGATGGGCGCTGTATACGGAATCACTCGGCGGCCAACTGGGAGTCTACAAGGACCCCTACAGCCGGTACGGCCGGTTGGCGAGCGAACGGTTTCGCGCGGTGCGACTGGTGGTGGACACGGGGATTCATGAGATGGGATGGACCCGAGAGCAAGCGGTCGAGTATTTCAAAGCCCATGCGCCCGAGGAGTCGCTCGCGGAGGTGGACCGTTATATCTCGTGGCCGGGCCAGGCACTGTCTTACAAGATGGGGCAGCTGAAAATTCTCGAATTACGGACGGAAGCGGAGAAGAAACTGGGAGCGAACTTCGACATTCGCGAGTTCCACGACGTGATTCTGCGCGAAGGGGTACTACCGCTCGAATTGCTCGGCGAGCAGGGGGAGAAGTACAGCAACGCGCAGTGAAAGTATGATCGATGCCGGAAAACGTGCGGATCCGCCGGGCGCGGCCAGAAGAGGCGGCGCGGCTGACGGAACGAACGGTGCGGTCGAAATCCCACTGGGGATACGACGCTGAGTTCCTGGCGGACGCCGCCACAGAGCTCCAGTTCCAGCCGAGCAAATTCCTTCCGGACTTCCATGTGTACCTTCTCGAAAGCGACGACGGGATGGTGAGATTCTACGACCTGATTCCGATGGATGAGGAACACATCGAGCTGCACGACCTGTTCATCGAACCGAAGCACATCGGAAAAGGTTACGGCCGGCAACTCTGGGATTACGCCGTGAATCTTGCCCGCGAGTTGGGTTTCCGCGCGCTTGTTCTGACGGCGGATCCGAATGCGGAGCCCTTCTATCAGCGCCAGGGCGCGGTTCGCACAGGCGAAAAAGTCTCTTCCGTTCGACCCGACAGAAAACTGCCGCTCATGGAGTACCGGCTCCGAGAGTGAATTCCGTTGCGGCGAATACGCCGCAGGCGCTCGGCGAGCGCTGTGGTAAAATCGACAGTTACCGAAGGTATCCGGGAGGTGCACCGATGAAATTTGGTGTTGTTGTTTTCCCCGGGTCGAATTGCGATCACGACGCGTTTCACGCCATCGGCCACGTGTTGCAAAAGCCGGTGGAATTCATCTGGCACCAATCCGAAGATTTGCACCAATGCGAAGCCATCATTCTGCCGGGCGGATTTTCCTACGGCGATTACCTGCGCACGGGAGCGATTGCGCGGTTTTCGCCGGTGATGAAGGCGGTGGATAAGTTCGCGAATCAAGGCGGGCTGGTGCTGGGTATCTGCAACGGCTTCCAGATTCTGCTGGAAGCGGGATTGCTGCCCGGAGCGATGGTGCGCAACTCCGGACTGCGGTTTATCTGCAAGCATGTACACATGCGGGTGGAGGAGACGAATTCGCCGTTCACCGGCGCGGCGAAAAAGGGACAGATTCTGACGATCCCGATCGCGCACAGTGACGGAAACTACCGGTGCGACGAAACAATCCTCGCGGATCTCGAGAAGAACCACCAGATCCTGTTCCGTTACACCACGCGCGACGGACGGAACGACGCGGCGGGAAACCCCAACGGGTCGACCGCCAATATCGCCGGGATCTCGAACGCAGGGAGGAATGTGGCAGGACTGATGCCGCATCCGGAGCGAGCCGTGGAAGAGATGCTCGATTCCGAGGATGGGCTGGTGATTTTTCGCTCCATGATCGAGGCGCTGGCCGGCGCGGCAAAGGCGACAGCGTGAGGATAAGTCCGGACAAAACACAAGAACCTGGCGCGCGACGTAAGCACAGCGGAATTCATGTTGCGGGGGCACGGCAGGCCGTGCCCCAAAGTGTTCAGGGTGGATGATGGCGACGGCACAGACGGAAATTAAGGTGACCGCCGAGATTGCGGCGGAACACGGCGTAACCGCGGAAGAGTACGCGCGCATCCAGAAGATTCTGGGGCGCGATCCAAATATCACGGAGCTCGGAATTTTCAGCGTGATGTGGAGCGAGCATTGCTCCTACAAATCGAGCAAGGTACACCTGAAGAGGCTGCCGACGCGCGGCCAGCTCGTCGTACAAGGCCCGGGAGAAAACGCAGGGGTTGTGGATATCGGCGACGGGCTGGTGGCGGCGTTCAAGATTGAGTCGCATAATCATCCGAGTTACGTGGAGCCATTTCAGGGAGCGACGACGGGAGTCGGCGGCATTTTGCGCGACATCTTCACGATGGGAGCGCGGCCGATTGCGGTGCTCGACTCGCTGCGATTTGGAGAAATCACTCGTTCAGGCACGACAAGCGAGGAAGAAGCGGCAAAAAACCGGCGGATTCTGGACGGAGTGGTCCGCGGAGTCGGCAGCTACGGAAATTGTTTTGGCGTGCCGACCGTTGGCGGCGAAGTGGCGTTGGAGCCCTGCTACTCGCAGAACCCGCTCGTGAACGCCTTGGCACTCGGAATTGCGCGCCAAGAGGATCTGTTCTTCGCGAGGGCCAAAGGCACGGGCAATCCGGTGATTTATGTCGGAGCGAAGACCGGGCGCGACGGAATTCATGGCGCTTCGCTGCTCGCCTCGGCCGAATTTACCGAGGAATCCCAGCAGAAACGGCCGAACGTTCAGGTGGGCGACCCGTTCATGGAGAAGCTGCTGCTGGAGGCTTGCCTCGAAGCGATGAAAACGGGCGCGGTGGTGGCGATACAGGATATGGGCGCGGCGGGGCTCACGTGTTCGACTTGCGAAATGGCTTCTCGCGGCGGAACCGGGATTGAGATCGATCTGGCGAAAGTGCCTCAGCGCGAGACGGGCATGTCGCCGTATGAGATCATGCTGAGCGAATCGCAGGAGCGCATGCTGCTGGTGGCGGAGAAAGGGCGCGAAGCAGAAGTGCTCGGCTTCTTCAAGAAGTGGGGCCTGGACGCAACGGTCGTCGGTCAGGTTACCGACGGCGGATTGCTGGTGGTGAAGGATCACGGCAAAGTGGCGGCGCAAATCCCCGCGCACCCGCTTGCGGAAGAAGGGCCGATGTACAACCGTCCGATCGCCCGGCCTGCGGCACGTAAAGAAACCGAGAAAGACTGGTTTACCTTTGCCAAAGCGGGAACCGACCTTACGGCGAATTTCGTGAAATTGCTTGGCGCGCCCGTGATTGCTTCGAAGCGCTGGATCACGGAACAGTACGATTCGATGGTGAAAACGAACACGCTGGCAGGGCCCGGCGCGAGCGACGCGGCGGTCGTGCGGATTAAGGAGACAAAGCGCGGGCTTGCGCTGGCAACGGACGGGAATGGCCGCTGGTGCTACCTGAATCCGAAGGTGGGGGCCATGCACGCGGTGGCAGAGTCCGCGAGAAACGTGGCTGCCTCGGGAGCGCGGCCCATTGCCGCAACGAATTGCCTGAATTTTGGCAGCCCGGAAAAACCCGAGGTAATGTGGCAGTTTTCCCAGGTGATTGACGGATTGAAAGAAGCCTGCGACGCCCTTCGCACGCCGATTACCGGCGGGAACGTGAGTTTTTATAACGAGACGCTTGGGAAGTCGATCTATCCGACGCCGGTGATTGGGATGCTGGGGATTCTGGAAGATGCGAACCGGGTCATGAAGATCGGGTTCCGCAATGAGGGTGACGTGATTTTGTTGCTCGAAGGGCGGAATGGAACGGACGCTGGTTTGAAGCCGAGCGCAACGGCGGCGCGTGAGTTTTCCTCGTCGGAATATGCGAAAAGGATAGGCGGGATCGTGGCGGGAGAGCCGCCCGCCATCGATTTGGCAGCGGAGAAGCGGTTGATCGATTGCCTCGTAGCCCTGGCCGATGCCGGCACCGCACAGTCGGCGCACGATTTGAGTGACGGCGGGCTTGCCGTTGCGGTCGCGGAATCGTGTTTCGCCTCGAAGGGACTGGGCGCCGACGTGAAGATCGAAGGTGAGGCGAAGGCGGAGTACGACCTGTTTGGCGAGCGAGGCGCCCGGGCGATTGTGTCGGTGGCGCGAGGAAAGGTTGGCGCAGTTCTTGCGACTGCGAGAGAATATAAGGTGGGGGCACGGGAAATCGGCAAGGTGACCCGCGGGAACTCGCTGCGCATCGAATATGCTGGGCGGCCGATGGTCTCGGCCGACGTTTCCGCGCTCGAGGACGCCTGGGAACATTCCCTGGAGCGGAATCTGAAAGTTCAATGACGACGAAACTTGCATATGCGGACGACCGGTTTCACGACCAATGTGGCGTGTTCGGCGTATTCGGGCACCCGGAAGCGGCCAACCTGACCTATCTCGGCCTGTACGCGCTGCAGCATCGCGGGCAGGAGTCGGCGGGGATTGTGGCCAGCACGGGAAACGACCTGCAGCTGCACCGGGCGATGGGCGAAGTCGAAGAGATTTTTCAGCCGGGTGTTCTCGCAAAACTGAAGGGCGCCAGTGCGATCGGGCATACGCGCTATTCAACGGCCGGTGACAAGGCTCTGCTGAACGCGCAGCCAATCCTGATCGATTGCAACAAAGGCAAAATTGCGGTAGCGCACAACGGCAACCTGACGAACGCGGGAGAGTGGCGACGCAAGCTCGAACACCGCGGTTCGATCTTCCAGACAAACAGCGACACGGAAGTGATCGTGCACTTGATCGCCCGTTCGCAAGCTCGAAATTTTTCCGCGGCGCTCGGAGACGCATTGAATCAGCTGGAAGGCGCGTATTCGCTGCTGGTGTTGACGGCGGAAGAGCTGTACGCGGTGCGCGACCCGCGAGGCTTCCGGCCGCTGGTGCTGGGGAAATTGACGGCCCCGGACGGCAACGAAGCCTGGGCGGTGGCCTCGGAGACCTGCGCCTTTGACCTGATGAACGCGCAATACGTGCGGGAGATCGAGCCCGGAGAGATGCTGCGCATCTCGAGGGCCGGACTCGAGTCCATTCGTTTCAGCCCTCCGAAGCCGCACCAGTTCTGCATTTTCGAACACGTCTATTTTTCGCGGCCCGACAGCACCGTGTTTGGCCGTTCGGTGAACGAAGCGCGCGAGATGCTGGGCCGCTTGATGGCACGGGAACACCCCGCCGAAGCGGATATGGTTGTGCCCATTCCGGACTCGGGTGTGCCGGCGGCAATCGGGTTCTCGCTGGAATCGGGAATACCTTTTCGAATGGGTCTTATCCGCAATCACTATATCGGGCGGACGTTCATCGAGCCGTCGCAGGCCATACGGAATTTCGGCGTAAAGCTGAAGCTGAACCCGGTGCGGAACTTAATTGCGGGCAAACGCGTCGTATTAGTGGACGATTCGATCGTGCGCGGAACGACGAGCCGCAAGCTGGTGCGCATGGTCCGCGAAGCGGGGGCCAAGGAAGTACACATGCGGATCAGTTGCCCGCCAACGATTTCTCCGTGCTATTACGGCGTAGACACGCCGACGCGCGAGGAGTTGATCGCGTCTTCGAATACCCCGGAAGAAATTCGCAAGTATCTGGGCGCGGATTCGCTGGGGTACCTGTCCCTTCCCGGTTTGCGGCAGGCCGTGAGTGACACCGAAGGAAAGTTTTGTACGTCTTGTTATACGGGCGTCTATCCAACGGACCTGGTGCAGCTAGAGGTTCGGGAAGAGGCAGCCGCGGGAAAAATCAAAGAAGCCGTGACGGTGGAACGTGAAAGCTGACGCAGCGAAGTTGGACATCAAAAAGGGACCAGCAAAAGAGGCGGCGGATGTTTCGCTGGGCGCGCGGGTAAAGAGCGAGATCATCGCGTGGTTCTGGGTGATTCTAGCGTTCATGCTCATAAACGGAACGCTCGGACAGGCCCGGGTGATTCCATCGGGCTCGATGGAGAACACCCTGCTGATCGGGGACCACCTGATCATGAGCCGGATCGGGTACGATGCGGGAATTCCGTTCACCAACTGGCACCTGCCTTTGTGGCGCAATCCGCACCGGCAGCAGATCATCATTTTCAAGCCTCCGTTTGATACCACACAGCCGGACTACGTAAAGCGGGTGATCGGATTGCCCGGCGATGTGGTGGATATCCGCGATGGGGCGGTGTGGGTCAACGGACAGAAATTGCGGGAAAACTACACCATGGGAATGGGACGCACCGAACCCGCACCACCCGGGCAGGCTCCGCCCGGCTACAAGGAAGTAACGTTTCCCTATACCGTCCCGAACGACTGCTATTTTGCCATGGGAGACAACCGGGGCAACTCGTACGACAGCCGGTTCTGGGGTTGCGTGCCGCGCAACGATATTCTCGGGACGCCGGTGATCATCTATATGTCATTGAACGCCCCGAAGGATGCCTGGAATGGCGACATCGGCGCCAGATTCCTCGCCTACGCGAATGCGCTCATCCATCCCGGCACAGTGCGCTGGCGTAGACTGTTCCATCTGTTTTAAGCTGTAATCGGCTCGACCACCCGAATGGCCGGACCAAGAACGCCTACAGTGTGATCCGTGACGGATAACGCGTCCCTCGTGGCCGCCCACCGCCCAGGCCAAAAGCCGAAGAAGTATCCGTTGTCACGCTACGGAAGCGACCATCGAGGCAGCAAACAATGAAATACGCCGATGCGGGAGTAAACATAGCTGTCGCTGACGACGCGAAGCAGCGAATCCGGCACCTTGCGAGCCGAACGTTTACTCCTGCGGTACTCGGAGGAATCGGCGGATTCGGCGGATTGTTCGCGCTCGATGGAAAGAAATGGAAAGACACGGTGCTCGTGTCGAGCGCGGACGGGGTGGGGACAAAGTTGAAAATAGCGATGACCATGGGGGTGCACTCGACCGTCGGCGGCGACCTGGTGAACCACTGCGTGAACGACATTCTTGTCCAGGGAGCCGAGCCGCTGTTTTTTCTCGATTATCTGGCGATGGGCAAGCTGGAGCCAAACGTTGTGGAGCAGCTGGTGGACGGAATGAGCCGTTCTTGCCGTAAAGCGGGTTGCGCATTAATCGGCGGAGAAACAGCGGAGATGCCGGGCTTCTATACGCCCGGAGAATACGACCTTGCCGGCTTCATCGTAGGCGCCGTCGAAAGGAAGCGGCTCTTGACGGGGAAGGCGGTGAAGCCGGGAGACACGCTGCTAGCGCTGCCTTCCGTGGGGTTGCACACGAATGGATACTCGCTGGCTCGCAAGCTGGTGTTCGAAGTGGCCAAATTGAAGCCGGAGACCTATGTCGCCGAGGTTGGAAACAAGGTTGGCGCGGAATTGCTCAAACCGCACGTCTGCTATGCGCCGGCTCTCAAAAACATCATCGCGAAGGGATGGGTTTCGGGGCTCGCGCATATCACCGGCGGCGGAATCCCCGGGAATCTTCCACGCGTGCTGCCGAGTGGAGTGAAAGCCATTATCGATTTGGACGCCTGGCCGATTCCGCCGATCTTTAAATACCTGGCGAAGCTCGGCGAGATTGAAACTGACGAATTGCTTCAATCGTTCAACATGGGTGTGGGGATGATCGTGATCGTGCCGTCGGAATTCGTGAAGGAAGCGGAAGCGGACCTGAAACGGCGGCGCGAGAAATTCTACCGCATCGGGCGAATCGAGCGCGGCGATACCGGAAAAGCGCGGCTGGTGTATTCGGGCGCGCTGAATCTGTAACCTTCGCTATTTTTCGACCTGGATGAGAGCCCTCGCAATGGTCCCGTTGAGAACGGAACGGCTGCTCCTGCGCGGTTGGACGGATTCCGACCGGCCGGCTTTCGCGGACATCAATGCCGACCTGCGGGTGATGGAATTCATGCCGAGCCCGCTTTCCCGCCAGGAAAGCGATGAGCTCTTCGAGAAAATCCAAGGCCACATCCGGAGTCACGGCTTTGGGTTGTACGCGGCGGAGCTTCTCCGCGAGCATTCCTTCATCGGGTATATCGGCCTCGCGATTCCATCGTTTCAAGCGAAATTTACGCCGTGCGTAGAAATAGGCTGGCGCCTGGCTGCCGAACATTGGAACCACGGACTCGCGACCGAAGGGGCCCGGGCGGTCGCACATCACGCGTTCGAAACCTTGCGGATCCCCGAATTGGTTTCTTTCACCGTCCCGCCAAACAAACCTTCACGGCGCGTCATGGACAAGCTCGGAATGACCCACGATCCAGCCGATGACTTCGAACACCCCAGGATGCCGGAGGCACATCCGATGCGGCGCCACGTGCTATACCGATTGCAGCGAGAGCATTTCCTGCCGTAGCAGCTCCAATTCACCGTGCAAGCTGAGCTTTCCGCTTAGCGCTCCAATACCACCACTGACATTTTTCGACGGGCAGACGCGGATTGCGGGCTTGTGCGACCGCCGCACAGAAGGTGTCAAGGACACAGGGGTCCTGACGGAGACCGGTGAGGCGTTCGAGTCGCTTGTACATTTTTGCGGGATCCTGCTTCGCGAGTTGCGAGACGGACTGGACTCCGAGGACCTGGAAATCGCGGAGCATTGCCGGTCCGATGGAGATGAGGTCCTGGAGACGACGTTCGGAGCGCATGGAAGCACCCTCCTTTCGCTTTCTGTTCGCTATAGAGGAGAAAGGTACAACAAGCGGCCTTTTCAATCAAGAGGTATTTCCTCTCGTGCGGATCCCGAGAAATGCGGTGCCGAACCGCATTTTGCCGGCTTCGGGAGGTGTGTTAACGTTTTCCGTTTATGAAGAAACGTATTGGCGTGCTGTTGAGTGGCCGCGGCTCGAATTTTGAGGCCTTGGCCGAGAGCGTCTCCGCGGGAAGAATTCCCGGCGCTGAAATCGCCGTCGTAATCAGCAACAAGCCGGACGCGGCGGGGCTTGAAAAGGCGAAAGCCCGCAGCATTCCGGCTCGTGCCATCGCCTCAAAGGGCTTGGAGCGGGAAGTGTACGACCGGCAGGTCGCGGCGGTGCTGCAGGAATACAGGGTGGATCTAATCTGCCTTGCGGGCTATATGCGGCTCCTTTCGCCATATTTCGTGGCCGCGTTCCCGGAGCGGATTCTGAATATACACCCGTCGCTGCTGCCGGCTTTTCCCGGGCTCGAGTCCCAAAAACAGGCGCTGGAGCACGGCGTGAAGTTTGCCGGATGCACGGTACACTTCGTCGACGAAAATCTGGATGCGGGGCCGATCCTCCTGCAGGCGGTGGTGCCGGTGCTCGATGACGACGATGAGCGCGCGCTTTCAGAGCGTATTCTGAAGGAAGAGCACCGCATTTACAGCGAGGCCGTGAAGATTGTCCTCGAAGGAAAATATCAGATTGCCGGACGGCGAGTCCTAGGCGCGAAGTAACGAACCGAGATGCGCAACAAATTCAAACCGGTCGAGGAACAGCTCGAATACCTGAAGAAGGGCGCGGCCGAAGTTATCCCGGAACAGGAGCTGAAGCAGAAGCTCGAGAATTCGGCCAAAACCGGCAAGCCGCTGCGTGTGTATCTCGGCGTGGACCCGACCGCGCCGGACATTCATCTTGGCCACACCGTGGTGCTGCGGAAGTTGAAGCACTTTCAGGACATGGGCCACACGGCGATTTTCCTGATCGGCGATTTTTCCGCGATGATTGGCGACCCGACGGGCCAATCGGAGACCCGGCCGCCGTTGAGCAGCGAGCAGGTCGAAGTGAATGCCAAGACGTACCTCGCGCAGGTTTACAAGATTCTGGATGCGGAGAAGACTGAGGTCCGCTACAACAGCGAATGGCTCGGAAAAATGTCCAGTTATGACGTGGTGCGTCTCTGCGGGCATTACCGGCTGGCGCGCATGCTCGAACGCGAGGATTTTCGTTCGCGGCTGGAGAACAGTCTGCCGATTGCGGTGCACGAGCTTCTGTATCCCTTGCTGACGGCTTACGACGCGGTGATGCTCAAGTCGGACGTGGAACTGGGGGCTACGGAGCAAAAGTTCAATATTCTGGTGCACCGCGAAATCCAGCGCGAGTATGAATTGTCTCCGCAAGTTGTTTTTACCATGCCGATTCTTGTGGGTCTCGACGGCCAGAGGAAAATGTCGAAGAGCCTCGGCAACTACGTAGGAATAACGGAACCGCCCGCCGAGATGTTCGGCAAGATGATGTCGATCCCGGATGAGTTGATGTGGTCCTACTACGAATTGGTGACCGACCGGACGCGGCACGAAATCGCGGGACTGAAGAAGGCAGTGCACGACGGGACGCTGCATCCGATGGACGCAAAGATGCAACTCGCGAAAGAAGTCGTGAGCGGTTTTCAGGGCGACGAGGCAGGGCGGAAGGCGGCGGAGAATTTTCAACGGGTGTTTCGCGAGCGGCGGGCGCCGGAAGAAGCGCCGGTGCAAAAGCTCCCGGTTGGACCAGCGAAGAAGCTCACGGCGTTACTTGTTGAGTTGAAACTGGTGGGGTCGAAAAGCGAGGCCGAACGGTTGATCAAACAGCGCGGCGTGGAGATTGATGAAACGTGCGTGGAGGATGTGCGTAAAGAGATTGATTTGAGCAAGCCCGGGGAATTCTTGTTGCGTGCCGGGAAGAAGAAGTTTCTGCGGGTGGTGGTGGAGTAACGGCTGGCGCAGCTAAAAGCGAAGCGACCTTCCTCCTTACGAGACTCCGCTCGGAAGTGACGCGACCGGGCGGCCGGGCGCTAAGCGAGGATGGCGGCCACGAACCGGGAGACATGCCGGGCGATTGCCGGGGCGGCGGTGAGTCCGGGAGATTCGATGCCGACAAGATGGATGACCTGCGGGAATTCGCGGTCGGGTTCGATCACAAAGTCGGCGATGCCTTTGCCATGGCGGGGCACGAGTTTGGGACGCAGACCGGTGTAGGCTAGCTGCAAATCTTCTTCCTGGATCTCGGGGACCAGCGTTTTTACGTCCGCTGCAAATTCTGGAGCCGCGATGCGGCCGCGTTCGTAGTTGTCCTTGCCGTCGACATAGGTGGCGGTAGGGCCCAGAAGCAACGTTTCCCACAGCGTCTTTGTGAAGTGCAATCCGAGCGAGAGACCATCTTTGTGAGGAAGAGGGTAGACGAGGTTGCGTACGAGTTCCGCGCGCGGGCCGCGAATCTCGCAATATTCTCCGCGAACGGGATAAATGGTCCAGGGACGCGGGCCCAGCAACCGCGCGACCTCATCGGAATACAAGCCGGCCGCGTTCACGACGCAGTGAGCCTCAATCATTTCTAGCTCGGACTGCTGGTCATCGCCAATGCGTAAGCTCACACGGACCGCTTTGTCGTGTGGGTTGAGCGATTCGACCTTGGCGCGCGTCACCAGATTTGCTCCTTGCGCCCGAGCGATGCGGGCGTAGGCGTGAACGAGTTCCTCGGCGGAGCAAATTCCCGCGGAGGGAACCTCGAGAGCGGCACAGCCCTTCACGTGCGGTTCTTTGGCGAGGATTTCCCTGGAATCGATGATCCGCAGACCTTCGACTCCATTTTCCCGGCCCTTTTCGAGCAGGGCCTCCAGTTCGTGCTCTTCGCCCGAGCCTTGGGCTACCACGAGTTTCCCCGTTGTCCGGTGGGGCACGCCGTGGCGTTCGCAGAACTCCTTGGTCAGGCGATTTCCCTCGACACAGTGACGGGCTTTCCAGGAGTTCGTCGGGTAGTAGATACCGGAGTGGATAACCCCGCTGTTCCGCGAGCTCGTGGCCATGCCAAGCCTCGGATTTTGCTCGACAAGGAACACGTCTTGCCAGCGGCATGAAAGCGCTTCGGCAACGGCACATCCCACAATTCCGCCGCCGATGATCAGAACGTTGACCTGGTCCATAAAGAGATAGGATACGACAGTCCGACCAGCGGGAAATCAGCCTTCCTGACCGGCTTCGTCGAAAAAGGTCTTGCAAGGTTCGAGGCGAGCCTGGGTTCCATCGTGAACCGCAAACTTCGCGATCTTGGATTCCTCATAGCCGTTTTTCCAGAGTGAGGCGCTGCCGTACTCTCCGTCTTTGTTGACCGCGTAGAAATAAAGGTGGAAAGTGGCGAGCTTTTTCTTGTCGCCATTATAGTTACGGGAGACTCGGCCCAACGCTTCGAGGCAAGCATCCGCGGGCTTCATGCCCTTGCGCATCATTTCGACGATCGTGTGACCGCCGGATATTTTGATATTTTCTTCACCTTTACCGGTCGAGCCCGCTGCGCCCACATCGCCATCGACGAACAGTCCCGCGCCAATGATGGGGGAATCTCCAACGCGGCCGGGAATTTTCCAGGCAAGGCCGGAGGTGGTGGTGGTTCCGCTGACCTCACCCTTTTCGCTTACGGCGAGACAATTGATCGTGCCCGTCGGCGGATGCGTAATCACGCGTTCGGCGTATGAAATCTTCTCGGGATCGTTGTCGAAGATCCGGGCGACTTGCGCTTTCCATTCGGGGCTGTCGATGCCGGGCCGCCAGTTGAGACTGGTTCTGGCCTTGTAGGCGAGCCAGATTTTGCGCGAATGCTCGGTGAGGAGATTCATCTCCTCGAATCCCTCATCGACCGCGAAACGGCGAGCGCCATCGCCGACGAGCATGACGTGGTTCGTGCGTTCCATGACCGTTTTGGCAAGGCGCGAGACATTTTTGATGCGCTGGACGGAAGCGACGCTGCCAGCGCGGCGGGTAGGCCCGTGCATCACACTGGCGTCCAACTCGACGACGCCTTCTTCATTGGGAAGCCCACCGTAGCCCACGGAATCATCGTTCGGATCGTCTTCCACGATGGTGACGGCAGCAACAACCGCTTCGAGCGTGTCGCCGCCGCTCTTGAGAATGTCCATGCCTTTGCCGAGGGCATTCACTCCGTTGGCGGATGAAATGATGACCGGCCGTTTTGCGCCCGTGTCGGGAGACGCAAAAAGTTCTGCCGCCTCTGGCGATTCGCCGTTCGAAGGGAGCGAATTCGCGAACAGCCTTTCAGCCCCTGCAAGAGCGCTGCCTGCCAGTGTCGTAGCGAAGAATTTCCGTCGCGTCCAACGGTCCATGCGAATACTCTTTTGATTTGCGGGTGAGCCTGCCGCCTTGCACTTTATGCCAGGCAGGCGTGAAAGAAAATACTCGAACGGGTGAGAGGAGTGAAGCAATCGCTCGTGCTAGTCTGTCCCACCCAGGGGCAGGAAATACTGGGTACCTTTGACCGGTTCCTGGAGGCGACGCAAAAGCTGCTGCAAGTCTTCGCTACGCTCCACGAAATCGATTTCGGAAGTGTCGATCACCAGAAGGTCCGCGCCTTCGTAGCGGAAAAAGAAATGCTCATAGGCGCGGGCAACTTCCGCAACGTACTCAATGGCAATCTCGCGCTCTTCGTGAGCGCGCTTTTTCGCAATCCGTGTCCGGAGCACCTCCGGCTTGGCTTGAAGATAGATGACCAAATCCGGCTGGGGCATGTCGACAGTAAGGGCTTCGTAAAACCGTTCGTAGAGCTTCAGCTCCTCGTCATCCAAGTTCAAGTTGGCAAAGATCCGGTCTTTCTCCATCAGAAAGTCGCTGATGACGGGCCCGGGCGCGTCGCCAGCCAAGCCCTCGCGGATGCGCTTCTGGCGCTCCATGAGGAAGTAAAGCTGGGCGCGCAACGCGGCACCGGGTTTCGCGGCGTAAAAGTCGGCAAGAAACGGGTTGTCGTCACAATCGTAAATGCGTCGTGCGTGGAGGCGTTCCGCGAGGACCCGCGAAAGCGTGGTTTTCCCGACGCGCAGGGGCCCTTCGATGACGATGTAACGGGGAGGTTGCGGTGCATTCTGGGGTACGGGTGCTCGTTTTGCGGATGAGGAGTCAGAGCCTGGCATAGCGTCCTGAACGGAACTGAATTGGAAAAACCGGCGTGATTATAACAGGACTTTTCCCACTTTCGCTGGCGGCGCGGCGCCGGTGTTCTTGTTTCATGGAAGGAAGGCGAGGAGTCCGGGCTGCGGTAGTACTAGGGCGGACATGACCAAAGGACCAGTGACACCCTGTCCCCCGGTACAGTAGAGTAGGGGAAGCTGCGGGTGGCTTTCGCTTGCTACCGGGTGGATCCCTGAGGTGAACCTTGTTGATCGCAACGCTGGCGCTGTTCTGCTGCACACTAACATCCGATAGTCCTCGCAACGCCGAGACCGTAGCGACGGCGTCAAGCAATGTGAGTGCGCCGGCGCCGAATGAGGCTCGGGATGCGCGGGCGGCTTTGCCCGAAACGCCGTCGCCAAAGGCGGATGTCTCGAAGGCTGCAGACGATGCAGCCGTGCGCGGCACGGAATCCAGTTCGGCCGCGAGTCAGCCGTTCGTTAGTTCACCGGTGAAGCCCGCCACACCCGACTCCTATGAAACGCCGCGAAAGCGCAAGATTTGGTACGGCTTGATCGCGGCCGGTCACACGGCCTCGGTGTTTGACGCCTGGACGACGCGCCGCGCGATTTCCGAGGGATACGGGGTGGAAGGCGATCCGATTCAACGGCCGTTCGCGAACTCCGGCGCAGTTTATGTTTCGACGCAGGTTTGCCCCCTAATCATGGATTACATCGGGTACCGCATGATGCGCAGCAGCCATTCGTGGATGCGCAAGACCTGGTGGATACCTCAGGCGGCCGGTGCCAGTGTTTCGGCGGGCGCCGCCATCCACAATTACCGCATCGTGCCCTAAACCGGTTGGCCGCCCGTCCGAAGCGGACAAAAGAAGCGGCCATTCAGCGCGCCAGCATCCTTCGATCCGAATATCAACGAACGACTAGACCGCTCCTCTGGCTCTCGCAGCAATCGCCATCCAGCTACTTAACGAATCGACCGGAGAGGGGTCAGCCTTACCTGTTCCGCTGGTCTGGGAATGCGCTATAGTTAGGGCCGTCCCGTCTGCGCCATCGCCCGCCCGGCCGCTTCTTTTGGAACAATATTTCCTCAGACGGGTTATGATTCCGTTACCCTAGGGAACGCAAACTCGCTGTCGAACGCGCAGGCAGGAGAGGCAGAGAGGAATGTATGAAGTTACGGATGGGAGTTTTGTTGCTGCTTGGGGCAGCCGGTGTGGCTGGGGCGCAGGAAGAAAACAGTCCGGCGGGTCGGACGAATGCGGCGTCGTCGTTTGAGCAGACATCGGCGGCGAAGGTGAACCTGTTGGTGACGAACGAAGAGTCGAGTGCAGCGCCGAGTGTGGCGATGGCGGCGGGTGAAGGAGCGGCGAGCGCGACTCCGGAAGCGCCGGCGGCACCGGCGGCAAAACCGAAATTTGTGTTTGGGGACCGGGACGATTACCGGTGGCAGTTGGGGATCGGAGTGGAAGTTTATCGCTTTTTGTCGAGCCGGTTCGACGCCACCATGGTGGGCACGAACACGACGGTGACGTATTTCACGAACGGGTGGTTTGCGTTGGAAGGGAACCTGGTGACGGGATTTGCCCCGGAGATCTACGACCGCGAGCACGTGAAGTTATTTGGAGGAGGGGGCGGGATCCGAGTGGGGAGCCGGCGAGCGAGATGGGAGCCGTGGGGCCACGTGCTGGCGGGAGGCGCGCACCTGCAACCGCAGACCGCGGGAGCGAGCAAGGCAGCGTTGCTGGTGCAGACCGGAGGTGGGGTGGACTACCGGGTGCACGCGCGGATGTCGTTGCGCTTGGAAGCCGATTGGGTGTACACGACCTTCTTCAGCCAGAGCCAGAACAGCTTCCAAGGCGTTGCCGGCGTCGTCCTGCATTTCTAG
>Ga0207862_1000197_pt1 | contig 17295 bp, 10 predicted proteins | sample LuqExpMetageno81_FD_187838 | JGI IMG/M metagenome (GOLD analysis project Ga0207862, IMG submission 187838) | Tropical forest soil microbial communities from Luquillo Experimental Forest, Puerto Rico - Sample 81 (SPAdes) | ecosystem: Environmental > Terrestrial > Soil > Tropical forest ... | reverse complement strand
GAAGAGGCGGCCGTCGCCGAGACGCTACTACACGGGGATAGCGCTCGGGATCGTTTCGGTGCTGATGTTTTTCATGGCGCTAGCGAGCGCGTACCTGGTGCGGCGGGGCAGTGCCGATTGGGTGCCGGTGCGTGTGCCCATGTTGATGTGGTTCAACACGGCGGTGTTGCTGGTCAGCAGCGGAACGATCGAGATGGCACGGAAGCGGCTGGGATTGCTGGACGTGGTGGGATTCACGCGGTTGTGGGGCCTGACGACGGTTCTCGGCGTGGTCTTCCTGATTGGGCAGGTGGTAGCGTGGAGGCAGTTGGTGGGTGAAGGAATTTACCTGGCGAGCAATCCGGCGAGCAGCTTTTTCTATATTTTTACCGGAGCGCACGCGCTGCACGTGATTGGGGGCGTGGGAGCGTTGTTGTATGTGGCGTGGCGGAATTTCGAGAGGGCGCAACTGACGCGGGTGGTGGCGGCGGAAGTTGCGTCCTATTATTGGCATTTTATGGATGCGCTTTGGTTGTTCCTGCTGGCGCTTCTGTATTTGGGGAAGTAGGCGGGGAGGGTCCCTCGCTCGGCAGACGTCGCCTGTCAGAGGACGGAGCGGCCGGCGTAGGATAGCCTGTAGCGCAGAGAAGTTAGCGGAGTCGAGCGGGAGGGTCGGCGCCGGGTGGAAGTGGCGTAACCGCCGCGCCAGTACCGTTGTTTGCGGGAATCTTCGCGGGCGCAGGCTGGGGAAGACCAACTCCTGAATTCCTGTCGAGATGGTCCTTGGCGCAAGCCGGGCAATAGCCCTTGCCGGTATCTTCATCGCGCTGGCTGGCAAGCTCATAACAACCACAGACACAGTCGCAGTAGCCAGTTTCGGAAGCCGTTTTTATGGGAACGAGGGGCATTTCGTGTCTCCAGAAAGATAGCATGGGGATGTTGCCGAGAGAAGAGGAAGTGCTGCGGAAAGAAGTGTGAATTTTAGAACAAACGTCAATTGCTCAGGTTCTTCAGGTGCGCCAAGCGGAAGGGCGAACCCAGGTTTTCACGCAGTTCCTGCCAATGCCGGTCCGGGATGGCGAGGAACATGGCGACGATTTTGGGATCAAACTGGGTGCCGGCGCAGCGGCGAATTTCGTCCTTGGCGTGGGCCATAGGGAGAGCGCGGCGGTACGGGCGATCGCTAATCATGGCATCGAGAGCGTCGGCAATGGAGAATATGCGGGCGCCGAGAGGAATCTGCTCGCCGCGGAGGCCATGGGGGTACCCGGTGCCGTCGAAAAACTCCTGGTGAGCGAGGACAATTTCCGCCGCATCGCGGAGAAAAGGAATGCGGCGCAGCACGTTGTAGCCGATTTCGCAGTGAGTGCGCATGATCTGTTTTTCGTCATCGTTCAGGGGACCAGGCTTGCGGAGAATGGAGTCGGGAATAGCCATCTTGCCGATGTCGTGGAGGAAGGCCGCGCGAGCGAGGATGGGAAGATAACTGGGCGAGACCGGGACGGTCTTGGCGATGGAAATGGTGAATGCCGTGACGCGCTGGCAATGTCCCTCGGTTTCGGCATCCTTGAGGTCGAGAGCACTGCCGAGGGCTTCGAGAGTGTCGTCGTAGGATTGCTCGAGCTGGGCGAAAGCGGTCTGGAGTTGGGCGGTTTTGTCGTCCACTTGCTGTTGCAGACTGACCTGATAATTGCGGTTTTCGATGACCAGGCGGCGATGCTGGAGGGCGCGCCCGACGCCGTGGAAGAGCTGGTCCTTTTCGAAAGGCTTCAGAATGTAGTCGTAGGCACCGCGACGGATGGCTTCGAGAGCTGTGGAGATGTCGTGGATGGCGGTGACCATGATGACGGGAATCTCAGGGTCAAAGTTGCGCAGCCATTCGAGGAGCTTAATCCCGTCCATTTCGGGCATGATCATGTCGCTCAGGACAAGATCGGGGGTTTGCTTGCGCACAAATTCCTGGGCGGCGCGGCCATTGCTGACCGCAGTGCAGTGATAACCTTTGGACTCGAGCATGGTCGAGACGACCTCTCGAATGGCTTCCTCGTCATCCACCACCAATATGTTCTCGGCGTCCACGTTCATCATTTCTCCCAGACAGCCATTATACGAGAGGGAATAGCGTGAATGGAGGGAGTTTGCCCAGTCTGAAAATAGCAGTCAGGTACGCGATGAGCGCCTACGGTGGAAGGCGCTGGTCGTGCGAAGCAGGGTGCGGGCGGCGGTCGTATCCGGGGCCCGCCGTAATAATAACCTTTGAGACAACCGCGCGCCGGGCGCAGCGGACGTCGTGTTAGCGTGAAACCATACTTGGTGCGTGGGGTGTCGTCCGGAGCCGTCCGGCACCACCTTCAATGGCAATTCCAAAAGAGTATCGGGGAGGAATCCGCTCGTGGTGCCGACTCAAGGCCTCCAGGGTATCGCGTTCTTCGAGGCCAGCGCCTGCCTGACGCTCCTGGTTTTGTTCATTCACCTGCGAAGGGACAATACGGGAATTTCCTACCGGCTGTGGCTGCTCGGGTGGGTTGGGCTCACCATTTCCTCGTTCTGCGAGCTGGCCATGTTTTACACGCCGCACACGGGGCTAAGGGTGGTGGTGTCGGCTTTCAGCGTTGGCGCGCTGGTGATGTTTCTGGCGTCGATTGTGCAATCGACGACGATCCAGAACCGATTGTACTGGCCCACGCTGTGGCTAGCGGGTCTGGCGGCGCTGACCGCAAGTTATTACGAGGGCAGGGCTCCGCGATGGGGAGAGACGCCGTGGCAAACGGCGATTCTCGAGAGCGCGATTTGTCTGAGCGCGGCGTGGCTGTTGTGGCGAGCGTCAAATTCAGGCCACGGCTACGGAGGCAAGGTGCTTGCCGGAGCGTTTACGCTCCTGGGATTGAACAATCTGGACCGGTTTCAGTGGACACACGGGGGCGTGAGCCTGATCCGGTTTACCCTGGACCACTTTTTGAACGCGGGTTTGGGCATCGGCATGATCGTGCTGCTGCTGGAGACCGCGCGGACGCGCTCGGAAGAAATCGGCGAGAAAGTGCGGCAATTCACGATGCTGACGGCGTCGAGCAGCCAGTCGGTTGCCTTGCCCGAATTGCTGCGCAAGGTGTTGAAGCAGATAACGAGCAGCGTGAATGCAAGCCATGGGGTAATCCGGTTGCTGGAAGGTAAAGGGGATGCGGCGGAGTTCGTCGCGCGGGCTTCCGTCGGTTTCTCGGAAAGCTACATCAAGCAGCACGAGCGTTATGCGTTCAACGGTGACTGGGTGCAGGAAGTGCTGAAACAGAACTGCCGCGTGTCGCGGTTTGAAGACGAAAAGGACCCGAAGGTCCGGCGGGCCCTGGCGGAAGCGGGTATTACGCAATTGATTTCGGTTCCGCTGTGCGGAAAAGAGGGACCCGTCGGGCTGTTGGATGTCGGAGTGCTGCCGGGAAAGAGGTTTCATGAGGACGAACTGACGTACCTGGTGAACGTAGCCAATTTCCTGGCCACGACGGTGGAAAATGTGAACCTGTTTGAGCGGATAAAAACGGTTCAACAACAGTGGGCGTATACCTTCGATTCGATTGGGGATCCAATTCTGGTGCATGACGAAGAGGGGCGTGTGCTGCGAACCAATACACGGCTGGCGGACCTGCTCGGCCGTGATGCGCGCGGAATGGTTGGGCGATTGGTGGGGGAACTGCTGAGTCCCCGTGACAATGCATTTCAAGTCTGTCCCTATTGCGAAGGGGCCTCGGGCGACGCGGACTCTCCGGACTTATGGCTGCGAGGATACTTTCTGACGTCGAACTCGACGTTCATGGATCCGGCGGGGCGGAAGCTAGGGACGATCCACGTACTGAAGGACATCACCGAACGAAAGCGAGCGGAGGAGAAGTACCGGACACTGGTCGCCAGCGTTCAGGAAGGTGTGTTCATCGCGACGGTACAGGGACGGTTTCTAGACTTTAATGATGCGCTGATGCGAATCACGGGGTATGACAGCCGGGAAGAGCTGATGTGTGTTGATATAGGGAAGACGCTGTACCTGATTCCGCAGGAACGGGAACGGTTATCACGGTTGCTGCACGAGCACGGTTCGGTGAATGATTTTGAGTACGACATCAAAACGAAAGACGGCGAAGTCCGAACGGTGAGCGAGTCTTCCACAGCGGTGCGGGATGCGGCGGGAAACGTGACCGCATACCAAGGATTCATTCTGGATGTGAGCGAGCGGCGTCGTGCGGAACAGCAGATCCGGAGGCGCAACCGCGAGCTTGTGGTGCTGAACTCGATTGCCGAGACTCTAGTTTATACACTGGACCTGACGGACTCGATTCTGCGAACGCTGCGACAACTTTTGGAACTGTTTGAGCTGGACACCGCGTCGCTATTCTTGTTCGATGCGGACGGGGTGACGCTGCGGCGCGTGGCCGCAGTGGGTCATCGATCGGAGCTATCGAAGAGTTTTCCGGCATTGACGATTCCGGCCGACCTGACGCAGCAGCTAAGAAACGCTCACGCGACGTTTCTTTCCGCGCAAGGGCTGCCGCTTCCGCCGATCGTCAAGGAACTGCAGAAGAAAGAAGGAATTGAGTCAGCGTATATCGTGACACTGTGGTCGAAGGAGAAAATCATAGGCGGATTGGTTGTCGGCTGCCGTTCGATGAGAGAGTTTACGGCTGCGGACATCAGCCTGTTGATTGCGGTCGGTAGTCAAATTAGCAGCGCGGTGGAGCGCAGCCTGCTCTATGAAGAGACGCGACGCGCCTATGAGAACCTGCGGCGCACGCAGGAGCAATTGGTGCATAGCGAAAAGCTCGCCGCGGTGGGGCAACTGATTTCCGGAGTGGCGCACGAGCTGAATAATCCGCTGACCGCGATTCTAGGGTACAGCCAGTTGTTAACGTCGAGCGGGCAGGTTGGACCGCATGGATTGGGGTACACAGAGAAAATTTACAAACAGGCGCAGCGAACGCATCGCATCGTGCAAAATCTGTTGAGTTTTGCGCGGCAGCATAAGCCAGAACGCGTGCGAGTGCGCCTGAACGCCATCCTCGAGGACACGCTTGCATTACGTGACTACGATCTGCGGCTCAGCCAGATTCGCGTGCATCTGGACCTGGCTCCTGACCTGCCGGAAATTCCCGCGGACCCGCACCAGTTGCAGCAAGTGTTCCTGAACCTGATCAACAACGCGGTTGACGCAATCCTGGAGAAAAGTTCCGAAGGCGATCTGTGGGTGCGGACGGGAGTCGACGAAAAGCACGAGTTCATCGAGTTCACAGATAGCGGTGCGGGCGTAAAAGATGCGTCGCGCGTTTTCGATCCTTTTTACACGACGAAACCAGTCGGCAAGGGAACAGGCCTGGGCTTGAGTATTTGCTACGGCATCATCACCGAACACGGCGGAACGATCCAAGTCAGGAATAAAGCCGAGCGGGGAGCAGCGTTTCGCATCGAACTACCGCTGCAAGCCGACGGCAACGGCCAACAGCACGTTGGTGCTGGAACGGCTGAGATGCGACACGACTGAAAGCCTACCGAGGGCGAATCACCTTAGAGGCGAGTTCGTTACGGGCTTGTGAGTCCGATGTTCGGAGCCGATACCCGAAATCTGCTATTCTGCCAATCTATGCAGACTGTGACCCACGTTTGTTGGCTGCGGAGCCGCTCTGTTCTTTTATTCGCAGTTTTGCTGCTAGCGCTCGCGCCAGCGCGGCCCCAGCAAGCGGCGCCTGCTCCTCCGGCTAGTACCGGCGGCGCGAGCAACCCCGAATTCCTGGCCACGGCGGACGAAGTTCTGCATGATATGAGCCAAATCACGGGCTGGACGCTGAAAGAGCCGTTGAAAAAATCGATCCGCAGTCGAGAGCAAATTCGCGCCTACGTCCTGGCGCAGATGGACAACGAAAAGGATGCAAAGGAGCGGTATGCGTCGGCGCGGTCCGCGGAGGCGTTCGGGCTGATTCCGAAGGGATTCAACCTAGACGCGTTTCTGGTCGATCTGCTGACAGAGCAGATCGCGGGGCTCTACGATCCGAAGGCGCACGAGTTTTATATTGCGGATTGGATCGCGCCGGACGAGCAGCGCATGGTGATGTCGCACGAATTGACACACGCCTTGATGGACCAGCAGTTTCGAATTGAACCGTGGGCGCACGCGGCGCGTCCGAACGACGATGCGGAAATGGCGCGAGAGGCGGTGCTCGAAGGCAGTGCGATGGCGGCGATGCTTGACTACATGCTTAAGGACAAAGGGTTGAAGTTGCGCGACCTGCCGGACGTCGATCCGTCGTTGTTTGTGGGGGACCTGACGGATACGCCGCAACTGAAGAAGGCGCCACCCTTCATCAAGGATTCCTTGATGTTTCCCTACTTCAGCGGGCTGACGTTCTCGCTCACGGTACTGCGCGCGGACGGATGGAACGGGTTCGTGGGCGTGTTCGCGAAGCCCCCGGCGAATACGCAGCAAATCATGCATCCGGCTCTTTATCGCGAAGGAAAAGCAGCCGCTCCGCTGAAGATCGATCTGCCCGATGGCGTTCCTGGCAGCGATTGGACGAAGCTCGAGGAAAACAGCATGGGCGAGTTTGGCTGGAAGGAAGTGTTGAAGCAGTTTCTGGACGAAGACCTTGCGAAGAGGATTGCCGCGTGGTGGGACGGAGACGATTACGCCACGTACGAGCAAGCTGGGAGCAAGCGGCTGATGCTGTTCACGCGCATTCGGCTCACGACGGAGGAAGGCGCATCGCAGCTGTTTGCGGAATATTCCGAAGCACTTGGGAAGAAATACTCCGAGCGCCGCCGGGTTTCGCGAGAGGGGAGATATCTTTCGTTTGACACCGCGGACGGAGGAGTGTTTCTGCGCTGCTCGGGGCGCGAGTGCATTACGCTGGAGGGTGGGGATCGCGAGCAGTTTGCAAAGTGGGTTAAGAAGCTAAGCTGGCCGGAGAATTCTCCGGAGCCCACGCGGCCGGCTGATCCCAAGGCGGCGGAGGCCCAGGTTCAGAGGACGCTGTAGGTCGGCTGCGATGTACCCGAACGAAGTTTTCGGCCAGTGGCCCATTGGCGAGCGGAAGAGCGATTTCTCCGCTCCGGTATGGCAATAAGCGCCGAGCCTCCCCTCGGAAGGAGAAGTTTGCGGTTCTACTAGCGTTGAGTGACCGCCTAGTGTGAGCGGTGAAGGACGAGCATCGTGAGATCGTCGGTTCGTTTGGCAGGCGAGAAGCTGCTGATCTCGTCAAGACAAGCTGTGATCATCGCTTGCGGATGATCGGCAGTGTGACGCGTAGCCATGGAGCGAACGCGTTCGAGGCCGAATTCCACGCCAGCCGAGTTGAAAACCTCAGTCAGACCATCGGTGTAGAGGAAAAGCTTGTCGCCGGGATCGAGTTGCAACTGGCAGATATCATACTCGGTAGAAGAAAACATGCCGAGGGGCACGCCTGTAGCGGCCCTGGGGCAGATCCCCGAGCGAGAAATGTGGAAGAGCGGAAGATGGCCGGCGCTGATGTATTCGACTCTTCCGTCGGGCTTCGCGCTGCCGACGATCATGGTGGCGAACTGACCCGCGGTGGTGCTCTCGCAGAAAAGACGATTGGCGTGTCCCATCAGCGACCGAAGCGGAAGCTGCTGCCTGGCGAGAGTGCGAAAAGTCGCGTGCAGGTGGCTCATCAGCATGGAGGCTGCGACGCCCTTGCCAGCAACGTCGCCGAGTAAAAACAAAAAGCCGCCGTTTGATTCGATGAGGTCGCAGTAATCTCCACTAACGACATTGGCAGGCTGGTAGTGATAGCGGGCTTGCCATCCATCAACGGACCAGTCTGGGCGGGGCAAAAGCGCCCGTTGGATGCCAGCAGCGAGAGCGAGATCCTTTTCGAGGGCACGCTGCTCGTCCTGAGAAAGGTGATCGAGGCAGAAGCGGACGAGCGGATCGGTGATCAGACGATCGGCTTCGATCGAATCATGGCATTGCTCACAGATCCCAAAGGTGCCGGCATTTAGACGGGCGAGAGCTGCGTCGACATTCGAGAGAAGTTCGCGGAGCGAAGCGTTTGCGGTCTGAGCCCGAGTGGCATCGAGTAAACGCTGGCGGCGAACCTCGAGTTCGGTGCGAAGATAAGTGGTTTCTGCAGTGGCCATAGTTCCCCCGCTGACAGGTTGAAGTTTTGCTGCCGTGGATTCCATCCGTTTTGTACCTCCAAATTCAAGCAGGATCGTAGAGGTTCGGAAAATCAGCGAGAGCGCTGGCGCGAGCCGGTGCCGGCTGCGGTGGGATTGGCCAACAATGGCGCATGCACGCTCGCCTCCGCCTTCTTTATGCGATGCCGCAAACGGTCCAGGCGGCACATCAATTTTTTCTCGTGAAGAGCAGCGCGGGCGCGCGAGCCGGGATCGCGGGAATTCGCCAACTGCGAGCGGAGTTTTGCGAGTGCCAAGTTGGCGTATTCGGCGGCGCCCTCAAAATCACGGCAAAACCGCTCGTGGTAGATCGCCAATTGTTCAGAGGCCGTAATGCCATCGCGAGGGTCGGCGACAAGCTCAAGCCAGAGAGCCGCCGCGGTCGCCTTATCACCGCGACGCTTTGCCATCGTTGCGAGGTCCCGAGTGGCGCGCGGGCGGAACTCAGCAGGCAAGCCGGAATCGAGAGCCTTCGCGCACGCGGAATGGGCCAGATCGTTTTCGCCGCGCCGGTGAAGGAATTTCGAGAGTCCGAAAAGATCGAGCGAATCGGCTTCGTTTAGCGCTTCATCGCGCGAAGCGAGAAGGGAATTGATCTTTCCAAAAAGAGTAGCGAGCCCGCGCAGATCCATCTGGTTGTGCTTCACAACACCAGCGAGTGGCTGGGCAGCGCCGCCTCGCAAATAGTCGAAATAGAACTGGGGAATCAGGGCTGAAGAAAGGTCGTCTTCGCGATGCCAGCCCATGCGCGGCGCGTCGAGGACATGGCGTTCGAGTTCGACGAGGCGCACGGAGCCAAGGCGCAAGCGCCACAGCGCGCGAGCGGGATGGAGCAGGTCGAGATGCGCAGCCAGGCGAGGCACGCTGATGGCTCGTGTCATGGTGAAACGATTTTCGAGCAACGGCCAGTCAAAGCATTTTCCATTGAAGGTGACGAGGACAGGGCGCTCGGCAAGGCGGGCGGAGAGTTCCGCGAGCAAGGAGTGCTCTTCGGAGAAGTCGCGGAGAAACATTTGTTCCACCTGGAGGCCGCCGGCGTCCCACCAGGCAAGGCCGACGAGGAAGGCGTAAGTGCCGGTGCCGCCGGCGAGGCCGGTGGTTTCGGTGTCGAGGAACAGCCATTTATCGGGGTTTTCGAGGGCGGCACGCGCGCGCCGAGAAATGGTCTCTTTGCGGGTGCGCGAAAGGAGCTCAAGAGCCGCGGGTGAAGGATCGACAAATTCGGGAGTGGAGAACCAGTTTCGAATGACGAGGTGCTCGCCGTAGTGGTTGCGCGCGATGGCCCCGCCGAGCAGCCGACTGATCGGGTCGCTCTCGTCGGGCAGGCGCAAATCAGCGGATTTTCGTGGAGCGCTGCGCGCGGGCTTGAGAGCCGCGAGATGCGAGAATCTGTCAAGTGAAAGAGACATACGTCTCGATCAGGCTCCTTGGTGTTTCCTCAAAAACCGCAGCCCTACTTAAAGTCGCTCAGGGCAAACAATCGGGGCACCGTAAAGCCTTATGCACACAGGCGATCCAGAATCGCGAGCGCCGCCTCTTTGGCCCGCGGAGCGGGGTCTCCCGTCGGGCCAACGCATGAAGGGCAGCCCGCCTCGCATGGGCACGCCTGAATCAGTTCGCGCGTTTTGTGAACCAGGAGTTCATGCCCGCGGAATAACGGCTCGGAAAATCCGATTCCGCCTGGATAGGCGTCAAAGAGATACAAATTTGGTTCGAAAAATTCTCTCTGGACGGTCGCCCAGTTTTGAGATGAATCGAGGTTAAGATCGTGCGCTTCGGTAGGGATGACACCATGGTTGGAGCCAGGGGCTGGCGGCCGCTCGCCGATGGCAGTTCCCAGGTCGCGCCCATCGCACATCAGGAGCAAGGTGGCGACGGACTTCAGAGCGTGGAGCAGCCCGATCATGCCGGACTGGCGTTCGCTCACGGTGTAGGGCAACGATTGAAGGAGCGGACGTTCGAGCGTAATCCAGTAGGAAGTGGTGTGCATTTCGCTTTCGGGGAGTTCGAGTTTGCCCGAGCCGATGTTTTCGTTTGTGAAGAACTTGATTTTCTTGAAGCCGACGACTTGCGAGCGGACGAGGACATCGCCGTGGGAATGGGAGTTGGACTGACGAGGCGAATCGGGAATCAGCCCAAAGGCCGTTTCGGCGATTTCGAGGACGCGGACTTGGGTATAGCGGATTGCATCGGTGTAGTAGTCGACGTCGACTTGCTTGACGTAGGCTTTGCGCTCTTTGAAGTCCAGATGTTCGACGTGAAACTGCTCGGCGCCATGCAGGTAGATGGCTTTTTCATGGACGGTGGTGAGGGCACTGATGAAATCGACTTCGCCGATGACGAATGGCGGGCCGGTGATGTCAATGATGATGAAGTTGTCGCTGGTGACGGAGCGGAGGCTGATGGTATCCGCCGGATAGGCTTCGTGAGTCCAGTGATAATTTTCGCCGGCCCGGTGCAAGTAGCCTGCATCGGCGAGACGGGCGCAGAGGTCCTGCATGTCGACGTCACCGAACCTCTCGACCGGCGTGATGGGGAGTTCGAAGGCGGCGCACTTCAGATGATTGATAAGAATCTCGAGGTTGTCGGGCTGGATGAAAGCACGTTCCGGCGTGTTGCCGAAGAAATAGTCGGGATGGCGCACGATGAATTGATCGAGCGGCGACGAAGAAGCGACGAGGACGGCGCAAGAACTGCCTGCGCGGCGCCCGGCGCGGCCAGCGCGTTGCCACGTGGCGGCGATGCCGCCGGGATAGCCGGCCATGACCACGGCGTCGAGCGAGCCGACATCGATACCTAGTTCCATCGCCGATGTGGTAACAACGCCACGAATCAGGCCTTCGCGGAGGCCACGCTCGATCTCGCGCCGCTCATTTGGGAGGTAGCCGCCACGATAGCCACGGATGGCTTCGGGACGGCCGGGGAATTGCGGATTCGCTTGCTGGAGATAAGTGAGGATCAGTTCGGTGTGCAGGCGAGAATTCGCAAAAACCATGGTTTGAAGATCGTGCTTCAGGAATTCCTGGCTGACGCGGGAAGCTTCATTGATGTAGCTGCGTCGAATGCCAAGGGCGCGATTGATCACAGGCGGGTTGTAAAAGACAAAGGTTTTTTCGGCGGATGGAGCGCCGTTGGCGGACTGCACTTCCACGTCGGCTTCAATCAGGCGCGAAGCGAGTTCGCCGGGATTTGCAATGGTGGCGGAGCAGCAGATGAATTGGGGTTCGCGACCGTAGAACCGCGCGATGCGTCGCAAGCGGCGAAGGACATTGCACAGGTGGCTTCCAAAGACGCCGCGGTAAGTGTGGAGTTCGTCGATAACGATGTATTTCAGATTTTCGAACAAGCGGGTCCAGCGCGTGTGTTGCGGAAGAATTCCGGTGTGCAGCATGTCCGGGTTGGTCAGGACGATGTGCGATTTTTCGCGGATCGCCTTTCGCGCGTCGCCGGGCGTGTCGCCGTCATAGGTAAAGACCCCGAAGGAATTCTGGAGGCGCTGGTTCAGGTCGTAAAGTTCGGCGAGTTGATCTTGTGCGAGAGCTTTGGTGGGGAAGAGGTAGAGGGCGCGTGTGTCGGAGCGCGCGAGGATGGCGTCGAGGATCGGGAGGTTGTAGCAGAGAGTTTTGCCCGAAGCAGTCGGGGTGACGACAACGAGATTCTTGCCGGCGTGGACTGTCTCGGCGGCAGCAGCCTGATGCGTGTAGAGCCTTCGAATGCCCTTGGCGCGGTAGGCGTCACGCAGATCGGGATGCGCCCAGTCGGGAAAATCCGCCCATTGCGCTTCACGGGCGGGATAGTGGCGGACGGAGGTGAGGATTTCGCTGTTATGGTCGCGCGAGGCAAAGGTGTCAAGAACTTTCGAGATGCGGGCGAGTGAGGTGGAGCTGCGTGGCGAGTCGAGAGAGGAGGGCTTGGGGAAAGCAATGACGAGAGAGCGAGGGCTATGAGGGGTGTCCATGGATTCGCCTTTTGTTCGCCCAGGCTAGCACGGGGCTTTTATCGGCGCAACCCTCATTTTCGTGAGCGTGTGGAAACCAGGGAAATTGCAACTTGTGTCAGATGGCTGGGCCGGTTGGCGATTCCATGCCTCGAGCCGGGGGATTGCCGCCGGCCTGCGGTAGGCAAGGTCGGGCAGACCGTATCCTGGTGAAGAAATTCCGGGGGTATAATGCCCGGCGGTCTGGTTAAGTGGCCGGAGATTCATGCCCGACAATGCGACAAATCAGTCAGCATCTTCACGACTTGTGAGTGTGCTCAAAGACATTCATTTCTGGGTGCCGTTAGCCGTGTTGGCCGGCGGGCTGCTCCTGTTAAGGTTCATTCACTAAACGGTCCGATGGAGGATCATGCGAGGGACGGTAACGCGCGACTCTGCCCATGAAACGCAAAAGACGGCGCGATCGAGAAGCCTGCAGATGCTCGGCATTTTGTGCGGATTCACGGCGGGTGCATGGCTCGGAGCCGCGGAAGCGCCGACGAAGCTCGTGACCGTCGGCATTTCTCCGATGGTGATTTCGCTCATTATGGTGATTGGAGTTTTTCTGGCGCGGTGGAGTCTGCCCGCACTCGCGATGGGCACTTCTTCGGTACGCGCCGACGTGGGGCGGGCGCCGCACCTGGTGCTTTGGGCGCTGCTGGCGGGATGTCTGTGGGCCGTGGCGAATACGCTGACGATTTTCGCGATTCGCGATATTGGTCTCAGCATCGCGTTTCCGTTGTGGAATTCGAACAGCCTGCTTGGGATTTTGTGGGGATTTCTGTTTTTCAATGAGCTGCGGCAGGCGGGCTGGCGACGATGGATGGGCGTCGTGGGCGGGGCAGTGCTGATGTGCTTAGGGGCGGCAGTTCTGGCGGCCGCATCTGCGGCACAAGCGCCTGCATCGGCGCACGCTCTGAATGGCGTGTGCGCGGCGCTCGGAGCGGGAATCCTTTGGGGCACCATGTACATTCCCTACCGCAAGGCGTACCTGACGGGGATGAATCCGCTTGCGTTTGTCACGTTCTTTACGTTTGGGGAGCTCGGCATGATGGCGGCGCTCGCGATCAGTTACACAGGGCTCGGGCCGTTATGGAAGGAGGTGGTGAACGCGCGCGCCTTGACGTTCTGGCTGATGCTTGGCGGGTTCATCTGGGTGATCGGCGATCTGTTCCAGCAGTACGCCGCAAAGTATGTGGGAATCAGCCGGGGCATCCCGCTTACGAACACAAATCAGCTTTGGGGATTGTTGTGGGGCGTGCTGGTCTTCGGAGAGCTGCGTGAAAAGGGCGGCGCCACGCATGTGGAGGTTATCGGCGGATCTCTGTTGATGATGTTAGGCGTGGGTGCGATTGCACTGTCGTCGGCCACAGGAGAAGAACAGACGCGCTGGCGGGAGGCGGCGCAGCGCGAGAGCGTTCGCTACGGCGTGGCGGCGGATTACGTGGAAGCGCGGCTCGATGGGAGGCAGGCTGCAAGCGAAGCGCGGCCGAGGCGCAGCGCGCTCGATTGGTTGGTGGTAGCGGTGGCCACGTCGATTCTTGTCGGATCTGCGTGGATTGCCCGAGTGCCGGAGTTTTCGTTCCGTTGGAGACCCACAGCTGTTTTGACGGTCGTGACGTTACTTCTGCTGGTCGTTTGCGGGCAGCGGCTCTGGCGGACGACGCAGTTTCATTGAGGCAGTTGGGCAGGGATCCCGTGAACAAACAAATGGCGAAAGTCACGATGGTGGCGGTAGCGGGCGTGGGGCTAAATGCCACGGACACGCTTGTGCCGGTTGAGCATGCGGCCAGGTTCGATTGATTGCGTCTTATTCTTATTGTGCGGCGTTGGCGGCGAGGGCTTCGATCACAGCGATGTTTGACAACAAATCCGCGGGGAGGTTGTAGCGTTGCTGAAGATAAGCCGGTGAGTTGTAGGAAATCCAAACCTTGCCAGTGGCGTCTTCGGCGACGAGGATCTTGAGTGGCAGATCGAGCGCAAGGCTCGGGGAAGCAAGCATAAGAGGCGTGCCCGATTTGGGATTTCCAAAGATCAACAGCTTGGTGTTCGGCATTTTGAGCCCAGCTTTTTCGGCTTCGCCGCTGTGGTCCACAATCGTAAAAAGCTTCACATTTTTTGCCTGAAGAATGGATTCGAGCTTTGCGACTGTATCGCCTACCGTATGCTGGCTGGCAACACGAACGACGCCGTTATCGGTGATTGTGGACATGGAGACCTCCTGCGGATTGTTTGAACTCCTACCCGTCGCGACTTGGCGCGTGGATATGAGATAGTAACCCATCGCCAGACCAAGCACCGCAAGGATGCTAGCGACCGCTACGGCAAGCATGGAAGGTTGACTGAACGAGGCGGATCCGGCGCGCATCGACCGAACGAGACGCAAATACCGAGAGAGCGACCAGAGGCAGACGGCAACGCCAAGGAGAAGTAGCAAGGTCCCAAACCAAAGAGAGGGGGCGAAGGAGGCTGTTGCTAAACCCGAGCGCATGAAACTGAACTGGCGGAGGAAGATGCCGAATCTAGCCAGAACAAAACCGAGGCCCATCAGTGCGAGTCCGGTGCGAATCCAGGCAAGGAAGGTCCGTTCGACGGCCAGGTAATCCCTCGGTACCGCTTGCGATTGCTCCGGCTGATCCATGGAGTCCCCTCCCGGGCGGCGGGTTGGCGGAGGCGCAGAGCGAATTCTACGGTGTAACTTTCACCATCACAACTGAATGAGAAGGGACCTTAGCGGAGTATTTTCCGGTGAAAGAGCCGAGATCCTTATGCGCCCAGAGGTCGCGCACCTTTGCCGAAAGATGGTTAGGATACGCGATTTCTTCCCAAGAGACGCTTACATCGCCTTCCTTTGCGCCGCGATTGAAGAGAATTACCGCGCGGCTTCCATCGCTGAGCGGCTTGGCCCAAACCTCCAGATCGCCGTCTTTCTTGACGCGGCGACCTTCGCGGCCGAGTTGGTCCTGATTGACGGCGATGACTTCGGAATTGGTAAGGATTTCCTTGATTTCCGGGGTCATCGAGCGCACGTCGTTGCCCGCGATTAAAGGCGCGGCGAGCAAGGCCCAGAAGCTGAAATGCGCGCGGTATTCGGGAATGGTCATGCCGCCATTGCCGATTTCGAGCATGTCGGGATCATTCCAATGGCCGGGACCAGCAAAGGATTCGAGGCCGACCTGCAGGTCAAGGATATCGACCATTCCGTATTCGCAGCAGGTCCCGTCGGGCCATTTTTTCTTGCTGGTCCATTTGTCGCTGATGTCTCCGGTAGTGCGCCACAAATTGCCGATGCCTTTGCCCCAAAGCCAGGGTTTGGCGGTGCCCCACTCGCAGATGCTGAAGACGACGGGCCGGCCGGTCGAGAGCAGCGCGGAGCTCATTGTCGAGTAGGCTTCTTCGGCGTTGCGTGTGCCCGTGTTGCACCAATCGAATTTCAGGTAGTCCGCGCCCCACCGGGCGTATTGAAGGGCGTCCTGAAATTCGTGGCCCTGGCTGCCCGGGCGGCCGCCGCAGGTTTTCGTGCCCGCATCGGAATAGAGGCCGAACTTCAGACCTTTGGAGTGGACGTAATCGGCGAGAGCTTTGATGCCGGACGGGAAGCGTGCAGGATCGGCGACGATATTTCCGTTTTCGTCGCGGCTGACCTGCCAGCAATCATCGATAACAACGTACTGGTAGCCGGCTTCTTTCATGCCGTTGGTGGCGATCGCGTCAGCAACGGACTTGATCAGATCCTCGCTAACGTTGCAGGCAAACTTGTTCCAACTGTTCCAACCCATGGGGGGAGTCTGGGCAAGGCTTTCGCGTTCGGATTGTGCCCAGGTGGCTGAGGGATTGAGCGCGAGAACGAACAGCCCCAGCAGCCGCACGCAACGACTGTTGCGAAGGCCATTCATCGAGTCACCCTCAAGGATTTTTCCATCAGATGAAGAGCGAGTGCCTGATTTGCTTGCGCCCATGCAAGGGGAGTGTGAGCATTCGGAACATATCTCCCCTCTTTGAGAAAGTAAAGTTCGGGGCACTGGCCTTTGGCGGTGACCTGGGAGAGCGAACGATTGAAATAGTGAACCTGTTTGTGAAAACTTGCCGTGTCCGATGGATCGGCGAGATAGCGATGGCCGTAGATGACCGAAAGGACCGGATCGAAGATGCACCATTGCGCCTCGCAATTCGGCTGCAGGAAAGCGTCGCGATAATCGAGGCGTTCGCTGAAGTCGCTACTCATCTGTGAGGGAGAAAACCATTCGTCGTAGTCCTGACAGAAATACGAATCGCCCACATAGCGCTTGATTCCGACTTCGCCCTTGAGGCGTGCCTGAACGAGATGGAGGATCTCGTCTTCGATCGTGCGCGAGCGAAGAACTGACAGCGGGTAAAGCAAGAAAAGCAGTGCGGAGTCGACGAGGCGTTCCGGCGGAGCCTCGAAAGGAAGAGCGGTATCGAGTCGCTCGCGGCCCTTGGCCACGAGATAGCGGATGCGTTCGAGGCGTGTTGCGTTGATGGACACGACGTTGCCAGGTTGATCGGAAGCGGCGTGATACTTCAGCATTTCTTCCAACCCGGCGACCACCGCGCCCACGCTGGAATTATTGATTTTGCGTCCTTCTTCCCACGCACCACTGTCCCGGTCTTGCCAGTATTCGATAGCGTCAAAATAGTCGGGGAAAACGCCATAAACCTCGTAATCCTCGGGTGTCAGGGGCAGTGCACCGACATTGGCCAGCTGAAAGCGGAACCAGAGCGCGTGTCCGAGCGCGTCATTTTGGGCATGAGGCCACTTTTCCCGCAATTCGCCGAGATTTTGCGCGGTGAAGCGGATGTGTGGCCTGCGATTGGCGTCTTCCTTCAAAACGCGGACGGGGTCATCGATGATTTCGCGGAAGCGGGGCAATTGCTTTTTGAAGAATTGGGTTATGCCGCGAATGCAGGACGCAGCGGAGGCAGTGTCTCCCCGAAGGAGAAGCGAGTTGGCGACCATAACGTTGTCACGAACCCAGACGTTCTGATATCCGGTTGTGGAATCGGGCGATTGAACGGGACTTGCCGCAAACAGGCCGTGCGCAATGGGCAAGGTCTCGTGTGTGCGCAGGGATTCCAGCGTTTTCCGGACCATCGAAAGGGTTTTCGGCGTGTACGAGTTGGCGATGAGAGGGCGCAACAATCCGTGTTCGAGG
>Ga0207862_1000196_pt1 | contig 17314 bp, 12 predicted proteins | sample LuqExpMetageno81_FD_187838 | JGI IMG/M metagenome (GOLD analysis project Ga0207862, IMG submission 187838) | Tropical forest soil microbial communities from Luquillo Experimental Forest, Puerto Rico - Sample 81 (SPAdes) | ecosystem: Environmental > Terrestrial > Soil > Tropical forest ... | reverse complement strand
TTGACGGAAAAACCCACCGGCAGCTAACTCACTTCAAGACTAACCGCACTTTCCGCTATGCCTTCTCCCCCGACGGCTCAAAAATCGCCATGGAATGCGGTCAAGCCGAATCCGATGCTGTCCTCCTTCACGACGAATCCAAGTAACTTTGGACTCCGGCGGCGTAACTGCTCCTCTCCGGTTGCACTAACCTACTCCTCACCCGCCACCCACACCTGCCGTCGCGGCCTGTTTTTAGTCTATTCGCCGGCCTCAGCTCCGAAATCGACCGCTTCCGCAGCATCGCCATCCTCTTTTTCTTTGCAGGAGTATATGGGGCAGCCGAAAGCCACGCTTTAACTTTTCAACGTGGTTAGCGGTGCCTTATATCCCCGCCCAGAAGCGAGACGTTTTACGGCACCACGGATAACCAACCGGCTATTTTGAAGTCCCGCTCGGCTTCGCCGTGGTTGTGTCTTGATTGACTCGCGCGTAATAGCCACGGCGTGCCCGCACCTGATATCCCTTCTCGCTGGGTATCTCGATCTTGATCTTGTGATACCGCCCATCCAATTGGTGATTCGTCGGATTGTAAGCCAGTGAATACTGATTCCGCAGCTCCTCGCCGATATCCTGGAAGGACTGGTCCAGATCGTCCACATGATAGGGATAGAACGGGCGCCCGCCCGTTTCGTCGGCCAGAACTTGCAGCACCTTGTCGCCTTCCGTCAGGTGATACTTGCGGTTCCCGCTTCTCTCTTTGCTGGGATCGTCGAGCGTGACCCACTGTGTGCTTGTGCTTATCGTGTAGATGACCACGCTCGTGCGCTGGGCCATCTCGATCGCTTCCGTTCGCGTATGTGTCGACAGGTTGTCTTCGCCGTCGCTGATCAGAATCATCACACGCCGCACCACATCGGGTTGGTCGCCTGGCGGCCTCGGGGGGTGGCTCAACTCTTTGAAACACGCTTCATAAATCGCGTCGTAGACTGCCGTGCCCCCACCCGCGCGCGTCCGCAAGATCTTGTCGCGCAGCGCTCCGGTATCGCTCGTGAACCCCTGAAGAATCTCAGGCTCGTCGTCGAACGTCATGACGAACGCTTCATCCTTGTTCCGGCGCAGCACGCTGAAGAGAAAGTTGTTTGCGGCATCCTGCTCGAATTTCAGCCGGTCGCGGATGCTGTTCGAGGTATCCAGCAACATCCCGATGCGAAGCGGCAAGTCGCTCTGCTTGCTGAAGTACCGGATGTCCTGCGGGACGTTATCGTCCAGTACGCGAAAGTCCTTCTGCTCCAGGTCCGAAACGAGCTTGTTGCGCCGATTCAGCACGGTAAAGAGCACGTCCACCAGGTTTACCGGAACCTTGATCGTCGGCCCCTTCTGTATCTCTTGCTGGTCCTGCGGAGTGGCCGGTGGCGGCGGCGTGGGTGAAGGAGGATTCGGCTGCTGGGCAAGAATGACCTGGAACCCGCAAAACAGCAGCGCGAAAATCAAAGCCAACGATTTCTTTCGCATGTGACTTGATTATAAGAAGCCTGCGAGGGCACCGTCAATTCGCCGCTCTTCGCCGCCCGCCGCGGTGGCGAGCCTATGCAAGTATCCCACCAGCGTCGACGGCATTGGCGCCTGTACCTGGATGACACCACCTGTGTGTGGCTGTGGAAAAACAATTTTTGCCGCGTGCAGAAAGTTGCGGCCGAGCGCTGGAAGGGTCGTCCGCCCGACATGCAACTGCCCATGCGCGCCGTAGAGCGTATCGCCCACCACGGGATGGCGTAGCTCCGAAAAGTGAACCCGGATCTGGTGCGTGCGGCCAGTATGAAGCTGCACTTCCAAGAGGGTGGTCGAATCAACGCGCGCAAGTACCCGCCAATCTGTCCGCGCCGCTCGTGCATTGGGCAACAGGTTTGCGCGTTTTGCGGTCATTCGTGTTCGTCGACTCGGATCACGTGAAATAGCCAGTTCAATTCGCCCGCGCTCTTCCTTCAAAACGCCTTCGACCAGCGCGATGTACGTTTTCTGGATGGTGCGCTGCCGGAAACCTTCGCTCAGTCTCGCGTGCGCGAAGTCATTTTTCGCTGCAAGCACGATGCCCGAGGTTTCCTTGTCCAACCGATGCACGATCCCCGGCCGTAGCGGATCTCCTGTCTCGGAAAGCGATTGTCCCCGGCCAAGCAGCGCGTTCACGAGCGTGCCGTGTGAATTCCCTGCCCCGGCATGCACCATCATTCCGGCCGGCTTGTTGATGGCGACGACGTCATCGTCCTCGTACAGCACGTCCAGCGGTATGGCTTCCGCGTCCGCGGTTAGTGCAGCCCGCGGATGCAGCTCCGCCTCGATCGTGTCGCCGGCTCGCACTTTCTGGGAGTCCTTTGCCCGCTTCCCATTCAGCAGCACCCGGCCTTCTTCGATCAATTCCTGCGCGCGCGTGCGCGAAAGCTCCGGACAGTTTGCGGCGACAATGCGGTCGAGCCTCTGCCCTGCCTCTTCGGACGAGATGAAAATTTGGAGACGCTTCGCTTCGTTCACGCTGAGAGTTTAGCGTGAATCCTTGGTCGGCGGTGTGTCCGCTTCGGCCTTCGAACGGATCCTCTCTACGTCAGGCTACCTGTCGCGGCAAGCTTTGCGTACCAGTGACCCGAATCCTTGATGATGCGCCGCTGGTCGCGAAAGTCCACGTAAACCAGCCCAAATCGTTGCGCATAGCCTTCGGCCCATTCGAAATTATCCAACAGACTCCAATGGTGATACGTCCGCACATCCGCGCCATCCTTCATTGCGCGGCCTACGGCGCTCAGGTAACCTCGCGTGTAATCAATCCGACGCTGATCGGGAACGCGTCCATGCACATCCGGTGAATCCAGGTACGAGCAGCCATTCTCGGTAATCTCGATCACCGGCTTGTTGTACTCCCGCGTTATCTCCATGATCATTTCATAGAACCCATCCGGCCACACTTCCCACGCAAAATCGGTTAGCGGCCCTTCGGTCCCATCTTCGTGCTTCACCGCCATGGCATCTTCGTCCTTGCCCGCCGCCTTCGCCGAGACGAGCTGCCGCCGGTAATAATTGATCCCCAGGAAATCGAGTGGCGCCCGCACCAGCTCCATATCCCCCGCCTTTACCCCCATGACGTCCAGCGGGTTCTCTCCCGGAAACGCCTTCGGATATTCGCCCTTGAGCGCTGTCCGAAGGAACCAGTCATTCCCTATGGCATGCGCGCGCTTCGCCGCCTCTTTATCTTCTGCACTGGACGTAAGCGGTTGGCAGTAGGACATGCTGTAGGCAGTCCCCACGAGGAATTTTGAATTGAGCGCCTTGAGCGCGCGGAAAGCCTGGCCCTGCGCGACGTTCACCACGTGCGTTGCCCTCATCGTCGCGGCAAAGTCCTTCAGCGCGGGTGCATGCACGCCCCGCGCATAGCCCAAAAAAGTGAACACCCACGGCTCATTGAAAATGCACCACTTCGTCACCCGATCGCCAAGGGCTTTCGTGACGATCTCGCAATACTCCACGAATGGCCCGACAATGTCGCGGTTCGGCCATCCACCTTTATCCTGTAGCGGCTGCGGCAGGTCCCAGTGGTACAGCGTGGCCAGCGGTTGGATGTTCGCTTCGCCCAGCGTGTCCGCCAGCCGTTTGTAATAGTCCAGTCCCTTCTGGTTGGGCTTTCCAGTGCCGTCGGCCTGGATCCGCGGCCAGGCAACCGAAAATCGATAGCTCTTCACATTAAGCTTCTTGGCTATCTCCACATCTTCCTTAAAGCGGTGGTACGAATCACAGGCGACGTCGCCCGTGTCCGCTCCTTTTACTTTGCCCACGGTGTGCGAAAAGCGATCCCAGATCGATTCGCCCTTACCGTCAACGTTCCATGCACCCTCGATTTGGTAGGAAGCCGTGGCCACGCCCCAGACAAAATCCTTCGGAAATTGATAAGGAACGAACGCGTTTGCAGTTTGCGCCGTTCCCCCAAGGGTGAACGCGGGGTTCGGAAACGCGCTGACCGCAGCCGCTCCGATTAATCCGCCAAGAAATTCACGCCGTGAACAACCAGGTAAACGAGGAGCCATGGACTCTCTCCCTCATTCTGGAGCGAAGTGTAGATAAACGATTTTATTCTTAAGATTTCACCAGATGTTGCTTCACAAATAATATATCAGATATCAGAAGAATGGCGCCAAGGGTCACCGCGGCGTCCGCCACATTGAACGTCGGCCACGGATTGAAGATTTGCCACGGCAAAAATCGTAACCACACCTGCAAAAAGTCGGTCACCGCACCGTGAATCATGCGGTCGGTCACATTGCCGGTGGCCCCCGCCAACAGCAACGCCAGGCCTGCCGCGCTCAGCGCGCTCAGGTTGTGCCCCGCCACCAGAAACCACGCGATGATCCCAATAATAATAATCGAGCCCGCGATGAGCAGGCCACGTAGAGCCGGCGATGCAGCGTCCGACAAAAAGCTGAAGGCAATCCCCGGATTGCGCGAAAGAATTAGGCTCAGGTATTGCGGCAGCACTTCATGAGGGAAAAAGCCCGGTGGCCTCGATTCAATCCACGCCTTGCTCGCGCGGTCCAGGAATACGACGCCCAGTGTCAACCAGAGCCAGCGAAGGCGGCGAGGCAAATTCATGAGTTACTTGAGGAACCACGGGAAAACGCCCCGCGTGAAAGGAGGGACGGCATCAGGACTTGCCTCCCTCAATTTCCGCGATCGCAGCGCTGCATCGTTCGCAAATCCCGGGATAACGCAAATTCTCACCCACATGTTTCGAATAGTTCCAGCACCGTTCGCACTTCTTGCCATCGACCCGCTGCACCGTAACTTCGAGTCCGTGCACCGCCTCGGAGCAAAAATCGCCTGAGCCGCCCGTCGTCAGCAGTTCCACTTGCGACACGATAAACAGCCCCGGCAATTGCGGCAAATAATGCTTGAGCTTGGCCTTCAACTCCAGGTCCGCGTTGAGAAGGACCTTCGCCTCGAGGTTGGATTTGATCAGTTTCTTCTCGTTCCGGGCAGACTCCAGCGCCTTCAGCACTTCCCCACGCACTTTGCCGAGCAATTCCCACGTGTTGATCTTGTCGGCCGGCAACCCGGTCCGCAATTCCGCTTCCTCCGGAAAAAGCGCAACGTGCACGCTATCCGGCTCTCGCGCCTCCTTCGGCAGGTACTTCCAGATTTCTTCCGCGGTAAACGTGAGCAGCGGCGCTGCAAGCCTCACCAGCGCGCTCGTGATTTTCCAGATCGCCGTTTGTGCGGAGCGCCTCGCCGTATTGTTTGCCGCTTTCGTGTAGAGCCGGTCCTTCAGCACGTCGTAGTAAAACGCACTCAAATCCACCACGCAGAAATCGTGGATCGCATGGTAAATCCGGTGGAACTCGTACGACGCATACCACTCGCGGCAGCGCTTCACAAGGTCCGCCGTGCGCTCAAGCATCCAGCGATCCATCTCCTCCATGCGCTCCCCGGGCACAGTTTGGCGCGTTGGATCGAAGTCAAACAAGTTTCCCAGCCCGAACCGGAACGTGTTGCGAATTTTCCGGTACGCCTCGCTGAGCTGCGTCATCACCCGCTCACTCATCTTCACGTCAGCCTGATATTCCTGCGAGCCCACCCACAACCGCAGCAGGTCCGCGCCCCACTTCTCGCAAATTTCGCTGGGTAGCACCACGTTGCCGAGCGATTTCGACATCGGCCGCCCCTGTTCGTCGAGCGTCCAGCCATGCGTCACTACGCCGCGGTACGGCGCCTTCTCCTTCACTCCCACGCCAATCAGCAGCGAACTGTGGAACCATCCTCGATACTGGTCCGGCCCCTCGAGGTACACGTCCGCCGGCCACTCTCTTCCATGCAACACCGCAAGGTGTGACGAGCCGGAGTCAAACCATACGTCCAGAATGTCGTTCTCTTTCCGCCATTTTGTGCTTCCGCAAGTGCACTTCGTTCCCTCGGGCAGCAGTTCCTCCGCCGTATGCTGGTACCAAGCGTCCGCGCCTTCTTTTTCAAACCACCCGATCACATTGCGCAAGGCCCTGAAATCCTCCAGGCGCGTCCCACACGCATCGCAATAAAAAACAATGATCGGCGTCCCCCAGAAGCGCTGGCGCGAGACGCACCAGTCCGGGCGATGTTCGATCATTTCGTACATGCGGTCTTCGCCCCAAGACGGGATCCACTTCACCGAGTGGATCTGTTCAAGCGCTTGGTCCCGAAACGTCTTGGTCGCTCCATGCGCGGCCTGGTCCATCTTCACGAACCACTGTTCCGTCGCCCGAAAGATCACCGGATTGTGGCAGCGCCAGCAGTGCGGGTATGTGTGTTTATAAGGATGATTCGCCAGCAGCGCCCCGCGCTCGCCGAGCAGTTTCACGATGACTGGATTGGCGCTGAAAACGTCTTTCCCTTTGTATTCCGGCAAGCCCTCGAGATAGACGCCGCGATCGTCAATAGGCGCGTAAACTTCCAACCCATACTTCTGTCCGGACACAAAGTCGTCCGCCCCGTGTCCCGGTGCCGTATGCACGATGCCGCTGCCCTGATCAAGCGTCACGTAATCCGCAAGAATTCCCGGCACCTGAATCGGCAGAAACGGATGCTGAAATTTCATTCCTTCGAAGTCGCGCCCGCTATAGGTCCCCAAGACACCGGCTTGCTTGAGATCACAATCCGCTTGCAACGCCGCGACACGGTCTGCCGCCAGCAAAAGCTTTCCCTTTTCCGTCTGCACCACCGCGTACTGATAATCGGGATGAAGCGCCAACGCCCGGTTGTGCGGAATCGTCCAGGGTGTAGTTGTCCAGATCACCGCCGATACGTCGGATCCAATCTTCGCCGCTTCGCCTTTGCCGCCGCCGACTACCCTGAAGGTGACCCAGATTGAGGGACTCGTGTGGTCTTCGTACTCAACCTCGGCCTCGGCCAAGGCCGTGTTGTCATGAATGCACCAGTAAACCGGCTTACGTCCGCGATAGACGTAACCCTTCTCCATGAAGTCCAGGTACGCGCTCGCGATCGTCGCTTCGTAACCGTGGCTCATCGTCAAGTAAGGGTCGTCCCACTGGCCGAAGATACCCAGCCTTTTGAAGTCGCGCTTGTGTTGCTCGACGTACTTCAGCGCATATTCCCGGCAGCGCCGCCGAAACTCCGCCGGCGGCACTTTTCCCTTTCCGCCCAGTTCCTTTTCCACCTGTGTTTCGATCGGCAAACCGTGGCAATCCCATCCAGGAACGTACGGCGCATAGTGCCCCGCCATGCTCTTCGACTTCACGATCATGTCTTTCAGTATCTTGTTCAGTCCCGTGCCCAGGTGAATCGTCCCCGTCGGATACGGCGGGCCGTCGTGCAGCACAAATAAAGGCTTGCCATCGCGCGCCTTCAGAATACTCTCGTAGAGACGCGACTCCTGCCAGGCGGCGAGTTGTTTCGGTTCGTTCTGCGGCAAACTCGCCTTCATGGGAAACTCGGTCTTCGGCAGGTTCAGCGTCTTCTTCAAATCCAAGGTTTCGGCTTCCATAGATGCGGTATGCTATATCCCTTCTACGCCGCTAGGCCCCGGAGGACCGCGCTTGGTCGGCAAGCCTGGTTGTACGGCGGGAAACTTCGAAAAGTAGTGTAACCACGTATGTTACAATAAACGGTGAAGGCGTGTCAGCCGTGGAGAGCGCGCAACCTTTTCCCAGCCTGCCTGAATCCTACGGTTGGGCGAACTTTTGACGGATCGCATGCGTCTAACACGCGAGGGAAACAAGTGGCTGGACTAATCAACCTTCTTCCGGATGATTTGAGGAAACCTAAACGCTCCGGGCCCGAGGAAATCGTTCCCGTGTCCGACTCCGCTATGCCGGACTTCGGCACTCCCGCCCACCTCATGCCGGACGACTTCTGGTCAAACCTTAAACAGTTTCTCTTCGATCGACCCGTCAAGATTCTCGAGCGCTCGGACGTTCCCTTTACCAAGAACTCTTTCGGTTCTGGCATGGCCGAAAACCTCAAGTTTTTTCTTTCCGCCCCCAAAGTCTCAAAGGCCGTTGTCAACAAGCGCCTCGAAGTCGATTGGGGCGGCAACTTCGGTGGTTTCACGGACCGCCTCAAGGAATTCTTCAGGCCTTCCAAGCCCGCGCCTCTGCCCCCGGGTATCCAGCCTGTAAAGGTTAAGGACATTTGGTCCAAAGACGAGAATTTTGGGTGGACTCAGGGCATTGCGCTGGCGGTTCACGCAGGCGTTGTGGCTCTGCTGGTCACGCCGTTACTCATTTCTTGGAGCACGCCGACGAAAGCGGCCAAGAAGCAACTCGACGTCACGCCGCTCGATATTTCTCCGTACGTTTCGAAGCTACCCGCTGGCGCCAATAAAGCTGGCGGTGGTGGCGGCGGTGGCGATCGCTCACCGCAACCCGCCACCAAGGGCCGCGCACCTCGCTTCAGCATGACGCAGTTTACTCCACCAACCGCGGTGATCAAGAACCCGGATCCCAAACTGCCCATGGATCCGACGCTCCTGGGTCCGCCGGAGTTGAAGGTGGCGAATCCTCCGTTGACGAATTTTGGTGATCCGCTCGCCGCCACCGTGACCATGTCGAACGGGCCAGGTGGTGGCGGCGGTATCGGGACCGGCGAGGGTGGCGGTATCGGGAGCGGCAGCGGTGGCGGCCTTGGTCCGGGTGAAGGCGGCGGAACCGGCGGCGGCGCATTCCACGCGGGTGTAAATGGCGTGGGTCTGCCGAGCTGTTTCTACATGCCGAATCCACCGTACTCTGAGGAAGCGCGCAAAGCGAAATATTCCGGCATCGTCCTCGTTGAAGCCATCGTCAATCTCGATGGCCGCCTCACAAATCTCCGCGTGATCAAGAGTCCCGGCCTGGGCCTCGACGAGAACACCATCCAGACCCTGAAGACTTGGCGCTGCAAGCCAGCCGTCGGTCCCAACGGCAAGCCCGTTCCGACAATCGTCCCCTTCGAAGTCAATTTCCGTCTGTATTAATCGACGCGCATCCGCCGTGGCGTTACTCGAGAGGATTCTTCCACGGCAGGCCGGGGCCTCGGACCACGCGATGCCGTTTAAGCAACTCGCTTCCAATTGACCCTTCCGCGCCTTTTCAATCTGCTACCATGACGCACATGCGTCACGCTTTTCGAGTTCTTGCGCTTGCCAGCGGCCTGCTCGCCCTGGCTTCGACGCTGGCAGCTCAGGTTGGCACCGGCGCGATCGACATGACGGCTCGCGTCACACCCACGGGAGCTCGTCCGGAGCCCGTTCGCCAGTTCACCCTCTACGTTCTCACGAAGAGCTACGCCGACATCATCAAGGAAGTGGAAGGCCAAGACGTTCTCCCGACGCGCGAAGAGTTCGTCGACAAACTCACCGTCTCGCCTGAATTGAAGACCTGGATGAAGGCCCACAACGTGATCGATCTGACCGCGCCCGATCTCGACAAGGTCGTCACCGCGGACGACATTATGAAGGTTCCTGAGCTCTTCGACGCCTACGAGCGCGCCAACAGCGGTGGCGTCACCATGGGCATTCCCAAACCCAAGTACCACGAGGCGGACAAGACCGCGAATCCGGACAAATACCAAAAACAAAAAGACGAATTTCTTTCCGCCACCAGGAAATTCATTGAAACGCATCCTGCTACCATTCAGGGCGTCGAGTTGGAACTTGCCGGCGTTAATCCCAACGTGCAATGGGAAAAACTCAACGCGGACCACAAGAAACGCATTGCCCAGATGGCTCCGGACACCGCGCAGATAAAATATCTTGCCGGCAAGGCCGATACCGATCTCGACGGCCACGCCTTTGTTAGCGGACTGCCCGCTGGCAGATACTGGATCAGCTCGCTTGGCATGGATGCTGCCTCGGGGGACCGGCGGCTGCTTTGGGACGTCGCTGTCATCGTGCAAGCCGGACACACCTCCCAGCTCAACCTGAGCAACATCAACGCCATTGACGCTCGCTCCCTGCAACCCTGAATCGCGATAGATAGATGATGCCCGGCGGAACTGCGCTATGCTGCTTCCATGGGCACCGCGCTGCTGTGGGTCGGGTTCAACCTCTTTGTCCTCGTAGCGCTGGCCTTCGATCTGGGTGTTTTTCACCGCAATCCCCACAAAATCACAATCCGCGAAGCGTTCGTCGCTAGCGCGTTATGGATCGCCATCGCCATCAGTTTCGGTTGCGGCGTCTGGCACTGGTATGGCGAGCAGCGCGGCCTTGAATATTTCACTGGCTACGTGATCGAAAAAGCCCTGAGCGTCGACAATCTCTTCGTCTTTCTCGTGATTTTTCGCACCTTTCACGTCGACGATCGCGTGCAACACCGTGTGCTGGCCTGGGGCATCCTTGGCGCGCTCATCATGCGCGGATTAATGATTACCTTGGGCGCGGTGCTCGTCGCGCGGTTTCACTGGATTCTCGCCGTCTTCGGCGTCTTCCTCGTATACACCGGTCTGCACATGCTCTCGAAGCGCGACAAGACTGTGCATTACGAAAAAAATCCTATCTTCCGCTTTGCCAGCAAAAATCTCCGCTTGACCAAGGAATATCACGGTTCCCGTTTCTTCGTGCGTCAGAATGGCCAGCTCTTCGGCACTCCGCTGGTCCTCGTCCTGCTGATCATCGAACTCACCGATGTGGCGTTTGCCGTTGACTCTATTCCGGCGATCTTTGGCATTACGCGCGATCCGTTCATCGTTTACACCTCGAACGTTTTCGCCATCCTTGGATTGCGCGCTCTCTATTTCCTGCTAGTCGGCTTGCTGGATTATTTCCGTTATCTGGGCATCGGCCTGGCCCTGATTCTGATCTTTATCGGCGCAAAACTGATTGCCGAGCCGTGGCTGCACATCTCGGTTTCTTATTCTTTGGGAGTGGTAGGCGCGCTTTTGCTCCTTACCGTAGTATTGTCGTTGTGGGCCGGTCCTAAGAAACAAGTGCGGGCAGCCTCGGTCTAGGGGCAACGGGGGATTTTAGATAGAATGCGAGCGAATTCATGAGCGAAACGCTGCCTCGAGCCATCGAAGGAATGTCGGCCGCGGACGCGGAGTCGCGCGTTGCGGCTGCCACCGAAATCCACCACATCGGCCGTGCCTTCGTCGACCACGCTATCTTCCCGTGGTGGTCCGACAAGGAACTCTCCACGCTGCTCGGAGGTGGAAACCCTTTCGTGACCATCGGCCTCGCGGTTTCGCCTGAACGGTTCCAGAAAATCCGCGAGGCCAGCGGACTGCCCCGGTTGGCCGAAGTGCCTCCGGATCAGGATGCTCAGGAATTCGAACTTCATCTTCCCGGTGGGATCTCGCTTGACGTCTTGACTAGCCGCGACCCGCAAGGAAACGGCGCGATCGCCCGGTATCTGCAAAAGTTCGGCGAAGGAATCCAGCAGATTGAGCTGCGCTGCCAGAATGTTGACCGCGCCACCGCCATTCTCCGCGAACGCTTCGGCTTAAGTCCGGTGTATCCGGCAACGCGCCCGGGTGCCGACGGCACTCGCATCAACTTTTTTCTAGTGTCGGCGCCAAAAGCCAACAAGGTGCTCATCGAACTCTACGAATCCGCCCCCCACATCGACTGAATCGCTGCAAGTCGCTGCAGGCTCGTGCGTTCTGGCGGTCCGTCCTTCACTTCGCGGCACTCAGCTCCTCCCACGCGCGGATTGTCTCGGCCACGCTCCAGGACTGCGCAATACAACCGCCGGGCGGAAACGGAGGATCACCACTGAAAACTTCTCCGATGCTGCCAAGGCCCCCGCGGTGAATCGTCCTGCCCAACGGCTCGAGAAAACCCTGCGCCGCCTCGCGACTCTGATACACGCGGTAATGCGCCAGCGCAAAGGCTCCAAACAGCCATGCCCACACGGTTCCTTGATGGTAGGCGGAATCCCTCTCTCGCCGTCCTCCTCCGAAATGACCCTTGTATCCCGGCTCATGCGGTCCGAGACTGCGCAACCCATGCGATGTGAGCAACTGGTCCGCTACGACATCCACGACCGATTGCTGCTGCTTCGCCGTAAGCGGGCTTACTCGCAGCGACACCGCCAATATCTGATTGGGCCGCAAGCTAGCGTCTTGCCCGCCGCCGGGAATATCGATTACATCAAAACAGCAGCCACGTGCCGGATTCCAGAACCTCTGGAAGTATTTCGTGGCCTTGTCGGCCAGCCTTGCGTAGCCTTGCCCCGGCCGGCCGAGTAATCGCGCGAAATCGAGCATCGTATTCAGCGCGTTGATCCACAGCGCGTTGACTTCGACAGGCTTCCCTGTGCGCGGCGTTACCACCCAGTCGCCCATCTTCGCGTCCATCCAGGTCAACTGCACATCGGCATTTCCCGCGGCAAGCAGCGCATCGACCGGATCCACCTTGATGTTGTAGCGCGTCCCTAGGACATGAGCGTCGATGATCGCAGCAAGCAGTGCAAACAACTCGGATATAAGCTCCAGGTCCCGCGTGGCCTCGTAGTATTGGCGCAGCGCTTCGAAGTACCACAGGGTGGCATCCACGCTGTTGTACTGTGGCGCGCCTCCGCCCTCTGAAAAGTTGTTCGGCAGCATGCCGCCGTCGGCGTAGTGCGAGTAGGACCGCAGAACCTTGCGCGCAATTTCCGGCCGGCCCGTCGCCAGCGTCAGTCCCGGCAGCGAAATCATGGTGTCGCGGCCCCAATCGTTGAACCAGTGATAACCCGCGATAACAGTTTGCCCGCCCGGTTCGTCCTTCACGTCCCGCTTGACCACGAATTGGTCGGCCGCCAGCACGAGTTGCCAAAGCCAGCTCGGTTCGTCTTCCGCCGCTACCTTTGACACTTTTTCGTGGCGCCCTTGCCAGGCCTGAAATAGCTTCCACTCGTGGTTCGCCTGTTCCGCCCGTGCTTGCTCCCCGTCCAACACCGACTTCTCCGCGGTTGTGAATATCAGAGTAACTTTCTCGCCCACTCCCAGGCGACAGTGAAATCGCGCAGCGTAGAGCCGGTCTTCCGCATCATCGAGTCCCCGCTCAGTCTCGGCTAGCAGCAAATAATCGCGATACCACTCGTGCTGCGGCTCGAGCGAAGCTTCGGCGCTTTTCAAATAAAACGGCGTCGCTCCTTCGAAGGCGACAACTCTCACACCTTTCTCGACGGCCTCGACGCGCATTTGCCGGTCCTGGGCATGGAGCGTGCTGTGGAAGTCGCGGTAATTTACGAGCACCCTTCCCTCGAGCTCGGCGGCGCCTCTCCCCCGCAACAGCACGAACTGAACCATGGTGCTGTTCTCGCCCTGTTTCATCCACACGCGTTTTTCAAGCAGCGCGTCAGCGAGCGCGTAGCGCCATACGGGCTTCATCCCTTCCAGGTGAAAACTCTCGATTTGCAGGTAACCACTGGGCGAGACAAAACCGCTGGTCCAGCGGCTGGTCGAAAGCGCGTACCCAATGCCCTTATATTTTGTCGTTACGTCGAGGCCGCTCACGAGGACCGTGCGCCTGACCGGAGGTTCGAGCGCCGCTACAAGCAATCCGTGGTATCTACGCGTTGTCGTGCCCGCAATCGTCTGGCTGGCGTACCCACCCAACCCGTTTGTCACCAGCCACTCGTGCTTCTCCGCTTCCTCGAGGTCTCCACACACCTCTCTTCCGAATTGCACTTCCCCGAGTAGCGACACGTCTCTTACTCCCCGCTCTGCTCCAGCAGCTTCGCGACAAGCCCGGTCCAGCCAGTCTGGTGCGCCGCTCCCAAACCGGCACCGTTGTCTCCATGAAAATATTCGTAAAAGAGAACGAGATCACTCCAGTATGGATCTACGTTGAAAACGTCGTTCGGGCCCGCGAATGGGCGGCGCCCATCCTTGCCCCTCAGGAAAATCCTCGTAAGCCGCCGTGAAATTTCCGCTGAAACCTGCCACAGGTCCATCTCGTTCTTCGAATACGTTGGGCACTCAACTTTGAAATCCTCTCCATAATAGTGATGAAACTTTTGCAGCGATTCAATCAGTAGGTAGTTGACCGGAAACCACACGGGGCCTCTCCAGTTCGAATTGCCTCCGAAAAATCCGGTGGTGGACTCCGCCGGTTCGTAGTCGACCTGACTCAAGTGGTCGTTCACCTGCACCTGGTAAGGATGCTCCCGGTGGTAGCGGGACAGGGCCCGCACGCCATAGGGCGAAAGAAACTCGGTCTCGTCGAGCATTCGGGTCAGAATCCGCTTGACCTGCTTGCGATTCGCCAGAGACAGCAGCCTTCTTACGCCCAACGCCGATCGCTGCGTCATTTCGATGTGCTCCGGCACATCCGGATGATTGTCGATGAACCACTGCATCCGGCGCTTGAAGCCCGGAAGCCGGTCCACGATCTCCGGTTCGAGCGTTTCCACCGCAAACAAGGGAATCAGCCCCACCATCGAACGGATTTTCATAAAGTGATTCTCGCCGTTCGGCAGATGCAGCAAATCGTAGTAAAAACCGTCCTCCGGCTCCCACAGGGACTTTCCCTCGACCCCGATGTCGTTCATCGCGTGCGCAATGTTCACGAAATGTTCGAAGAATTTGCTGGCGACGTCTTCGTAAGCCATATCCTCTTTCGCCAGTTCCAGCGCAATTGCCAGCATGTTCAGGCAATACATCCCCATCCAACTGGTTCCGTCGGACTGTTCCAGGTGGCCGCCCGTCGGCAAGGGCGCCGAGCGGTCGAACACTCCGATGTTATCGAGGCCGAGGAACCCGCCTTGAAAAATGTTCAGCCCGTCGGGGTCTTTGCGGTTCACCCACCACGTAAAATTGAGTAGCAGCTTATGAAAAACCTTTTCGAGGAATGCGCGGTCGGCGACGCCTCGCGCGCGTCGCTCGATTTTGTAAACGCGCCACGCCGCCCAAGCATGCACGGGTGGATTTACATCGCCGAACGCCCATTCGTAAGCCGGCAACTGCCCGTTTGGGTGCATGTACCACTCGCGGAGCAGCAGGATGAGTTGCTCTTTTGCGTAATCGGGATCAATGATCGCGAGCGGAATGCAGTGGAAGGCCAGGTCCCAGGCAGCAAACCAGGGGTATTCCCACTTGTCGGGCATTGACAACACATCGTCATTGTAAAGATGCGTCCACTCCTTGTTTCTTCCGCGCAATCGTTCCTCGGGAGGGGTAGGACCCGCCGGATCCCCTTCAAGCCATGTATGCAAGTTATAATGATAAAACTGCTTTGACCACAGCATCCCTCCGTAAGCTTGCCTCATCACCTGCCGCGCGTCCGGCGAGAGATGCTTGGGGATACGCGAGTCGTAGAATTCGTTCGCGTCTCTGATGCGATCGCCAAACACACGATCGAAGCCTTCCGCAAAGTCGTTCGTGCCTGGGGCTCCCTGCGGAAGCCCTCGCTCTCCAGGCGCGGCGCTCGTCCCCACCCTCGACGAATTTTCGTCCATCCCTCCGAGCGGATCCATGTCCGTCAAGCGCAGCTTGATGGTTTGGCTTTCACCCGGGCCGAGTTCGAACGGGTAGTGCGCCGCCACCTTCGTCCCCGACTGCGCCGGATTCACTGCGTCTTTATTTCCGCGAATCAGATATTCGTGGAATCCGTCCTTGACATACGGTACGCGGTTCTTTGTCTTGAAGACCTTTTCGAGATTCGTTTCATTCTCCGTGAAGAGCAATTGCTCGGCCCCCGTGGAGAGGAACCAGCGCTTGCCATACTGCCAGTGCTCCAGTTCCGCGCACAGCGCCCCCGGCGGAGCCGGCGCTCTCTGTACCGTCGGCCTTCTCAGATCTTTGCCCCAGGACCAAGTATTTCGAAACCATAACGTCGGCAGCAGATGCAGAGTGGCCGACTCCGGCCCGCGGTTGATGGCCGTTATCCGCATCAGGACGTCTTCGATGCCACACTTCGCGTACTCGACGAACACGTCAAAATACCGGTTTTCCGCGAACACTCCGGTATCCAGCAATTCGAATTCTGGATTATTCCGCCCCCGCCTTTTGTTTTCCTCTAGCAATTGCAGGTAGGGAAATTCCGCCTGCGGATATTTGTACAGCATCCGCAAATAGGAATGCGTTGGCGTCGAGTCGAGGTAGAAGTACTGCTCTTTGACGTCCTCCCCGTGGTTGCCCTGGTTGCCGCTAAGTCCATACAGCCGTTCTTTCAGGATTGGGTCGCGCCCATTCCAAAGGGCCAGCCCAAGGCAAATCAGTTGATGGCGGTCGCAGAAGCCGCCGATCCCGTCTTCTCCCCAACGGTAGGTTCTCGCGTGCGCTTGTTCGAACGGGAAATACTCCCACGCGGCGCCGCCGGAACTGTAGTCCTCCCTTACCGTTCCCCATTGACGCTCCGCGAGGTACGGCCCCCAACGTTTCCAATGCTTTTTGCGCTCACGCGATTCTTCCAGGCGCTGGTCTTCGACGGTCTGGTGTCTGGTCATGGTGGCCAAAGCCTCGAGTTGTTACCAAATTTGTGCTGGCATCTTGTCAGAACTGAGACCGCGTCGCAATCGGGCGTTGTGACCGTCCAGCAGGAGCCAGCGGAAAGCGATTTGATGCCGCGCGGAACCTCCCAAGTAGAGACAGATGCAGGACTTCGCGGCGCGTCCGCATATTATCATTTGATTATGGATGGCGGCCTAGATACTTTGCCGCGCCTGTCGGATTCAAGTATCGTGCTTCCGGTACAGAGGCACTTGGGATTCCAACGACCGGTTTGGGAGTGGGAACCTCGCCCACTGTTACAACTCCGCCGCCCAATCAGATGTTTACGTCGTCCAAGTCTGGCCTCTAATCAAAGAGTGTTCTGTCTTTCCTGCGCTGAGGAGGCGTCACGTCATGAGAAGAATTCCCAGTCAGTTGGCTTTGCTGGCCACTGCGTTCGCCTGCATGTTGGCCCTGGTTGCCTGTGGCAGCAGTGCGCCCGTATTGCAGTACGTCACGATTTCCCCGGTTTCTGGTGTCGCTCAGGCCATTGCCGGCACTTGTGGCGGCGATTCGGTGAATTTTACGGCCAGCGCATACTACAGCGACGGCAGCATCAAGGACGGGACGTCTCTTGTCACTTGGGGTTCTTCGAACACCACCGTCGCCACAATCAGTGTGGGCGGCGTCGCCACAGCGGTTAGCCCGGGCACAACTACAATCACCGCCAGTGCCGCCGGCACGCCGGGTGCAAGCTCGAACTTGACCGTTACCGCAGCCAGCGCCTCGACCGTGGCGATTTCGCCTAGCCCCGCGCCGCCGTTGCCCCTCGGCACCGCCAAGAATCCGACGACTCAACAATACATGCTGACAGGTACTTTTGGTTCCGGCGGCACCGAAGACCTTACGACCGCAGCGACTTGGGCTTCGAGCAACACGGGCGTAGCCACGATCGGTGCAAACACCGGCTTGGCCACCA
>Ga0207862_1000195_pt1 | contig 17383 bp, 12 predicted proteins | sample LuqExpMetageno81_FD_187838 | JGI IMG/M metagenome (GOLD analysis project Ga0207862, IMG submission 187838) | Tropical forest soil microbial communities from Luquillo Experimental Forest, Puerto Rico - Sample 81 (SPAdes) | ecosystem: Environmental > Terrestrial > Soil > Tropical forest ... | reverse complement strand
GCCACTACTGGCGTGTCGGCGGTTTCCTCCAGCATCGGCCTGGCGTCCAACAGCGCCGCCCAGAATGTCGTCAACGTGAGCGCCAACACCAACCAGACTGCGACTACAAAATAATAATTTTGCACCCACTACCCCCGGGGGGCCTGCCCCCCGGGGCTTTTCTGAAAGGGGAGCGGTGAAGCCCAGGAGTTCCCAGGTATCTTCCAGGCGGCGGCCTTCCAGCAAAGAAACCCCTTCCGCAAGCCGCGCCACTTGGCTGCTTCAGGAACCCTGCTTCGATTCCGGCTTGGAGCCGGACCCTGTAAATGCCATAGTTATACCCTGTAAATGCCATAGTTATGATGACTAAATACACCCCTTATGCGGATGCCGAGTCTTCTCCCCTGGTCGGTGCTTCTTTGAAGGAGTATCTCGCATGAAGTACATGGGTTTCCTGGTCATCCTCATAACACTGTTGTTGCTCCTGCCGGTGGCGGCCCCGGCCGCCGAGGTGCCGGTGCGGCTGAACCTGTATGAAGAAGGCGGGGTGCTCACCAAGCAGGTGAAATCCCTCAAAGAGATGCGGCAGCGCCAGATGATCCCCCAGACCCGGGATTACAGCTGCGGCGCCGCCTCCCTGGCCACTCTCCTGCGCTACTATTACGGCCTGAATGTCACTGAGCTCGAGACCATCATCGGCATGTTCGAGCACGGCAACCAGCAGGACATCAAAAAAGTGGGGTTTTCCCTCTATGACATGAAGCGTTACGCCAACTCCCTGAAATACGGAGCCGACGGCTTCAAGGTCGGAAAGGTGGAAGATCTGCAAAAGCTCACCGTCCCGGTGATCGTCCTCATCGACACCTCCAACTACAAGCATTTTGTGGTAATCCGCCGGGTGGACAGCCGGTATGTCTATATCGCCGACCCCTCCTGGGGCAACCGCAAGATCCCGGTTGATGATTTTGCCAAGATCTGGAATCAAAATATCATTTTTGTGGTACAGGGTCCCAAGGTGGGCAAACCCGAGGGCTTGTTCGCGGAAAGGCCCGAATTAGCCGCCGAGGTTAAAACCTGGCTGATCCAGGAGCCGGCTCTCCAGGCCCGCTTTGCTTTAGACCCCAACGATGTCATACTTAGGGTGACCAATTCACCTCTATTCGTGCTACCGTTTGTTACCGGGCAGTAAGCCCCGGCCAAAGGAGGAAATTATGCGTCCCACCACCAAACCCACCTGCACCATCTCAGCACCTGGGAAGCTGGGCTTCTCGTCTTGTCGGCTCTTCTGCCCCTGCTGCTGGTGACCTGCTCGTCTACCAACCAACTGGCCCAAACACTGCGAGAAAACCAGGGAACTTTCCTGACGCCCCTTCCTTCCCAAGCCGACTCCAAGCCGGCTAAAAAGGCCGAACCCCTCAAGCTGACCGCCGCAGTCCCCCAGGAGAATTTGCAGGAAATGCGGGGTGGCTTTGGAACGTATGTTTTTAACTATGACTTTGACATCAATCTGACTGCGGCCCCCCAGGTAAAGGTGAACTCGACCTTCCAGGCCGTGCTGCCTGACGGCAGTCCGGCTCCGACCATCACTGGCACCCAGGCCTCCTTTAAGGATGGCAATGTCGCCTTCACGGCCGGACCCACGAATGGCGGGTTGGCATCCCAACTGGTAGTCACCGGTCAGAACAATATCGTCTTCGCCAAAACCCAGTTCAACATCCATATTCCCAACGCCTCTACCCTAACTTCCACCATCAACGTCATGCCGGCGGCTTCCCTGGCCGGCATCGGCAGATGAGGCCGGCGCATGCAAAAACTTAGGCTAGCCGCAATTTTTCTGGCCGTCCTGCTGGCGGCGGCCCCCCTCCAGGGGGTCTGTCAAGCCGAGGACAACTTCACCGTGCAATCCATCGTCACCAAGTCCGGAGTTAACTACGTGGGGGTTCTGCAAGGCATCAGCGGTTTTACCCTCCCCTACTTCACGGACAGCGGCGCCATCAGCATGAACTTTAGCAATGTCACGGTGAACGGTGTTTACAACAGAACCATCGGCATAGGCTCTTTCCGGAACCTGGGGTCCCTGGCTTTCATCAACATGATGCCCAATCAGGATGTGGCACCGGTGACTTTCTCCGGCCAGATGTTTTCTCAGGGCAACCAGGTCGGGGTCGGGGATTACAATTACGGCGTCAACGTGAAGTTCAACAATTTCAGTGCTTCGGGTATTGTGGTGTTGAACGTCATGGCCGGCAGCTTCTGCAATCAATTCACTTCACTGAGCTTCAACATGGGTAAAAACGCCATCGCGCCACCAAGTGTCAGCGTCCTGAGCGTCACCCGGGGCAACCCCACCGTGGTTTCCCTCACCAGCCAGCAGATGCAGGCCACAGCCGCCACCGCCGACAACGATATCCAGATAAATGGCAAACAGAACGCCGTCGCCAGCATACAGGGAACTACGAATGTGCAGGGGGTCTCTGCCATTACCCTGTCGGCCGGCATCAATAATCAGATAAGTCACAATGTGTCGGTAAATGTTGACACCGCCAAGTGAGGCCAGAAATAAGCGTCTAAGCCGCTGACCCTCCTCTCCTGCTCACCTGCTGGTATGGACCACTGGTTTGCCCAAAATCACCTCGGCACCCTGCCCCTGTTGCCCCTGACAAGGGCCCCGGCCCCGGCCGGCGCCCTTGCCGCCGCGAGGCGGGCGCCACGATCCCCTGCCTTGCCCCGGCCCTCAAGTGGCTTCGGGAAATCCCCGACTCCGGTTAGTTATGACAACCTTTCTTTTGGCCAGGCCGGTCCTTGTGCAGGGATAACCTGGAAATACGGCAGGATAAAGGTCATTTTCTCCCGGTATCCTGTCTACACGGCTTGGAAGAAAATAATGGGATGTATAAGCCCTTGAAAAATCGTCTCAAAAGATCCTGAAACCCTTTCTGTCGCAGGCCTTTCCCCTTGGCGGATGAGGGGGAGTTGGGATAGAATAACTTTCGGTGTTATGCCCTCCGGTGGCTGATGATTGCTGCATGCTCAGGGAGAATTGGCCGCCCTCTGCCGGGAAAATGTTTTGCCGCCGGGGCTGCCGCCACTAAGGTAGGTCAGAGGGATTGAATATGAACTTCAAGAGATTGGTCGCCATCAGCATCCTGGTGTGCTTCTGGGTGCCTTCGCTTTGTTGCGCCAAGACCTATGATCAAAGGGAAGTGCTGCGATTTAAAGGGAGTGAAAGTAGTTATAGAAAACATTCCGCCGGATATCGAGCGGCTGGGGTTGACGAAAAAAGACCTGCAAAGTGATGTGGAAGCGAAGCTGCGCCAGGCTGGCATCAAGGTTTTCCCTGACTTCAAACCCCCTTCCATGACGGCGTTGTATGTCAATGTCCATACCCTGATCCCCACTCAGGCCAGAACAGTTGTGGTTTATTCCATCGATGTCATGCTGTTTGAGAATTCCTACTTGAAGAGAGACGTTGGCACCGTGGGGGACCTCAAAGAGGTACGGGCCGCCGACTGGGTAATAGCCATGGTCGGTCTGATCGGCGCCTCCAATGTCAGAGATATTCGCAAAAAAGTTGATGCGGAGGTGGATAAATTCATCTCCGACTATAAGAAGATGAACCCCTGATGAACCGCAAGAGCCTAACGCAGGCGCGGCCCTCTCTTCTGTGAAGGGAGGTTGCCGGTTCCGAGACGGGCTCGGGCGCCGGCAGAGATTCTGGGCTGGAGTTGCCCTGGCCTTCGAGGAACTGACCGGCCGCGGCAGCAAATCAGCCCTAGGGTTGGCAGCACGGCCATAAACCACCTGAAGGAGATTATCATGCTTCGAGTTGTTCGAATTCTGGCAGTATTGGCCCTCATCACCATGAGTCTGTTGGCAGGTCCGTCCCAGGGAGCCCCGGCCCAGGATGCCAAATCCTCTGTCGACCAGGGCCACGAATTCATGAAAAAAGGCCAATATGATCAGGCCATTGCCAGCTTCAGCCAGGCCATCAAGGCGGACTCCAAAAATGCCGTCTATTACAACGCTCGAGGCCTGGCCTATTTCAATGCCAATGCCCTGGACAAGGCCATCGCCGACTACAGCAAGGCCATCCAATTAGACCCCAAGTATGCCGTGGCTCACAACAACCGGGGTTTGGCCTATTATACTAAAGGTGTCCAAAATAAGGCCATGGCTGATTACAATAAGGCCATTGAGTTGGATCCCAAGTATGCCGTCGCCTATGCCAACCGGGGGTTGGCCTACTATTACGCCCGGGACTTCGATAAGTCTTTCGCCGATTTTAACAAGGCAATCGAGTATAGCCAAAAACTTGATCTGGCTTACAACTATCGGGGACTGCTTTATTTCCAGAAGAAGGAATACAATAAAGCTATCGCCGATTATACCAAGGCTATCCAATTAAATCCTAAATACGCTCAAGCTTACAATAATCGAGGTTACGCCTATCTCGCCGAGGACGCTTTAGACAAGGCCCTCGCTGACTATAACAAGGTAATCGAATCTAATCCAAAATTTATTATTGCCTATAATAATCGGGGATTAGTCTATTATGAAAAGAAGGATTACAAAAAAGCTCTTGAGGATTTTAACAAAGCCATTCAGATAGACCCCAAGTATGCCGTGGCTTACAATAATATCGGTTTGATCTATTACGATCAAAAAGAGTATGACAAGGCTCTCGCTGAATTCACCAAGTCTATTCAATTTAATAACGGCTGGGCCGTTGCCTGGAACAACCGGGGCCTGGCCAATTTTCGCAAGAAGGCCTACGCCAAGGCCATTCCCGATTATAACAATGCCATTCGCTTGGATCCAAGTTATGCCAATGCTTACAATAATCGGGGCCTGGCCCAGTATGATCTAAAGGCCTATGATAAGGCCATCGCCGATTTCACCAAGGCTATCCAGTTAAATCCCAGGCTGGCCGAGGCTTACAATAACCGGGCCTATGCCTATTATCACAAAAAGGAGTACGACAAGGCCGGGGAAGATGTGGCCAAGGCCAAGGAATTGAAATACACTGTGGATCAGGAACTGGTGGCAGACTTGCAAAAGGCCCCCAGGGCCCCAGCCCCCAAGGCTCCGGCTCCCAAGGCCCCCGCCAAGAGAAGGTAAGCCTTTAACCAGGGCTGTGGCAGGGGTGCTGCAGGGAAGCAAGCGACAGGCCTACCGCCCCCATGCCCCTAAAAGAGATGGCGATAAAATGACCAGGCGGGCCTTAGGGCCCGCCTTTTTTTCAGGTTCAGTTTACTCCGGACCTAGATCACGTCTTCTTTCAAATGAAACGTCCTTTTTTAGTAATTTATTTAAGAGCCCGTTTTTTTGGCGGAAAACCGCCAACCGCTCTTACAGGGTCATCTCCACCCGCACCGTTTCGCCGCCCTCGTCCTTCGAGAGGACAAACCCTAACTTGCTCATCAGGGCCAGCATGGGATGGTTTCCGGACAGGACGTCCCCCTTGAGCCTTTTAACCCCCATTTCCCGGGCTACTTGGATAAGCCGCTCCATGAGCTTACTGCCCAACCCCTTGCCGTGCCAGGCGTCCGCCACAATCAGGGCGAACTCGGCGTCCTGCCGGTCAGAGGTGGTGACCAGGCGGGACACCCCCATCATGACTTCCGGCCCCGGGGGCGCACCCACGGCCATGAGCCCCAACTCCCGGTCATAGTCGTTCTGGGTGAAGCGGATGAGCATGTCGTGGGTCCATGTTCTGATGCGGCGGAAATACCGGAAATAGATGGTTTCATCCGAGCAGGCCGCCAGGAAGTCCGCCACCAGGGGTTCGTCCTCCGGTTTCATGGGCCGGATCTTGACGGGAGTCCCGTCTTCCAGCATCCAGTCGCTGACAAACTGGTTGGGATAGGGGGCGAGTATCAGGTGGCGGGGGGCCGGCACCGGGCTTGCCTCCACCACCATGCGGGCGTCCCCGGCCAGCGGTTGACCTTCCGAAATGAACAAAGGATTGATGTCCAACTCGACGATTTCCGAAAATTCCGTCACCAGCTGGGACAGGCGCATGAGCATCTCCGCCAGTTTTTCCAGATCAGCCGGCGGCAGATTGCGATACCCCTGGAGCAGCCGGTAAATCCGGGTGCGCTGCATCATCCGTCCGGCCAGCATGAGGTTGAGGGGTGGCAGGGCAATGGAGGCGTCTTTTAAGACCTCGGCGTAGATGCCCCCCAGCCCGAAGAGCAGTACGGGGCCGAATTGCGGGTCCTTTTTGGCGCCCATGATCAATTCGAAGTCAACGGGCCTGACCATGGGCTGCATGGTCACCCCCAGGATCTGGGCCTCCGGCGCCCGTAACCGGGCTGCCCCCGTGATCTCGTCGAAGGCCGCCTTGACGTCGTCCTCGTTCTTGAGGCCGATCTTGACGCCGCCCACCTCGGTCTTGTGAGAAATCTGGGGGGAATGGATCTTCATCACCACCGGATAGCCCAGGTGGCTGGCCGCCTGCGCCGCCGCCTGGGCCGAGGACGCTGAAATCGTCGGCGTCACCGGAATGCCGTAGGCCGCCAGGATCGCCTTGGCCTCGATCTCCGAGAGCACGTGCGACTGCCGTTTCAGGCACTCCTGAATATACGCCTGGGCCTGCTGGTGGTTGACCTCCAGCTCATGGGGGAGCTGCGCCGGAGTTTGCTGGAGCAGTTCCAAGTTGCGGGTGTAGGAGTACATGGCCATGAAGGTGTCCACGGCCTGCTCCGGGGTTTCATACACCGCCACGCCCCCGTCATTTAAAAGGCGCACCCCTTCGGCCACGTCCTCGCCGCCCATCCACACCGCCAGGACCGGCTTGGCGTACTTTTTGATCTCCGGCACAAGCTCCTGGGCCACCCTGGCGGGGTCAGTCATGGCCTGGTGGGTGAGAATGACCACCAGTCCGGAAAGTTCGGGGGCCTGCAAGAGGATTTGCAGGGCCTGGAGATAGCGCTCGTGGGTGGCGTCCCCCAGGATATCCACGGGGTTGTTATGGCTCCAGAAATGCGGCAGCACCTCATTGAGCTTGGCCAGGGTCTCCGGCCCCAGGGTGGCTGGCTCCACCCCCCAGCTTCCCAGAGCGTCGATGGCCATGACGCCTGGCCCCCCGGCATTGGTTATGATCCCCAGGTTCCCGCCCACCGGTCTTTGGGTTTTCCCCAGGGCCTCGGCGCAGTCAAACAACTGCCGGACCGTGTTCACCCGGATGATCCCGGCCCGGCGGAACGCGGCATTGTAAACCTCATCCAACCCAGCCATGGCCCCGGTATGGGAGGCCGCGGCCCTGGCCCCCGCCTCGCTCCGGCCGGACTTGGAAATGATGATGGGCTTGATCCGGGAAACAGCCCGGGCCGCGCTCATGAAACGCCGGGGGCTGGTCATGCCCTCCATGTAAATCAGAATGCTCTTGGCGCTGATCTCGCTCCCCAGGTAATCCAGGAGGTCGGCGAAATCCAGATCCGCCATGGTGCCCACGCTGATAAAGTGAGAAAAACCGATGTTGTTTTGCGTGGCCCACCCCAAAATGGCGCTCCCCAGGGCGCCGCTCTGGGAGATGAAGGCCAGGCTGCCGGGTTTGGCCGAAAACGCCGCGAAGCTGGCGTTGAGGTGGCTCCCCGGGCACAGCAGCCCCATGCAGTTGGGCCCGAAATAGCGCACCCCGGCGCGCAGAGCCTCCTCGTGGATGGCCTGGTCGATGGCCAGCCCCTCTTCCCCGGCTTCCTTGCCCCCGGCGGAGATGATGATCGCGGCCTTGGTGCCGATCTGGCCGCACTCCTTGATGATCTCCGGCACGCCCTGGATCGGTATGCAAATGACGGCCAGATCCACCGGCGCCCCCACCGCGGTCAGGGAGGGATAGGCCTTGAAGCCCTGAACTTCAGGGGCCTTGGGGTTGATGGGGTAAATCTGACCGTGGAAACCGCCATCCCTCAGATTGTCCACCAGGATATGGCCCACGGAGCCTTCCCGGGTGCTGGCCCCCACCACGGCCACGGATTCCGGTTTGAAAAAGGCATCCAACAAGTTCTTGTCCATCTGTTCACCCCCTTAAGGCTAGGCCGGGTCCCTCAGGCGCGCGGCCTTGGCGGCGAGGCACCCCGCGTTTAACTCCCAAGTGCGCGGCGCTCCAGGCTATCGCGCTTCTTACCATGCTCTTTGAAGATAACCATGTTTTCCCCAACGCACATCAGGCCGAGATACCCAAAATTCTCATAGTAAACTTCCGTTCAGGTATATCTTCTGGAATTTGGGGAAGGGTCAGAGCCCTATAAGCTATCGGAGATCAGCGAAAAGTTATACTGCTCACTGCTCACTCTATTCTAACAAGTGACCCCCCTCCCCCACTACCCTCACTTCTTCTTCAGCTGATCCGCCACCGACTGGATGGCTGCCTGGATCTTCTCCTGGTCCCCCAGGTAATAGTGTTTGAGAGGCGTGAGGTCATCGTTGAGCTCGTAAACCAGGGGGATGCCCGTGGGAATGTTCAGGCCCGCGATCTCCTCGTCGGGAATCTTATCCAGAAACTTCACCAAGGCCCTGAGGCTGTTGCCGTGTGCCGCGATGATCACCTGTTGGCCTGTCTTTACCGCAGGCGCCAGCGTCTCATGCCAGTAGGGCAAAAAGCGCGCCACCACATCTTTCAGGCACTCCGTCAGGGGCAGCTCCGCCTTGGGGACGCCGGCATAGCGCCGGTCCCGGCCGGGATAGTAGGGACTGTCCGGAGTCAGGGCCGGCGGGGGCACGTCATAGCTGCGCCGCCAGATCTTCACCTGGTCCATCCCGTGCTTCTCCACGGTCTCGGCCTTGTTGAGTCCCTGCAGGGCGCCGTAGTGGCGCTCGTTCAGGCGCCAGCTGTGATGCACCGGAATCCACATCAGGTCCATCTCCTCCTGGGCCAGCCACAGAGTTTTTATGGCCCTTTTCAAGACGCTGGTGTAGGCCACGTCAAAGACAAATCCTTCCTCTTTCAGCACCCGCCCGGCCTCTTTGGCCTCGATGACGCCCTTCTCAGACAGCCCCACGTCGATCCAGCCGGTGAAGCGGTTTTCCTTGTTCCAGACACTTTCGCCATGCCGCAGCAAGACCAGCTTGTACATAGGTATCTCCTGATTCGTGACTGATCCTTATCGGTTGACGCCAGAACAAAGCGCCCCAGGGACCTGTCTGCTGAGATGGTGTTGATCGTACCTAAATTCCCCCCCTTATTAAAGGGGGTAAGGGCAGTAGTTCTCCCTCTCCCCCTTTATGGTGGGAGAGGGCTGGGGTGAGGGGGTAACGCCTATTACCTCTCACCCTGACCCTCTCCCCTGGAAGGGGAGAGGGAATTGGTGGCACAGGTGCCTTCACCTATGCCGGCGCAGGCTAAAGCCTGCGGCTGCATTACCTCTTGGTAGGTCGGGCTGGACATTGCCAAATGCCTGCCGGACACTGCTGGGGTAAGGGAGGACTTTTATAACCGTTTGAAAACCCCCTAGATCCCCTATTAGAAAAGGAGGACGTTCCAGACATTCTATTAAAGTGAGACATTTCTGAATGATCCGACACCGGCCCTTCAAGACCTCACCGCTTGAGGCTCTTGTTTTCCAGCGGCAAATCCACCAGCTGCACCGGCATGGGTGTCGCCTGCCAGATATCCCGGTCATATTCCCGGATGGCCCGGTCCGAGGAAAATTTGCCCATGCGGGCCACATTCAGGATGCTCATGCGGGTCCAGCGTTTCTGGTCCTGAAAGATCTGGCCCACCTCGTCCTGCCGGTCCACGTAGGCTTGGTAATCGGCCAGGAGCAGGTATTCATCCCCGTGCAAGAGGGACTCCACCAGAGGGGCGAACAACCCCCGGTCCCCGTGGGAGAAAAACCCCGAACTGATGAGGTCCAGCGCCTCCCTAAGCTGGGGGTTGTCATGATAGTAGCTCCCCGGGTCGTAGCCCCGGGATTGCAAGTCCCGCACTTCTTCGATGGTGTGCCCGAACAGAAAGAAGTTTTCCGGCCCCACTTCTTCCCTGATCTCAAAATTGGCCCCATCCAGGGTGCCGATGGTCAAAGCCCCGTTTAAAGCGAACTTCATGTTGCCGGTGCCGGAGGCCTCTTTGCCGGCCAGGGCAATCTGTTCCGAGAGGTCCGCGGCCGGGTAAATCTTCTGGGAGTTCAGGACGTTGAAGTTGGGGAAAAACGCCACTTTCAGGCGGTCCTTGACGTCCGGGTCTCGGTTTACCACGTCGGCCACGCTGTTGATGAGCTTGATGATGAGCTTGGCCATGACGTAGCCCGGCGCCGCCTTGCCCCCGAACACAAAGGTGCGGGGGGTGATGGCCAGGTCCGGCTGGCGTTTCAGGTGGTTGTAGAGGGTGATGATGTAAAGGACGTTCAGGTGCTGGCGCTTGTATTCGTGGATGCGCTTCACCTGGACATCAAACAGGGAAGCGGGGTTCACCGCCACCCCGGTGCGGGCCTGGATGAGGGCCGCCAGGTCCCGCTTGTTTTCCAGTTTCGCCTGCTGCCAGGCCCGGTGAAAGTCCAGGTCCTCGGCAAACTCCTCCAGGCGCCGCAAAAGATCGAGATCCTTGACCCAGGCATCCCCGATCTTGCTGGTAATGAGGGAACTCAGCCGGGGATTGCACAGCAGCAGAAAGCGCCGGGGTGTCACCCCGTTGGTCTTGTTGCTGAATTTGCCGGGCCAGAGGTCATAATAATCCTTCAGCACCGTGGTCTTCAGGAGTTCGGTATGGAGGACCGACACCCCGTTGATGGCATGGCTTCCCAGGCAGGCCAGGTGGGCCATGCGCACAAATTTGGGCCCGGTTTCATCGATAAGGGACAACCGCTCGATCCGGCCCACGTCGTGGGGGAACTTCAGGCGCTCCTCGTCCAGAAAGCGCTGATTGAGGGCAAAAATGATCTCCAGGTGCCGGGGCAAAACCTTTGCGAACAGCGGCAGCGGCCATTTTTCCAGGGCCTCAGGAAGCAGCGTGTGGTTGGTGTAGGCCATGGTCTTGCGGGTGATGGCCCAGGCCTGGTCCCAATCCATCTGATGCTCGTCCACCAGCAGGCGCATGAGTTCGGCCACGGCCACCGCCGGGTGGGTGTCGTTCAGCTGCACGGCCCAGGCCTCGTGGAACCGCGTGAGATCGCGGTAAAGCTCCAGGTGCATGCGGATCATGTCCTGCAGCGCGCAGGAGCAGAAAAAGTATTGCTGCTCCAGCCTGAGCTTTTTCCCCACCTGGGGCCCGTCGTTGGGATAGAGCACCTTGGTGATGTTTTCGGAGACCACCTTCTCGTTCACCGCGTCGTAGTAGTCCCCCTTGTCGAAGGCCTGAACGTCGAAAGACTCCACCGCCTCCGCCTTCCACAGCCGCATGACATTGCAGTTGTTGACCCGGTATCCCAGGATGGGGGTGTCATAGGCCACCCCCTTGACCACCCGCTCCGGCACCCAGCGAACCCGGTAGCTCCCCTGGGCATCGGTGTAGACCTCCGTGTGGCCCCCCAGTTTCACCTGGCAGGGAAACTCGGGGCGGTGGAGCTCCCAGGGGTTGCCAAATTCCAGCCACTTGTCGGTGACTTCCACCTGCCAGCCATCCCTGATTTCCTGGTCGAAAATGCCGAACTCGTAGCGCAGCCCGTAGCCGATGGCCGGGATGGCCAGCGTGGCCAGGGAATCGAGGTAGCAGGCCGCCAGCCTTCCCAGGCCGCCGTTCCCTAATCCCGGCTCTTCCTCCTGGTCCAGCAGGTCCTGCAGGTTCCCGTCAAATTCGGCCACGGCCTGTTCCACCTCCTCATAAATCCCCAGGTTCATGAGGTTGTTGCCCAGCTGGGGGCCCGGCAGGTATTCCGCCGAAAAGTAGCACACCACCTTCACTTCTTGCTCGATGAAGCTCGAGACGGTGTTCACCAGGTGCTGTAGCAGGCGCTCCCGGGCGGTGTAGGACAGGGCCATGTAGAGGTCGTGGGGCGTGGCGGTCTGGGGGGCCTTCCCCAACAGGTAAAAAAGATTCTCTTTCATCGCCCGCTCCAGGGTTTCGTGACTGAGACCCGTGCGCGTCGATTCCAGGGCCTGCCCGGTATTGTTCGTGTCAGCGGCGCTCATCTAATTCTCCTGCACTGGCATTGGCATCTTGGGGGGAGAGCCAGGGATCTGTAAACTATCCGCAGTAATCTATAAGCATAAGCGCCAAAAGCTTATGCTTACTGATCACTGCTTACTGCCCACAGCTTCATCTTCCCTCAGTCTTCAACAGGTCCGTACGTTTTTTCAACAGGCGAATCGTCCCATAGAGCAACAGGCCGCAGGCGAACAGGGTGACCGTGAACCAGTCCGGCACCAGGGTGCCCCGGGAAAACCAGCTGATCATACTGTTCAGCACCGTGAACAGGGCAATGATGGTGAAAAAGGTGGAGTATTCCCGGGAGATGGCCGACTTCAGGGAAAACGGCAGACCAGGCTTGACCCAGCTGGACAATCTCGGGATAAAAGCCGGGGTTGCCGCCGCCCACTCCCGGTACTTTTCCCCGAACTGCTCAAACAAAAAGCCCTCTTCCGCAAACATGATTCTCTCATAATACAGCCAGAAGGCCAGCACGGTGATCACCGTGAACCACCAGCACCGGGGCAGCAGCGACAGGCCCAGCCACATCAGGAAATTTCCGAGATAAATGGGGTGCCTGACCAGCGAATACATGCCGGTGGCATTCAGCGTGGCGGCCACCTGCTTTAAGGTGTTTCGTCCCGAGCTGCCGGCCGGCACGTACCCCACCGTGAGAATGCGAACGGCCAGACCAAAGAAAGCCACCATCAGGCACACCACTTCCCAGGCCGTGCTGCCGGGGGATGAGCCAGGCCAGGTAGCGGTGTACCGCGCCGCGGGGACGGCCAGCACAAAGAGGACCAGGGGGAGATAACTCCTCCAGCGAAAAAGCCAGTTGCCGGCTTTCTGGAACTCATCCGCCAGCATGGTCCCTCTCCCTGCTCATCTCGAGATTTCTGGGGGAAGGGCCAGGGACCCGCATGCTGTAAGCCATCGGCTATAAGCAAAAAGCTTGCTGCTTATAGCTTATAGCGCTCAACTCCTGGCCCCCTCCCTCAACTTTGCTATGGTATCACGCCTTGCCGGCGCTTCCCAGCACGTGTTCGTTTTTGTATTTGACCATCTTGATCAGCTCCTCCCGGGCCGGGCCTAAGTACTTCCGCAAGTCGAACTCTCCGGGCTTTTCCGCCAGGATCTTCCGGATGATGGCGGTCATGGCCAGGCGCTGGTCGCTGTCGATGTTGATTTTACACACCGCGCCCTGGGCCGCCCGCTTTAATTGCTCTTCGGAAATACCCACCGCGGCCTCCATCTTGCCCCCGAACCGGTTGATCAATTCCACGTACTCGGGCATGACGCTGCTGGCGCCGTGCAACACGATGGGAAAACCTGGCACCCGCCGTTCGATTTCTTCCAGGATGTCAAACCTCAACGGCGGCGGCTCCTCACCGGCCTTCACCTTAAACTTGAAGGCCCCGTGGGAAGTGCCGATGGAGATGGCCAAAGAGTCCACCCCGGTCTGGGACACGAAGGCTTCCACCTCCTCGGGCCGGGTGTAATTGGACTTCTCGTGGGACACCTCGTCTTCGATGCCGGCCAGCACCCCCAGTTCCGCCTCCACCGTCACCTCCAGGGGATGGGCATATTCCACCACCTGCCGGGCGAGGCGCACATTTTCCTCGAAGGGGAGGTGGGAGCCGTCGATCATCACCGAGGAGAAGCCCGAGTCGATGCAGGATTTGGCCAACTCGAAGGTGTCGCCGTGGTCCAGGTGCAGGGCCACCGGGATGTCGCCCCCCATGGCCTTCGCCATCTCCAGGGCGCCTTTCACCAGGTAGGGGACCATGACCGCGTTCAGGTACTTGCGGGCGCTGCCGGAACACTGCAGGATAACCGGCGACCTGGTCTCCACGCAGCCCGTGATGATGCCCTCAATCTGCTCCATGTTGTTAAAGTTGTAAGCCGGCACAGCATAGTGCCCCGCCAGGGCCCGCTTAAACATTTCCTTGGTGTTTACCAACCCTAAATCCCGGTATTGGTGCGACGTCATCGGCTAACTCCTTTCTGCAAATGATCCTTGGGTGGAAGGCCAGGGGGTTAAATGCCTTAAGCTTTATGCTTTTCGTTTATAGTTTTAAATGTGGCATCCCGGCAATATCTTATAAAACCTAAGCCAGCTACTCCCCCTCCCCAGGTGGGAGGGGGTTGGGGAGAGGGGGAAGGTTCACGCCCGATAACATCTTATAATTACGCATTATTTTAGCCACCCCCACCCCAGCCCTCCCCCATCAAGGGGGAGGGAGTATAAGGACTAACATTTGTAAGATAAACCTTGGACATTACAATAGCTTATAGCCTAGAGCTTATAGCCTAAAGACCCCTGGCGCCCCCTCCCAACTCAAGCCACAAAATCCGCCTTGATGAGGTTGGTGGCGCCCCGGGTGCCCAGCGGCGTGCCCGCGGTGATGACCAGCCGGTCTCCGGAGGTCAGGTAGCCCTGCTTTACGGCCATGGTCTTCACCACTTCCAGCATCTCGTCCACGCTCGTCAGCCCGTCGATGAGGAAGGGCACCACCCCCCAGACCAGGCACAGGCGCCTTTTGGTTTCCTCCCGGGTGGTAACGGCGATGATGGGCACTGACGGCCGGAAACGGCTCAACAGCCCGGCTGTGGTGCCGCTGGCCGTGGAGGCCAGGATCGCCTTGGCATCAAGGTCCCTGGCCAACTCGCAGGCCGCGAAACTGATGGCGTCGCTGATCGCGTCGGTGAGCAATTTGCTGTGGTGGTGCAGCCAGTCATCATAGGGAAACTTGGCCTCCGTGGTCCGGGCGATGTCGTCCAGGAAGTGCACCGCCTCCACGGGGTAATGCCCCACCGCGGTTTCCTCCGAAAGCATGACCGCGTCAGTGCCGTCCAGGATGGCGTTGGCCACGTCGGTGACTTCCGCCCGGGTGGGGCGGGGGTTGTTCACCATGGAGGCCAGCATCTGGGTGGCAGTGATCACCGGTTTCCCCACCCGGTTGGCCTCGGCGATAAGGAATTTTTGCACCAGGGGTACCTGCTTCAGGGGCGTTTCCACCCCCAGGTCGCCCCGGGCCACCATGATGCCGTCCGCCACCGCCAGGATCTCGCCGATCTGGGCCACGGCCTCCGCTTTCTCGATCTTGGCGATCACCGGGGTGTCGAGCCCCCGGCCGGCGATGATTTCTTTCAGTTCAGTCACTTCCCGAGCGGAGCGCACAAAGGACAGGGCCACCAGGTCAACCCCCTGGGCCAGCCCAAAGTCCAGGTCTTCCCGGTCCTTGGCGGTGAGGGCCGAAATGGGGAGAGGTATCCCCGGCAGGTTCAAGCCCTTGTGGGAACTTAACGGCCCCCCCACCACGACCCGGCAGGTCAGGGTATCGGCGGATTTCTCCACCACCTGAAGCTCCAGGGCCCCATCCGCCAAAAGCACCGTAGCCCCCACCGGCGTGGCGGAGATTACCTCCGGAGTGTTCACCGAACAGCCTGCCTGGTTGCCGGCCAGAGTGCGGCTGGTCAGGGTGAAGGTTTGCCCGGGGACCAGTTGTACGGGCTCGGGATTGATGTCCCCGACCCTGATCTTCGGCCCCGACAGGTCCTGCAGGATGGCCACCGGCACCCCTGCCTGCCGGGCTGCGCTCCTCACCATGTCGATCCGCGCCTGATGTTCGGCTTGGGTGCCGTGGGAAAAATTCAGCCGGGCCACATTCAGTCCTGCTGCCACGAGTTCCGGGATGATTTCCCCCGTGCTGGCTGGCCCCAGGGTGCACACGATCTTGGTCCGCCTCAGTTCCGCCAAAGTGCCCATGCTCCTCCAGGCGCCCCGCCCGCCGGGCCGGGACGCTGCTCAACTAGCCCCTTATGATAATGTACTGCTGGTTGAGATGTATATCGAAAAATGCGATATTTTCCACACCCGGGATTTCACCATTGCTGCAATCCCGGCAAAATTTGAGGTGAGGAAAAAGCCGGATCATGGTTAAGGAAAGCGCTGCCGGAGCCTACCTGAGTTTTAGTGGGCATCTCGGTGCCCGCACTCGTCAGGTGCTGAAAGATCCGCATTTCGATGTTTTTGATAGTCAGGGCACGCGCCTCATCCTGGGGAAATGCTCCCGGCTCCCGGATGACGAGGACCCCGGGGCGGGCCGTTACGGCATTGACTTTCACCGCGCTCTGCCCCCCTTTCAGGACGCCTCCGGCTTCACCTGTGACTGGGGAACCGGCCCCATCCCGGTGAATGCTTATACGTATGCCCAGTATCTCCCCAAAACGTTAAGGTTTCGTGAGTTTACCGCTAATCTGGCCTTTGCCGCCCGCACGCTGGAGGACTACCGGGCCAAGTTCCAGGTATATCAGGCCTTTTATCGCCATATTTACCAGGCCCCCTGCCCCACTGTCATTGCCGCCCCCCATGCCGGGGAGGTGCGCCGCCCTCCCGACCAGTACCACCCGTTTCCCCAGCATGAGACCGACGCCTGGACTTCCCGGGTGGCGGTCCGTTGCCTGGACGGCACGCCCGGGGAAGCGAAGCGCCTCCTCATTTCCCTGCACAGCACCGATTATTTCGGCGCTTGCTTTGATTTGGGGGATTTCGGCCTGCCCCAAAACCATCTGCTGCCCGGCCTCACGAATCGGCTCAATCAGCGCTTTGCCGGAGAAATCGCCATGCTCTTGCCGGCCTACCGGGATTACCTGGTGCCTTATACCCTGGAGCGCCTGCGGTGGATGGCAAAGGGCTGGGGCACTCTCGATCCCAAGGCCCTCCTCACCATATCCACCGCCTCCCGCTTTGAAATCCTCCGCCTGGTGCAGGTGCTGGAGCCGTGGCTACCCTCGGCGGCAACGGTCACCCTGGACCGGCTGACCCGGGGCCTGGAGGCCTTTTTCGCCTCGCCGCCCCTGGAGCTCATCACCTTAAACAAGGTCTTTTCCGGCCGGAAGACCGCGGGCCTCCTGAACCTCGAGGAGAATTTGCAAAGGCATGGCTTTCACACCGCGGTCCAGGTGGAGTGCTCCCGCTTCCTGGCCCGGCACCATCCCGGACTGGCCGCGGCCATCATCGCCGCGGTGGAAAAGGGTCTCCGAGAGACTCTTGATGGCACCGGCTGAAATGGGATATTTTGGGGGAAGGGCCAAGGCATGGTGGCACAGGCTTTCCAGCCTGTGGAAATCCCCTGGCCTTCCCCCACTTACTTTCTCCTACTTCGTCATCTTCCCCAAGGCCTGCAGGACCTCTTCATAATTCGGCTCACTGGTGACTTCCTTCACCAGCTGCTCGTATTGCGCAGTGCCTTCCCGGTCGATGATGAACACCGCCCGGGCCAGGAGACGCAGTTCCTTGATCAGCACCCCGTAAGCCTGGCCGAACGCGGCCTCGCG
>Ga0207862_1000194_pt1 | contig 17394 bp, 15 predicted proteins | sample LuqExpMetageno81_FD_187838 | JGI IMG/M metagenome (GOLD analysis project Ga0207862, IMG submission 187838) | Tropical forest soil microbial communities from Luquillo Experimental Forest, Puerto Rico - Sample 81 (SPAdes) | ecosystem: Environmental > Terrestrial > Soil > Tropical forest ... | reverse complement strand
AGACACGTTGCGGGACCAGAGAGGGGGGAAGCACACGAGCGTGCACCAGCGGGAAAGCCAGACATGAATGTTTGGTGCGCGGCAGCGACTGCATCGAGCGCACTATTGGGAACACCCGGTGCTATGGCTGTGCCCCCAACTGTGCCAAGGAGACCACCTTGGAATGTCTGAACGTATGGGGGATTTGTACCCACAATGTCGGCGACGGTGCCGGGCAGGATGTCGCTGAAAAGCCCGAAACCCGAGCGAAGAAGAGTGTTTGGCTTGAATTGCCAAGCGATGGCAGTTCGTGGCTGGAGAATTGCGAGCGGAGTGGACGAAAAGACGTTACCGAGTCCGGTTCGAATCGTAGCGTTTAGGGGTTCGTTCACGTCGTGAGAAATGGAATCGAATGCCCCAGTGAGCCGCGCAAGGTGGTAATGCGGATTGAGAGGATTGGAATTCAGAGTGTCACGCAAGCCAATCGTCCATGTAAGGTTTTTAGTTAGCTTCCATGTGTCCTGAGCGTAGAGGTCGAAGTTGAGGAAGTTAAAAGGTTCGTTCGCTGAAGTGGGAAACGCTTGTGTCGCGGTAGAAGCTACCCCATAGATGAACTGCGGGAGCGTGGTGTAGGTAACAGTGGGCACCGAACCAGTCCCAAAATCGTAGTCGTTTAGCCGGAAGATTCGGGTGTTGATGCCGAACCGGAATTCGTGTGCCCCATGGCTCCACGCAAGGTTGTCATTGATGAAGAAGCGAGTGGCTCGTCGGCCCTGAACCCAAGTATTGTCTAGGCCACCGGTTGTAGTGAAGGGGGCGTTCGCGCCGATGCCTTGGAGAACAATGGGGAATGTTGAGAGGGTTTTCTGGAAGTTCGCAGGACCGAACAGGCTCTCGTACCAAGAGAACGCGGGATTGAAATAGTTCACCAGATTTTGCGAGAAGACGTGGGTGTACCCCGTTGCAAACGAATACAGAGGCTGCGGAGAGACTGCGTCAAAAATCGGGTTGATGGGGTCAGTGTAGGCTGCTTGCACTCCGGTATCAGCCTGAAAGCGGAACCAGATTGTATTGCGCTCATCAACATTGTAATCAATGCGAGCGGTCTGCACCTGTTCGTGGTCTTCGCTAGAATGGGAAACGCTTTGCCGGTTAGCGCAGCCGTTGCCGTCATTCGGAATTGCAGTAGCGGAGCCATTCGAATCGAAAGGACAACCAAGAACGGCGAGAGGGGTGCCGCGGGTGTTGCGATACAGAGAAAACATCTCTTCATAGAAGGGCACGGATTGAGGCGAGGGCTTATAAACGGTACCTGTCACCGAATCAGTTCCGCCGAGGGGCAGTTGCTGCAAGACATAATTCTGAAACGCAGGAGTCGGAACTGTGGTGGCGGTGACAATAGGAAGGGCAATGCGGACCCACTCGCTATCGAAGAAGAAGAAAAGTCTGTCCTGAATAATAGGACCACCAAAACTGCCGCCGAAGTGATTTACCGTGGAACGCGGCTTGTGACTTCCGGGATTGGAGTTGGTGAAGAAGTTGGCGGCATTGAAGCGCGAGCCGTTCCAGAGTTCATAGAGATTGCCATGAAATTGATTGGACCCGGACTTGGTGACGTAGTTGACCTGAGAGGCACCATACCGGCCTTGGTCAACGGCATAAGAAAGCGTATTGACTGTCACTTCCGCTATGGAGTTCAGTCCAAGGACCAGATTCGTTGAGAGTCCGCTGTTGAGATTGGTTAGAGGGTCGTTGGTCTCAAGGCCATCGACGATGTATCCATTCGACAGTGCGGGAAGACCGTTGAACTCGACGTTGCCGTAACCGTTGGTGCCCCCGACGAAATCGTTGCCACTCCCAGCGGTATTGAGGAGTGCGCCGGAGGCGAACTGCAGTGGGTACGTGAGGTCGCCGCCGGGATTCGGAAGATTCTCAAGCGCCGTAGCATTGAGATTTGTCGAAGTATTGGCGTTCGCTGGATTGAGGAGCAAAGACTCCCCGCTGACTTCGACGCTCGTTTTAGCTTGCGCGAGTTTTAGAGTGAAGGTGACGGTTTGTTTTTGACCAAGCCTGGCCGCCACATTGTCAGCTTGCTGCGGCGCGAAACCCTCGGCGATTACTTTGATGGAGTAGGTGCCCGGTTTGAGTTGGGGAAAGTCGAAGCGGCCCTGGCCGTCCGTGGTAGCGTTTCGTTGGAATCCTGTTTCCCGATTGGCGATGAAGACGCGAGCGGCGGGAATAGCAGCGTCGGTGGCGTCCTGCACCTGACCCACGATAGCACTCGTCGTTTCTCCTTGGGAATACAGGCGGATCGGCGCAAGCAACATCAAGATGAAGACCAATCTTGGGAGCGGCCTAGACACGTTGCGCCCAACTTTCAAGAATGCCAGCAATTAAGCCTAGTTAATATTTAGAATTAACGCAAGTAAATGCAGGGCGAAGGAACAGGGACTATCGAGGAGAATACCCAAGCGAGTCCGCCGCGAAAGTCATCACAAGAGAGGGCGGTGGGCGCTTGTGGAAATCGCGCAGCGATTTCCAAGGCGCGGTGGGCGCGTTCTCGGCGTCGATGGCGCCGGCAGCGTCCAGGGCCCTCCAAGCCCGGCGGTCACTCATGTCGCGCCCCGCGTGACCCATCCAGTACTTGTATAGGCCTTCGGGGCACTCCGTGTAGTTCCGCAGGTACGTGTTTCGAAAACGACGGAACGCATGGTTTCCAGCTTTATGCGTTCCAGTGCATGGATTCACGTAGTTTAGTTCCTTCAGAGCCACAGGCAGATGGCGCCGAACTATATTGGTCGGCGAAAGCGGCTTCCCGGTTCGAGTGCAGAACAGGAGTCCAACCTTGCGGCCGCCAACGAACTGTTGGAGGCAAGTGGCAATCGCCGGGTGAAGATCGACTTGACGGACGGCATTCGCAGTCTTGAGCCGTTGGTCGATCGATGAAATCGTGGTTCCATTTTCGGGTATAGATTTGCTCGCCTCGCTCATCGACGGCAGACGCAACGACCATCTTTACAACGCGAACGTAGTTGCCGGTTATGGTCTTTGGGGACAACCCACCGTCCGACATTTTGGCGACAAGGACTGAACTCTTCAACCGAACCTATGATGAAGCACTTTCAGTAGCGCTGGCCACCGGTGCGCAACCGGAAACGATGCTTGTAGAGCCGATCCCACCGGGATGGCGCGCTGACGGCATCGCGAGCGAGGGGCGGGACACGTGGATCACCAAGATACTGACGGCCTACGGAGACGTCACTCCGTCAATGCTTCAGGACATCCGCCGTGGGAGAAGAACCGAAATCGAATTCATCAACGGGTATGTGGTAAATATGGCTCGGCAATTCGAGCTGGACGCACCCATTAACGCCGCCATTGTCGAAACGGTTCATGCAATCACAAGCGGCCGACTCGCTCCGAATCCTGGGCTGCTGGCGCAGGTGCTCCAGGCGCGCACTCATAAATAAGCAACACCGTGGCAAGACCGCGCATCCATGAGTTGTCTTAAGAAGCGCGACACCGGAATCACTCCGGAATGGTGCTTGCCATGTCAGAGTCCGAAGACCATGTCCTCAACTCTCGCGCAAGGCGACGATCGGGTTCACTTTCGTCGCCCGGCGTGCTGGAAGATAACTAGCCAGCGCGGCCACTGCAAGTAAAAGCAGAGGCACGATCAGAAACACAGCCGGATCATGGGGGCGAACACCATAGAGCAAACTTGCCATCATGGACGCAGTGGATGCAGAAAAGACCAATCCGGCAACGATGCCTACGCCAGCGAGCGCGACCCCCTTGCCCAGGAACATTCTCAGAATGTCGGCCCGCCGCGCGCCCAGGGCCATGCGGATACCGATCTCGCGCGACCTTTGGCCGACCATATAAGCCAACAAGCCGTAAATTCCGATGGAGGCCAGAAGCACCGCCAATCCAGCAAATCCGCCCACCAGATTCGCAGAAAAACGGCGTGAAGCCAGTGACCGATCAAGAACGTCGTTCATAGAAGAAACACCAAATACTGGCAAGCCGGGATCAATGTCCTGGATTTCATGCCGAATCTGTGGTTCGAGCAGGGTCGCGGGCAGAGACGTCCGCAACACAACGCTCAGTCGTTTGCCGTTGTCTTGATAGGTCGAAACATAGATGTGGGGAACGCCATCGATGTCGAGACCGTCACTCTTGATATCTCCAACCACACCCACGATGGTCGTCCATGGCTTGGTAGGGTTCCGTGCGAACCGCACTCGGCGGCCCAGCGGATCGCGATCCGGCCAATACTTATGAGCGGTGCTTTCATCAATGATGGCCACCATCGGTTTGCCATCTTCGTCGCCCTCGGTGAATGAGCGGCCGCGTAGGAGGGTCGTCTCTAACACCTTAAAATAGTCGGGGCTTATCCGAATTCTCTCGGCGCGCAGATCCTGCGAGGACTCGACCGGTCTATCTTCAATCGCGAAGCCTTCATTCGCTACGCCACCGACCGCGTTGGGGTTGGTATTCGTGCTCGGAAGAGCTGAGGTGATTGCGGCGAGTTCCACTCCCGGAATTGCCTTCATGCGCCGCAGCAACTCACGATCAAAATTGGCTCTGCGAGGAATATCGAGATACGGATCCATCTCGGATTCGTTGGGATTCGGAAGCTGCATGTTTGCCGCGACAACTTGAGTTGGATTAAAGCCCGGATTTTCCTGCAACAGATCCCGCAGCGTACGCAGCAGCAAGCCGGCTCCCACCATCAGGATGACGGCAAATGCCAGTTCAGAGACGATTAGAACATCCCGCAATCGGCCGGTCCTCTTGCCGTAGCCGGCCCCTCGACCGCCTTCACGAATGGCCGAGGAGAGAGCGACTTTTGCCGAATGAAGCGCGGGAGCAAGTCCAAACACTAAGCCGGTGAGAATGGAAATCAGCAGAGCGAAGGCCAACACTACCCAGTCGATTCGTACTTCGTTGAGCCGGGGAACGTTCGATGGCACGAAGCGCAAGATGAAACGCAAAGTACCCACTGCGGTTGCGATTCCCGCGGCGCCGCCGATGAGCGACAGCAGCATGGACTCGGTCAGCATCTGGCGCACCATGCGGCCGCGGCTCGCCCCCAGCGCTACCCGCACGGCCATCTCTTGTTGTCGCCCCGAAGCGCGCGCCAAGAGGAGATTGGCGATGTTCAACGACACGATGAAAACGATCAGGATTACCGCACCCAGTAAAACCAACAGCATGGGTCGAACCTTGCCCACCAAAGTTTCTTGCAATGGTTGAATCTCAATTGTCCATTGCGCCTGCGGCGGGTAATCGGTGGGAAAGTCGTGGCGCAATTCCGCAGCCATGGCAGTGAGCCGCGCCTGAGCTTGCGCCAGTGTCAGGCCAGGCTTAAGTCGGCCGATTCCAGATGGTAAAATCCGGGTACTACGCATTGGCTGGGGAAAGGGATCTGCGCTGAATCCGGCGGCGCCAAACACTTCCGGCTCGCCGGAAATCGTCGGTCCAGGATGGCGGAATCCGCGTGGCAGAACCCCAATAATTGTAAGGGGATCATTGTCGATCCGGATGGTACGGCCCACAACATTCGGGTCGGCGACATAGGCACGGCGCCACAGGCCATCGCTGATCACAGCCTCTGAAGCGAAACCGGGCGTGAAGTCCTGCGGACCATACAACCGTCCAATTTGCGGAATCACACCCAGCATGGAAAAGTAGCTAAAACTGGTATTGACCCCCTCGACCCGCTCCGGCTGTCCGGCGCCGGTCAAATCCTCGCTACCCTCAAGGATCGGGGTCACATCCTCAAACACACCCGCTCGCGTCTGCAGGTCATCCAGTTCGGGCTTGGAAAACCTAACGTCCCGCAATCCTACGCCGGGCTCGTTAATGAAGATTCGTACCAAACGATCGGGATCGCGGTAGGGCAGAGAATGCAGTAGAACGGCATTCACGATGCTGAAAATGGCCGTGTTGGCTCCCACGCCCAGAGCCAGCGTCAGAACAGCCACGATCGTGAACAGGGGCTTCTTGACCAGCATGCGCAAACCATAGCGAACATCCTGAAGCAAAGTCCCCATGAAGACGCTCCTGCTCCCGGAACATATGCCGCGAAAAACCAGTGTTTACAGGAAAAGTGACATGCGGTGTCAGAAATGAGATAAGCGGTCAGAGTTGACTGTCAAATACTGTTGCCAGGGATCCGTTCACACGCCAAAACTGGAATTCAAAGTGTGGCAGCGGGTATCCAGCATAAACGTCTGCTGCGTGATCGCTCACTCGCGCAAGCCAGAGCGGTTCCAGGTCTAGCAAGTGACCTGTGTTTTCCTGAGCCGACCACTTTGGTTGTGCTTTCTCGATCAGGATTGTGTGTAGGTTCTCAAGATTCCGGACCTAATCCGTAGTTTGAGCAGCTAGTTCGTTCATCCGGTCTCGTGTCGGCTGGAGAACTCGACGTTCGATCTGGTGGACAAGGCCTGTAATTGTGGCGTTCATATGTACCGGCACTCCGAACGTGTGGCCTAACGTCACGACATAGCCGTTGATAAAGTCGATCTCAGTCTTACGGCCGCGCTCAAAGTCCTGGAGCATTGAGGGTTTGATGTCTCCATAGAAAGCAATCATAGCCTCGACCCACGACTCATAGTGTTCCTCTGCGGCAGAGTTGGTCGGCCATCCGGGCGGAATCGGGTCCACGGTCAGCCGCTCCAGCCGAGTGCCAATTGCAAGCGCCACGGACAACGCTTCCTCGTACGTCCGTCGGAAGACCTTCCTGCCTGCCTCCGTTTCCATGTACTGACGCATGGTTTGCGAACAGAGCGCGCCGAGGGTTGTAACCGAGCAATTGATCAGGAGTTTCGACCAGATGGCTCCAGTCAAGTTTGAAGATACCTTAACCTCAATCGCTCGACCTAAGGCGCGCGCAACCCGCTCGACGCGCTCACTGACACCACCAGCAAGTTCGCCTATCAGTAGATGCCCTGCATTCTTCTGCTCGTAGACGCCGGGTTCTACCATCGTGGCACCAAGATTTGAGAATCCACCAAGGATCTTATCTTCGCCTAGACGGTCTGCAAGCACCCGTGCAACGCCGCCATTCTGTATAGGCAATATAGCCCCTTCGCGGGCAAGTAGGCCCAACACGTGGGGCGCGACTTCCAGCGCGTCCTGCGCTTTGGTGGCAAGCAGGATCAGGTCAAATTGGTCTCCCTTTCCGTAGTCCTCAATTGCGGCAACGTCTATATCGTCTGCCCTCACCTCTCCTCCGATGCCGGACACTCGCAGGCCCGATCTGCGCAATGCCTTCGCGGAATCGGTATTGCGAGCCGCAAGCCGGACGGGCAGTCCTGTGCGGATGGCACGCGCCGCAATTGTTCCGCCCAACGCGCCGATGCCCACTATCAGTATTTGCATTTTGAAGCCTCCAAGATGCCCGCGATGAGACTGAATCCAGCCCAATTGCGACTTGCTCCGATCGAGCCACGGCCAAGGCGTCAGAATCGTGTCGTATGACGGCACGTTTGCGCATCCCCCCGAACCGGGCGCGGCTTAGATATCCGGTATCGATTCTGGTGATAAAAGCGAGTGAAAACTATTGCTGCAATCGGCAATGTAATCAGGTTCAGAACGCGAGTCTCGAGTCCGACCCTGTCGCCCGTCAGCCAGCGCGGACGGGCGGAGGACATCAGAAGGCAAAACCGGAATTCAAAGTATGGCAGCGGCATCCAGCAGAAACGTCTGTGCGGTTGGCCAAAGACTTTGTGCTTTCCGTTTCAAACGCTTCGTTACATAAGGTTTCAGAATCTATTTCCTACGAGGTATTGCTTCCGACGCATCAGCAAGCGCATATGCCGTCACAGCCATCACCGCTGCATTCTCATTCAATTGCTCCACATTAACCTTATCAAGAGTGTCTGCGGCAGAATGATGATAGTTAAAGTAGAACCGCGAATCCTGCGAGGGCGTGAGACCGGGAACCCCTAGCTGGACCATACCTGCGATATCTTCCGCAGTTACCTCGTCAGATCGGGTGAGAACGCTTGCTCCAATCGGTGCCAGTGCGCTGGCAACGGGCGTGAGATATTTGGCAGCCTCAGGCGCGCCAAAGAATGTGAGGCCTGTTGGATGGCCGCAGCCTAGGTCGCTTTCCAGCGCCGCTATGTGATAAGTGAGTTCGCTGGAGTGCTCCTGGAGATATGTTATCGCGCCACTGGTGCCGAACTCCTCATTCATCCAGGCGACAAAACGGATTGTCCGTTTTGGATGGATGTTCAGTGACTGCAACAAATGGATCGTCTGCATTGAAATAGCGACCCCGGAGCCATCATCGATCGCACCTGTTCCAAGATCCCATGAATCCAGATGTCCGGAGACCAATACAACCTCTTCGGGGTGTTCCGACCCCTTCCAATCCGCGATTACGTTGTAGCTGCTTGCCGGAGGAAGAGTTTTCGGCGTAAGAGTGAGTCGCATCGTCACGGGTCCTTGTTTTGACAGTCGCGCCAACAGATCTGCATCCTCAGCGGTAATTGCAGCTGCGGGAACCTTGTCGACTCCCTCGCCGTACAAAGTCAAACCTGTGTGCGGAAGCCGAAAGTCTCCGCTGCCCAGAGAGCGAACCAGCACAGCCGCCGCTCCAAGCGACCCGCCAAACGATGGGCCGATCCCACGATAAGCTAAATTTTGCCCATACGCATCAACACCAAACCCCTGCGCAGTTAATTCCTTATCGAAAGGTTTGTTGAACAGGACGATCTTTCCCTTGACTTCATCGATGGGCAAGCCCCTCAATTCTGCAAAGGAGCTTACGACCATCACATTTGCAGTAAGACCGTCCTCCGAGGTTGGCACAGAGTTTCCCAATGCAGTGACAACGATCTTCTGCGTTGTGCCCGGCGGCATTCCCGGCCACACGGTTAAGACTGCGTCTTCCTTTCCTCGTACCCAATGAGGACCAGTTGTTCTTTCCAGCGTGACGCTCGTCCCCATCTCCCGCATCTTGGCAGCTACCCATTCGACAGCGGCCTCAGCCTGCGGCGAACCACTGAGCCGCGGACCTATATTGTCCGTGAGGTGCGCAAGCATGTTGTACGCATTCGGGTCGAGCATCGCCGCATCGCGGATGCGCCCCATGGTTGCAAACTGTTCTGCCGTCCATGGTCTCGAGTCTGAATCGGTAAGGGTGGTTAAACGCTCCAGAAAGGAGTTAGGTGGCGGAGCGCTCGCAGGCGCATTTTGAGCCCAGCAGTTCAACACAAAGAATGCAGCAACTATAGGTGAAGCCAAAAAACGGATTTTCATAGACTGTTTCCGGTAGGTACCTTTTCTGTCGAAAATCTAATCAGTGGAACCTGAGAGATTGTGTTCTTGTCCATCGCCAAACGCGCTTTGGCCCACTCGGCGTAACCGGCTTCTATGACTATCTATAGACCGTCCAGACGACAGACAAGATCTTCCACTGCCCATCAATTTTGCACACCTGCCGGTGCTCGATGCCCGAATTAGTAACCTCGTCGTTGACGACAAAATCGTAGTTAAATGTCACCGGCCCTAGAGGAAGGGTTCCGGCGTCGAACTCGACTGGCGAATCGAATCCCGCGAAATGCGACACTACTTCATCGGCGAAAAATCCGTCGACCGCATGTACGTTCGGTCTATCTTTTCCACCAACTTGTTGGCCTGCTCGGATTTGATGGCCTCCTGAACCTCCGAGTCGGCCAGCATCGCGTCCCAGTTCTTTTTTGCTTCCTCCCGGCTGGAATGAGCCACGAGGTAGACGAATGTGTTGTCCCAATCGGCTGCCCCCTCAGGTACCCAGTAACCCTCGACCTGCAGATCGTGTTTGGCTAACAGCTTTGAATACATGTCTCGAAACCGCGATTCCAGTGCCGGCAATTTGCCCGGTACAGTGTGATAAATGCGAAGCTCGAAGACCCGATTGCTGTCGGCTCTCACGTGGTCAATGTGAGCAAGGCGCGCAGTAATGAGCGATCCGGCGGTGAAAGAAAGCAGGGCAATGGCGCAAACACTGCATCCCTTGGATTTCCCGCCTTTGAATTTCCAGCAGTTGAATGTCATCGATACTCCTTCCTAGACGACGCGAACTCAGTGTCCCACCGCGCGGCGCTCCTACTTAGACCAGGGCGGCACCACGCCGTTGGTGCGCGCGTACGCGATCGACTGCCCCAGATGCTCGTGTTGATCTTCGAGAATCAGCATCAGCGCGCCCTGCTTCGTCATGTCTCTTCCGAACAGTTTCACCGGCGCCTGCAGGTCGTTGTCGGAAAGTTCCGTAATCGCTTTTTGCAGATTGACGTAAGAAGCCTTCAGAGCTTCCTGCAATTTCTCCGGATCGGTGATGGGCGTGGGCTGTGCCCCCGTATTCGGTGTGCCCGAAAGAACGCCGAGGAGCATGCCGTTCTCCTTAACGATCAGGTTGAACACGTCGCCGACGGAGCGAACGCCCTGGCCGGGCTTCCAGTCGTACTTGCCCGACATAACGCGCGCGAGTCCGGCGAATTTGTCGGAAAGCGTTCCGGCATCTTTTACGAAGGCGGCCTGCATTCCTGCCGGCTGCGCCTGCGCCAACGGCACCATAAGAGCGACCGCAAGCGCGCACACTCCGTACTGAATCAGAATCTTCTTCATGTGGAACTCCTCTCCGTCACTAAACGACTCGTGCTGCTCGTAACGCCGAATGCAGGTCTCAACGCGGCGTTTCTTAACTCCCCGGCGCCAGCGAACCGGCTAGCCGTCTTCAGCACCACCTTGCGGCGCGGCTCCGCCGGCCCCCGGACTCATGTGCTCTTGGCGATGCTCTCGCTCACGGAACAATATGCAGCGAAAAAACCAGTGTTTGCAGGAAAAGTGACAAGCGGCGTCCGAAACGAGACAAGCGGTCAGAGTTGGCCGTTGAAGGTCAGCTATAATCCGTGCCGGAGGGTCGACACCCCTTTGCTGCAGGCCACACCAGATATGGGACGGACGAGATGGATTTTGATCTTGTGTGCGTGGACGATTGTGGGACTGTTGTTTGTCGTGCGCAGGATCGTGCTGGTGAAGGTACAGGGTACCCACGCCAGCTGGGTGATCGTGAGTGCGCCCGAACTTATCTACTGGTACGTCTGGGCGGCGTGCACACCGCTTGTGATTGGTCTGGCCAAACGGTTCCCGTTGACGGGGCCAAGGTTTGTAGCTCATATGGCGATCCACACAATCACGTCGCTCATGATGGCCCCCCTGGGATCTGTCACCGAATACTTCCTGAGCCGTGGACTTCTGCGGTCAGTTTTTCGCATAACTGATCCTGGAGTGCTGCGCCTTCTCCCGCCGTTCGCAGTCAGTGTTCTATCTATGAGCTTTACTGGCGTGCTTACGTATTGGTTAGTTGTGGGATTGTATCAGTCGATCCACTTTTACCAGGCAGCTATGGAGCGCCAGACTATAGCGGCGCAACTGGAGACGCAGCTCTCCCATGCCGAACTTGAGAACCTGAAAAGCCAGTTACATCCGCACTTTTTGTTCAACAGTCTTCACACCATTGGAATCCTGATGCAGGAAGACGTCGATGCTGCGAGCCACCTGCTAGTCTGCCTCGGCGACTTGCTGCGCATGGCCCTCGAACGGCGGGAGAACGAGATCACCTTGCAGAGCGAGCTCGAGTTTGTCGGCAAGTATCTGGAGATCGAGCAGACACGCTTTCATGATCGCTTGAAAGTTCACATGGACGTGCCACCTGACCTCCTCGCAGTCTATGTGCCGAGCCTGGCGCTTCAGCCGCTGGTTGAGAATGCCATCAAGCACGGCATCAGCGCCGATTCCGCCGCAGGCCGTCTAGAGATCGCTGCCAAGCGCCACAACGACAGAGTTTGGCTCTGCGTCCGCGATGATGGCCCGGGTCCGGCACCGGGATCGCGCCTGCGATTCGGCGTCGGACTCACCAACGTCCAGTCACGCTTGAAACAGCTCTACGGAGACGAGTCGTCACTGGAACTTACCGGGGGCAACAGTCGAGGCTGTGAGGCCATCATCATCATTCCACTGAGGAGTTCGCATGAAGACACGAGTCCTCATCGTCGATGACGAACCGATCGCCCGCCGCGGTATCCGTCGCTACCTGGCCGAACACGACGGCATTGAAGTTGTAGGCGAGGCGGCGAACGGAATAAGTGCGGTGGAGCAGATCAATGAACTTCATCCCGACATCGTTTTTCTCGATGTGCTGATGCCTGATCTGGATGGTTTTGGAGTCATCGAAAATGTGGAGCCATCGACCGGCCCCGCTCCCGTATATATCTTCGTCACGGCTCACGATGCGCACGCCATTCGTGCATTCGAAGTGCACGCTGTTGACTATCTCTTGAAACCGTATGATAAGGAGCGATTTGCCAAGGCCCTGCTTCACGCACGCCAGGTCCTCGAACAGTCCAGGCAAGCAAATCGAGGTCTCGAACCACTGCTCCAATCCCTCCGTAGTCTCCGCCCGTTGGAACGCTTTGTGGTAAAGGACAAGAAGCGGATTTTCTTTGTTCCCGTTTCCCACGTTTTGTGGATCGAAGCCACGGGAAACTATGCCTGCATACACACCGCCAGCGACAGTCACCTGTTGCGGGAAACCCTGGCACACCTGGAAGCGAAGCTGGCGCCACACCACTTCATCCGAGTGCGGAAATCGGCCATCGTGAACAGTGCCCGCATTAGCGAGATTCGTCCGATGTTCGATGGGGTTTACGACATCGTACTGGCAGAAGGAACGGTGGTCACGTCGAGCCGCAGATACGCTCACAAGTTACGGGCGCTGCTGGAATCCTAGTCTTGGCACCTGGGATGTAAAGTGGCGCCTCGGCGTGGAATGCCAGCGGCGAAAATGAATTCGGTACTTGCCTCGATCCCGATTTGGCGGGCGTGGGCTTTTTGTCTTCCTTCGTTTGGGTTGCTTCGGGAACGCCGTCCGCTACGACAATCTCCGCACCTAACGATCGCGCGGGAAGGACAGAGAAATCGGAACCCTCGGCTACTAATTCGTGAAACGGTTCCATAGACCGTTGTAGGGAGAGCGCCTGCCTGGCAGGCACGTGCCCTTCTCCGTCCGGGATCTTTGATGGGTTCATTCCGGTATTTTCTCCAATAACTCGCAGCTGAGCTCGCCTCTTAGCTGCGAGTCTCCAGTTAACACAACCGCCAAGGTTAGTCGACCTAGGGTCCAAACTTGGGTCCACCGTTCCCCTTTAGCGAGTCTCATGACCTCTGTTCCAGGCGACCAAGAAGCGCCGAAGAAGCAAGCGCGCAAGTACAGTAATCTTCGTAGCACCTGAGTCGATGAGCAACGCCGCAGCGCCCGATTTCGTTGTACATGATTTTGTACATCGGAATGGGACATAGGGCGGTTATTGCGTTTTGAGCGTCACGCTTTTTCAACAAGTTGTGTGCTATCAATAGTGGTGCATCGTTCGACCCCCTCCCGCCTCCACCATTCTAAAGTCCTTGTAATCAGTATATTACAGCCATTCTGGGTGTTTTCGCGTTCCAGATAGGTTCCGCTGGTGTTCCGGTACTGGAGGCGGGGGAAATGGAATAACCTCCACTTCGACTGCAATTTCTGTCCCTCCCGTAGAACACAACCCAGCAAAGTTCTGGGTATTCGTGATGTGGTTGGGAGCAACGATTCAGGCACATGTACGTACAAATGTATTGACGGAGCGAGCCACAGACGATACTCTCTGTTAGTCGCGACCAGCTATGCGATTTGAATGGGATGAGCACAAGAACCGGCAAAACCTTCGCAAGCACGATGTTCGCTTTGAAACGGCTATTCTCGTTTTCGATGATCCCTACGCTATCACACAGCGCGATTTCACTTTTGAAGATGGGGAGCGATGGATAACGGTTGGAGCGATCGGGCCAGGCTCGATTCTACTGGTTGTGCATACGTTCTATGAGAAACAACGGGAAGAGGTCATCCGTATTATTTCGGCTCGCGCTGCTGAGTCGCACGAAAGGAGAGCTTATGAGGAAGCTCACAAGGGAGCAGAAGAGAGACATCCGCGCCATCGCCGCAAAAAGAGACGAGGATATTGATTTTTCCGACACGCCCCCGGTTCTGGATTGGAGCGCAGCCGAAATCGGCAAGTTCTATCGGCCAAAGAAGAAGCCTGTAACAATGCGTCTGGATTCCGACGTCATTGCTTGGCTCAAAGCCGACGGCCGCGGTTATCAAACCAAAGCGAATTGGTTGCTGCGGAACGCCATGCTTCATTTCACAAAAGGAACTGATACCAGTCGGCGCAAAATCGCTCCGCGCTACGCTAAGTCCAGAGAGCGGAAGGGAAAAGGATGACCATTGGGACTGCCGGGCTGGAAGATCCAAGCGGCGCTGCCGTGACAGTGTGGAACTATAGCTTGCGACGGCAGCGTTCTAAACCAGCTGAACTACGTCCCCACCGCCAAAATCAACGACTTAACGTAAATCGCTGCAAATACGGCTGTTGCAGGATTTGCTAATCCAAGGTCAAACCGAATATATCTGCCTTTCCGATTCCTTCCTATTTCGCAATGGACATCCTGGCGCTCACGGTTGGAGCTTCGGCACGATCAATTGGTCCGCGGGGATCTGTGTGCTCTACGGTCTCCCCACCCACGCATACTGCCATGCGACGGACATGTTCTGATCTGGCGAGCCTGGTGCCCAGAAACCAGGTCGCTGCCCTGGCCCCTAATTACTGAGTGGCTTCGACAGTGAGCCTTAGTCCGATGGCCTTGGTGACGGCGACCAGTGTGGATAGACGAGGGTTGCCGTGCTCGGACAGAGCTCGGTAAAGGCTTTCGCGTTCGATGCCCGCAGCTTTCGCGACTTTCGCGATACCCTGCGCCTGGGCGAGATGACGTAACGCGATTAGCAGAACGCGGGGCTCGTCTTCATCTTCCAACGCAGCTTTGAGGTATTCGGCAGCAAAATCCGGGTCTTTGCGGAGCCGTCGAATAATGGCCTCATCATGCGAAACACTAGCTTTACGTTTCATGAGTTTCCCCTCCTTTCCTTGTAATCCCTGAGGTATTCCAGCGCCCGCTCAATGTCAGCGGCCTGCCTTCGTTTGTCGCCGCCACAGAGAAGCAACACGCACGCCTTGCCGATCATCGCGAAATACACGCGATAGCCCGGTCCCCAATCGACTCGTAGTTCGTATAGTCCCTGCCGTAGCGACTTTGCATTCGCCGAAGTTTCCGGCAGCAAGCCTGTTGATTCGCGTCGCTATCTTTGCCTGAGCGCGGGCGTCTGCCAGTTCCGTCAGCCAATCGTCAAAAACGTCCTTTCCCGCGGGATTGACATAGTGACGGATTTCGATCACAGTTGAATTGTAACCTATAAGTCACAGCACGGACAATAACTGATTTTTTGGACTCGTCGGCTGGCTTTCGACGGAACGCGAATTGCCCGAAACTGTATGGCAATGGTCGCGCCCGAAACGAAATCGATGTCGTGCCGAAAGGCCTTTTTTAGGGGCCGTCAGTTCATCGTAAAACCAGTTGGTTAGCAATCCCACACTGTCACTGGACAACAGCCAGAAAGATTCAGAAATGTTAGCCTTCGCTTCCATCAACGAGAATGGAGAAAATGCCAGACGTGTAGCACCTCGGCCACGGTCCACGCGCTCGAATGCCGGAACTGCAAAAGGGTACAGAAAAACAAAGCGACGGAAACTGCCTGTTTCTGAAACCTTTTGCCGCTTCTCTGCTCAGATGGAGCGGTGGCAACTTGCTGCTGTGCCCCGCCGAAATTCCATCGTCAGAAGGAAACTCGCATGAATGTCGCTTCACCAGTTGCGTATTTGTCGGAAGGTCTAACCGTGAATAAATCACCGCATCCGACGCCGGACCTCGTTGTGGCAAGCCAGGATGTTCTTCTCCAAGCCCTCGGTCTTCTATTCAACATCTGGGATGCGACGTATTCGCGGATGGCCGAGGCTCCGTATAGTGCATCGATTGGCGGACATTATCGCCACGTTCTCGAACACTTTCAATGCCTCGTCCGTGGCATTCGCCCCGGTGAAATCAACTACGATGCACGTGAGCGCAATTTGCGACTAGAGACCGAGGTCACATACGCGACGATTGCGACGTGCGATGTCTTGCGTGCAATAAAGAATTACACTGAAGAGAGTCTTGCGCGCCCGTGTAAGGTGGTCAACAGCGTGTCCTACGGGTCAGGTGAGACAGCCGTGATGGAGAGCAACATCAGACGCGAGCTTTCCTACTGCGTAGGCCACGCGATTCATCATTACGCCATCATTCGGCTGATCTGTAGCCACCTTGGGGTCGAGGTGCCCGAGGAATTCGGCATCGCGCCTTCAACGCTGAAATCCCGCTCCAGTCTCACTGCGGATTGAGGCTCTCACGCATGCCACCGTGGTCATTCATCACCATTACTGCCACGACCGCCTTTCCTTGGACTCTGTTCAAGTTCCTCCTGGTCCGCCTCGCGGCAATGCGTGGAACTCAACGAACGAGCAGACCGGGCAGCGTGGCTCTTTTTGAGCTGTGTGTGTTTGGTCTCCTTCCAGTCTGGAAAGTCTGGGGACCACAGATTCGCAATCGCGTCAGGCTGAGGGTTGCGCGGCTCTCAAAGTGGGAATTCTGGCCTGCATGGATCTTCTATCCGCCTGTGGCGCTCTATTGTGTTTGGCAAAGCATCAAATACCACTCTTTCTCTTTGCCGGCCGTTGCCAACCTCAACCAGAACAACGGCGGGATCGTTGGCGAATCGAAAATCGGCATCCTTAGCGAATTAATGACACCGTCCCCGGAACTCACCGCTGAGGCTTCCCTGGTCGAAGCCGACTCCGCAGCAATCCGCTTGGCACGCATAAGCGAACTTTGCCTACAGCACGAAATTGGAATGCCTTTCGTGCTCAAGCCAGACATTGCGCAGCGTGGCGCGGGCTTCAAGAAAATTCAATCCATGGAAGAGGACAATTCGCGGGTGAACAACTCAGACCCGTCGCGAAATTCGCATCCTTGACAGTGATTTCCCGCTTCGACCAGTCGAAACTGTTCGCCGCGTGCAATCACACGTCCCGCTTGAGCACCAAACCGTTTCAAATAGGTATGGGCGATTAGCTGCGCACGCGGATCTGCTTCAATCAGCTCGCGAATTGTGCGGATGCCGTCGCCGGTAACACAGGGAAACACTTTCCGCGTGATGCCTAGGATGTGGCCTTTTGGTTCGCCAGGAAATCGGTAATAGAAAATCCCGGCTTCGTGGGGAGCTGCCACGTAGCGCTGGAGTATCAGTGGGGCACTAACTTGGGACAAATATTCACGCACCTCTACCATGGATTGAATTTTCTTGAAGCCCGCGCCACGTTGGGCAATATCTGGCTTGAGTACGAAAGGCATTCCGATTTGGTGCTGGAGACAAAGTGCGCTTATGCGTGCCAAGCG
>Ga0207862_1000193_pt1 | contig 17396 bp, 21 predicted proteins | sample LuqExpMetageno81_FD_187838 | JGI IMG/M metagenome (GOLD analysis project Ga0207862, IMG submission 187838) | Tropical forest soil microbial communities from Luquillo Experimental Forest, Puerto Rico - Sample 81 (SPAdes) | ecosystem: Environmental > Terrestrial > Soil > Tropical forest ... | reverse complement strand
CGTTCAGGATGACGAAAAATCGGTTTAGCACTGGTATCGCGTCCCGGAAATACCTTTCATAACTACGAGACCTTAAAACTCCCCCTCCCCAGGTGGGAGGGGGTTGGCGGGAGGGGGTAGTTAACTCCAGCTAACATATAGGAACAACTTATTAATTTTGCCACCCCCACCCCAGCCCTCCCCCATCAAGGGGGAGGGAGAATAAGGACTTAGACTTTTGTAAGATAAAAGGGACAGTGCACTAGGTCATAGGCCCCAGGGAACATGGTATCCGCACCACAGGGCCGGAACCGGGACGCAGTGGTCCCTGCCCACCTTTTCCTTCCTTTGCTGGGGGCGAAGTCAGCGAATTTTCAGGAAAAATACCCAGAAAATGAGGCTTGGCCTAAAGCTGGGCTCATGGCGCCGGGGGGCCAGGCCCCCAAGGGGGCCCGGCTCCGGCTGACGGGATCAGACGTTGGGGACGTCCTTGGGATTGCACAGGAATTCTTTGCTGGTGGCCAGGCGGCCGCATTTTTCACAAACGTACTTGAGGTCTTCCAGCTTGCCCTTGCAATAATGCTTTTCGTGGGCGCCATGCTCGAAGCCGCAGTAGGTACATTTCATAGCCGCTCCCTCGGGATTGCACAGGTGCCCCGGCTCTTCCGCCATGGCCCCGCAGGTGGCACAGACATAAGCTTTCTTTTCCATGATTTCCTCCTCACAAACGAATGGGGGTTTTCCATAAGCTAAGGACGACGGAGGAGTTGTCAACTCCCCCAGGCATATCTTGCTCAAGGATTTATAGGAATGGTTCAGGGCAGGAAAGCCAGGGTATCCGTCGCGGTGTCGAGGCGGGCCGAAGCGCCCACTGGCAGGGTGTGGTTCTCCGTCTGGTGCCCCACCGGCAGACCCGCGGCCACTGGCACCCCGAGGGGCGCCAGGGCGATGGCCAGCACCTCTTCGGCGTGGGCCTGGGAGGCTCCACCGGTAAAGGAACCCAGCAGAATCCCTTGCACTTCGTCCAGGGCCCCCGACAGCAACAGGTGATGGGCCAGGCGGTCCAGGCGGTAGAGGGGCTCATTGTGGTCTTCCAGGAACAGGAGCGCCCCTTTGAGGCGGGGGGCATAGGGCGTGCCCAGAAGGTGGCACAGGATGGTGAGATTGCCCCCCAATAAGGGACCTGCCGCGGCCCCCGGGTGCAGTACCCTGAGCCCAGGAAAAGTGAACTTTTGCGGACCTGGCGCGGTGAGCCACTGCCGCCAGCTTTCCCGGGCGGCGGGCGTGACCTCCGCCAGGTGGGCCAGGGTGGGCCCGTGAAAGGTCACCCATCCCAGGCGCTGGTAAAAGGTAATGAGGAGGTTAGTGAGGTCGCTGAAGCCCACCAGGCGTTTGGGGTGCCGGGCCAGGTGGTCTAGATCCAGGTAGGGGAGGATTTTCAGTGAGCCGTAGCCCCCCCTCACCCCGATGACCGCCTTGACCCCGGGGTCTTCCCAGGTCTCCTGAAAGCGGCGGGCGGCCTCCCGGTCGTGGGCTTGCCCCCAGGCTCTTTCCTTGAAGACTTCCGGGCGGGAAACCACCCGGAAGCCCCAGCCTTCCACCACCTGCACCCCTGCCTGCCAGGCTTCCTGAGAGATGGGGCTGGCCGGCACGGCCACCGCCACGGCATCTCCGGGTTTCAGCGGCGGCGGCCAGATAGGCAGGTGTTTTGGGGACTTCAGCCGTTTCCTGGTTTTTTCAGAAATAGTCATGGCTTTTACCCGGAAGATTGCAAATCCCGGGGATTTTCATCATCTTACCACCATCGCCCTTGATAACCAAACCCCATTTCTTTACGCTAACAGGAAAGATCCACGGGAGCGTCTGCTTTGCAGGAACTTACCGGCAACAGCCAGGGTGCGGCCACGCCACGCCTCTCGTTAGAGACCCTGGGACTCCTGTGCCTCTGGGGCCTGGCCGTCCTTTTTCGTCTATGGGATATTTCGGCCCGCAACCTCTGGACCGACGAGGCCTGGGTGGCCCTGGCGGCCCTGGCCCCCACCCCTGGCGCCGCCCTGACCCTGGGTCACTCCACCCCGCCGTTCTATGTCCTGGCCATTTGGGGCCTATCCCACTCATTCGGCGGCAGCGAGGCGGGGCTGCGCTCCCTCTCCTTCGCCCTCGGGATGGGGAGCCTCATCCTCTTCTGGTTTGTGGCCCGGCGCCTGGCCGGCCGCGCCGCCGCCATCCTGGGACTGGCCCTGGTGGCCGTCTCCCCGGTCCTGGTGTATTTTTCCAAGGAACTCAAACAATACAGCGGCGACGCCTTCTTTGTCGTGCTTCTGGTCTGGCTGGCGGAGCGCTTACGGGAACACCCCGACAGCTACGCCTGGCTGGCCCTGGCCCTTACGGGACCCCTGGCCCTGGGTTTTTCCCACGGCGCCGTCTTTGTCTTGCCCGTGATCCTTTTGGTGCTGTGGCTGGAGACGGGCCGGCCCCAGCGGTTCCGGGTGGCGTGCCTGGGAGCCTTTTGGGCATTGGCGGTGGCCGCTTTTTACCTTTTCTTTTTCCGTCGCCAGGTGGACCCGATTCTGCTTGATTACTGGTCCGGCGACTTCCCGGATTTTTCCGGCGTTCTCCCTTTTCTTCTTTGGTTCGGCGGCGCCCTGGGCCGCTATTTCCACTACTTTTTCAATTACTTCTTCTGGCCGGGCTGGGGATGGCTCTGGGGTGTGGCTATCACCGCCATAGGAATACTGGCCCTGTCCCGCAGGGGACCCCGGCGGCTCCTGGTTTACTGGGGGGGGCCCCTGCTTCTGGCCATGGTCGCCGCGGCTTTCCACCGCTATCCCTTCATGGGACACTATAACGGCAGCCGCCTGTTACTCTTCAGCGCGCCCTGGCTCTATCTCATTGCCGCCACCGGTATGACCGCCGGACTTGTTTGGCTCTGGCGCCGACCCTATCGCTGGCTGGCTCCGGTTCTGGCCTGCCTCATCCTGATAACCACCCAACCCCTGGCCGTAGTAAGGGAAAACTTACACCCCCAGGCCAATCGCCAGGAGCTCAAGCCCCTGGCCGCGTATCTGCAGTCCCACCTTCGCCCCGGCGACCGGATCTACGTCTATTTCCACGCCATTTTCCCCTTTAAATATTACTTCCGGGGGAACCTGGACGGGGTGCTCTGGGGAAAGGACTGCGAGGAGACCGACCTGAACCTGTCAGCTTCCGGCCCTGACTCCCCCCGGCGCCTCTGGCTGGTGGCGGCCCACTTCATGGACCTGAATTCGATCAGGCTGTTCGCGGCCCGGCTTCTGGGTCCACAATGGCGCGAAGAAGCGATAATTCCAGGCCAGAACGCAGCACTGCTCCTGTACGTGCCCCAGGGTCAGACCATGACTACGTCCCCGAACGCCCTCCCAGAACATCCTCAATCCGGGCCCTTAGCTCCGCCAGGCGGAAAGGCTTGCAGAGAAAACCCGTGGCCCCCCCGGCCATGAGTTGTTCCCGGTCCCGGTTGGAAAAGAACCCGGAGGCCACCAACACTTCAGCTCCCGGACAAACTGTCTTCAGCCGTTGAATCACCTCCGGCCCGCTTATGCCCGGTAAATGGTAATCGAGGATTACCAGGTCCAGAGGCCGGCCCTGGTGGAGCTTCGCCAAAACTTCCTCCCCGGTTTCGGCAGTCTCTACCTCGTATCCCAGTTTCTCCAGAATCTCCCGCCCCAACGAGCGAATATAGGGGTCATCGTCCACCAACAGAATCCGGACCTTCGGTGATATCATGGCTTTTGACCCGCGTTTGCCAAAAATTGCCTCGTCATCAGGTTCGGCCGCCCCCGACCTTAAAGCGCACCTCTTGGATTACTCCCGACCCCAGGGCCTTCTCCAGGGCCTTTAAGATCTTGGGTTTCAGGAATTGCAATTCCTGGACCAGGGCGCTGGACCCCGCCTCCACCCAAAGCTCCCGGCGTTTCAAATCAACCAGCCTGGCCTGGGCCCTAAGAGCTGCCGGCACTGCCATTTCCCAGGCGGTCCTGACCCTCTGACGCAATTCCAGGACCTGCCAGTCCCCGGGCCGCAGAATGCCCTCAAGCACCTGCTTTACCGCCACCGGCCGCTCTGATTTTCGTTGCTTTGACATTGTCTATGTTCCTTGGGGAGGGGGCTAAGGGTCGGAGGACCCTTACCCCCTCCCCAAACCCCACCTCCAATCCCTTAGCAGGTTTAAATCTTTGGCCTGAGCCGTGGCTGTAGCCTCGGCTCTGGCCAACCCTTCAGAGGGTTGGGAAGGGGGTTTGGGGGGAGGGTAGGGAGCCGCCGCTCCCTGGCCCTCCCCCCAAAAATTCACCCCTTCGCCGCCCGGATAAAACCAGGTGCAGCCCGTTCGATGACGTTTTCAGGGACGCAAAAGGCCAGGCGGAAGTAGCCGGCCCGGCCGAAGCCCCGGCCCGGTACAGCCAGGATGTTTTCTTGTTTCAGGCGGTTCACAAAGGCCAGGTCATCCCCGCCCGGGGCTTCGGGAAAGAAATAAAAGGCCCCCTGGGGCTTCACGAAGCGGTAGCCCGCCTCACTCAGGATCTGCCCCAGAAGGTCCCGCCGCCGGGCGTAGGGGGTGATATCCACGCACAGCCCCGCAACTTTGGCCACCACCCGCTGCATCAGGGCCGGGGCATTGATGAACCCCAGGATGCGGTTGGCCAGAATGAAGCCGGCCAGCAGTTCCTGGCGGTAGGTAGCCTGGGGGCTCACCGCTGCCAGCCCCAGGCGCTCCCCGGGAATGGAAAGATCCTTGGAAAAAGAGGTGGCCAGGATAGTATGAGGATAAACCGCAAAGATGTTAGGCAACTCGTTCCCGTCATAGAGGATGCGGCAGTAAGGTTCGTCGGCCACCAGGTAAGTCACCCGGCCCGCCTGTTCGCTGTGTTTGGCCAGAAGTCGGCCCAAGGCCAGAAGTGCGGCGGCCGGGTAGACCTGCCCGGTGGGATTGTTGGGGGAATTGATGATCACCGCCTTGGTCCGGGGGCCAAGCGCCTTTTCCAGGGTCTTAAGGTCCAGTTGAAAAGACGGGTCGGTTTCCACTACCCGGGCAGTGCCGCCGTGGTTGTCGGCATAGAACAGGTACTCCGGGAAATAGGGAGCAAGAACCAGAACTTCATCGCCAGGGTCCAGGATGGCCTTGAAGACGACATTCAAGGCCCCGGCCGCGCCGCAGGTGAGCACCAGGTCTCCGGGGCCGAAGTCCTGGTGGTACATGTCGCTCAGATATCCGGCCAGGACCTGGCGGGTATGGAGGAGGCCGGCGTTGGTCATGTAGCTGTGGAGGCCGGGATTCGGGTCCCGGGCCGCCTCCACCAGGGCCTCTTTGAAGCGGGGCGGCGGCTCCAGATCAGGGTTTCCCAGGGTGAAATCAGACACCTTGTCCGCCCCCAAACGGGCCTTCATTTCCCCTCCTTCTTCAAACATCCGCCGGATCCAGGAGCCCCGCTCCATGGCCTCTTTAATCTTCTGGGAAACGCTCATGCAGTTCTCCTCAACCGCCGTGCCTGGCTAAGTTTTGCTGTGGCCGGAAGGAATTGCTCCAGGCCGGTATATCGGGGCAGTGCTTACTTCTTTATTAGGAGATGAAAGCACGGCATTTCTGAACCTTACGGTTTGTTCCCCACCCGGTAGCCCGCCGCTTCCAGGGCCTGGATCACCTGGTCCCTGTGCTCCTGGTTCCGGGTCTCGAGAATGACCTCCACCCGGGTGAAATCAAGGGGCAGATCCCGGGCCAGGCGATCATGAAAAAGATGCAGGATATTGGCTTCCTGCTCACCCAGAAGTAGGGCCAGTTTCCCGAGGGAGCCGGGCCGGTCGGATAATTCCACCCGCAGATTCAAAACCCGGCCCCGTTCCAGCAAGGCCCGCACCAACACCCGCTCGAGAAGTGGGATGTCGATATTGCCGCCGCTCACCACCAGGACCACCCGCCGGCCCAGGTCAACACCGGCCAGGGGCGTGAGAAAGGCTGCGGCCGACACGGCCCCGGCGCCTTCGGCCAGGACCTTTTTGCTCTCCAGAAGCACGAGGATGGCCTGGGCGATGTCGGTTTCCCCCACCAGGATCAGGTCATCCAGGTATTTTTGCAGGTATGGGAAGGTCAGGCGGCCGGTTCGGGCCACCTGGATGCCGTCCCCCAACGTGGGCCGGATCGGCACCGGCACCGGCTCGCCCCGCTCCCGGGCTGCGGCCAGGGACGGCACTTGCGCGGTTTGCACGCCGATGATTCGTACCCGGGGGGAGCGCTCTTTTAAGGCCAGGGCTGTACCCGCGGCCAGCCCCCCGCCCCCCACCGGCAGGATCACGGTGTCCACCTCCGGGAGGTCCTCGATGATCTCCAGCCCCAGGGTCCCCTGGCCGGCCACCACCTCCGGGTCATCGAAGGGGTGAATGAAGACGTAGCCCTGGGCCGCCAGTTCCTGGGCTTTTTCCAGGGCATGGGTGAGATCCTGGCCGCTAAGCACCAGGTCAGCGCCGTAACCCCGGCAGGCCAACTGCTTGGTGATGGAGGCTCCCCGGGGCATGACAATGGCGGCTTTCAGGCCGGTATGAGTGGCGGCCCAGGCCACGCCTTGGCCGTGGTTGCCGGCGGAGGCCGCCACCACCCGGTCGCCCTCGCCCCGGGCCTTTATCAGAGTGAGGCGGTTCACCGCACCCCTGAGCTTGAAGGAGCCGGTGGTCTGGAGATTGTCCAGTTTGAGGAAAACCTCCCGGCCTCCCCGACGGCTCAGAGTTTGAGAATACACCAGGGGGGTGTGGAGGATAACCCCTTGCAGACGCTCCTTAGCGGCCTCTATGTCTGGGAGGGTCAGGTGCACGCCGGTTCTGTCCTCAGGCCTGCTGAGCCCGGCGCCAGCCCGCGGCCTTGAGGCGTTCGACATGGGCCAGCCACTCGTCTTTTAGAGTTTGCACGTACTGGCTCATGTCCCCCTTGATGAGGGGCGCCAGGCGCCGGCGCAGCTCGACCCGTAGTTCGTGATCCCACGGGGGAAATCCCTGCCAGGTAAGGTAGCCCTCATCGAAGATAACCTCCGGAGTAATGCCCCGGTCCAGATTCTGTTTGAGGAACAAGGCCCTTGCCCCCTCCATGTCGTACTCCATGATCCAGCCGCAATCAGCCACCATGGTCGCAGGGTCGAAGGCGGTCTCAGGGCCGCACTCGGGACAGTACAGGTTGACCAGAATTTCCGGGGACAGGGGATTGTCCCGGAAATTGAGGTATGCCAGTTTACGCCCGCAAAAACAACGACGGCTTGCCATCATACACATGGAGAACGCCCTCTTAGGGTTGGGATGACTCGGTGTAGTCTAACAAAATACTAGTTTTGTGCACTCCTGACAATCAATATGATGCTTCAAAATGATGAGCCGGAAAATCCTCCGCAGTCCCCCGGAACCCACCTTGCCAGTCGGCCATCCGCCCTGAAAAGTAAAGACTTTGGGAAAAGTCTTGGTATTGCCTCCGCTCCGAACCCGAAAGTATAGGCGGCCACGCCCATCACTGAGCTCCGGTGAGCCTTTCGGGCCGCCGGCACTGCTGGCCAGCCTGTCTTTGGCTTCCTGAGCTAGGCAAAAGTTGCCGGGAATTTCTTCTTTTTTTAATAAAAAATCCTTGAATATTAAATAGTTAAGTCATGGCATTCATCTTGCTAATGATAGAAGCAAATCTTGGAAGGAGGCTCACGGTGGAGATTTCCAGCCACTATCTTTACTACACGGCCCAGATGTCAACCGAAGCGCAGGAGCAGACCAACAGCAGCCAACCGGCCGCCAAAGCTCCCGAGGCCACGGCCGCGGGGACGGTTCAGACCGAAGATCGCCTTGAGCTCGTGCGCACCCAAAACCTGGCCTCTCCTCCTCAGGAACCGGTGGATCTGACCAAGGCCGCGGACCTTTTGAGGCAGGTGCAGAACCAGATGCAGGGCCTGGACAAGCAGGACGCCCAGGACCTCTATCAGTACGATCGCTTGCGTGACCTCATGTACCGGGTCTCTCAACCCGATGGAGTGTAAGAGCTCACGCTGGACGCAAAGGTTTTCTCATTGAGGAATTCGCCGGGTGGCCGGTTACCAACACTGCAGGGAGGGGTCATGGAACTCGCAATTATTCTTTATTTCTTGTTTGTGTGCTTTTGGTGGAGTGGCTTGCAGGAGAGTGAAGTGGTCTAAGCCGGCCGCGACCTGGCGGATAGCCGGTGTGGCGGGAGGCGGGTCTGGGCAGATTCAAAATGGCTCGAACACTTCATGGAAACGACAACTACAGGAGAAAAAAAGAGAACTTGAGGAATCTGGTTTCAAGGCAAGGGTAACTCTATGAAAATTGAAGATCTCATCTCATTGCCGGTAAATCCGGCTTCCTCACCTGCTTGCGGGGGAGGGAAGGACAAATTTGCCGATTGTCTCAAAGACGCGGTAGCCGTGCGCCAGCAGGAGGCGGGCCCTCAGGCCCTGGGCGGCCCAGCCCCGGTTCGCGGAGTGGCGCCAACGAGTTCCTCAGGTGCGGCCCAGGAAATGGTGGACGCGGTCCTGTCCCGTTTGGACATCTTTCAAGAAGCCTTGTCTCGCCCGGGTTTGTCCCTGAAAGGCCTCTCACCCCTGGCGCAGGCTCTCGAAAAGGACAGCCAGCACCTAAACTCTCTGGCCCAGTCCCTGCCGAAGGATTCCTCGTTGCGCCCCCTGGTGGAGGAAACTGCCGCCCTGACTTGGACCGAGAGCTACAAGTTCAACCGGGGGGACTACCTCTGAACCGGGACCCGGAAATTTTTCTTCAGGATGGGTAGCCCGTCGGCCAATTGAAGGACCTGGACTTTGAGTTCCTGGGGGGAGATGTGAAGCACTGCAAAGCTGGGGGGGTGGCCCCGGTCGGCCCGGTGCCGGAGGTGCCCGGGATTGATCCAGGCAACACCCTGCCGTTTGTCAAGTTTCGGGACGTGGGTGTGCGCGTAGAGGACGGCATCGACTTCGTAGCAGGCCACTTCCGGGTCCAGATCGTCAGGACTGTCATAGGCGGTGCGGCTCTCCGTGTGAGTCAGGAGGAATTTTATGCCCCCTAACTCCACCACCCGTCGATTGGGGAGGTCCGGGTTGCGATACTCCGGGCAGTAAAGTCCGGGCACGCCGAGAACCTCAAGTCCGGCCTGGGCCAGGGTGGCAAGGTCCTGATAGTCGTCTCCCAGATGCAGCAGGATCTCGACTCCCAGGAATTTGAGCCGTTTTGCCAGGAGCAGCATGCCCTCCCGGTTGCCGTGCGTGTCGCTCACCACTCCCACTAGCATGCCGGTTTTTTCCCCCACATTCATTCCCTGGGACTCACCCCTACAGTCAAGCCGTATCTTTTCCGTTAACTATACAGGATTTTTGAGCTATTTCCGGAGAAATTTTCCTGGTCCGGGGTCGCAACAAGGGGCTTTTGGCGAAACAGAAAGTTTGCTCAAGGAAATCTTCCGGGGAGGAGAAACAAGGGAACTAGGCGATTCAAGTCTCTTACTAGAAGCTGTTGCCAAGCCTCAAGGTTAGCAAGATGTCATTCTGGGCGAAGCGAAGAGTCTCGAATTTTCAAGGAGTTGAGACCCACCCACACGATCAACTGACAAAAACAAACAGTTTTGCAATAAGCTCTAATTATTAAAGATTACCAAACTTGGGTTTTACTCTCGACGGAGGCCGTGGCATAATTGGGTTCAGATTTTATAAACTGAGGGTTAGATAATATGCCTGAGTGCATTTTCTGCCGCATTGCCGCCGGGCAAGCCCCTGCCGCCAAGGTCCTGGAGACCCCACGGGTTCTGGCCTTTCTGGACATCGCTCCGGTTCATTACGGCCATACTTTGGTGATTCCCAAAAAACATTACGAAACTTTCCTGGACCTGCCCGACCAGTTGTGGCTGGAAATGGGCCAGGTTTCGAGGCGGGTGGCCGAGGCCCAGCGCCAGGTTTTCTTTGCCCGGGGTTTTAACCTGACTATGAACAATTTTGACGCCGCCGGCCAGGTAGTCTTCCACGCCCACCTGCATGTTATCCCCCGCTTCCTGAGCGACGGCTTGCACCTCTTTCCCCAGGGCAACTACCTCCCGGGAGATCTGGAGAGGGTGGGACAACAATTGCGCCTGGCCCTGGAACAGAGTAAGGATTTAAGGTGAAGGGAAGGAGCTGACGACTTCAAGTCGCCGTACTATTTTGAACCTCAGGTTTGGCCCGGGGTTAGACCTGGCCATGCCTCTCTTCAACTCCTTGCCTCTTGAGCTAGACACTCCTTCAGAAAACTGGTTAACTCCACCATCACCGGCACTGGCTTCCCCTCTAGAGAAGACACCGGCATGATCCCCATGAGGGAATTGGCCAGCCACAGCCCGTCGGCCTCCTGCACCCGGGAAAGCGGCGTGGGTACCTGTTCCAGTTTCTTCCCCTGGCGCTTGAGGGCCCGGGCCAGGACTGCCACCGTTACCCCGGGGAGGGCGCTAGCCGCCGCCGGGGTCAGGAAGCGTCCGTTTTGAGCGAAAATCAAACTGGTGGCGGACCCCTCCGAGACCAGGCCATCCGCCTCCAGGATGAGAGCCTCCCGAGCGCCCTGGTCCAGGGCGTATTGCCGGGCGGCCAGGTAAAAGAGATAATTCAGGCTCTTGTGGCGCCCGAGAAAGGTGGTGCGCCTTTCCGGAAAGATGGCCACCGGCCAGCCGCTGGCATATGCCTCGAGGCTTGGCGGCTGGTAAGGCCGGGCCCAGATAACCAGGGTGGGTGACAAGGACTCCGGCAGCCCCAAACCTGCGGCCTCCCCCCGAGTGACGAGGATTTTCACCGCAGCCATCCCTTGTTTCAAGCCATTTGCCGCTAAAAGCTGGTCAAGCCTTTCTTGCCAGGGTAGCCCCATCGGCAAACTGATCCGGAACTCCCGCGCCGAGGTCTGCAGGCGCTCCAAGTGTTCATCCAGAAAAAGGGGATGGCCGTCCTCAACCCGCAGGGTTTCGAAGAACCCGTCCCCATAAAGAAAACCCCGGTCCTCCACCGACACCCGGGCCTGGGACAAGGGCAACATTTCCTCATTTATCCAGACGAACGCCGTTTTTTCCATGTATCGCACCCACTTCTGGGGAGAGAGCAGGCTTCCTCCCCCGGCGCCTTCCGGAGCAAGGTTTTCCCCCTCGATCAACCGAAACAGCGTGCGCCCCTTGTGAAGGGTTTCCTCGTATTCCGCGGCCTCGTCCGAATCAAAGACCACGCCACCGCCCACGGAGAAGTGTCCCCAACCGTTGGCCACAATTGCCGTGCGAATGGCCACGTTCAGGTCCAGATTGCGGTGCAAGCCCAGGTAACCTATGGCCCCGGTGTAGACGTGGCGCACCTGAGGCTCCAGTTCATCGATGATCTCCATGGCCCGGATCTTGGGGCACCCCGTGATGGAGCCCCCGGGGAAGGTGGCCCTGAGAATGTCCCCGTGGCTGGTGCCGTCTTTTAGTTCACCGGTAACGATGGACACAAGATGATACACATTCTGGTAAGCTTCCAGCCGCTTGTGCTCCTTCACCCGGACGGTGCGGCCCCGGCAGACCTTACCCAGGTCGTTGCGCAGCAGATCCACGATCATGGAGAGTTCGGCGTCGTCTTTCAGGCTCTCCATCAGTTCCCGGCGCTGGACCTCGTCTTCTTCGGGGGTCCGGCCCCGGGGGCGGGTGCCTTTGATGGGCCGGGTTTCGAGATACTCTTCCCGCCGTAGCAGAAACCGCTCCATGGAAGTGGAAAAAATAACAAAATCCCGGCAGTTGAGGTAGGCATAAAACGGTGCCGGGTTCAGGGCAAACAAACGGCGAAAAAGGGCATATGGGTCCCCTGCCAGAGGAAAGGAGAAGCGCTGGGAAAGATTGACCTGATAGACGTCGCCGTTTCTGATGTACTCTTTGATGCGGCTTACGGCCTCCAGATAGGCCTCCCGGGCGAAGTTGCTCTGCAGCCGGCCGACCCGGAACTCTTCCGGTTCCTGGGGCGCGGATGGGGAGAGCCCCGATGAGCTTTCCAGCACCCGTCCCCGGGAATCCTCCCAGATTATTTCCACAGACCAGAACCTGCCAAACCTGCGGTCGTGCACCACCAGCCGCATGGGAAAAGCGAAGACCATCTCCGGGAGCCCCAAATCGTCCCGGGCCGTGGCGGGCAGGCGTTCCAGATGGTTTTTCAGGTCATAGGCCAGAAACCCCAGGCCTCCGGCCGCGAAGGGCGCCAGCGGTGAAGGGCCGGAAATCTCCAGGGCGCCCAACAGGTCATCGAGCGCCTCAAAGGGATTCCCCTCCCATGTACTGGACTCTGTTCCCCTGGAAAGATGGATCGTGCTCCCCTTCGACCTGAGCACGACAAAAGGGTCCCAGCCCATCAGCGAGTGGGTGGCGCAGTCCAGGTTGCCGCCGCTCAGCAGCAGCATGGCGTAGGGCAGTTGCCGGTACGGCGCAAATACCTCAACGAGATCCGGAGCAACTCCCTGAGGCTGAAACGGCCGCACCACCATATCCACAATTCGCCCAAACATAGCTTTTCCGCCAGGCATTTGAGGGGAGGAACAGGGCTTCGCCTCTACCTTCGCACCCCCTCAGCAATTTTACCGGCTTAATTTCAAAAAATTTGCCACCAGGTCATAGCCGTAGCTGGTGAGAAAGGATTCCGGATGGAACTGCACCCCATGGAGCGGGTATTGCCGGTGGCTCAGCCCCATGATGACGCCATCTTCGGTCCAGGCAGTGACCTCCAGATCAGGGGAAGCAGGGACGGCCATGAGGGAGTGGTAGCGCGCCGCCCGGAAGGGGGAAGGCAGCCCGCTAAAGAGGCCTTTCCCCTGATGGTGCACCGCAGAACACTTGCCATGCACCGGCAGGGGTGCTTTGGCCGTGACGCCACCCCAGACTTCATTTAAGGCCTGGTGACCCAGACACACCCCCAAGATGGGAATATCCCGGTGGAAGCGGGCGATCACCTCTTTGCTGATGCCGGCCTGGGCCGGAGCCTTGGGCCCCGGGGAGATGCATATCCAGTCGGGCTTCAAGGCCCCAATCTCGGCGGGCCGCACCGCGTCGTGGCGAAAAACCAGCACCTCCAGGTCAAACTTATAAAAGAGCTGAACCAGGTTGTAGGTAAAGGAATCGTAGTTGTCGATCATCACCAGGCGCATGCTGTCTCCTAAAATGAGGCTGTTACGATGAGTACTTGGGAGAGGGGGCCAGGGGTCAGTGGACCCCTGCCCCCTCTCCCAGACTCACTCCCCAACCCCTTAGCGCTTTTTGGCCGGAAAGTCGGGCCTTGGCCCGCCTTTCCGGCCCCTCAAAGGGGGTGGGGAGGGGAGTTTGAAGGAAGGGTGGGGGAGCCGCCGCTCCCCCCGGCCCTCCCCTTAAAAGACTTTCGCCACTACCCCAAAAATAAAAAAAGCCACCCAGGGAGTCTGGGTGGCCTCGAGGGCCTGACATAACTCTCGCTCTATTTTTTAAATAGGGGGTCTCAGAAAGTCAAGGCTTTTCCCGGAGTGTCAGTTCGCTCCCTGTTGCTGGCCAGTGCTTTCCGGCTGTTCTGCCGGCGCTTTCAAGCGCACAAAATAGATGGTGCCGAAGGCGTTGCCTCCCACCCGGTGATTAAGAGCATTGTAGCCTGCTAGAAAACCCTCTTCGTAGTCGGTCCCCGGGGACAAGGTTATGGCCCGGTCCCAGTCACCGCCGCAGGCCTGCACCACCGCCTGAAGCAGAACCGCGCCGCCATTCCTGGCGGTGGGGTCCAGGGTATAGTGAGCACCGCAGGAACAGACGCCGCCGTCGAATTCAAACCACAAACCGTCCAGTTCCACAGGCGGCTCGAGGCGCTGGCGGCAGAAGGGGCAAAAAGGCGGCTTGAGGCGGTCAGATGGATCGAGCAAAGGCGTAACCTCCGTTTCCGGCAGAAATAGAGAAGCTTGGATGAGGCAAAAATTCTTTCTTTTCCCAGAAGGCTGGTAAGGATGAAGTTTGCCAACCTATATATAATTATCGCGGTTTTTTTCCCCGGAGGCAATTCCCCATTTCTATTGACACATACAGCTCAGGTGATTAATTTGGAAGAAACTTCCCAGCGAAAGGAGGAGGTATGCCTATAACCGTTACCTTCAGCGACGCCGAGCAGCAGCAAATTGAAGCAATTGTCATCGATAAGGACCAGGATGAGGCTTTGCATTATTGCTCAAATTTGCTGGATAAGTTCAAAAAACTTGAGGGACATGCCTGTGGCCCTAAAGCGGCCGAAGGCCCTCCGGGTCACGGTTGATTGTCCGGATATATAAAAAGATACAAAAGGTTATCGAAAAACTAGGCTTTCCGGTATAATCCTGGCCCAGAGGGCTGATTTCTGCTTAATCCTAACAACCCCACAGAACGGACCACAAAGACCCGAAGGAGATCAGCATGGCAGATAAACAGATTGTCTTCGAAGATCAGGACCAGATTCTCGTCGAGCGCATCCTCATCGACCGCGATAAGGAGGAGGCGCTGAAGTTCCTCAATCAACTGGTGGAACGTTTCAAGTGTCACCCCGGCCACGCCTGCGGCTTTAAGGGTTTCAAGTAACACCTGCCCGTCACGGGCCGGATTTTCGGAAAGACATGGGGAGGCTGGCCCTGGTGGCCGATACCCACACGTACCAGGACGGCCTCCCATCATTGTTTCGTTTCTTTGAACGCCAGGGCATAACTCGCCTCGCCTGCCTGGGCGACTGCCCCCCGGAACCCTTCCGCCCCTGGCTCAAGAACCATCCCCGACACCAGCTTTTCTGGGTCTATGACTTCCACGGACCGGAGATGTCCGAGGCTACGGCTTGCGCCATGGCCCTGGAATTGGAGGGGCGGATTTTCCTGGCCCACACCCGGGCCCTCGTCTGGACCCACTTCAAGGATCAGATCCATGCCTATCTGGAGGCGGAGAAAGCCCGGCGCCCCCCCATGCTGCTCTGCCATGGGCACACTCACGTCCCCAGCCTGACTCTCTTTCAGCCTCCGGCCAGCCGCCTGCTCTACATCAACGACGCCCTCCGCCCCCAGGATTTCCGGCCGCGCCAGGCTTGTGTGGCCCTCGAACCAGACACCATCTATCTCATCGTGCCCGGGGCTTTTACGGTGGAGGAAGGCCGCTACCCTACCTTCAGCTTCGCCATCCTGGACCTGGAAACCCACCGGGTGGACATGGTGTCCCTCCAGGACCTGAGGTCTCTTGAGTCTTTCGAACTGTTTACTGACTGAGCATTCCCAGGAGGTAGATCCATGTTTGCCTGGGTTCGCTGGCTAGTCTGTAATCGTGAAGCCTTGTGCGATTGCAGTTCTTTCCTGATAAGTTAAAATTTAACAAGCTAATAAGCAGAACCTTCCGCCTCGGAAAGGAGCCAACATGACACGCAAGGTAGAGAAGGTCACCGTGGATATGAATGAAAACCGCCTTCAGGAAGATCTGGAGAAATATCGCCAGAAGGCCCTGGAAATGGGTGCCACCCAGGCGGTCATCATTCGGACCGAGGATATCGTGGTGGATGAGCGGGTGCCCATGAAATGCCAGATTCCCCGCTGCTTCGGTTACGGCGCCGGCGCCCACTGCCCGCCCCACACCATGAAGCCCGCTCAACTCCAGGAGCTTTTGCAGAAATATCATTGGGCCGTTTTCTTCATGAAGGACGTCCCCTCGGAGGTCATTATCCGTGACAAGGCTACCATCAAGGAGCGGGTGGCCGTTTATCAGCAGGTCTTTAAAATAGTCAGCGAGTTGGAGTCCATGGCCTTTTATGATGGCCACTACCTGGCTTTCGGCTTTGGAGCCGGCTCTTGCCGGCACACGTATTGCGGCCAACAGGAGACGTGCCAGGCCCTGGAAGGGAAACGTTGCCGGTTTTCGCTGCTGGCCCGGCCCTCCATGGAGGCGGTGGGATTTGACGTGCTTAAGATGGCGGCCCAGGTAGGCTGGGAAATTTATCCCATCGGCAGCAGCGCCAAGGCTAATGAGATTCCCAAGGGCACCCTGGCTGGAATCCTTATAGTTCAATAAGGCGGGCCCAAGGGCTTGGAGAAGTGGCAGGAGTCCGCGAGCCCTGGCCTCTACTCACAAAGATCAGCTAAACAATCTCGATCACTGATATGGGGAAAAATCTGGTCCTCGTCGGCGCCGGTCATGCCCATCTTACCTGCCTTGCGAGCCTCAGGGACTTTGCCGCCCGGGGGCACCAGGTGACGGTGATCGGTCCTACCACTCACCATTACTATTCCGGCATGGGCCCCGGGATGTTGGGACAGACCTACAGGCCCCAGGAAATCCGCTTTAACAGCCAGAGGATGGCCGAGGCCGGCGGGGCTCGCTTTGTCAAAGCCGCGGTGTCCCAGGTCCAACCCGGGGAGCGCAGGCTGGTGCTGGCCTCGGGTGAGGAAATCCCCTATGACGTGGTTTCCTTTAACGTCGGCAGCGGCGTTCCCAGGGCCAGAGTTGACCTGCAGAATGACACCAATGTCTTCACGGTCAAGCCCATTGAGCAACTCCTGTGCGCCCAACAATCCATCATCGAGCAACTCGGCCAAAAAACTCCCAAACTGCTGGTGGTGGGGGGCGGGCCGGCCGGGGTGGAAATTGCCGGCAATCTCTGGCGCCTGGTGCGGCAAAATAAGGGCGCGGCCAATCTCACTCTGGTGGCCGGGCGGCAGGTGATGGCCGGCCTGCCTGATAAGGTGCGCCAGAAGGTGCTCAGTTCCTGTCAACGCCGGGGCATCCGGGTCATGGAGGGCTCCCATCTCAAGGAAATTAAGACCGGGAGGGCCAGACTTACCGATGGTCAGGAGTTGGCTTTTGATTTTCTTTTCCTGGCCCTGGGAGTAAAGCCGCCCAGCTTGTTTGCGGACTCCGGCCTGCCCACCGGTCCGGACGGCGGCCTCCTGGTGAATGAATTTTTGCAGTCCGTGCGCTTCCCGGACATATTCGGCGGCGGCGACTGCATTTTTTTCCAGTCCCAACCCCTGGATAAGGTGGGGGTCTATGCCGTGAGGGAAAACCCGGTGCTGCGGGACAACCTCCTGGCGGCCCTTGAAGGCCGGAGCCTCAAGCCCTTTAAACCTCAGAGGGCGTATCTGCTCATCTTCAATCTGGGGGACGGGCGGGGTATTTATTGGCAGAAAGACCTGGTCCTTGACGGCCGCCTGGCCTTCTGGCTGAAAGATTACATCGACCGGCGATTCATGCGGAAATTTCAAATTTCGGGCGAGCTTGACGAGGTGTAATTGTTTTTGTCGATTATGCACTTTGCTCCGCAAAGTACATAAAGAATTTTTTCTGGGAGGAGGGGGTAAGGGCCCACCGGCCCTTAGCCCCCTCCCCCGCTTAGCTTCGATTATGTCTTTTGCAGAGCTAAAGGCATAATCAATTTGTTTTTTTT
>Ga0207862_1000190_pt1 | contig 17543 bp, 14 predicted proteins | sample LuqExpMetageno81_FD_187838 | JGI IMG/M metagenome (GOLD analysis project Ga0207862, IMG submission 187838) | Tropical forest soil microbial communities from Luquillo Experimental Forest, Puerto Rico - Sample 81 (SPAdes) | ecosystem: Environmental > Terrestrial > Soil > Tropical forest ... | reverse complement strand
TCGGGCGACGAGGACACAGTGATACAAAAGACCGATCCCGGCGTGGTGGTCGGCACCGCCGGCTACATGTCGCCCGAACAGGTTCGGGGCAAGACGGTTGACCACCGCGCCGACATCTTTGCCTTCGGCACGATCCTCTACGAGATGGTTACCGGGAAGCAGCCCTTCCGCAAACCAACCTCTGCGGAGACCATGACCGCCATCCTGAACGAGGAGCCGCCGTAGGCTTGCTACAGTGGGTATCAGCTACTGGGCCTCTGCCTCCTACAGCATCTTTGCCACTTCTTCCTTCAGCTTAGGAAGCTTGGTCTGCACAATGTCCCACACCAGCGCGTGTCTCACAGTCGCGTACCCATGAATGAGGCGATTGCGAAAGGCAATGACTTGTTGCTCATCTGTAACCCGGCCTGCGACTCTCGGAAAAAACCGGCTTGCTTGGCTGAGAGCCTCGCCAATGATCTCAAAGTCCCTGTCCACGCCCCCTGCCCAGGCGAGGGGTCTGAGGCCCTTTGAAAACTGTTCTGGCGGCGGTTGCCGGCGCGAAAAATTGGCGAGTATTGATTTCAATACTTGTATTGATTTGATTGCCATACTATCAATACTTTCAATACACGGCAGCCGACAGCTCTAAACCTCGCTTTTACAGTCAGATAGCCGCACTCGGCGGCCAGGAATCCCGGATCGCTTGCGAAATGAGGGGGAGGGGGTGCCTATTCTTCTTCTTCTTCCTATTCCCGCAGCTCGGCCTTCATTTCCAGGTTGCGGATGAGCCGGTGCAGATAGTTGGGATGTACGCCCAATAGCTTGGCGGCCTCGGTGTAGCTGCCGTCAGCTTCGGCGAGCGCGTCGCGAATCAGCCGCTTCTTCAGTTCGCTGATGGCCGCGTGATACTTGGTCCCATCGGGCTTGGCGGCCTGGCGCTCCAGCAGCGCTTCGGGCAGGTCTTCCGGGCGAATCTCATCGGACGCGCCCAGCACTATGGCGTGCTCGATGGCGTTCTCCAGCTCGCGGACATTTCCCGGCCACTCGTAGTTCATCAGGATCGCCCGCGCCTCAGGCGTAATGCCCTTGAAGGGACGATTGCACTTCAGCGCGTACTTGGTGGCAAAGTAGATCGCCAGCAGGGGAATGTCTTCGCGGTGCTTGCGCAGCGCGGGCACCGCGACGGACACAACGTTCAGGCGATAAAAGAGGTCCTGGCGAAACTCGTTGTTCCGGATGGCGGCTTCGAGGTCTTTGTTGGTGGCCGCCAGCACACGGGCGTGGAGCTTGATCGGCCGGGTGCCTCCAACGCGCTCGAATTCGTGCTGCTGCAGCACGCGCAGCAACTTCGCCTGCATGGTGGGGACGAGCTCGGCAATTTCGTCGAGCAGCACGGTTCCGTCTTCGGCCACTTCGAGCCTGCCCTTCTTCATCCCGACGGCCCCGGTGAACGAACCTTTTTCATGGCCGAAGAGCTCGCTCTCCAACAGCGTGTCGGGGATGGCGGCGCAGTTGATGGCGACGAACGGCTTATCGGCGCGGGGGCTGGCGGCATGAATCGCGCGGGCCACCACCTCTTTGCCGGTGCCACTTTCGCCCAGGATGAGCACGGTGGATTCACCCTGCGCGACTTTGTTGATCATGATCCCCAGGTGCCGCATGGCTTTGGAGTCTCCAACCATCTCTTCGAGCGGGTCCAACTCGGCGCGCAGGCGGCGGTTCTCGGCTTTCAGGGACTCCAGGGCCAGAAGGTTTTCGAGAGTGACGGCGGCGATGCTGGCGGCGGAGTTGAGGAAGTGAATGTGATCGTCGCCAAACTTCCGGTCTTTGCCCGAGGAGGAAAGGTAGAGCACTCCTACGGTGCGTTGCACGCCGAGCAGCGGCACGCAGACCGCGTTCTCTGCGGCGGAAGTCCCGGCGTCTTCCAACGCCACGATGGCAGACTGCTCCCACACGGCGCGCTGCACCAACTCCCGCGAGACGGCAACGGCCGGCGAGTCTCCGTCTTTGCGATTGTAGGCGACGATGGATGCGGGATCGTCGTCCGGCTGGTCGATGAGAAGAATCGCTCCCACTTCGGCCGGCACGACCTCGAAAATGCACTCGAGCAGTCTGTGCTGCAGCTCGCCGCTGTCGCGGATGGAATTGATGGTCTGCGAGATCTTGACCAGGGCATTCAGATCTCGCGCCATGCGGCCGACATCGGTCGGATTGGAGGGCCAGGCGCGCGATTCACCCAGTTTGATCGTCTTCAAGACGTCGGAGGATATCGTCTTGCCGGAATAGATCTCTTGTATGGAAGACGTGGAAACGCTCTCCGTGAGATACACCAGTTCGCAGAGTCCCACGCGCAACACATCGCCGTGAGTCAACACGCGATGGCTTACGGGAATGCCGTTGACGAAAGTGCCGTTGTGGCTTTCCAGATCGGTGAGGCGCGCCTCGCCATCCACCCACTCGACAATGCAATGCTGCCGGGAGACAGCGGTGTCAGGCGGGGCAATCCGGTTCGACGTGTCGCGACCGATGGAAACGCGACCGCCATCGAGGCGGAATTCCTGCCCCTTCAGTGCACCGGAAATGGCGACAATCCGGGGATCCATATCGGCTCCGGGTTACTAGTCTAGCTTAGTTCCGGCGTCCTAGCTGAAACTAGAGGGCGTGCCGGATGGAATAGTCAAAATGGAGAAGTTTTATCGGGAACTAACGGCTCTTCTTCATCAATAGCTCTTCTCCCAGCGGCGCGGAGGTCAGCACCTTGACGATCTTCTCCGCTGCGTGTCCGTCACCGTAGGGATTCTGCATACCCTGCAAGGATTGACGAAATTGCGGACTGCGGGCAATCGCGATTTTGGCACGGATGTCGGTTTCGGAGGGCGCGGCGTCAACGACGTTCCTCGCGCGTTCCCTGCCCTGCTGCCGCATGCCAACGTTCACGGTCGGCAGTGCGAAAGAGGGCGTTTCCATAATGCCGCTGCTGGAGTTGCCGATCATAAGGTCAACGTTCTTGAGAAGGCTCCAGTAGATAAGCGCAGGCAGGTTGACGAAGATGTGCGCGTCTGGCCTCTGCTGCTGGAACTGCCGGGTGCGCTCGATTAGTTCGCGGCTGCCGGCGTCGGCGTTGGGGTAGCAGAAGATAATCTGCCCGGCGATTTGTTGTAACGCGGAGAAAAGTTCGTCGCACTCGCGGGTGGTGTCGCGGGCGATGGTGACTGGATGGTAAGCCACAACCGTGGTCGGCTGCTGAAGATCGATCTGTAGTTGCTGCTCGACTTGCTCTCGGGTGTGAAGCGTATCGCGCCGCAGGTGGTCAATCGAAGGGGCGCCTGCGCGGTGGACGCGCCATTCCTCTTCGCCAAGTGCAATCGCGCGGTCGCGCGCGGCGAAGGTCGAGGTGAAATGGATGTGGCTCATTTTGGTGAGCGCGTTGCGGACCGCATCGTCGATGGCGCCTTCACTAATTTCGCCACCCTCGATGTGGGCGATAGGAATGCGCAGGGCCAGCGCTACGGCGGCCGGCGCCAGCATCTCGTAGCGGTCGGCGATGAGCAGCAGCAGGTCGGGGCGCATCTGTCCGAGGCAGTCGGCGAGGCTGAGCGTGGCCACTCCGATGGTCTTGGCCATGCCGACGTCGGTGTCGGAGCTGAGCAGGCACTCGATACGGGCGGCAATCGCAAGGCCGTCGCGCTCGATTTCGCCCACGGTGACACCGAACTCGGGAGAAAGGTGCGAACCCGTGACGATGAGTTGAAGGTCGACTTCCGGATGACGCGATAGATCGTGCAGCGGCCAATAAAGGTGACTGTAGTCGGCGCGTGATGTAGTGACGACGGCGATCTTGCGCTTCATCGTTGCGCCGCCGGCGAGACTTGTTCGCCCAGATAGGCGCTGGGTTGGTACTCGGGAACCAGTATCCGCGCAAAACCCGAGAGGTCTTCGTCAGTCGCTTGCTGCGGAAAGAGTCCGTCCCAGCGAATATCTTCCAGCTTGAGAGTCATGCGGAGCCAGTCATCATTATAGGGAGCACCGCCGGCTACCTGGCCTCTGCCTGCAGCTTGGCCGCCTCTTCCGTAATTCGCTGCCAGGCAAATTCGACGTGCCGCCTCTGCGTGTTAGTTTGCCCTACACAGAAACGCAGCACGAAGCGATCACTCAGTTTGGTGTGACTCAAATATAGGTCGCCGCTCTGGTTGAGCCGGTCCATCAACCGCTGATTCTCGTCGTCGCTGCCACGGTAACGGAAGCAAACCAGGTTGAGCGGCACAGGCGCTACAATCTCAAAGCGCTCATCATCGCGCACCCACTGCGCGAACGACTGCGCCAGCGCGACGTGCTGCCGGACGTGGTACTGCAAACCCTCGACGCCATAATGGCGAATGACAAACCAGAGTTTAAGAGAGCGAAAGCGCCGTCCCAGCGGAATCTGCCAGTCGCGATAGTCAAACACCGCACCTGACTCAGTGGCCTGGTTCTTCAGGTACTCCGGCAAAATGCTCAGCGTCTTGATTAGCGCTGCGCGATCGGCGACGTAAAAACAGTCGCAATCGAAGTTGGTGAACATCCATTTGTGCGGATTGAAGCAGTAGCTGTCGGCGTACTCCACACCCCGTTGCAAGTGACGGAACTCCGGACACAACGCCGCGGTGCCCGACATGGCAGCATCCACGTGAAACCACATCCCGTGCCGGCGGCAGATTTCGGCGATCTCCGGCAGCGGATCCATGGCATTGGAGGACGTAGTGCCGACTGTTCCCATCACAAAGAACGGTACCCGGCCTTCGCGTAGATCGCGCTCGACGGCGGCAGACAGGGCTTGCGCCTTCATGGCGTAGTTGCCGTCGGCTTCGATCAGCCGTAGATTGTCCAACCCTATACCCGCGATCATCGCGGCCTTCTCCACCGAGGAGTGCGCCTGCGTGGAGGTATAAGCCACCAGCTTGCCGTGAACGCCCTCGAGATTGGAGGTATAGTTCGTGGCGCGTTCGCGGGCCGCCAGCATGGCACAGAGAGTAGCGCTGGAAGCCGTGTCCTGGATCACGCCGCCGCCGGTGCTCGATGACAGGAATTTGTCCGGCAGACCCAGCATGCCGACCAGCCAGTCGAGCACGTGCGTTTCCAACTCGGTGCAGGCCGGGCTTGTCGCCCACAGCATTCCCTGTACACCCAGGGCGGACGACAATAGGTCGCCGAGTATTGCCGGGCCCGACGCATTGGCCGGGAAGAATGCATGAAACTTGGGCGACTGCCAATGAGTCATTCCGGGGAGAATCAGCCGGTCGATGTCTTTCAAGACCTGCTCGAAGTCCTCCCCGTGTGTGGGCGGAGATGCCGGCAGGGACTGCCGGACTTCACCGGGCCGGACTCGGGACAGAACGGGAAGCGACTCGACGCGCTCGTAGTAATCGGCGATCCAGTCCACCAACTGCTTCCCGTATTCTCTGAATCGACTGCCAGTCAAATGAAAGTTGGGCTCTTCCGACATAGAAGGTTCCTTGATAGGGGTCCTCTCGGTAGGTTCCCCGTTTCACTTTCCACCGTACAGACTGGTCGGTCCGCTGGCAAGCCACTTTGGATGCGGGCTAGTGGCGACTGCAATGTAGTCACCCATCTGGGCAGTCTGCTCATTTAGGACGGGCCTGGCAGACCAAGCTTGAGCCATTAATTCGGCATTAAGCAGCGCTTTAAATACATAGCCAAAATAGAGTTGCGTTTGTTAGACTAGGCTCCTGGCTAAATTACTCGAAAGGGAACCTATGGACATTCAACAAATCTTGTCAGATCTCAGAAACGAACGCGAACGCATTGATGCTGCAATTCGTGCCCTCGAGGGCAGCGGCAAGCGTGGTCCGGGTCGCCCCGCAGGGTCGGGTCGGAAACGCCGCATCATGAGTCCCGCAGCCCGCAAGCGCATCTCTGCGATGATGAAGATTCGCTGGGCAGAGCGGAAGAAGAAAGCTAAGGCGGCGAAGGCAGCTTAGTACAGTCTCGTTGCAGAATTCAGTGCCGTAAGCCACTTGTCCCCTGTACAGGTGGCCTTTCGATTTTCGCGTCTAAGGCAACCAAGCGATACACCGCCACTAACAGGCTAGCGGTCTGACGACTTGCAGATTCGCCACCGCAGGCTTTGGTCCGCGCTTCCGTACTAGAGCCATGCGGATGTGATCAAGTAATTGCGCGGAGGTGCAATTTGACTTAGACAAAAGGATGTCCGCCAGGAGTCCATCCGGACACGCACCCGAAGCTCCCTTGAAAACAATCGCAGGTGTTGTGGGCGAAATGGCCTTGAGCCGATCTACCAACTGGCTGCCGTCTGGTTTCGGCATGGGAAGGTCGGCCAGTACGAGGTCAATGCCTCCAACCCGCATGGCTTCGACTGCGCGATCGCTGTGGGAGCACGCCACAACGCGATAGCCCCGGGTTTCGAGCATAACTTTCAGGACGGAAAGAGAGCGTTCGTCTTCATCAACGCAGAGAATCGTGCGCTTCGGCTTCATCGAGCTTCCTACTGCACCTTCACGGATATGTCTGCCCGAATGTGCCCGGCAAACCTGATCGGGGGATGGCGGGTGAGGCAGTCACCTGAGGGGCTTATTTAATTTAGTGTGCGCCAGAGCAAGAGCGCTATCGGATAGTACGGCTGTGCAGCAGCGTTGTAAAGTATCGCGAAGGTCAAATCGGTGATGCTGTTTTCCATAATAGACGGCATCGCAAATGTTGCAGCCCCGCTCGCGAAACGGAATGATCGTGGCGGCGAACTTCGCAAGGCGCAACGTGTTATAGCCTGCACAGATTATCCGCAGCTAATTCACATGGTTACTTTTCCGTTAATAATCTGCACAACGTTGCCGCCGACACGCACATTGGTGACCGCACCGCCGCGCTTTTCGGCGCGGACGTAAAGAAAACTCGGGCGGCGGGTTTCGATTCCCTGCTCAATCAGCCCCTGCTTTTCCGGCTCCAGCACGCCATGGCGCACCGCCCATGCGGTGCAGCATCCTGCGGCAGAGCCCGTGGCCGGGTCTTCGCCGTTGTAAAAGATCATGCGAGCGTGGAGGGTTGCCTTCGGGTCTACGGTTTCTCGGCAGACGAAGTAGAAGAAGCTGTTGTCGCCGAGGCCGCGAAGGTAACTCTCCATCTGGTGCCAACTAGCCTTGAGGTTCTGTAGCGTGGCCAGCGAGCGAAAGGGCACCATCGTAAACCACATTCCCGTCGAGACACTCTGGATAGGCAGCGATTCGTCCAGGTCCGACATCGGCAGCCCCAAAAGCTCCGCTACCTCTGCATGAGAATGTTCGCGGCCGAACTGCGGATCCACCTGGCGCATCTCGCCGAAGAGTTGGGCGTCGCGCTGCTCAAACGACACCGGCACCTTTCCCACTTTAAGGTCGAGCACGACTTCGGCAGCCGGGGACTGCTGATAGAGACACCAAGCGGTACCTAACGTCGGATGGCCGGCAAACGGCAACTCTTCGTTGACGGTGAAGATGCGGACTTTGTGGCCTTCGCGCTGTTCCGTCGCGCCATCGCGCGGCAGAATGAAGGTGGTTTCGCTCAGGTTCGTTTCGCGGGCTAATTTTTGCATCTCCTGGTCAGACAAGCCGCGGGCATCGGTGAACACGGCAAGTTGATTGCCTTCCAACGGGTGGCTGGTGAAGACGTCAAGTTGCACGAAGGAGAACGTGCGGTTGGCCATGGCGGGGCTCCTTCGCACACTGTAGCAGGATTGGTTTGTGCGCCGCGGCACACCGGGCCGAGGCGCTTGTTTACAATGGCGGAAGCCTTACTCGGGCCTGCGGAAGCGAAGGGGGTCCGGTGACTCTCCCGGTCTTCAAAACCGGCGATTGGCATCTCCGATGTCAATGGTGCGTTCGACTCGCACACGCTTCCGCCAACTGACACTCGCACTCACCGTCGGTGGAGGTTGGATTGTTGCCAAGCACGCGACGCCAGTTCCTGGTGCGGTCCGGCCAATGGGTGGCCGCAAGTAGCGTAGCGGCATGCCTGCCAAATCTCCTTAGTGCTTCCGAGAAGACAACCACACCCGCATGGAAGTCCCCGTTCCGCGTGGCCGTGATTACCGACGAAATCTCGCAGGACTTTGATCATGCTTGCTTCGTGGCGGCGCGCGAATTCGGCATGCAGTGGGTGGAACTGCGCGGCATGTGGAACAAGAACCTGATGAACCTCACGTCCGGCGAGATGGTGCAGGCGCAGGCCATCCTGAAGAAGTACAACCTGCGCGTGACCGACATCGGCAGCCCTCTGTTCAAAGTAGATTGGCCGGGCGCGCCGCTTTCGAAGTACAGCCCCAAGCGCGATCAGTTCCATGCCGACTTCACGTACGAACAACAGGGTGAGGTCCTCGAACGGTGCGTGGAAGCCGCGAAGGCCTTCGGGACCGACCGGGTGCGCGGCTTTGATTTCTGGCGGCTGGAAGACCAGGCGCCGTATCGCGCGGCCATCAATGCTCGACTAAGAGAGGGCGCAGGCGCGCTGGCAAAGCACAACCTCGTCTTTTTGCTGGAGAACGAGTTCGCCTGCAACACCGCAACCGGCGCGGAGGCCGCGAAAACGCTGGCTGCGGTGACCTCACCCAACTTCCAGCTCAACTGGGATCCGGGCAATGCCGCCGCGCGCGGTGAGACACCATATCCCAATGGATGGGACCTGCTGCCCAAGAATCGCATCGGGCACTGCCACTGCAAAGACATCGTGATGAAGTCCGGCGGCGAAGGATTTGAGTGGATGCCCGTGGGGAAGGGCATCATCGACTGGGTTGGGCAATTTCGTGCGCTGAAGCAGTCAGGCTATACACTCGGCGTCTCGCTGGAAACGCATTGGAAGAGCGGCGGCACGCCGGAAGAGTCCTCGCGACAGAGCTGGGCCGGCATGAAGGCCGACCTGCAGAAAGCCGGAGCGCTTACATGAAGAAGGAAGAACTCGCCAGGATCGATCGACGTCAATTCCTTGGCATCGCTGCAGGCGCGGCGGCCTACGCCGCCCTTCCATCGCAGGTGCTCGGAGCCAACGATCGCATCCGCATCGGCCTGATCGGTGCGGGCGACCGAGGGCAACAAGTGCTGAAGGACGCGCTGGCGCAGCCCGGGGTCGAGTGTGTCGCCATCGCTGACGCTTTTACGCTGCGGCACCAACAGGTGCAAGCAGTAGTCCCCTCGGTCGAGACCTACTACGATCCACGCCGCCTGCTTGACCGCAAAGACATCGACGCGGTCATCATCGCCACGCCACTGCATTTGCACGCTAAGTATTTTCTCGACTCACTGGCCGCGGGCAAGGACGTTTACTGCGAGAAGACGATGACGTGGGACATCCCCGAGGCTGTCGCCTGCCGCAAAGCCGCGCAGAAATCATTGCAGGTCGTGCAGATCGGACTGCAGCACGAAAGCTCGGGCGAGTTGGCCGACGCGCGTCAGTGGTACATCCAGGGGCTGCTGGGCAAGATAACCATGGTGGAATCCTGGATGAGCCGCAACACTCCCCACGGTCAGGGACAGTGGTACCGCGCCGTTCCCGCCGATTGCAATCTACAGAACGTGAAGTGGGACTTGTTCCTCGTAAACCGTCCCAAAGCTCCCTTCGATGCCAATAAGTTCATCAACTGGCGATTATTCTGGGAGTTCTCCGGCGGCAACGTTACCGAGAACATGGTGCATCAGATTGCCTGGATCATGACCGCACTAAGCCTGCCCATCCCCGACGCCGCCGATATGATGGGAGGAGTGTACTCGGAGAAAGATGGCCGCCAGGTGCCCGACTCGATTGCCGTGACCTTCGCGTTTCCCAACGATTTAACGGTGCTGTGGCAGTCCACGTTCAGCAACAGCCGGTATGGACTGGGCGAGCGCATCCTCGGCTCGGACGGGACGGTGGAGCACGTCAGCGGCGCGACCGATATGGTGACGGGCAAGTACACCGGCGGCATCAACTACTATCCGGAGAAAGCCAACCGACCGGACGACGCGGCAATTGTGGGATCGAGCGTCGGGGAAAACCACATGGCCAACTGGCTGGAGTGCATTCGCACCCGCAACCAGAACACCAACGCTCCGGTGGAGATCGGCTACAAATCGGCAGTTGCGGCGCACATGGCAAACCTCGCATACCGGCAGAAGCGCCGCATCACGCAGCAGGAGGCCTTCGCCGCGAAACCGGAGTATTGAGCCGCGTGCCTGAATTATTTAGCGTGATTGAGTTGTCGCCGCAGGGTTTCCGCGAACAGACCGAACAACGCATAGAAAGCGGCGTTGGTCACGATCACCCAGGAGAGCTTCACGCCAAAATGGAAATAGTCGCCGACCAATGAAAGAGGGCAACTGATACTCGCGATAGTGCGAATGATGGGCTGGATAGGAACATCCTTGCTTGCCATCGCGAAATAAATTGCCCAGAAGACGGCTACGACAACGCCCGCACTCGCCCACACGGCAATTCGGAATTTCATGCTGTTACCTCTCGGGCCGCTCAGCTCCAGCGAAACCACTTCAGCGCAATCACAAACGACAGCCCACCCCACGCGGCCATTACCGCCAGCGGCACCCACTGCGAGGCAAGGCTATCGCCTTGCAGGATGATGGCGCGCAACGCGTCGTTGAGCGCCGTGAGCGGCAGCGCCTTAATCAGCGGCTGGATGATCTGCGGAAAGCGCTCGTACGAAAAGAAGACGCCGGAAAATATCCACATCGGCATCATGACGAGGTTGATCAGGCCGCTAACGCTCTCGATCTTCTGCGCGCGGCTGGCGGTGAGCAGGCCCACGCCACCGAAGCAAATTGCACCCAGCGCGGCAACAAAAAGTATCGCCAGTAATGAGCCTTCCACCTTCATGCGAAACGCCAGCACACCGAAACCCAGCAACAGCGCTACTTCGATAATCATCAGCACCAGCCGGCTGCTGCCGAGTGCCAGAAGAAAATCGGTGCGGCGCATGGGCGAGGCCACGAAGCGCTTCAGCAGCTTGCGCTGGCGCATGTCCACCACGGCGAAACCGATGCCCCACATGCCGGAGTTCATCAGGTTCATGCCCAGCAGTCCCGGTATCAGGAAGTCGATGTAGCGCGCGCCGGGCTCGCTGCTCTGGGTCGTCTCGGTCTTCACTGCGCTGCTGCGGCCGGCAGCGGTTTGTAGCGCGTCGTCCACCTGCGAGCGCGCCAGCACGCTCTCCGGACGGGCAGGGTCGTAGCGGTAGTGCAGTCCGTTGTCGTCCGACGTCACCACCAGCGAATACTGACCGAGCCGGAAGCGATCAAACGCCGTCTTCTCGTCGAGCACGTCAGCGTGAATGGAGCTTCTTGCCGGCGAGCGCTGCAACAGTTCGATAACGGATTGCGCGTGCGTGTTGCTGACCACAGCAACGGGCGTGACGTCCGCGGGTTTATTGCGGAAGGCGATGCCTAGCCCCAATGCCAGCAGCAGCGGAAACACGAACACCCAGAAGATGACTTCAGGCTCGCGCCACAGTTCTTTCATGCGCGCGCCCAGCAGTGCCCAATACCCCGCCCAACGGCCATTGACGGGCATCGTAGCCTCTGTCTTCGGAGGTTCGACTTGAACTTCTGGCAGCGCCATCACTCCTCCCTCAAGTGGCGGCCGGTAAGATGCACGAACACGTCTTCCAGGCTGGCTTGTCGCGTGGTGAGGTGCGCCAGTTGCGCGTTCTGCCGTTGCACGGCCTCCAGCAGCGCCGGGATCGTGTGGTGCGGCTCGTCCACCTGCAACGCAAAAAAACCGTCTTCGCTGCGCACTGCTTGCACGCCCGGCAAGCGTGCCCAAAACTCATCGCCTGCGCCGTTGCCGCCGTGGACGGCGAATTCGACCACGTGATGTCCGCTGAGGCCGGCGATCAACTCCGCCGGAGTTCCCTCGGCAATGGTTCTCCCCTGGTCGATGATGGCCAGCCGGTCGCAGAGGCGTTCGGCCTCGTCCATGTAGTGGGTGGTGAGCAGCACGGTGCCGCGGCGCTGCTGGAACTGGCGCACAATCTCCCACAACTGGCGGCGGCTCTGCGGATCGAGGCCCGTGGTCGGCTCATCCAGAAAAAGGATCTTCGGATTGCCCACCAGCGCCGTGGCAACCGCCAGCCGCTGCCTCTGCCCGCCCGACAACGTTCCCACCCTGGCGGAGGACTTCTCGGTGAGCGACATCTCTTCCAATACGTTGTCCACCGATGCCGGATGGTGGTAAAAGCTGGCGAATAATTCAATGGTTTCGCGAACCGTCAATTTCTCCGACAGCCGCGTTTCTTGCAGCGATATGCCCAGCCACTCGCGCAACTCACGTTCGTGGCCCGGCCAGGTCATGCCGAGGATTTCTACCTCGCCGGAAGTGGGCTCGAGCAAGCCTTCGAGAATTTCAATGGTCGTCGTCTTGCCCGCGCCGTTCGGTCCGAGCAGGCCGAAACACTCACCCGGCTGGATCGAAAGGTCGAGTCCGCGCACCGCTTCGACTTTGCCGTCGTAGGTCTTCTTCAAATCGCGGCACCGGATGGCGGCTCCCATACCGTGCATGATACGCGAGACGTGCCAGCCCGCGGGTGAACGCAGCGCGAGTCACCAGGCGTCCAAATTCGAACACTGCAATCTCTCAACGAACATTACGAAGCACGGGTCGCGAGGAATTCTGCCGGAACCTACAGGATCTAATGCGTCAACCAGATGGCCAGGCGATTGCAACAAGATTGAATTCATCAGCAGGAGTGTGCCAATGGGCCGGCTATCCCAAAACATCGGTTTTTCCGTGAGACAAATGCGCAAGGCGCCGGGATTCGCCATCACGACAATCTTGACCATTGGGCTCGGCATCGGTGCTACCACAGCCATCTTCAGCTTGATAAATACCGTGCTCCTGCAGCCCCTGCCCTTTACCGAACCAGACCGGCTCATGTCTGTCCAATCCCTCAATGACCGCTTTCAGCGAGGGGGCTCTCATACCGGATCGTCGATGAGTTATCCCGACTTTTTCGACTGGCGCGCGCAAAACAAGTCGTTTTCCGGATTGGCGTCATACCACAGCCGGTCATTCGCTCTGACCGGAGGCGGAGAGCCACGACACCTGGAAGGACATGTGGTCGCCTCGGATTTCTTCCGCATTCTCGGCGTAAGCCCTGCGTTGGGGCGTGACTTCAATGCGGATGACGAGAAGCCGCGGGTCGAATCCGTAATGCTCAGCCACGATCTGTGGCAGTCGGCTTTTGGATCGGCCAGCGATGTTGTGGGACGCTCCATCGACCTTGATGGAAAGAGCTTCACGGTGGTTGGAGTAATGCCGCAAGGCTTCGAGTTTCCCATCGAGACCCCTGCGCCGCAGTTGTGGATTTCGGTCGGCGATGACGCCTACGCGCCCGACAATGAACCGGTCACACGAGAGCGCGGAGCACACTTCCTCGACGTAGTTGGTCGACTGAAGCCGGGCGTTTCCCCAAGTCAGGCGGAAGCGGACTTGACCGTGATCGCTCGCAATCTGGCGAAACAGTATCACGACACGAATGCCCATTTCATAGGCGCGGTGGTCAATTCGGAGATGGACAGTCTCGTGGGCGAGACGCGGCCGGCTTTGCATTTGTTGTTCGCTGCCGTGTCGTTTGTTCTGCTGATTGCGTGCGCGAATGTGGCAGGACTGCTGCTGGCGCGGTCGTCACGGCGGCGGTCAGAAATCGCCATTCGCAGCGCATTAGGGGCCAGTCGTGGCCAGATCGTTCGCCAAATGCTGGTGGAATCGGTGGTGCTGGCGCTATGCGGTGGCGCGCTCGGCGTCGCGCTGTCCCTGGGGCTGCTGCGTACGCTGGTCAAACTTGTCCCTGCTGATCTTCCCAGGCTGGGCCAGGTGTCGATCGACAGCAGCGTTCTGCTCTTTGCAACCATCTTGTCGATCATCACCGGTTTGTTGTTCGGGGTGCTGCCCGCCTGGCGCGTGTCGCAGGTCGATCCTTCTTCGGCTATGCGCGATTCCAGTCGCACTGCGACAGCGGGGCGCTCCCATCACCGTCTGCAGAATTCCCTCGTGATCGTCCAGACCGCGATTGGCCTCGTCTTATTGATCGGCTCAGGATTGCTCATTCGCAGCTTTGTGCAGGTGCTCCGGGTCGATCCGGGATTCGACCGCCAGAATGTGCTGACCGCATACATCAACCTGCCTGACAATCGGTACAGCACTATGCAGCAGATACAGTTTTATGAGCAGCTACTCAGCCGGATACAGGCGATTCCCGGCGTGCAGGCGGCGTCGGCTTCCACTCCGATTCCACTCAGCGGAAACTCGATGCGGGTCTCGTTTGATATCGAAGGACACCCGCTTCCACCGGGCGAGCGCAATGCGGCGCGTATTTTTATTGCCAACCCTGGTTTCTTCCGGACGATGGGCATTCCTGTGTTGCGCGGTCGTGAATTCCAGAACTCAGACCAGCCGACGTCACCGCCCGTGGTGGTTATCAGTGAAAGCTTCGCGCGCAAATACTTTCCTGACGTCGATCCTATCGGCCGCCACATCAATCCAGGGCTGTCGGACGGCGTCGTCAAGGAGGTTCCGCGCGAAATCGTTGGTGTCGTTGGCGACATTAAAGCAGTGCGATTAACGGAGGACGTCACTCCCGCTTACTACGTCCCGTACGCACAAGGAGTCATAGCCTCGCCCAAGCTGGTTGTCCGCACGCAAGTCGACCCGGTCAGTGTCATTCCGGCGCTTCGCGCAGAGGTGGCTGCTCTCGATAGAAACCTGCCGGTTTACGAAGTCCGGACGTTGGACAACTTGCTTTCCGGAGCGGTCGCGCAACCGCGGTTCCAGGCGACGCTTTTGTCGGTCTTTGCGGCGATGGCCCTGTTGCTATCTGCCGTGGGACTCTATGGCCTGTTGTCTTACCTGGTGGCGCAGCGCACGTTGGAAATCGGCTTACGAATAGCGCTTGGAGCGCAGCGAGGCAGTGTGCTTCGCATGATTCTCAATCGGGGACTGACACTCGCCGCCATCGGCGTGGTCCTCGGAGTTGCGGCATCCGTAGTACTCGCGCGCCTGGTGAGCGGACTTCTGTTCGGCGTGCGCCCGCTCGATCCGTTGACGTTTGTGCTGGTGTCAGGAGTTCCCTTGCTGGTCGCTTTGATAGCCAGCGCGGCGCCAGCGTACAGAGCGGCCAGCCTAGAGCCGGTGAAAACCTTGCGCGAGCAGTAATGGGTCTGAATAGCGGGCCGGAATCGGCCTAGAACAGTTTCTTGGAGTCGAGCAGAATCGTTACCGGACCTGAATTCACCAGTTCGACTTCCATCATTTCCTGGAAACGGCCGGCCTCGCAGCGAAGGCCGAGCGATCGGATCTTCGAGACGAACAACTCGTAAAGTTCGCGCGCACGATCGGGCCGTGCGGCTTCGTCGAACGACGGCCGCTTGCCTTTGCGCACATCGCCGAACAGCGTGAACTGCGAGACCGCGAGCACGGCTCCGTCAATGTCAGTGACGCTGCGGTTCATCTTGCCGGCGTTGTCTTCGAAGATGCGCAGGCCGGCTACTTTTTGCGCAAGATACACGGCGTCCGACTCGCTGTCCTCTTGCCCCACGCCCAGAAGCACAAGCAGCCCGTCAGCGATTTGCCCAGTGACCTCGCCGTTGACTCTAACCGATGCCCGGCTCACGCGTTGTGCCACGGCCCGCATGAACGCGTTGTATCACACGGCAGGTTGTGAGGCAGTGACGGCCTCGACCGCTTGCGCCATGCTGCGGTAGATGTTCTCTTCACCCAGCACTTCGATCAGGCCTGCGCGCTGCAGCGTCTCGCGCACCGGGTCGCGCACACCCGCCAGCACCAGCCGTCTTCCATGTTTCACCGAACTGGCATGCAGTTGTCCCAGTACCTCGGTCGCGGTGACATCGATAAGAGACACCGGCGCCAGGTTGACGATCACACAATGCAGCGGCCCGGAGGCCTCGCGAATCAGTTGCTTGGCGTGATCGCGAATCCCGTTCGCGTTCGCGAAAAACCAGATGCGGTCGATTCGCAGGAGCAGAACGCCGGGAAACTGTTCGGCGTCAGGGTGGCGCGCGACTTCGGCATACTCTCCGGTCTCCCGCAGTCGTCCCAGCACGACCACCTGCGGCATCAGCAAGAAGCGCATTAGCGTAATCAATGCCAGGATGACGGCGAACAGGAGGCCGTCCAGAATGTCCAGGCAAACCACGCCCGCGATGGCCACCAGCGCGGTTCGAAATTCCAGTCTGGAAATACGCCGGAAGTGCGCAATCGACCGGTAATCCAGCAAATGCCAGACTGCGTGCATCACGATCGCCGCCAGTACTGTCTCCGGCAGGTGATAGAAAAAGCGCGTCAGAAACAACAGCGTGATCACGACAGTCAAAGATGCCGCAATCGCCGAAACTTCCGACTGCGCTCCATTCGCATCGTTGGCGGCCGTGCCCGATGTGCCGCCACCGACCTGCATGCCGCGGAAGATGGCCGAGGTTGCATTCGCCAATCCCAGGGCCCGCAATTCCTGATCGGCATCGATGTCGTAGCCGTTCTTGCTCGCAAACGTCCGGGCCGCCCCAATCGACTCCGCGAAAATCACCAGCGCCAGGCCGGCAGACGCGGGCGCCACCTGCAACCAGTCGGACCAGGTCAGTATCGGGAACCCGGGCATGGGCAGTCCGGCCGGAATGTCCCCTACGATGTGTACTCCGTGTTCGTGCAACCCGAGCAGTCTCGATGCCACGATGCCGCCCACCAGCACCGCCAGCGCTCCCGGAATTCTCGGCAGAAACCGGTCCACCAGAAACAACACGAGCAGTGCAACGACGCCGACCACAAGAGTCCACAGGTTTGCATCGAACACGTGCCGGATGGTATGCAGCAACTGCCGGTAAGCCGGACCTTTGCCCGCTGCAATGCCGATGAACTTGGGAATCTGCTTGATCAGGATGCTAAGCGCAACGCCGAAAACGAAGCCCTTCAGCACCGGCTTGGAGATGAAGTCGGAGAAGAAGCCCAGCTTCAGGATGCCCGCCAGAAGAAATAGCCCGCCCAGGACCAGCGTCACTGCCAAGGCCAGCACCATGAACTTCTCGGGATCGGATGCAGCCAGCGGCGCCACAGTCGCTGCCAGAATCGCCGACGAGGCCGAGGTTGGCGACACCGCCAGTTGCCGGCTCGAGCCGAAAATTGCATACGCCAGCAGTCCAAACGCCGTCGCGTACAAGCCGGCCTGCGGCGGCAGCCCCGCGATGCCCGCGTAGCCCATCGCTTCGGGAATCAGCAACCCGGCCAGCGAAATCCCGGCTATCACATCGGGCCTCAGGTTGGCGCGCTGGTAGTTCGGCAGCCACTCGGTGATGGGGACAAACCTGGTCATCGTGAGACAAGTACAACAGCGTTACGTTCGCAGTATAGGCGAGTCCGGCGGGATTGCAGCTATCGTTTTCCTTCTCTGCCCCGGACTCGATACAATGCAGCATTCGGGTTTGTATCTGTCGGGGGAACACATGGCTTCCAGGTTTTTGAAAGCGTCAGGGTTTCTGCGTCTGCTTGCGCTATTCCTGCTGGCGCCCGCCGTCACGCTGGTGGCGCAG
>Ga0207862_1000189_pt1 | contig 17556 bp, 12 predicted proteins | sample LuqExpMetageno81_FD_187838 | JGI IMG/M metagenome (GOLD analysis project Ga0207862, IMG submission 187838) | Tropical forest soil microbial communities from Luquillo Experimental Forest, Puerto Rico - Sample 81 (SPAdes) | ecosystem: Environmental > Terrestrial > Soil > Tropical forest ... | reverse complement strand
CGGTGCAGGAAGGTATTAGAATGATTGGGCGGCTCAGAGAATTCGAAGCAGCCAAGAAGGCTGAGGGCGGGAGTTAAGCCGGGTCGAAAAGATCGTCAGCGGTGTAGGGGAGCGTGCAATAATTAGGTTGTTGTCACCCTGGGAAGGGTCTTATGATGCCGGCCCCGGATGAATGCGTACTACTATCCTCCCTTTCCCAAATCAGGCGATTCCAGGAATGAGGCCTAAACCAAAACGAATTCTTCGCGATGCGCTTTTGCCGTTTGGCAAGTCCAATGGGATACGCGGCGGTTATTCCCGGCCCCGTAAGGCATCTTAGCGGAGCGGCATATTCTGTCCTGGAGGCCTCGCATCCTCGCATCCTTCAGGAAACAGCAAACACCTGCAAGTAAAGGGACTGCGTGCAATTGTTGTGGCCTTGCAGGCGGAGAAGTCCATAAGGTTCGACTCAATCTGTAAAGAGTTTGTTTAAGGAGATTCAGCATGGTTGATGATAAGGTTATGGTAATTTTTCAACCTTCAGGGCGGCGGGGCGAAGTTCCCAAAGGGGTCACCTTGATAGAGGCCTCCAGATTGCTGGGGGTGGACATCGAAGCCCTGTGCGGTGAGAAAAAAGTGTGCGGTAAATGTGTGGTGCGCGTGGAGGAAGGCCACTTCGAAAAATACAACGTCCACTCGAGTATGTCCCATGTCTCCGCATGGCAGGAAGAGGAAGAACGGCAGTTCATCAATGCCGAACGTCAGGCTCAGGGCTATCGCCTGGGTTGCGTGTCTAAGCTGGAAGGGGACGTGCTGGTGTTCGTGCCGGAAGAGTCCAGAGCCGGCAAACAGGTGGTCAGTAAGGCCGCCCGGGACATCCATATCCAACATGACCCGGCCGTAAAAACCTACTATGTGGAAGTGGACAAACCCACCTTTGAGGAGCCCACCGGCGATTTCGAGCGGATTTGCAAGGGACTCGAGCGGGAATACGGGATCAAGAATCTGACCATCGACATCTTTGCCTTGCGGAAACTTCCGGATGCCCTGCGCGAAGGTAACTGGACCGTTACCGTCAGTGTCTGGAATGATAAAGAGATCATCCGGGTTTTGCCCGGCAAGAATGAAAATCATTACGGTTTGGCCATAGATGTGGGCACCACCACCGTGGCCGGCTACTTTTGCAATCTGGCCACCATGGAAGTCTTGGACACCGTGTCCCTCATGAACCCGCAATGCAAGTACGGCGAAGACGTGATGGCCCGGATCACCTTCCATATGACTACGGAAAATGGCCTCAAGCGCATGAGCGATGATATCATCGAGGGGCTCAATTGGCTTATCGATCAGGCCATCCAAAACACCTATCCCCCGAAGAAAAAGGTAAAACAACCCAAGGGTTACGAAGGTCCCGATGAATATGTCGAGGTGCCGGAAGAAGGGAAAACCTACCTGCGTCTCAGCCGGGAAGATATCGAGGATATCACCCTAGGCGGCAACACCGCCATGCATCATATCCTCTTGCAACTGAACCCCGAATATGTGGGCTTAGCGCCGTTTCCCCCTGCCATTCATCATAGCCTGGACATCAAGACCCGGGACTTGGGCATTCACATCAACCCGTCTGCCTACATTTTCGTTCTGCCCAATGAAGCGGGTTTCGTGGGCGCCGATAATGTCGGGGTGCTCATCGCCGAAGAACCTTACAAACATTACGATAACCAGCTCATCATCGATATCGGCACCAATGGCGAGCTGGTACTGGGCAATATGCACAAGTTGATCTCCTCGTCCTGCGCTACCGGGCCGGCCCTGGAAGGGGCCCAGCTGTCCTATGGCATGCGCGCCGCACCCGGCGCCATCGAGCGCATTAAAATCGATCCCGACACCCATGAAGTGGACTATAAGGTGATCGGCCGGGATGCCTGGCGAAAGTTTTCTGAACCCAAGGAGATGAAGGCCAAAGGTATCTGCGGCTCTGGCATCCTGGATGTGCTGGCCGAACTGTATGCGGCCGGGGTCATCACCAAAAGCGGGGTGTTTAACAAAGAGCAAAAGTCCAAACGCTTCCGCAAAAACCCCGATACCAAGCAGCCGGAATTCGTCCTGGCCTGGGCCGAGGAAACCAGCATTGATAAGGACGTGGTGATCACCCAGAAGGATATCCGGCAAATCCAGCTGGCCAAAGGGGCCCTCTATGCCGGCTGCAAACTGATGATGCGGCGCATGGGCCTTGAAAAAGTTGATGTTGTGAAGATCGCCGGGGCCTTTGGCACCCATGTGGATCGCACCAAGGCGCTGATCATGGGCCTGTTCCCCGACTGCGAAATCGACAAAATTCAGGGGGTGGGGAATGCCGCCGGCGATGGCTGTCGGGCCGCCTTACTCAACCGTCGGAAACGCATTGAGGCCAATTGGTGTTCCCGCAACGTGGAATATATCGAACTGACGGTGGAAAAGGACTTCCAGCAACAATTCATGGAAGCCATGCAGCTGCCCCACATGACCGATCCATTTCCGCATCTTGAGGGGATTGTCCGGGATGAAATCCTTCATCAAACGGGGGCGGGCCCCAAAACAGTCAGCGCTGAGCGCTACTTGAAATCAAACTGAGTTAGGCTGAGGTCGGGACCAGAGCGCCCCGAGCTCAATAAATAAGCGTGTTGGAGTACTGGAACCCCTTACAACGGCGAAGGACCATCAAATTGTAGACACTTATCTTATTGGTTTTAAGACATCCTACAGATGGTTTCCTTCGCCCTTGTGGGAGGTTATCAAGAAATAACTAGGAACATAAAACCATAGTAGAGTTAGCCAGGCATCATAGCCAAAATATTTATGGGACAAGAATCAGGCTTAAAGGACAGATAATTGGGAGGTATGACAATGGGACACAAGAAAAATAAAGTTGTGCCTTTCAATGGTAATGGCTTGGTGCCTTTTCCTTTACTACAACGCCTCAGAGAGGTAGGCAAAGATTATGGACTGGAGAACATCAAGCCCTTCCCTTGTGAGGATATAATTATAGCCGATTGGGTTAATCTAAAATGCCGTTATGGTTGTAGTCAATACAATCGCAGCTGGTGTTGCCCTCCGGCCACGCCCGATCCCGACAAGGTCCGTCAGATCCTTTCCGAGTATTCTCAGGCTCTTCTACTTCAGGGGTCCCAACATCTCCCCGAATTTTATCGTGATGATAGCCGAAAACGGGCAGAACTGGTGCGGTGCTGGAAAGGAACTGTGAGCCTGGAACGTCTATTGTTCTTGCAAGGTTATCATAAGGCTTTCAGCTTGGTGGGGGAAAGTTGTAGTTTATGCAAAAAATGCGTTTACCCCAAAGATTGCCGTTTCCCTCAGGAGAAGAGACCCTCAGTGGAGTCTTTTTCCATAGACATGGTGGGAACTCTCCAACGTTTAGAGATTACTCCCTATGTCGCCACTGAAATAAGGGAGACCTTCACCTTCTATTCGATTATCCTTCTCTCCTGAGATTTTGGTCAGGTTAAGCTCTTGAAAGCTTTGCCAAACTTGCTTTGAAAAGAAATGCGCACTATAGCTGTACCCTCCAAATGCCCTAAGCTAGGCAATCATCCTTAACTTCGTATGCCACAACTTGCAGAGCGGACCCCGGTAATTCGTGAAAGACGTCTATAGATAATCCTTGGAGCTCCTTAGAACCTATTTCAAAACCCCAAATTTCCTAAAATTGTCATTCTGAGAGAAGCGAAGAATCTCGCATTTTTAAATACTTGAGACCCTTCGCTTCGCTCAGGATGACAGGAAAAGACGGTTTTGAAATAGCTTATAGGCATCCTGTGGAAAATCCAGCTGATTTCCCCGCATGTCATACCGCGGGCCGGGAGAGAATCTCGCATTTCTCACCAAGTTTGAGAAGGCCGTTTATTGCTTGTGTCCGAGGTGATATCGCCTGCTTTCCCGATGTTCAGGCCAGAGAGCCCATCCACATAAAAGCTTGGTGTATGCGGCGCCAGGACCCTGCTGATCAGACGGGAATGCTGGACAAGTCTTTCTCCTCCGACCTCACAGGTTTGCCTCAGCTAGAGATCAAAGAATTGGCAATTGTTTTGCTTTGAGCCAAATATTGTTATGATGTCCTTAGTATGCCTTCCAGGCTCTCCTCTGGGGGGAAAAATGCAGGTAGGATTCCGCATAATCGGGCCATAATTTTTGTGCCAAGCCATCATAGAAAGAGATTTTAATGGGTCAGGAAAGTTTAACACCGGGAATTATTCAGATTTATACGGGAGAAGGCAAAGGCAAGACCACCAGTGCCTTGGGTTTGGCCCTGTTGGGCGTCGGCCAAGGACTAAAAGTTTTCATTGTGCAATTTTTAAAGGGGAGAGAAACCGGTGAGAGCCGGGCTGCGGAGCGGTTGGCTCCAGATCTAACCTTACGTTATTTTGGGCGGCCAGGGTTTGTCAACTTACCCTCTCCTACTGCCGAAGATCTGGCCTTAGTCAGGGAGGGTTGGGACTTGGCTTGTACGGTAATCGAGACCGGGGAACACGATATCGTAATCCTGGATGAAATTAATCGGGTCTTGGCCCATGGTTTTCTGCCTCTTAATGAAGTACTGGAAGTTTTGAGCAAGCGGCCACCACGGGTGGGAGTAGTCATCACCGGCCGTCAAACTCCTCCGGAACTGGTGGCCATAGCCGATCAGGTTATCGAGATGCATCTAATCAAACACTATTACCAGGCTGGGGTAAAGGCTCGACGGGGCATTGAATGGTAGATTCCCTCTTTTCAAGTGGAGGGGCCGGGTAAAGTGCATTTGAACACGGCGTTATGAAGTTTTCTGCTATCGTTTCTCCCACGGTTCAGCAGGATTAACCTGCAGAGCGAAGGGATTGTCTCACAACCTTGGGCTGGAATCATTTCGGTTAACTTGGACTTGTCGACCTGCCTCTAAAAACTTATCCCCCTAACGGAGGTAAAGGCTCTCACCAATCTGCTACTTGCGACAAATATCGCCCAGAGAACTATCGCCCTTGAGGTCTTCCAGCACAGCCATCAGCTTAAAATCTGGGGCAATCTTCTGGCGCCTCATGCCCACCCCCTGAGACACCATACTCACATATCTTGATGTCTCAGCCCAAGGGGAGCAGTATAACTCCTCCTGTCAGCTGAGTTCCTTTGGGCTGATAAATTTCCCATTTGAAGAAATATCCCGCCTTTGCTATAATTAGCATGGGAGAATAGACTTTAGAGCAGGTTGCTTCTTAGGCTGCTGCCAGAGGGATGGAAAAGTTATCTTCAAAGTTTTCTCGGCGAAACGCTGGACATTGTTAGTTTAATATTCCTTCTGGTGACCGGTGACCGGCAGCCAGAAAAACTCGCGAGCGGAGTAGAGAGCATAAAGGCAGTATCTGGCATTGAAGTTTTTGTAGCTAGACCAACGCTGGGATTGAGACTGGCGTGTCACCCCGGGGAAAAACTGGGGATTGTTGGCATCTTCACTGCACCATTATCCCATCTGCCGGTAACTTTACACATGCACGCCATTCTAGCCCGTGGAAATCTCGTTGCCATCATTCCTGAAGTAGTAAAGATATTTCAGGAAACTTGGCATAGAGGAGGAATCTATTCGCGCCGTTAAACCGTTCAGGCCCGGCGAACCTAAGCCGACTTATCCCTATCAAGATTAACATGAAACCGAGATAACTTCTCGCTTAATACCCTAAGATTTCCTAGATTCTGGCAGCATTGACGGACTGAACTATGACTTATTTAATTCTAAAAAATAAGGGGGGTAATGACCTTTTATCAATATTTGCCCCTGCTATTTCTGAAGATATGGTCTGTCTGGTCAAAAACATTACCCAGTCACCATTTAATGAAAAAAGTCTCTTAACAATTCTTGACAGCTTGCCATATGGCCTGTTTATCACAGATGGAGAGGGCAAGATTACTTATTTCAATTCAGCAGCTGAGCGAATCACAGGCGCGACAATATCCGAGGCAGTTGGGAAATATTGTAAAGATATTTTCAACAGTGACACATGTGAAAAAGACTGCATCCATAACAAGATCTGCGCTGCAAAAGACGATATCACTATCCGTGAACTTGATATAAGAAGATCAGATGGAATAACATGTCCTATTATCTGCACAATTTCCCCAATCTCGCCTGAAAATGGAATAGCGAAATGGATGTATGTTTTCAAGGACATTGCGGACCGCAAGCGCCTTGAGAGTGACATTAAATTCTATGAAAACAGATACCGATCTATCTTTGAGGGATCTAAAGATATGATCTTTATCACTTCTAAAGATAGTTCAATCACTGATGTCAATCAGGCATGTCTTGATCTATTAGAATATGGCAGTAAAGAAGAAATGCTATCATTGCAGTCTGTGGAGACATTATTTAACAATAGTATGCATTGGAAGGTGTTCCAGGAACAGATTGAACGCTACGGCTTCATCAAGGATTTTGAGGCCTGCTTCCGGAAAAAGGATGGCACCGTCATCCACTGTCTCATGAGCGGTAATGCTGTGCGGGGGATCAATGGTGAGATCGTCGGTTTCGAGGCCATTGCTAAAGACGTCACCGCCCGCATGGATGGTTTGCGGCGCTTAAAGGCACAGCACCGCAAATTATCCTTATTGCACTCTATTGCTGTAGCCATGAACGCTACCCAAAACCTCTGTGATATACTTGCCGTCGCTCTGAAGAAACTATTGGAGGCGCTGGGACTTAGCTCGGGGGGCATCTTTTTAATCAACTATGACGAGCCAGGCTTCTTGCTTAAGGCGGAACAAGGTCTCCTGACTAGATTAGGGAGCACTACCTGTCATCCGGTGTTTCATGATTTTGCCCTCAGAAGATCTTTAATTAATGGGAACTTTCCTCTTGAACCCCAAGGAACCTTTCCTCCCTTCAAAGTTACCCTGAAAGCCCCTAAAAGTCCCAACTACTTGAACCTTATCTGTTATTTGATCACGAGAAAAGAAATGGCTTCAGGGTTCATTGCCCTGGAAGTTCCATTGGGCAGGCATATCGGTGATGAAGATCACCGCCTTATAGGTTCCCTGGGTAATTTTTTAGGTAGCGCCATCGAAAACTCTCGCCTGCTCCAAGCCTTACGGCAGCATCGCGGAGAACTCAAGGGTCTCACCACTAAGCTATTTTGTTCCCAGGAAGAGGAAAGGAAGCGAATCGCGCAGGAGTTGCATGATGAAGCAGGCCAAGCTTTGACCGGAATCAATTTTATGCTTGAAACCATCATCAAAACTCTGACGCCAGATCAGGCTGACCTTGGCGGGCAAGTCCTTGAGGTCAAAAAACAGATTAATCAAACCTATCAGGAAATCAGGCGAATTTCCCACAGGTTGCATCCCGCAGTATTGACTGATCTCGGCTTAGAACCTGCCCTGGAGTCTTATTTATCGGACATCTCAAAATACCGTCAAATTGATATAGACTTTAAAATGGCGGGGTTTGAAAGGCGATTGGATCCTGAGACCGAGACCATACTTTACCGCATCTCCCAAGAAGTGGTCACCAACACCATTAAACACTCGGAGGCAGAGCTTTTCAAGCTCTTTATTATCAAGAGTTACCCGCATATTATCCTCTTGGCTGAGGATGATGGTATTGGATTCGATCCCGGGAAACTTGACAAACGCAGGCAGGCTCTTGGATTGCTTTCTATGAGAGAACGGGTCGCCTCAGTGGGAGGGAGCTTCTCGATACGTTCCAAGAAAGGCGAAGGAACCAGAATCCGCATTGAGATTCCGGTTAAGGAGCTTCCAGATGAGTGACCATCTAATTACTATTCTTCTGGCAGATGACCATACTGTGGTGAGGCAGGGAATGATCAAGCTTTTGGAAGGAGAGGAAAATCTTAAAGTTATCGGAGAAGCCAAGGATGGCCGGGAGGCTGTGACTAAAGTAGAACAACTTAAACCAAATGTAGTGTTGATGGACATTTCAATGCCGCTATTGAATGGTATTGAGGCTACGAGACAAATAAAAAGAATCAGTCCCCAAACCAAAGTTATCATCCTGTCTATGCATTCCCACGATCGATTTATCGGTGAGCTTCTCACTCTCGGCGCTTCGGGATACCTTGTCAAAGATTCAACTGGAGCCGATATTATTAAGGCTATCAATGCTGCAATGAAAGGAGATACCTATTTAAGTCCATCTATATCGCGAATGGTTATTGAAAACTACGTTTCTTTAAAGAAAGTTAAATCTTCCAGAGAGGAGCTATATTCCAAACTCTCCAATCGCGAGCGTGAAGTGTTTCAAATGATCGCTGAAGGCAGATCGACGAAAGAGATTTCACAAATCCTTTTTGTGAGCATAAGTACTGTAAAGACCCATCGGTCCCATATAATGGATAAATTGCAACTGGGCAATCTGTCTCAACTGATTCAGTTCGCTATAGAACTTGGGATTGTTGAAGTCGTAAGAACTGAGATGGAAGGTGCGCTCGAATATTAGAAGGCACTCAAAACCGATCTCTTGCCGACGTCAGGCTAACTCAAGCAAGGGTTTAGTTACGGGCAACAATTTATTCCTTCCTAAAAGGCTTGACAATGAGGCGCCTTTTATATAAATATAGCTCTAAAGATGGATGGTAGGGCATCCGGCTGCTGGCCCCTGAGGCTATAAAAGGGAAACCGGTGAGATTCCGGTACGGACCCGCCGCTGTGATCGGGGACGAACACCGCAACAAGCCACTTTCCGTTTTCAAGCGGATGGGAAGGCGCGGTGTGTAGGACGATCCGAGAGTCAGAAGACCTAACAGCCGGAGAGCACTGAGGAGATGGTAAATCTTCAGGCGTATATTCGCCTGGGGATTTTTTTTTGCCCCGGGCAACACTCTCATAATCCTGGTATCGGGACTCTAGGTACCCGGAAAAATCTGGAGGCAAACCATGGCTACTCAGGTGGAATTGGCAACCCAAGGGATTTTGACCGAGGTGATGCAAAAGATTGCGGCCCAGGAGGGGCTGGAACCAGAACTGGTCCGCCAGCGCTTTGCCGAAGGCCAGATGGTAGCTCCACTCAATGCCAACCGGCCCGGCCGGATTGTGGGTATTGGCATGGGGCTCCGTTCCAAAGTCAATGCCAGCATCGGCACCTCCACAGACATTGTGGATATTGAGGCCGAAGTGCGCAAAGCTCGGGCCGCCGAGATGGCCGGGGCCGACACCCTCATGGAGCTCTCGGTGGGCGGCGACCTCGATCTAATTCGACGGGAGGTCCTGGCTGCGGTAAAACTGCCGGTGGGAAATGTGCCCCTTTACCAAGCCTTTTGTGAAGCCAGCCGACGTTACGGCAATCCCAATAAGCTTGATGAAGAGATGCTTTTCGATCTGATCGAGCAACAATGCGCCGACGGGATCTCTTTTATGGCCATTCATTGCGGGATAAACCTCTACACCATCGAGCGCTTGGAACGCCAGGGATATCGCTATGGCGGGCTGGTGAGTAAAGGGGGCACCTCCCTGGTAGCCTGGATGAGGGCCAACAACCGGGAAAACCCGCTCTATGAGAAGTTTGACCGGGTGGTTGAGATTCTTAAAAAATACGACGTCGTCCTCTCTCTGGGGAATGGGCTCAGATCAGGAGCCATCCTGGATTCTTTCGACCGTGCCATGGTGCAAGAGCTTGTCATCAACTGCGAACTGGCTGAGATCGGCCGCAAAATGGGTTGCCAGATGATGGTGGAAGGTCCGGGGCATGTTCCCATTGATGAGATTGAAGCCAATATCGTTCTGCAAAAACGTATGAGCAATAATGCACCTTATTACATGTTGGGGCCGATCCCCACGGATATCATGGCTGGTTACGACCATGTGGCTGCGGCCATCGGCGCCACTTACAGCGCCCGCCACGGCGCCGATCTGATTTGCTATATCACCCCCGCCGAACATCTGGCTTTGCCCAATGAACAAGACGTCATCGAAGGAGTGCGGGTGGCTCTCTTGGCAGCCTATATCGGCGACATGGCCAAATATCCCGACCGCACCCGGTCCCGGGATATGGCCATGAGCAAGGCCCGCCGGGACTCCGATTGGGAAGGTCAGCTGGCTCACGGGTTCTTTCCGGAAACCGCCAGGGCCATCCGCTCCAGCCGTTCCCCATCAGACCCAAAGGTATGTACCATGTGCGGGGAATTTTGCGCCAATAAAGGCTCTTACGACCTGTTTGGGCATCTCCTTCAAGGGACCAAGAAATTTTAGCCGTCGCCAACTAATAGTGCGTCTCGGATATAGCTGTCAAAATTATTGTGGGGGTGCACCTGCGGGTGCGCGCCCTTAAACAGGGGCAGACGCCTAAGTCCGCCCCCTATTCAAAATGCCCAATAATTTTGAAGGAACATCTGGGAAACATAGCCTGAGCCGGCGGATTGCGGACGTTGCCTCCGAGTACCAAGGGCCGCAGGTTGCTGGCATCTGAATGGACATGAAACTACCACACCAGCAGGCAGATATTGCTTCGGAAGGCTTCCAGCGTTTGGAAGACCTGGCAACGTCCTCCTGGTATTCCGAGGTTCTGTTTGCAGCTTTGGACCTGAACATCTTTGGCCTCCTGGGAGATGGCCCGGCCTCGGTGGCTGAACTCGTGGAGAAATCTGGCTACGAGGCCGATGCCTTAAGCCGGTTTCTAGCCGCTCTCATTGCCTTGGGCCTCATCGATGAGCACCAAGGCAGGTTTGCTAACGGTCCCCTGTCGAGCCGTTACCTGATACCGGGCAAGAGCGACTATTTGGGGGATTTTCTCCTCTATCGCCGCTATCTGGCCTCTCACTGGCCAAGGTTGGCCGTCAGAATCCGTCAGGGCGTCAGGGCCAATGACCGGCCCACAGCCGAGCCCCCGGAAGCCTACCGGGAACGGACCCTGGCCTACGTCAGGGCCATGGACCTTCAGGCTCGACTCAAGGCTGATGAGGCCCTGGAATATTTGGGTGAGCTCTGTCCGTTTAGGCCCAGAAGGATCCTCGACCTGGGTGGCGGAGCTGGGGCCTGGTGCCGCGCTTTTCGCCGGCAATGGCCTCAGGTGCGCACGGTGCTCTTAGACCTCCCCGAGACTCTGGCCGCGGCGCGGCAACTTTATCCTGACCCCGAGAGTTGGGAGGGGATAGAGGCGGTGGCAGGAAATGGTCTGGCTTCCTGTATGCGCGGTGAAGCAATTGACCTGATTCTTTTATCCAATGTCCTCCATGCGTATGGTGAGGTCGAGGCGAGAGAAATTCTGAGCCAATGTGTCAACTGCCTGGCACCGGGAGGGAGGATCTTGATTCATGATTACCTGGCCGATCTTCATGGCTCCAGTCCGGCAAAGGGAACCCTCTATGACCTCCACATGCTGGTCAATACCTATAATGGAAGGATTTATCGGCTGGCGGAACTGGAGGCGATGCTTGCGGCCACGGGGCTAAAAAATATCCGGCTCTTTCATCTGGCCAGCGACACTTCCATTCTGTTGGCCGGGCCCGAAGCATCCCTGGGGTCTGGTCCCATCACCCAGGCCGAGATGGTGGCCGCCCAGGCCGTTGAGCTGGGGTTTCCTTTCGCCCGGATTATCGAGACTTCAGAGGTCGTGGTGGAGCCCTGGGTGCGCCTCAAATGCCGGTTCGGCTGTTCCCGCTATGGCCAATCCCTTGGCTGTCCTCCCTTCTCCCCGGACGAAGACAAGATGCGAGCTATCCTCTCCCGGTACAGGCTGGCGCTGCTGATTCAGGGCACCCCGCCCTCAACTCTTTTTCACGAGCAACTGCTGGCCCTGGAACGGAGTATCTTCCTGGCGGGCTACCCCGAAGCCCTTGCCTTTGGAGCCGGTCCCTGCCCGGTTTGCCCCTCCTGCCCAGCGGACGGCCGCTGCCGTTTCCCGGAAAAGGCGCGGCCGTCCATGGAGGCCTGCGGCGTGGACGTTTATGAGACAGCTCGCCACGCCGGTCTCTCCCTCCATCCGGTCACCCACCCTCAGGGCTATGTGAAGTATGTGGGGCTGATCTTGTTTGATAAGGAAGGAAGCCATGCGGATCCTGCTGGTCCAGGCGATCTCAACCCCTGATGGGGGGGAGACGGTATTCCCCTTAGGTCTGGCCCGCCTGGCGGCAGTCCTTTGTGCCCGGCACGAAGTCAAGGGAGTCGATTTAAACCTCGACCCCTTCCCCTGGCCCGGCCTGGTTAGTCTTTTGGAGTCCTTTCGGCCACAGGTGGTGGGCATATCTTTTCGCAACCTGGACCCTTTGGCAGGCAACCTCATTTCCTTCGTCCCTCATCTTAAGACCCTGACGGGCTTGGTTAAGAGATACGCTCCGTCCGCCACCATGGTGCTGGGGGGCTCGGCCTTCACCCTTTTTGCCAGGCGCCTGATGGCGGAAGCGTCGGAAGTTGATTTTGGTGTAACCGGCGAAGCCGAGGAAGTCTTTCCTATGCTCCTGGACAATCTTGCCACGCCCTGGACGATCCCCGGCATTTTGTGGAGGGCAGGCGAAGACTCGGTGGATGTCAGCCCGGGAATAAGCCATTGTCAGCATCTGGATTTCTTGCCGTTTCCGGATTGGGAAATATTTGAGCCCCGGCTCTACCAGGAACAAAACCGTTACGTGGCCTCCATGGGAGTTGAAACCAAGCGCGGCTGCCCCAATAGCTGCAGCTACTGCCTCTATCCAGTGCTCCAAGGACACTGCCTGCGTCTGCGGAGTCCAGCGCGGGTTGTCGATGAATTGGAAATGCTGCACCAGAACTACGGTATCAGCGCGGTCCATTTTACCGATGCGGTGGTAAATCAGCCGGCTGAGCATCTCAGGACCATCTGCCGAGAAATTTTGCGGCGGCGATTGGAGATTGGCTGGACGGGATTCTTCCGCGAAGATGCCCTTACGCACCGGGATGTGGACCTGTACCAAAAATCAGGGCTCCTTACCTGGTACTTCTCCGCCGATGGGGCTTCGGACTATACCTTGAGACTGCTGGGCAAAGATCTAACCCGGGACCAAATCTTGCGGGCGGCGCAACTCGCCGCGGCCAGCGGCATTATTACTGTATACCATTTCTTAGTCAATCTGCCGGGAGAGACCCAGGATTCTCTTGATCAGACGCGAGCTCTCTTGGACCACTTGTTTGACCTGCATGCGGCGCCAGGGAACCTGGGAGCCGTGGTCATCAGTAATCTAAGACTTTATCCCGGAGCACCCCTGACCGCAGAGATCCTCAAAAACGGGGGCGTCGATCCCGGCCAGGACCTGCTTTACCCCACATACTTCAATCCGCCACCCTGGGATGGTCTTCGCCATGAGCTGACGGCGTTTTGCCTGAGCCGGGGCGTTGCGAGTTTCCTTGAGAAAACGAGGCCGTGCGCCGAAGGCAGGGACACCCATGCGCATCATCTTGCTTGAGCATCCCCGTGAACCTTCCCCGGTTCACTTCAATGACATCGCCAATACGCCACTTTGGTCGTGCCTCATGACGGGATACGCCGGATCGGCCTTGCTCCAGGCGGGCGTTGAGGTAGACCTCGTCGATGCCACATCCTGGACTTTTTCTGACACGCTGCAGTACCTTCTTGATCATCCCGTGGATTTATTGGCGATTCACGGGGTCTATTTCTGGGAAAAAACCGAGGCGCTATTTCACATGCTGTCTGATTTGCGCCGACGTCATTACCGGCCGCCCATCTGCCTCTATGGTTTCTTTCCCACCCTGGTGTGGCGCGATATCCTTGACCAGGTTCCGGCGGTGGACTACGTGATCGTAGGCGAACCCGAGGAGACCGTGGTGTGCCTGGCCCGAAGCCTTAAGACCGGGATCGGGGTTCAGGTGGATGGTCTGGCCCTGAGAGAGCAGGGAAAAGCAACCTTGTCCGGGATCCGGCCTAACATCAAGCCCCTGGACCGGCTTCCCTTTCCCCTGAGACCTTCCCTAACAACTGAGGAAACTATCTGTATCTTGGCGAGCCGGGGGTGTTACAACCGGTGCTCGTTCTGCCTCATTCCCACTTTGGACGGAGGCAGGAGTGCCTGGCGGGGACGCACCCCGGATAACGTCGCCGCGGAGATTTCCCAGATCATGGCGTGTGGGAAGAAGAACTTTTACTTTGTAGATCCGAATTTTATCGGGCCTGGGAAAGCGGGTAAAGAAAGGGCGATGGAGCTGGGGAGCATCTTGACGGGGCTTGGCATCACCTTCGGCATGGAGACCCGGGCCAACGATATCACCCGCGCCCTTATGCAAATCCTGGTGGACGCTGGCCTCAATACCCTGCTTGTGGGCCTGGAAAGCGGCAGCCCTCATATTTTGAGGCGGCTGGGCAAGCAAACCAGCATCATTCAGAATGAACAGGCCATTGCTATGGTCCGGGAGTCGGGACTTGAGCCCGAAATTGGCTTTATCATGTTTGATGCCTCCAGCACTCTGGACGACCTGACCCAGAACTTGAGTTTTCTTAGACGCAATGGGCTTCTCCAGCAACTGGGCCGCACTGCCAATCTCCTCTACCATGATCACATCGCCTTTAAGGGAACCGCCGGCTATCAGATGTCTTTGGCCCAGAAGAGGTTGGCGCCCCAAGGCCTGTTCGGATTCGAAGGACGGCTGCTCTATGAGGATGACCGGGTAGGATGGCTCGCCGGACTCATGAAGTCCCTCTGCCAGTTCCTGCTGAGAGAGATGGCCGACCCCCTGTCTCCCATTTATTGGAGGCTGGAGGCGATGGGCATAGAACCCCATCAGACCGTGAACGATCAATTGGTGGAGATCTTTACCCGACTGCTCCGCATGGCGGGGACCCTCACTTACAGGCCCGAAGCCGCCTGGACGGAGAGACTCCTGGTGAGAACCGTGGACGAATTGCAAGGCACGATTTCTCGAGGGAAAAAACGCGGACAAAAGGAATATGGCGACACCAAGCGGCCCTGCTGAATATTCCCTCGCTTCAGGCGCTGTGAGAAAATCTCTGCCCGCTCTGAAGGGCAAGTTTGCTTTCCAACTGGCTACAACTTCTTACATCCTTCCCTCGGCACTGCTCCCGAACATTCGGTTTCTGGGCCGGTATGTCGACGAAGTGGAACTCGTGCTTTTCGAGAGCAGCAACCAAAGTAATCTTCCCACCCTGGGTGAGGTGCGGGAGATGTCCCGGCTTGCTTCGGACTTTGACCTTACTTACAACATCCACCTGCCCGGGGATCTTTTCTTTGGCGACCCCGACCCAACTTTGCGCCGGGAATTCTGCGCCACAGCCCTCCGCTTTTATGAGCGAACCCTGCCCCTTGATCCCACCTCGTACATTTTGCACTTGGACAGCCGGGGGGCCGACGGCACGATAGAAAAGGACCAAGGCATCTGGCAGGGCCGGGTGACCGAATCACTGGAGACCATGCGACTCCACGGGCTCGACCTTAGCCGGCTGGTGGTCGAAAATCTGGAATATCCCTTGGAACGGCTCAGTTCTCTGGCGGAAAGATTTGACCTGGGTTTTTGCCTCGACGTCGGTCATCTTCTCCTTTACCGGCATGACGTGGGGAAACACCTACAATCATTTCTACAAAAAAGCTCCATGGTCCATCTTCACGGGGTCAAAGATGGGCAAGATCACAGGGGGCTGGATCATATCCCATCCCAAGCCTGGGATACCATCTGCCGGGGATTGAAAGAGTACCGCGGGGTCGTTTCTCTGGAGGTCTTTTCCCTGGAGGATCTCATCCCCTCCCTTGAGAGAATAGAGGAAATAATTAAAGGAGCCTAGAGCATATGAATCTTGAAGAGATCATCGCACAGATTCAACCCATCGATCAGGCATGGGTGGATAAAGCCCGTCAATATGCGGCGCAACTGGCCATTCCGCCCCGGGCCCTGGGGCGGTTGCACGATATGGCGGAACGCCTCTGCGGCATTTTCGGGACCCTGGAACCCATGGTCTCCCCTAAGACTTTCTTGGTGATGGCTGGAGATCACGGGGTGGTGGCCGATGGGGTAAGCGCCTTCCCCCAGGAAGTGACCGGCGAGATGGTGAAGAATTTTCTCCGGAACGGGGCCGCCATTAATGCGTTAGCACGCTCTGTGGGCGCTGAGGTTATAGTGGTGGATATGGGCATCATCCCTGACGTGGACCTTTCTTGCCATGAAACGGATCATCTATTCCGGAGCTGTAAGGTGGATCGGGGGACGGCTAATATTGCCCATGGACCCGCCATGAGCCGGCAGCAAGCCGGGCAGGCAGTCCTTCAGGGATTTCACCTGGCCGCGGAACTGTTTGCCGCCGGTACCCGGCTCCTGGGGACAGGTGACATGGGCATCGGCAACACCACGCCCTCCGCAGCCATCGGTGTAGCACTGACCGGGGTATCGGCAGACCAGATGGTGGGCCGGGGAACCGGCATCGGAGACGAAGCCCTGGCGAAAAAACGGGAGATCGTGCAACAGGCTCTTGCCGTTAACCAACCCGATCCGAGAGACAGCCTGGAGGTACTGGCGAAGGTAGGAGGCTTCGAAATCGGCGGCATCGCCGGCTGTATTCTCGCCGGCGCCTATTACCGGCGTCCCGTCGTGATCGACGGGTTCATCTCCACAGCGGGGGCGCTAGTGGCCCAGGCCCTGTGTCCCCAGGTGGTTGATTACCTATTTGCCGGCCATTGCTCGGAAGAGGCTGGACACCGAAAGATGCTGGCACACCTGGGACTTGAACCCATCCTCGATCTGCGCCTGCGTCTCGGAGAAGGAACCGGAGCAGCCCTGGCCATGGGAATTATCGAGGGGGCGGTAAGAGTTTTCCAGGAAGTCCTCACTTTTGAGGCTGCTGGGGTTTCCAAAAATGTAGCCTCTTGAAGTACTACCCAGCTCTCAGCAAGGAGCGGATTTGGATTGCCCATGAAACCACGATTATCTGCGACAATCCCTGCTGCTCTTGAGAATTACAACGGAACGGCATTGCCCTGTCTTCGTTTCTGGAACTGCTGAAACGCCAGCAAGAATGTTTGGACTCTATTGATAACATGCAGGATATCATCGATTACGTCCACACATTTCCCAAAATTTACCCCCTCTTAACCTTAAAAGAAATGGCCTCAAGGTGGCCTTGACCGATCGCCTGGATAAAGTCAACCATCACCATGTACTCATGCAGTCCCTTTAAGAAATACCAAGTCCTCTGCAACGGGAACCACGATAGGAGATTTGCTTGATCATTAAATGAACGCCAGAGCCCCCTTACAATTATCAGACCTTTTAAAAAAGTGTTCTTCTCTAGTTATTACATATCTTGAATTTATGATTCTTATTGTGCGGTCATCGGATTACTAGATTTTTTCAGAGGGTTTTGACACATGGATATTAAAGCTGGACCTGATTGTTACAGAATAATGTCTTTTGAGAATTACATCGAATATAAGAAGAGTTGGCTTCCTTCAGACAATGAGCCTGGTTAACTTTCCTGATCTTTACCGCCACGTTGCGCATCTTATGAGCGATACCGCGCTGCACTTTAACGAAAGGGTAGATGGCCTTCAGGGCCTTGATCAGACCGGGGTTGCCGTCGGTAACGATGGTTCTTCCCCAGAAGCCCCCGGCCCTTGAGGTCGGCCACCAAGCCCT